>Ga0209755_10001853_pt1 | contig 31045 bp, 27 predicted proteins | sample TergutCo191P1_FD_187301 | JGI IMG/M metagenome (GOLD analysis project Ga0209755, IMG submission 187301) | Cornitermes sp. P1 segment gut microbial communities from Petit-Saut dam, French Guiana - Co191P1 (SPAdes) (version 2) | ecosystem: Host-associated > Arthropoda: Insects > Digestive system...
AGATGAGATGATTGCACAACTGAGCATGAATTTGGTGGACGTACCTCGCACTCACTGGGCGTACAGATACGTTATATTTGCGGTAAACGGATGGACAGCCCTGCCGCAGTAAGCAATAACGGCAGCATCCGCATCAGGAAGGCAGCCGTAGAAAAATCAAAGTAATTTCAAGGCATGGGAGAGGTTTTTACCGCTCTGGCAAATAGCCTCTCCCGCAAGCCGGGCAATGACGAATAAGCCGAATGGACAAAATATAAAATTATTTATGGAGGAAAAAACAAATGAAGAAAGCAATTTGTACGATTCTTGCCCTCGTAATGCTTACGGTATTTCTTGTAAGCTGCACCCAACCGCCGGCAACCACCCAGACACAGCCTCCCGCAAACACAGGAGACAGAACTGAACCGGCAACTACCGCACCAGAAACCACTGCCCCGGCAGTAACCACCCCTGAAGACCCGACAGAAGGAGACCCCGTAACACTCCGCTTTATGATGAACAGTCCGGAACTGACTGCCTTTTATCATAATATGGCAGCCGCATATAACGAGCACACAGGCGGCAGAGTCACCATCGAAATGTTTATCGAGCAATCGGAATATCAGACGCTTCTGCTGAGCAGACTTAACGCCGGTCAAACCCCCGATATGTTTATGAGCAGCGCGTTTGCCGAAAACCACCTATTCCGCGACTTCACATATGACCTCACAAATCAGCCATTCATGCAATACATCGACCCGGCGCTTCTTACCAGTGTAATGGTGGGAGACGCAATCACCGGATATCCGTTTGTACTTCAGTCACACGGCTATATCTACAATCTCGAACTCTTTGAGCAAGCGGGAATAACACAGCTTCCACAGACATATGACGAGCTTAGAGCCGCCAGCGAAACACTTTCCGCCGCCGGTATTCAACCTTTCGCATCAGGATTTGCGGAATGGTGGGTGCTTCCGCAGACAGTGTATCCCACGATGTCTGACGTCTACGGCGGAGACTATGAGAGATTGTTTGCAGACCTTTCTAACGGAGTCCTGCAATTCAGCGATTTGCCGGAGCTTGACTATGCCCTTGACATGCTCGATTTGATTAATGAGTACAGCGGGTCGCGCCCGATGGAAAGCACTTTTGACGATCAGGTATCCACATTTGCAAACGGTCAAGTTGCAATGATCCATCAAGGTAACTGGGCGGCAGACTCTATCCGCAGCGCCAACCCGAACATAAGAATGGGTTATGTACTTCATCCGCGTTTGGATGGTCATGCTGTTCTTGCCGTTGAGTCAAACCTGACATTCCGCGTCGGTAACACCGAAAATGTACATGAGACTCTCCTGTGGCTCGATTGGCTGACAACATCAGACTTTGGCAGGGCTTGGATTCCGGAGCAAGTAGGACAGATATCTCCGCAAATAGGCGCCGCAATGCCCGACTGCGTTCTGGCTGAAGAAACTGCAAGGTATATTGCCAGCGGTCAGACAGCTCCCTGGTGGATTTTCATAGGCCCTGAAGGCATTGAAGAGCCGTTTGGCAGAGCGTTTCAAGCTTATGTTGCAGGTACTTCAACCAGAGACCAGCTAAAATCAGAACTGGACGCGCTTTTCAGATGATGCATTAATCAACAAGATAATGCATTGAGTTCCGGTTGGGCAGCGAGGCGGCTGCCCAACCGGAAATAAAAAAAATAATGAGCGGAAAAGAGGCTGATGTCAATGCGAAAAAAAACACTGCAAAAGAGAATTCCGGTAAATTTATTGGCTTTTACCGCTCCCGCCCTTATTTTCGTTGCAGCATTTATTTTTGTACCGTTTTTAATGACCATCTACTACTCGTTTACAAACTGGGATGGCTTGAGACAGGAGCAGTTTGTCGGGTTTGCAAACTATATCAGGTTTTTTAGCGATAACAGCGCGATGATTTCTCTGCGATTCACTTTGCTTTATGCCGCGGTGTTTGTTGTACTCATTAATGTAGTCTCATTGTTTCTTGCGACAATGATAAACAGCAAAATCCCGGCAAGAAACTTCTTTCGCACAGCGATTTATATTCCTAATGTCATAAGCTTGGTTATAATAGGGTTTATATGGCAGTTTATATTCAGAAATGTTTTTGACGTATTATTTATAATGACAAATGAGAGCATAGGTTTTTTAAACTGGAGCTGGCTGGGTGATGTGAATCTGGCATTTTATTCTGTCATTTTAGTTACGATATGGCAGTCTGCGGGCTTTTTCACGCTTGTGTATTTAGCGGCGCTTCAGTCTGTACCCGGAGAGCTGAAAGAAGCTGCGAGTATTGACGGGGCGGGAGGAGTCAGACGATTCTTTTCAGTTATTGTACCTATGATTGTGCCAACTATGACGTTTTGCGTTTTCTTGGCAATTGCCAATGCTTTCAAGCAGTTTGATCTGATATTCTCTTTGACCGACGGCGGTCCCGGAGGTGCAACGACTACAATGGCTTTGGCTATTTTCAGGACAGGGTTCGGTACTTTAAGACAATTGGGATACGCAAACGCTCAATCTGTGATTCTCTTCATATTAGTTGCTGTCATTTCTGTGCTGCAAATTAATCTTTTCAGAAGAAAAGAGGTGGAGATATGAAGAGCGCGGGCAGATGGGTCGCTTTTGCTGTTCTGATTTTGATGGTTTTGACAATACTATTTCCACTGTACTTAGTAGTTGTCAATGCATTTAAGACTTTTCCGGAAGTTGTTGCGAATGTTCTTGCGCTGCCGCAGAGTTTCGGGATTGAAAACTTTGAAGAGGCTTTCCTCAGAATGAGCTATCCGACCTCTTTTTTGAACACGCTTATTGTGACAGTGCTGGGCACTGCCGGAATTGTTTTTCTGGCTGCTCTGTCGGGATACCAGATAGCCCGGCATAAGACAAGATCGGCAAAGGTTATATTCTTCTTGCTGATCATACCGATAATGATACCATTTCAGTCCTTTATGCTTTCGCTGGTGAGATGGACGTCCATTCTTGGAATATATGAGTCGATGTGGGGGCTGTCAATAGTTTATTGGGCATGCGGCATACCGATGGCGGTTTTCCTTTACAGGGGATTTGTACTCAGTATACCCAGAGAATTAGACGAAGCGGCGTCGATAGACGGCTGCAATGCTTTTCAGACTTTTTTCCGCGTTATCCTGCCGATACTAAAGCCGGTCAACGCCACGGTGATTGTCATAAACGCCATGTGGATATGGAATGACTTTCTGCTGCCCAGACTTATAATAGGCTTTAACACGGGGCATTTCACGTTGCAGTTGCAGGCAGTTCAGTTTCGGGGCATGTATAGGATGGAGTGGCAGCTTATTATGGCGGGATTCCTGTTGACATTGATCCCGGCGATAGTTATTTACCTTATTTTCCAGAAACAAATTGTAAAAGGTATGGTAGCCGGAGCAGTAAAAGGTTAGCTGAGGTGTGGTATGTCGAGGCACAAGGTATGGAGTTTTTTCAAATCACTGACAAACTCTATGACAAATCGTGTTATCCTGTTGGTAATGTTTATTGTGGTAATAGCGGTGCTGGTGCCAAGCTACATTGTTTTTACGACTTCAATCGGCACAATAGATAATAATATACTTGAAAACCTTCAGGAAATCACATCAATTCATAATCACGACATGGAAAGATTTGTATCGGAGCTGTCCGACTATTCGCTGAATGTGCGCCGGAACGCCGAGCTTCTTCGTGCTTTGATGGCGGACGAGCCGCCGGGTTATCACGATGCGGTCTACATAGCGAAGCTTCATAACTTGTTTTACGGCAGAACGGATATATATGAGTTCGTCCTTTACCTTCCCAGGCAGGAGCGGGTATATGAGATATCGAGAAGCAATCCCAACTTGCGTATCCGCAGCGAATCCGGAATTGAAGAAAGAGATTGGTTTGCACATGCTTCCAGAGGACCTAACTTCCTCTACATGACCTCAGGCAAAGACGAAGACCCCCAAGATAGAAACGTGCTGACACTTTACCGCGCGATTATAAATGTTCAAAATCAAGAGACGATTGCTGTTGTAAAGTTTAACGTACTATTTGATTTTATGTCTGCGATTACTGTCAGCGATGACCGCATGATATATGTTTTTGATGAAAACGGAGGAATAATTTATAACGGCGGCGGAAGTTTTCCTAATTTGACAGCCGAGCAAGTGGCTGACTGGCTGCATGAGGCGAAGCGAGAAGTCGGAGATAGCGGTACATTGCCGATGCATATTGGCGGCAATTCAAAAATTGCAAGTTTCACTACATCAGATATTTTGGGATGGACGTCGCTTATAATCGTTCCCTCTGATTTGGCTGGATACATGATTGAAGAGGTGCGGGTTTTATATGTTGCCATTGCCTTGAGCACGGCAGTAATATCAGTTCTGCTGACGGTTGGTTTGGTAAAACATCAAACACGCTCGTTCCGGAGGCTTCTAACCCAGGTATCTCAAGTCGGCGGCGATTCGCTTAAAGAGCGCATAGATGAAGCGGGTGACGCCGAAATCGGAGGACTGGCGCGCAGCATTAACGCTATGCTTGACAGAATATATGAGCTTGTTGAGCAGAACTTTGTTGCAAACCTCAATGAAAAGGAAGCGCAGCTTATAGCGCTTGAGGCGCAATTTGACTCGCATTTTCTGTATAACTCACTTCAAGCAATTTCAGCAAAAGCGATTTTGTCAGAATGTATGGAAGTGAGTTCCATGATTGACGCGATGACCTATTCTCTCAGGTATCTGCTCAGCATCGACTCAATGGTGAGTACGAAGAGCGAGCTTGCTCATTTAGACCGCTATTTCATGTTGCTGAAATTCCGTTATGAAGAGCGTCTTGAAGTTAGTATTGATGCGCAAGAAAACGCTTTGCAGCAATTTATACCAAAGCTATCTATTCAAGTGCTGGCGGAAAACTCAGTTAAGCACGGGCTGGAAAAGAAACTTGGAAAAGTCAGTATTGACATTAGCATTTTTATAGAAGACGAGTATATGATTGCGCGCGTCTCGGATGACGGCGCCGGCATGACTCCGGAAAGGCAGACGGCGGTTCAAAAGGAGTTGCAGCAAGCCAACGAGAAAAAAATTCAGGAAAACAGCATTGGCTTACGCAACCTGGTTGAGAGACTGAATATTTTATATAACGGGCAAGCGACATTTGAAATCAGAAACAGAGAGGGCGGGGGAGTCATATCGGAGATACGCTTCCCATATGATGGAAAGGAATAGGGTAATGTGCGATGTACAGAGCATTGGTTATTGATGATGAACGTCCGGCGCGTCAGGCAATAATTGCGCTGGGCAACTGGGAGAAGCATGGGATTTTACCTCCTCAAGAAGCGCAGGATAGCATTACTGCGCTCGCCATGATGGAAAAGATTAAACCGGATATAGTATTTGTCGACATGTACATGCCGATATTGGATGGGCTTGGATTTCTACAAAGAGCGGCGCCGTCAAATCCGGATACAAAATTTATTGTTATAAGCGGTTTTGATGATTATGAATACCTGCGTCAATCTTTTCGCTACGGTGTAATCGAGTACTTGCTAAAACCCATTGTGGCGGTTGAGCTGGAGCAGGCATTATCTCAAGCGGTGACGGAGCTTAACGCGCTAAAAGAGAAAAATAAGAAAAGCGCCAGAAAGACAAGCGATATCGAAAAGCATAATGAATCCAGAAACTCAACTGCGGAGATGATGGCAGAGATAAAGATTTTTATTGAAAACAATTATTCAAAAGATATTAACTTAATCATGTTTTCAGAAAAATTTTACGTTACAAAAGAGTATTTGTCACGATGCTTTAAGGACACGGTGGGTTTGGGGATATACGAATATCTGACAACAACGAGAATGAAAAAAGCCGAGGAGCTAATCAGGCTTACGGATGGTAAAATTCGTACAATCGCGCAGATAGTCGGATATAGTGATCAAAATTATTTCAGCAGGGCGTTTAAGAATTATTACGGAGTACATCCCACCGAATACAGAATGGGTGCGATAAAGAGCAGGGAAGGGAAAATATGAAATTTACAAATGGCTTTTGGCTCATGAGAAAAGGCGTCAAGCCGAACTATGCGGTAGAATATGCCGGTTACGATATTTCCGGCGCAGAGGTCATTGTATATGCTTCAACCTGTCATATCAGCGATCGCGGGGATACGCTTAACAGGGCGGTTTTGACCATAACCTTTTCTTCGCCGGCATTGGGAGTTATTGCAACGGAGCTTTCCCACCATCACGGCGCGGTAAAAGTAAAGCCGGAGATACCTAAGCAAATTGACAACAGCCGTCTTCTCAGTGTGACGGAAGAAGATGAAAGACTGGTCATTTCCGGCGGCTCAAATGAGCAAGGCAGTGAAATCACTGTCATTGTTGATAAGCGCCCGAATAGCTGGTGTGTATCTTACCTTGACTCTGACGGGCGCCTGCTGACCGATGCGGGATATAGAAATATGGCGTATATGGACGTCATGGGTAAAGGTCACACGGTTGTTGAGCTTCTGCTTTCTGTCGGTGAATCGGTTTATGGATTGGGTGAACGTTTTACTCCTTTTGTAAAAAACGGTCAAGTAGTCGAAATGTGGAATGAGGATGGCGGCACATCTTCTGAAATAGCTTATAAAAACGTTCCGTTTTATATTTCTAACCGCGGATATGGCGTTCTGGTTGATTCATATGCCGATGTTGTTTTTGAGATCGCCAGTGAAAAAGTCTCGCGCGTCGGGGTCTCACTGGAGACAGAGCGTCTTCGTTACTTGATTTTTGTCGGACCTGCGCCGCGGGACGTGCTTTCGCGATATACCGAACTTACCGGGCGACCGGCTCTCGTTCCTCAATGGACCTTCGGGCTTTGGCTCACCACGTCGTTTACCACAAACTATGATGAGGGAACTGTGAACTCATTTATAAACGGCATGAAAGACCGCGAGATACCGCTTCACGTTTTCCACTTTGATAGTTTTTGGATGAAGCAGTATTCATGGTGCGATTTCACATGGGATCCGGAAGTTTTTCCCGATCCGGGCGCTATGCTGAAGAGACTGAAGAATCGCGGACTGAAAATATGCGCATGGATAAATCCGTATATTGCACAAAAATCTGTCCTTTTCAAAGAGGCTATGGACGCGGGATATCTTCTGAAGCGCCGTGACGGAAGTGTTTGGCAAACGGATTTATGGCAGGCGGGTATGGCTGTTGTTGATTTTACAAATCCGGACGCAAAGCGCTGGTATCAGGATAAGTTGGCTGCGATCGTTTCAATGGGTGTGGACTGTTTCAAAGCTGACTTTGGCGAGCGGATTCCTGTTTCTGAAATTGCTTGGCATGACGGAGCTGACCCTGTGTGTATGCACAATGCCTATGCATACTTATTTAACGAAGCTGTATTTGAAGTTTTGGTAAATGCCTTTGGGCAAGGTCAGGCATGTCTGTTTTCGCGAAGTGCATGTGCAGGGGGACAGCAGTTTCCTGTGCATTGGGGCGGTGACTGCTGCGCAAGCTATGTGTCAATGGCTGAATCGCTTCGCGGAGGGCTGTCGCTTTCATTGTGCGGATTTGGGTTTTGGAGCCACGACATAGGGGGCTTTGAACAAACCGCAACAGCGGACTTGTATAAGCGCTGGTGTGCCTTTGGATTGTTATCAACACATAGCCGCTTGCACGGTTCGACGTCGTACCGCGTGCCTTGGCTGTTTGATGAAGAAGCCTGCGGCGTGTTAAAGCATTTTGTGGAATTGAAGTGTTCGTTAATGCCTTACATTTACGGGCAGTCGGTTGTTGCTCATATGACGGGTGTGCCTGTCATGAGACCGATGTTTGTCGAGTTTTCGGAAGACCCTGCCTGTCATCCTCTTGATACACAGTATATGCTTGGAGAGTCGCTGCTTGTCGCCCCCGTCTTTTCGGAAGACGGTAAGGTCTGCTATTATCTTCCGCAAGGGCGTTGGACTAATTATTTGACGAACGAGGTTGTGATCGGCGGCAGCTTCCGTACCGAGACGCATGATTATTTTTCTCTCCCGCTCATGGTGCGCCCAAACACTGTTTTGATAAGCGGCGCGCGAAAAGACAGACCGGATTATGACTACACCGATAACATGACGGTGAGACTGTATCAGCTCGCCGATGGTTGCGTGCACACGGTCTGCATTCCTGATGAAAGCGGTGCGGCGGCTGAACAGATCGTTGTTAAAAAGAGCGGCAAGACCATAAATGTATCTGTTGAGAAAAAGACTGCGGCATGGAATATATTCATGCCCGAAGCCTTAAAAGCAGTGAATATTAGCGGCGGCAAGCTCTCGCGGGACGGTATGACAATAGTTTGTAATGCCGATTCCGTGACAATCGAGTTGATGGATTAACAGGAATAATAGTCAATGAATAGGGGCACTGGCTACAGCCCCTGCATTTGGTTTTGTTAATTGTATCATAACGCCGAAAAAGATTGTGTTATATTTTTTATATTAATGTATTGTTTTTTTTCTTTATTGGTGTTATTCTTCTTTTTGAAATCAAAAAAAGGAGGGATGCCGGAATGAGAATCACAGAACATCCGGTATTAGATTTTGAAAGAGGCGAAAGGATTACCTTCTTTTTCAATGGGAAGCAAGTTGAGGGATACAGCAACGAGACGATAGCGGCGGCGCTTCACGCGGCAGGTATTCGCAAATTAGGTGAGAGTCCGCAGTTGCACAGACCGCGCGGGCTGTTTTGTGCTATCGGAAATTGTTCTTCATGCTTTATGATTGTTGATGGCGAGCCGAACATGCGCGTATGTGTCATGAAGGTGAAATCCGGAATGCAAGTTGAGGAGCAGAAAGGGAAAGGCGTAATCGGCAAATGAAGATGGTTGAAATCATGGTAGTTGGCGGCGGTCCGGCTGGTTTATGCGCAGCGCTTTTCGCTTCATCTTTGGGAGCAAAGGTTTTGATGGCAGAGCGTGATGGGATTGCGGGCGGACAGCTTGCCAAACAAACACACAAGTTCTTTGGTTCGGAGAAACAATACGCAGGAGACAGGGGTATACATATTGGTAAGATGCTGCTCGAAAGAGCCGCGGAAGATAAAAATATTGAAATATGGAATGATAGCACCGTTTTGTCTATTTATGATGATGGTGTTGTCACTGCGGAGCATCAAGGGAAACATATCAAAATTAAACCGGAGCGAATAATAATAGCTACAGGTGCGGCTGAAAAATTTCTATCTTTTCCGGGAAATGATTTGCCGGGTATATATGGAGCCGGAGCCGTTCAAACACTGATGAATGTGGATGGTATAAAGCCTGCCGAGAGAGTCTTAATGGTTGGGGCGGGTAATATAGGACTGATTGTTTCATATCAATTAAAACAAGCGGGGGTTGATGTGGCTGCTGTTATTGAAGGGTCGCAAAAAATCGGCGGATATTTAGTCCATGCTTCAAAAATCAGGCGTGCAGGCATACCGATACTGACACGACATACTATATTGGAAGCATTTGGAAACGGAAAAGTAGAGGGCGCTGTAATCGCGCAGATTGATAAGGACTGGACGCCGATAAAAGGAACCGAGCAAGTTATCAAATGCGATACGATTTGTCTTGCGGTCGGACTATCGCCTTTGACCGAGCTTGCCTGGCAGGCAGGCTGCGATATCTCATTTATAAGAGAGCTATCCGGTCATGTGCCTATTGTAAGCCAGTGCATGGAAAGCACTCGTGCGGGAATATATTGTGCGGGTGACGTCTGCGGAATAGAAGAAGCCTCGTCGGCTATGGTTGAAGGCAGACTGGCTGGCATTTCCGCTGCGGCAAGTCTTGGATATGGAAAAGAGACAGCGAACACTCTTGCAAAAGAGGCTATTGATGAACTTGATGAGCTGCGTGCCGGACCAATGGGTAAGCATATCCGCGAGGGCGTGGAAAAGATGACAAATAAGTATAAACTGCATTTTTCGGGACTCGATGAGCCGGAGCAAATCAGGCGCAGCATCGGCAGCGGTCAGGAAAATGCCGAATTGGGTAATAGTTCTTATAATGCTTCGCAGTCATCTCTGATAAATGATGGCATACCAACGGATGACGATATTAAAGGCATTTCTCCGTCGGTGCAGCGGCTGAGCAACGGCGCAGTTGCTATTGCGGAATGCTTTCAGGAGATACCGTGCGACCCATGTGTTAAAGCTTGTAATCAGGGAGCGATTAAAATGCCGGGAGATATAAATGATGTTCCGGTTGTCGATGTGGAGTCTTGCAATGGTTGCGGGATATGCATTTCTCGTTGTCCGGGTCTTGCTATCTTTGTGGTGGACAAGACTTATTCCGAGGATATGGCGCTGGTAAAGCTGCCTTATGAGTATTTGCCTCTTCCCGCCGTCGGGCAATTTGTTGAAGGAACCGACAGACGCGGTGAAATATTGGGCAGCTATGAAATTATAAAGGTTACTTCCGGCGGTAAGAAAAACTTAACATACACAGTTTCTATCGCCGTGCCGCAAAGTCTCGCAATGGAAGTTCGCGGTTTTCAAGTAAAGACAGCGGGTCAGTAAATTGTTTGATGGCGAAGTATTTATTATTGAGGAATGATTTTTTATGGAAAATAAAGATGCTCAAACAATGATTTGCAGATGCGAGGACATCACTCGTGAAATGATTCTAAAATGCATTGAGGACGGGTATAAGACTCTGGATGAAATAAAGCGCGTTACTCGCGCCGGTATGGGACCGTGTCAGGGCAGGACATGCAGGCAGCTTATTGCGGCTGAACTGTCAAGGTATTACGGAGTTGCTATCGAGGATGTCATAATGACGACATTTAGACCACCGGCAAAGCCTATTTCCCTAGGTGTTTTGGCGGATGCATATGTTGAGGGAATTGGTGACTAGGCTATGAAAAAAAACTATGACGTTATTATTGTTGGCGGTGGAATCATAGGCTGTTCGGTTGCTTTTGAGTTGGCGAAGCGCGGACGAAGAGATATTTTGATAATTGAAAAAGCATTTTTGACTGCCGGTGCGACAGGGCGCTGCGGTGCAGGAATAAGACAGCAGTGGGGGTCGGTTCTTAATGCTACTCTGGCTGTGGAGAGTACAGCGATTTTTGAAAACTTGGAAGAATATACCGGATATGATGGCGACTGCGGACTCAATCAAGGCGGGTATTTACTGGTGGCATATACCGAAAAGGAATGGCAGCAGTATCAGTTGAATCTGGAGGTGCAGCATTCCGTAGGGATAAACTCTTATGCGGTTGATTTGGATGGAATAAAGGACATTGTTCCGCATATAAACACCGATGGTATGCTTGGGGCATGTTTTAATGCCAGCGATGGTCATGCGGATCCTTTTCACTGCACCTATGCTTATGCCAAAGGCGCCGTGCGTATGGGCGTGGATATTTTGACCTATACCGAGGTCTTGGGGTTTGAGACAAAAAAAGGTCAAATTACCTCAGTTTGCACGGATAAGGGCGTGTTTGGAGCACAGGTTGTCGTCAATTGCACAGGCGGTCATGCGGCAAGCATAGCAGCTATGGCGGGTGATGTGCTGCCGATTTTTCCGGAGCGTCATCAAATATTGATTACGGAGCCGATTGCTCATATCATGAATCCTATGGTTCTGTCGCTCAGCAGACATTTTTACGTTCAGCAGACGCCGCATGGCAGTGTCATTATGGGTATGGGCGAGCCTTCTGAGCCTGTAAGTTTCAATATTGGGTCTTCATGGCAATTTCTGGAGTATAATGCTTGGCTTATTACTCAAACGCTTCCCGCATTTCGGAACTTGAGGGTTGTTCGCCAGTGGGCAGGGCTTTATGATATGAGTCCGGATCGCAATCCGATCATTAATGAGGCAAGAGACGCCGCGGGATTTATCACTGTTGCGGGCTTTTCCGGGCATGGTTTTATGGTTGCTCCGAGGACTGCGATTTTGCTTGCAAATTATCTGACGAGTCAGGAGGACACTCTTGATATTAAGATGTTTTCTGCAGACAGGTATGAAAAGGGAGAACTGCTCATTGAGCCTGCGGTAGTTTAAAGACGAAAACGCATGCAGTATTCATCACTCGCTACAGGTCACTGCATATCCAAAGGCGCCAACGGTTCCTGCTCACTGCGTATCCGAAAACACAGGTTGGTTACAGTCAATGCACGTCGTTTGCGGCATAAACTTGAAAAAAACTGTTAACTTGTGTGCTTGAGACTGTAACCATTGCGAGTTTTCGGATACGCAGTGGGCAGTAACCACCAGCTTGATTGATATATAACAAATCGAAACTTGTGTTGACACAATCTGCTATGCTGTGTATAATAATCATAGCTCATATTGCGGAAAATGATTACATAATAGTATCGGAGGGGGAATAATGCGATATTTGCAAGCTCAAATTGTTACCGATACTGTCCGCCGCTTATGTGTGGAAGCTAATTGCATTATGCCGCAGGACGTAAGACGGTGCATTTTAGCTTGCAGAGAATCTGAGGATTGGGAGCCTGCCGTGCTTTCGCTTGATCAGATTGCAGAAAACTATAAAATTGCAGAAAGTGAATTTGTCCCCATATGTCAAGATACAGGAGTTATATGTGTTTTTGTTGAGATTGGACAAGAACTGAATGTGAAAGGCAGTTTAACTGAGGCGATAAATGAAGGAGTGCGCAAGGGAACCGATGAAGGTTTTTTGCGCGCTTCTCTTGTCAGCGACCCTTTAAGACGTAATAACACCAATGATAATACTCCTGCTATGATTTATTATGATCTGGTTTCCGGAGATGGGCTGAGAATTACTGTTGCGCCAAAGGGTTTCGGCAGCGAGAACATGAGCAAAATCGTGATGCTCAGACCGTCGGATGGCGTTGATGGGGTTAAGTCTTTTATTCTGCGAACTGTTGAGGAGGCAGGAGCAAACCCTTGCCCCCCAATAATTGTCGGTGTGGGCATGGGGGGGACTTTTGATAAGGCGGCGCTGCTAGCGAAAAAGGCTTTGCTGCGCCCTGCAGATGATGTTCACCCCGATTCATTTTATGCCGGTCTTGAAGCGGAACTTTTAGAGTCAATAAATGCTCTCGGTATTGGACCGCAAGGCTTTGGCGGCAGGACAACCGCACTTGCTGTTAAGATTTCCGCAATGCCGACGCATATCGCAGGGCTTCCTGTTGCTGTCAATATCAATTGTCACGTTGCAAGACATGTCAGTGCGGAGTTATAGTTCTTTTGTGCAGTGAAAGGTTTTTGTATGGAAATAAAGAGGGTTTCATCGCCTTTTGGCAACGATACAGTACGCGGTTTGCGCTCCGGTGAGCAGATTTTACTTTCCGGTACTATTTATACAGCCAGAGATGCGGCGCATATGCGGCTTCTTGAGCTTGCAAGGGAGAAAAAACAGCTCCCTATACCAATTGAAGGCGCTGTGATCTACTATGTAGGACCGACTCCGGAAAAGCCGGGTCATATAATAGGCTCTGCCGGTCCGACTTCTTCTTATCGGATGGACCCGGTTGCGCCTACTTTGATTTCTTTGGGTCTTGGCGGTATGATCGGGAAAGGAATGAGAAGCGCCAAAGTTATTGAGGCGATAAAAGAATATGGCGCGGTTTACTTAGGCGCCCTTGGCGGTGCAGGAGCATTGCTGGCAAGAGCAGTGAAATCTTCCGAGGTCATTGCCTATGAAGATCTGGGGGCAGAGGCAATTCGTAAACTTGTTGTCAAGGATATGCCTTTAACTGTTGTAATTGATACACTTGGAAATGATCTTTATAAGCAAGGACGCGAGAGCTATCTCAGGTGGAAAGATGGTGGAAAATAAGATGAAAAAAGAAGCTCGTACCCTGCCTGCGAGTGGTGAGGGACCTCTGTACAAGCAGCTTTCGGATATGCTTTCAGAAGAAATTATGCGAGGACAGCTTATTGCGGGAAATAATCTTCCGACAGTGCGTGATTTGTCGCAGGAGATGAAACTTTCTATCGGTACTGTCAAACATGCTTATGATGAGCTTGAAAGGCTTGGAGTTATTGAGAAAATTAGGGGTAGAGGCACTTTTGTTAAACATCTCAATGAACCTAAGCATGGAAAAAAAGACCGTGCTCTGCGATTGGTTGATGATTTGTTTCGGGATATGCTTAGTATGGGCTTTTCGCTCATGGAGATTCAGATTTTCTTCGATTTGAAGCTGCGCTCGCTTGAGGATAATCCTAAAAAAGCCAGAGTGGTTGTAGTGGATTGTAATCCCGAAGCTCTTTGTGCTATTGCAAATCAAATTGCACAGATTCGCGGCGCTGAGGTTGACAGTATGTTGCTCAAAGACTTGTCGCACTCTCCGTTGCTGATTGACGATAATTCCGATATTATTGTGACTACGGCAAATCATTATGATGTGGTGTCGCAAGCAACGAACAGGCGGGAGTATGTTTGTAAAGTTGCTTTGAGCCCGTCAAAAAGTACAATAGCAAGCCTTGCAAAGACCGGCAATAATGCTAAATTCGGGATTATTTCGGCTAGCAATCGGTTTGCCGGGATAATTGGAAATACTTGTGCAGATCTCGCACAAGGGATTTCACAGGCGGCTCATATGCTCTTTGGAGACGACGGGATTGAGAGTTTTCTGGAGTCAATCGACATTTTGGTTTTGCCAGAATTGTTTTCAAGATTTTGCACCTCGTCTGAAATTGCGGCAATACGAGCTTTTTCCGGGTCGGGAGGCAAAGTGATTGAGTTTACATATCATATTGACGCCGGTTCGCTCATGTATCTTAAACAGCGCATTGAAGCTGTACTTAAGTAACCGGATGGTTTTTTCGGTAAGTAAAAAATGCAGCGCAAAAGAGGTATCATAAATGCAAAAGAAAAGAATTATTCTAGGGGTAATCGGAGCAGACGTCCATGCTGTAGGCAATGTGATTTTATATCATGCTTTCACAGACGCCGGCTTTGATGTTACAAATCTTGGCGTGATGGTATCACAGGAGGAATTTATCGGCGCCGCAATAGAGACTGATGCACAGGCAATTATTGTATCGTCACTTTACGGACACGGAGAGCTGGATTGCAGAGGGCTAAGAGAAAAATGTATAGAGAGCGGGCTTGAGAACATACTTTTGTACGTCGGCGGAAATATTGTTGTCGGTAAGCAGCCCTTTGGGGAAGTAGAAAAGAGGTTTAAAGAAATGGGGTTTGACAGGGTTTTTGGGCCCGGAACTGCCCCCGAAGCGGCAATTATGGCGTTAAATGATGACTTAGGCTGACAACAGAGGTGTAATCGGAAAAACAAGGAGCTGGGTAAATGGAACTAATCAACAAGAAAATAGATAAGGGAGAATTCATGAGCTCCCGCGCAGAGGTGCTGGCGCAATGGCAAACCGGAGCAAGCGTCTGCTTAGATGATGCGGCGGAATTTCACAAAAAACTTCCAAAAGAAAAACTCTTCTCGCGCAAGCTTAAGATAGCTAAGCAGCGGGGCGAAACACTTATCCAGCCGCGTGCCGGCGTTGCTTTAGTTGCGGAGCAAATAGAGCTTCTAACTTTTCTTCAAGATAAGGGCGAGGCTGATCTTCTGCCGACGACCATTGACAGCTATACACGTCAGAATAGATATAAAGAAGCTGCGGATGGTATCGAAGAGAGTATAAAGCAGGGGAAATCTATGCTAAACGGATTTCCGGCAGTTAATCATGGTGTGGATAGCTGCCGCTTGCTGGTTGAAAGTCTTAATATTCCGCTGCAAGTCAGGCATGGAACGCCGGACGCCAGACTGCTGACGGAAATATCATATGCCGGAGGCTTCACCAGTTATGAGGGCGGGGGCATTTCATATAATATACCGTATGGAAAAAATGTTTCGCTTGAAACTACAATTCGTGACTGGCAGTATGTTGACAGACTCACCGGGCTCTATGAGGAAATGGGGGTCAGCATCAACCGGGAGCCCTTTGGGCCGCTGACCGGAACGCTTGTACCGCCTTGTATTTCTCATACGGTAGCAATTATTGAAAGTCTGCTTGCGGCAGAGCAGGGGGTCAAGAATATAACCGTTGGTTACGGACAGTGCGGCAATCTAACTCAAGACGTTGCGGCGATTCGGACATTGGAAGAACTTACTGAGGCATATCTAAAAGACAATGGTTATGATGATGTTATTGTAACAACTGTACTGCACCAGTGGATGGGAGGTTTCCCGCAGGATGAATCCAAGGCATTTGGCGTTATTTCTTGGGGAAGTGTGGTTGGTGCGCTTGCAAAGGCGACAAAAATCATTGTTAAGACGCCGCATGAGGCAATGGGGATTCCGACAAAGGAAGCAAATGCTCAGGGGCTTCGATGCACAAAGCAGCTCATTTCAATGCTGTCGGATCAGCGTCTGGACAACAGTGACGTCGATGAAGAAAAAAGCATAATAGCTGCCGAGACCCGCTGTATTATGGACAAATGCTTTGAGCTCGGTGAAGGTGATATCGCCAGGGGCGCTGTTCGTGCATTTCAAAGCGGGGTTATAGATGTTCCGTTTGCACCTAGCAGGTTTAATGCAGGAAAGATGCTTCCGGCAAGAGATAATGACGGGGCTGTAAGAATATTCGCTCCGGGCGCGTTGCCTTTTACAAAGGGTCTGTTGGATTTTCACGCCGAAAAGATTCAGCAAAGAGCAAGCAGCGAAAAACGTGTTGCATCATTTCAAATGGTTATTGATGATGTATATGCCATCAGCAAAGGTAAGCTGGTTGGAAGACCATAACAGTGAGCAACTGACAAGCAATAATGTGCCGGTAACAAAAGGCGGATTATTATGTATTTGGATATTTTGATGGAGTATGATATGAAGATTGTTGATGTGATTTGTGCGGCGGGGCGCACCGGTTTCTTTTTTGATGATCAGAGAGCGATAAAAAAAGGGGCGGTAGCGGATGGAGCTTCCTATAATGGAGTGCCAATGACTGAGGGATTTAGCTCGGTCAGACAAGCCGGAGAAGCTATTTCGGTGATGCTGCTGCTTGAGGATGGGCAGATTGCTTGGGGAGATTGCGCGGCAGTCCAATACTCCGGGTGCGGCGGGCGCGATCCTCTATTTCTTGCGGAGAATTTTATCCCTTTTATTGATAAGTATGTAAAGCCGATACTTGCCGGCAGAGAAATAACCACATTTAGGGAAATTGCAGGTGAGCTTGAACGCTTTGAAGTAAATGGAAAGCGCCTGCATACAGCTCTTCGCTACGGCATCAGTCAGGCGATTTTGGATGCTGTTGCAAAATCGAGGCATATTATGATGTGCGAGGTTATTGCCCGGGAGTATAGTACGACATTGAGCAGCGACATTATTCCCATTTTTACACAATCCGGAGATAGCCGATATGATAACTCAGACAAAATGATTATTAAGGGTGCGCAGGTTTTGCCGCACGGGCTGATAAATCATGTAGGAACAAAGCTTGGAGAAAAGGGCGAACTGCTGGAGGAGTACATTAGTTGGCTTTCGGGGCGTATCATCGAGCTGCGCGCGGATAAGGACTATAGACCGGTGCTTCATCTGGATGTTTACGGGACAATCGGCATGGTGTTTGGCTCAGACGCATCCGCAATTGCGGACTATCTTGCAAGACTTGAGAAAGCTGCAGAGCCGTTTTTACTGCGCATAGAGGGCCCTGTGGATGTTGAAGACCGTGAAAAACAAATGCTCGCGCTCAGTGAACTTACAATGCTTGTTGACAAGCGCGGGATAAATGTGGAGATTGTAGCTGATGAATGGTGCAATACGCTTGAAGATATAAAGCTGTTTGCCGACTGCAAGGCTGGACATATGGTACAGATTAAGACGCCTGATTTGGGTGGTATAGGCAATACAGTTGAGGCGGTTTTGTATTGCAAAGAAAAAGGCATTGGGGCGTACCAGGGAGGGACTTGTAATGAAACAGACCGCTCGGCGCAGGTCTGTGTCCATCTCGCTATGGCAACCTGCCCGGATCAGATATTGGCAAAGCCGGGAATGGGCGTAGATGAGGGATATATGGTTGTATATAATGAAATGCAGCGGATTCTTGCGCTTGTAAAGCATAAGGAACAGCGTCTGGAGAGTTGAAAAATGAGAAGAGAAGAATTTAGAATATTATCCGCAACGGCTATATTAGGATATGGTTTTCCCATCTCATCTTTTGAAGAGGGGATTAGGCGAAATCCACATCTTATTGCGGTCGATGCAGGGTCTACCGATCCCGGTCCGTATTATTTGGGAGCAGGATTATCATTTACTGATAGGGAAGCGGTAAAGCGCGATCTGGAAATTATGATAAAAGCCGGTGTGGAGCGCGGAATCCCCGTTTGTATCGGAACTGCCGGAGGCAGCGGAGGTAAGCCCCATTTGGACTGGAATAGGCAAATAATTGAGGAAATTGCCTATGAAAACGGTCTTAGTTTTAAATTTGCAATTATAAATGCACAGATATCGAAAGATATGGTAATCAAAGAGCTTAACGACGGGAACATATCACCGCTTGCTCCTGCGCCAGAGCTTAATCTTGAAACTGTGAATAAAACATCTCGCATTGTTGCCCAGATGGGCGTTGAGCCATTTATTGCCGCGTATAAAAACGGCGCTCAAGTAATTCTTGCAGGAAGAGCCTATGATCCGGCTGTGTTTTCATCAATTGCCGTTGCCGAGGGCTGTGATATGGGACTTGCGACACATCTTGGGAAAATTCTCGAATGCGCCGCAATCTGTGCAACACCGGGCAGCGGCTCGGATTGTATGTTCGGCTATATCGGTGCTGATTATTTCCGCGTAGAGCCGCTAAGCCCGCTTAGAAAATGTACGACTGCTTCGGTTGCCGCACACACGTTATATGAGAAGTCAGACCCCTGCATTTTACCCGGTCCGGGCGGGCATCTGGACTTGACTGAGACAGTATTTGAGCAGGAGACTCCTGAAATTGTAAGGGTCAGCGGAAGTAAATTTATTCATGCAAACGACTATACATTAAAGCTGGAAGGCGCAAGAAAGATAGGGTATCGTACTGTTTCGATTGCCGGAACCCGTGACCCTATAATGATGCAAAGGATTGACGATATTGTTGAGGGTGTAAAGGAGCGGGTTGCGGATAATTTTAGAAATAAGGGGCTTGAGTATGATCTGCGCTTCATTGTTTATGGGCGAGATGGTGTTATGGGGGAGCTGGAGCCGATGAGAAATAATCCAAAATCCCATGAGTACGGTATTATTATTGATGCTGTGGCAAGTACGCAGGATTTGGCTAATACTATTTGCTCAACAGCCAGGTCAACCATGCTCCATTATGGATATCAAGGACGGCGCGCGACGGCGGGGAATCTTGCTTTTCCATACTCTCCCAGTGATTTTAAAGCCGGAGAGGTATATGCCTTCTCTGTCTACCACTTGCTGAAAACTGCCGATCCTCTGGCTCTTTTTCCGATTGAGTATGTTGATGTGGAGAAGGGAAGTGCTTTGATTGAAGACTAGAATTACAGATATAGCAAGTGTTATCCGCAGTAAAAATTCGGGTCCATATGAACTGACATTTGATATTCTGTTTAACGAGCGATCCGATTATGAGAAAGTCAGGGATGGTGGGTTTATAAATGAGGCACTGATTTGTTCGCTATATGGTTTGACGCCGGATCAGATTATCAGCATTGTTGCTTTTGAGCCTGCAAAAGCCATTAAAGCAACAATAAAACGTCCGCGCTGTTCAGGCGATTTGGGTGAGACTGATGTTTACGGCGCTCAGCAACACGCCCCGTTACTGGGGATTGAGTTCGATATTTAAAATGTGAAATGAGGGATAATCAATGCCATATTCGGCACGTATGCAGAAGAGCCATCTTTACAGTGTTTTTTTCGCGCCGCGGGGAAATGAGCGCATGGCTGATCTCGGTATGCAAATTGCACAGCAGTACCTGAGCCCGTTTGACAAGCTGATCGGTTTGGTTGGCGTTGCCGGAAGCGGTAAGAGCATGGTTATCAAGGGTATGTTTCCGGGGCTTGAGCTGACAAATGATGACGAGGGCGTTAATGTGAGACCTCTGCCTCTGCTAAGCATCGATGATACAGGCTTTTATACTGCTCACACATATCATATTGATGTTCGCTTTGAGTCGGCGTTTAAGCAAATGCATGAGCTTGCCGATGCTATTTTGTATGCTATCAGTAAAGGAAAGCGTGTTGTAGTTGAGCATTTTGACTTGATTTATCCGCAACTGGGACGCAATGCACATTTGCTAATAGGCATAGGTGAAGAAGTCATTATAACGAGACCGACACTTTTCGGACCAAAGCCGCAAGAGATTTCAGATGTTGTGTTTAAGTCGATTAGTTCAAGATTGATGGTACATACAGCGGAAGACCTCTGTGAATATATGTTGGCAAAACAAGGTATTGGCATTCATGAGTATGAGCATGCTGATGTGCGAAGAGGCTTTATACTTAGTTTTCCAATCAAACCGGAGATAGACATATGCGCATTGGAGGACGGAGTCAATGAAATCATTGACCAAGATGTTCCTCTGTCATACTTGGATGAAAATCACATCACAATAGGAGAGGAAAAGCATAGGTGTACCGGCCCGCGTATGCATGTGCGCACAACGGGAGAAGTAAAAAAACTGACTCTACTTAAAGAATTATTAGTAGAGCCAATCACAGACCGCTATCTCTTGGTCGGAGTTGTTGATGAGTTAGGAGATGTAAACGAACTCAATCACATTATCTCACAGGCATAACAGCAGAGCTGAGCGGGTGCTCAAGGCTTACATTGCTGCCCCGGATAACGCGGTTATTTTGGGGGTTTTATGCTTTCGCGAATTATCAAATCGACTCCGAGTAAGGTGGTGGAGTGGTTTTCTTCTTTTGCGGAAATAAGTCCGATCAGCTTCTCAACCGCCAATGTACCCAGCATTTTTTTGTTAACGGCTATCGTACTTAACGCAGGCTCGATTATCGTGCAAAGCGGCATATCGTCAAAACCGATTATCGAGACGTCTTCAGGAATTTTTACGCCGGCTTCTTTGAGAGCTTTCATCGCGCCGCAAGCGATGATATCATTGTCCGCAAAAAAAGCGGTCGGTATTTTAGGATTAAAGGACATGTAGTACGACATGTCTTCATAAGCGCCGTCTATTGTGGGTCTGAGCGGAATTGTATATAGTTCGTCGACGTCAAGACCGCAACTATCCATAGCCTTTAAATACCCTTCGAATCTTTCGTCGAAGTTTTCAATAGCTATGGAGCTTTTTAGGTATCCGATTTCCCGATGACCTATTTCAATGAGATGCTTTACTCCAATATATACACCGCAAACGTTGTCAATGACGACAAAGTTTGAACGCACACCAAGAAAGCGGGTGTCGAGTATAAGCAGCGGGTACTGTATATCCATTGCGCTTAGCATGTCCTGTTCGTCCATCTCTGTACCGAGCAAAAGTATTCCGTCTATTGAATTTCCGTTATGGTCGGGGATAACCAAATCAGCCGTGAGCTTATCTCCGGTTACCGACTTTACAATGAGCTGATAACCGCTCTGCCTTGCGGTATTCTCTATGCCGGCTATAAGCGCCTCGAAAAACGCGGTGTCCGCAACAACCTGCGAATGCTTTCTGTATATAGTTAATTGTAATGTGCCGTTATGCTTTAGCATACTGCTTTTTAGAGGCGAGACATTGTAACCGAATGACTCAACAATATCGAACACTCTCCTTCGGGTTTGTTCGCTTATGCCCGGTTTGCTGTTTAGAACCATCGAAACCGTGGCCGTTGACACATTCGCTTTTTCAGCGATTTCTCTAATTGTAATCGCCATAAATATACATCCTTTGATTCATCCTTTATTTTTATAAGTATTATACATTAAAGTCATAGATTTTGCAAGAAACAAAAATGAATGTACTTAATTAATTAAGTAAAATGACTAGCGTTATTAAGTCGAAGTTAACTGAATTAAACTAATTTTGTGTTTTTCTGTTTGATTAATGCATGTATATTGTGGTTTAAGAATGTTTTGTTTGTGCATTATTCACAATTTGGTAATAATAATGAACAATAATGCGTTTTGCTATTGAAATATTTAAGCCGCTCAAGTATAATCGCCATACCAGAAAATATTAGGAGGATTCATATGAAAAAGCTAAGACTAATTTCCCTATTGGTATTTGTCGCGATGATGTTTACACTCGTATCCGCATGCAATCGCACCGAAGCTGAGGCAGAAGACACTGCCGGTGGTCTCATTGTCGTCATCACCCCTTCACACGACAATCCCTTTTTCGCAACAGTCGCTGTCGTCGGTGAAGCAAAAGCTGTGGAACTCGGCTACGACGCCCTCGTTCTTGTTCACAACGATGACCCTGTTCTTCAGTCGCAGCATTTTGACACCGCAATTGCGATGAACGCTGTTGCCATCATCCTTGATAATGCTGGAGCCGATGCAAGTATCGAACCCATCAGAAGAGCGCTGGACGCCGGTATCCCGTCATTTCTTGTTGACCGTGAAATCAACGAAGAAGGTCTTGCCAAATCCCAAATCGTCGCCAACAATTTCCAGGGCGCTCAAGTAGTAGCTGAGTATTTCGTAGAAGCTATGGGCGAGCAAGGCACATTTATCGAACTCGTCGGCAGAGAAACCGACACGAACGCTCATGTTCGCTCCGATGGATTCATGAGCATTATCGACCAATACCCCGACATGGAAAGAGTTGCGCGCCAAACGGCAAACTGGGATCAAACAGAAGCTTTTTCCGTAGTACAAGCCCTGCTTCAGGCACACCCCGACATCACGGGCATCATCTGCGGAAACGACACGATGGCAATGGGCGCGTCTGCGGCGGTACAAGCGGCAGGCATGCAAGGTATTGTAATCGTGGGCTTTGACGGAAGCAACGACGTCCGCGACTCAATAATGACAGGCGCAGACGGCAGAGTCAGAGCTACTGGTCTGCAGCAAATCGCATTAATTACCGAAATGGCAGTTATACAGGCAGACGAGTTCCTCAGAACCGGCTCAACAGGGGCTGCGGAAAAACAACTCATAGATTGTATGCTGATTTACGAAGGTAACGCACATCTTCTCGACAACTTTGTATTCAGCGGCTAAATACATTTGATTAGCATTTAGCGGCTAAGAGTAACTTTCTTTAGCAGGATATCCCCGCAGTTCCTATTTCTGCGGGGGTTCCTTCAATAGGGAGCTGTCAAAAAACAAAAGCCTTTCAATATTTCGGACGCGGAGTTTTTTGGCTACCCAATCCATATGTTATATTTGCCAGAGGTGTATACATGATGAAAATCAGACGTCTAATAGTAATTTCGTTTTCAATCGCGCTTCTTTTGGCTACGGCATCTTGCACACTCGTCCCAATCGATCCCGATGCATCCCCCGGCGCCGCGGGTTCCTCAGTTTTGCGCGCCCGCAATGTCGATGAGTATTTGGATGAATATTGGGAGGACGATATTCTCCCCGAAATTATGGACCGCAGAGTCGATCTCGGTACTTTGCTTGCTGCGGTGCAGTCAGGCGGGTGGGATCATGCCGGTCAATCGTATGGTGAAATCCGCGGGGATATCGGCGCAAGCTATACTTTTATAATCTATGATACCGCAACAGTTGTAGAAACAAACACGCAATCGCGCAATGGTTTTATTGTTGTACAAATCGACGGCTATGATGAATACGAAATAAGACTCAGCATAGGCCCCGCCTTGACCGGCAGCGCTATCCGCGATTCTTTAAGGTTTGTAGACTTTAATCAGTTTGTTAATCAGGTTGACTTTGCCAGACTCGCAACCGAGCTTAACACCCGCGGAAACGAAAGAGCAATGGAAAACACTGACATTTTTGCGCTTGATGGTAAAACAATCGAATTCACCGGAGCTTTTGTAGCGCCGGAAGCAAATAATATTATTTCTATAATGCCGATTTTCTTGGAGGAGGTAAACTAGTATGACAGACTCCTCCATTTGTTTTTCCGCGAAAAATGTCAAGAAAATTTATCCCGGCACCGTGGCGCTTAATGATGTCGATTTTCAAATTGAGTCCGGCAAGGTTAACGTCCTCGTAGGCGAAAATGGCGCGGGCAAATCCACGCTCATGAAGATTATTGCCGGCATTGAGCAGCCGTCCAGCGGGAAGTTGTTCTTCGGGGGCAAGCGTGTCACGATGAAAAACACCATTGAGGCAGGCGAAATGGGAATAGGGATAATACATCAAGAGCTGAGTCTCTTCCCTAATATGACAGTTGTTCAGAATGTTTTCGTCGGCAGAGAAAAGACTAAAAGCGGCGTCGTTGTTGACAAGAAGACACAGAAGCAAATCGCAACAAAAGCCTTGGAACAACTCAAATACCCTATTGACCCTAACATGCTGGTCAGCGGACTTCGCGTCGGCACGCAGCAGATTGTCGAAATTGCCCGCAATGTTGCCAAAGAAAACCTGCAAATCCTGATAATGGACGAACCGACGTCGTCACTCAGCGAATCAGAAGTCAAGGTGTTGTTCGATGTGATTAACGACTTGAAATCCAAAGGCATCGCCATAGTATACATTTCGCACCGTCTCGAAGAGGTAATGCAAATCGGCGATAATATCACTGTGTTGCGAGATGGAAATATCGTCGCAAACGCTAAAATACCAGATATTTCCGTAGACTGGATCGTTGAGCAAATGGTTGGCGGAAAAGTTTATGTACCTGAAAAGACCAATCGCAAGATTACGGAAGAAGAAGTGCTAAAAGTAGAAAAGCTTCGACTGTTCAGAAGCGGTCGCTATGTATTAAAGGACGTCGGCTTCAACCTCTTCAAAGGTGAAATCCTCGGCATTTACGGCTTGCTCGGTTCAGGCCGTACCGAGATATTTGAAGCGTTGATGGGCGTATGCCCTCCGGATTCAGGGCGCATTTTTGTCGGAGGAAAAAAGGGTGCCATAAAAGATGTTCCTTCCCAGATAAAGAAGGGCTTCGCACTCATCCCTGAGGATCGGCAGCGCGAGGGCTTGGTGCAAACGCTGAACATTAAGAAAAACCTCACTCTTTCCAGTCTCTACAAATATGTAAAAGGCATGTTTATTGCAAATAAACTTGAAAACTCCGCCGCGGATAAAATGATAAGCGAAGTAGGTGTGAAGACCTCTAACAAGGAGCTGCCTATTCTCTCGCTCAGCGGAGGCAATCAGCAGAAAGTTGTAATAGGCAAAGGACTTCTGACCAATCCATCGATATTATTGCTCGACGAACCCGCAAGGGGCATAGACGTCGGGGCAAAAGCAGAGGTTTTTGGAATCATCGAACAGCTTGCGCATAGTGGAATGTCAATTATCGTAATTTCGTCCGAACTAAAAGAAATCATTGCAATAGCAGACAGAATCATTGTGTTGTCCGGCGGCGCTGTCACAGGAGAGCTTTCCGGCGACGAGATAAATGAACAGTCGCTTGTTGCACTATCATCAGCATCGGCAATAAAAAATGGGGGACATGCATCATGACAAATAAGAAAAACTCCGGGTACTTTAATCATCCGCTTATGTTCTTGCTGAAATTCCGGACATTTATCGCTCTAATTGCCATTTTTATATTTTTCAGCTTTAACGCGCCTAACTTTTTGCACCCTAACACCTTGATATTGATTACAAGGCATGTCGTTTTGTTTGGTTTGCTGGCAATAGGTATGACTATGGTTATTATTACCGGCGGTATCGATCTGTCCGTCGGTTCTGTCGTCGGTCTTTCCGCAATGATTTCCGGCGGACTCATTATGAACGGTCTTAAGGTGAATTTTTGGGGGTATATCGTTTATTTCAACGTCCCGATGGTTGTTCTGATAACGTTGGTCATAGGTGTGCTGATTGGACTCATTAACGGAATAGTTATCACCAAGTTCAGGGTCGCGCCTTTTATTGCAACGTTGGGCACCATGTATATGGCTCGCGGCGCGGCTATGCTTCATTCAAATGGCGCGACTTATCCCCATCTGTCAGGAGCGGCGGAGTTGGGTAATACCGGCTTTGCAATAATCGGCAGGGGTTTGGTGCTCGGTATTCCTTTTTCGATTTGGATTTTTGCTCTCTTTATAATCATTGCCGCTTTTGTCTTAAAGAAAACTCCGCTTGGCTGGCATATATATGCTGTCGGCGGAAACGAGAAATCCGCGCGTCTGTCCGGAATAAAAGCCGACAAAGTGAAAATCATTGTCTACATGTTCTCCGGGCTCTGCGCTGCAATGGTCGGTCTGATTACAGCGTCAGAACTTATGGCTTCTCATCCGGCTATGGGCGAAACGTGGGAAATGAACGCCATTGCCGCCTCGGTGCTTGGCGGAACAAGCATGTCCGGCGGAATAGGCGGAATAGGCGGTACTGTTATCGGTGCATTCGTAATAGGTGTACTCAATGACGGCATGATAATGAGCGGTGTTTCATCTTTCTGGCAGATGGTTATCAAGGGGCTTGTCATAGTGGTTGCCGTTATGATTGACCAATTCCAACAGAAACTACAAACCAAACTGGCGCTTGAGTCCAGATAGCAGGAGGAAAGACAAATGGTAAAAATTGGCTTCGCACCGACACGCAGAAGCATCTTTAGTGCACCAGATGCGGTAAAATATGCAAATCTGACCAGGGACAGGCTGCGTGAACTTGAGATTGATTTCGTTGACATCACCGATTTTAACGATGAGGGGCTTCTATACAGCGAGGAAGACATGATTAAAATCGCAGAGAAGTTCAAGGCGGAGAAAGTGGACGGGCTATTTGTTCCGCACTGTAATTTCGGCACCGAATACATCGTTGCAAAGCTCGCTAAAGAGCTCAAAATACCCGTGCTCTTGTGGGGCCCGCGAGATGAGCGCCCCGATGAAAACGGTATTCGCTTACGTGATACGCAATGTGGTCTTTTTGCAACGGGTAAGGTTCTCAGACGCTTTCAGGTGCCTTTCACATATCTGAAAAATTGCAGACTGACCGACAATGCTTTCAAGGAAGGTCTGCGCAGATTCCTTGCCGTGTGCAACACTGTCAAAGCATTTAAGAACACTCGTATTCTTCAGATTTCGACACGCCCTTACGATTTCCTGACTTGCATGTGTAACGAAGGCGAGCTTTTGGAGAGGTTTAACATTCACCTCGCTCCGATTCCTATGCCTGAGCTTACCGCCAAAGTCAAGGAGGTAAGAGAAGACAAATCAAAGGTCGCAGAGGTAGTTGATTTCATAAACTCTAACATGGATGTACGAATCAAGCCGTCTGAACTTGAGTCTGTGGCGGCGCTCAAAATAGCAATGAGCGAACTGGCAAGTACATATAACTGCAATGCAATCGCTATTCAGTGTTGGAATCAACTTCAACGCGAAATCGGCATAATGCCTTGTGCCGCAAATGCTTTGCTGACCGATGAGGGGCTGCCTGTTGTTTGTGAAACTGATATACATGGAGCTATTTCATCAATTCTCGCGCAAGCGGCAGCAATGGGCGAGACCTCTACATTCTTTGCCGATTGGACAGTGCGCCACCCCGACAATGAAAACGGAGAGCTCTTGCAGCACTGCGGTCCCTGGCCAATCTCTGTGGCAAAAGAAAAACCGGTAATCGGATATCCTCTCGCATTCGACCACCCCGGAGCTGTTGAAGCGCTGGCGAAGCCCGGAGAAATAACACTGGTCAGATTTGACGGAGACAATGGCGAATATTCCCTGCTTCTCGGAAACGCCAAGGCTGTTGACGGGCCGTTTACAAAGGGCACATATATGTGGATTGAGGTAGAAAACCTTGACAGGCTTGAAGAAAAAATCGTGTGCGGACCATACATTCACCACTGCACAGGCGTTCACGGCGATGTTGTTCCCGTTTTATACGAAGCATGTAAGTATATTGGCGTCACAGCAGACCTTTACGACCCCGTTGAAGAAAAGGTCAAGGCAATTATAAGGGGGGAAACTGTCAAGTGAGTTACAGCAAGCTCGCAGCAAAATCTTTTGCCCTGCGCCGCGATGTATTAGATATGATTTATCGCAGCAAAGGCGGACATTTTGGAGGGGACTTCAGCGTTATTGATATTCTCGTCACATTATACTATCTGCACATGAATGTCTCGCCTGAGAATATCGGCGATCCGAACCGGGACAGGTTCATATTGAGCAAAGGTCATTGCGTTGAGTCGCTTTACGCAGTGCTCTGTGACAAGGGGTTTTTCCCGAAATCAGACCTGGAAACTTTTTCCGCCTTTGGCTCAAAATATATCGGTCATCCCAACAATGCCATAAATGGAGTTGAGATGAATTCCGGTTCGCTTGGTCACGGTCTGTCGGTCGGCGTGGGCATGGCTGTTGCCGCAAAAATGGACAACGCCGGATATCGCGTTTACGTTGTAATGGGCGACGGTGAACTTGCCGAAGGTTCCGTTTGGGAAGGCGCCATGGCGGGCGGGCACTATAAGCTTGACAATTTGACAGCGTTTATAGACCGCAACAAGCTCCAAATCTCAGGTACTACTGAAAGTGTTATGGCACAGGAAAACATCATGGAACGTTGGTCAGCATTTGGCTGGAATGTTCTCGATGCAAATGGTCACGATTTTGAAGACATGGATAACGCAATAAATAAGGCGAAGGCTTTTAAAGGAAAACCGACTGTGATTATTGCAAATACAATAAAGGGCTTTGGATTCTCCGAAGCGGAGAATAATGCCGGCTGGCACCATAAAGTGCCTGATTCTGAGCAATATGAAGCTGCACTGGCTGAGCTTACTCGTAGGGAAAAAGCTGCCGGAGAGGGGGGCAAACTCCAGTGAATACTATCCCAAACCGCCAAATAATATGCGACGTTCTGATTGAGCACGCAAAAACAGACAAAGACATAGTGGTGCTTTGCAGCGACTCTCGCGGGTCTGCTTCGCTTGCTGCTTTTGCCTCGCAATTGCCTGACCAGTTTATAGAGATAGGCATTGCGGAGCAGAATCTTGTCTCGGTTGCCGCCGGGCTTGCCGCCTGCGGAAAAAAACCTTTCGCCGCTTCGCCCTCTTGCTTCCTGTCTACCCGAAGCATGGAGCAAATCAAAGTCGATGTTGCCTATTCAAACACGAATGTTAAGCTTGTCGGTATAAGCGGAGGCGTCAGCTACGGTGCACTGGGCATGACACATCATTCGGCGCAGGACATCGCCGCGATATCCTCTATCCCGGGTATGCGTTTTTACCTGCCAAGCGACAGGCATCAGACAAAAGTTTTATTTGAAGCTTTGGTAAATGACAACGCTCCCGCTTACATACGTGTCGGTCGAAACCCTGTCGCAGATGTCTACAGCGAGACCGATTTGCCTTTTACGCTAAACAGAGCAACCATGCTTCAAGATGGCTCCGATGTGACCATAATAGCTTGCGGAGAGATGGTTGCAGCGGCTAAAGAAGCCGGCGCTTTACTCGCGTCAAAGGGTGTTTCTGCACGTGTCCTCGACATGTACTGCGTAAAACCAATTGATTATGAAGCGGTGGTGAGAGCCGCTAAGGAGACAAAAGCTATAGTAACTATTGAGGAGCACGGCGCTGTCGGCGGAATGGGCTCAATGGTCGCGCAGATAGTCTGCAACGAAAATCCGGTTCGTGTCAAAACACTTACTTTGCCTGACAGCCCCGTCATCACAGGCACGTCAAAGGAAGTGTTCAGCCATTACGGACTAAATGCAGATGGTTTGATAACTACAGTAATGGAGCTTTTTAGCAATGTCTGAACAGTACATTTTAGGAATCGATCAGAGCACTTCGGGTACGAAAGCGCTGCTATTTGACAGTAATGGCGGCTTAATTTGCCGGAGTGATTTGCCCCATCGCCAAATAATAAACGAAGAGGGTTGGGTCGAGCACGACCTTGAAGAAATATACAGAAACACAGTTGCGGCTGCGGAGCAGGTAATCACAGCTTCCGGCGTAGATAAATCAAAGGTGGGCGCCATTGGCATCAGCAATCAACGCGAGACCGCCGCTGTTTGGGAATTTCTGAGCGGACGACCTGTCCATAATGCAATTGTTTGGCAGTGTGCCCGCGGGGAAGCGATCTGCGATAAAATTGCGCGATTAGGGCATGGTGAGCGAATCAAAGAGATAACCGGATTGCCGCTTTCTCCGTATTTTTCCGCGGCAAAGATCGCGTGGGTACTTGAAAATGTACACACAGGAGCTACTCAACTGTGTGCCGGGACTATAGATAGTTGGCTTGTCTACAAGCTCACCGGAAGTTTTAAGACTGATTATTCCAACGCTTCCCGCACACAGCTCTTCGATTTAGGCAAACTCGCCTGGAGTGAGGAGGTCTGCGGGATTTTTGGCATTGACCATACGATTTTGCCTGAAGTCTGTGATTCTAACGCTTGTTTCGGGCTAACCGATTTCGACGGCTTTCTTGACGCCCCCATTCCGATTCACGGTGTTATGGGTGATTCACATGCGGCGCTGTTTGGTCAGGGATGTCATAGTTCCGGCATGATGAAGGCAACCTATGGCACGGGTTCGTCGATTATGATGAATATCGGAAATTCGCCGCTTCACAGTGATTGCGGCGTTGTGACCTCGATTGCTTGGTGTCGCGGCGGCAAAGTCGAATATGTTCTTGAAGGGAATATTAATTATACGGGGGCTGTGCTGAAATGGCTCACTGACGATTTGGGTATGCTTGAATCTGTAAGTCAATCATCTTCGCTTGCACTTATGGCGAGCGAAGATGATCACACATATCTCGTTCCCGCGTTCAGCGGTCTCGGAGCGCCTTATTGGGACAGCAAGGCAAGAGCATTAATGTGCGGAATGAGCCGTACGACCGGCAAAAATGAAATAGTCAGGGCTGCTCTGGAATGTATTGCATATCAGATAAATGATGTTATTTCCGCAATGCTCGGCGTTACAAACAGCGCCGCTCATTCCCTTCGAGTAGACGGAGGTCCGACAAAAAACAATTTTCTCATGCAGTTTCAAAGCGATATTTCGCATTTACCTGTCATCGTACCGCAATGGGATGAACTTTCCGGAATCGGCGCATCATATATGGCGGGCATCGCCCTGGGGATTTATTGCGAAGATGAGATATTCAGCCGCTTGCAGCGCAACGAATT
>Ga0209755_10001854_pt1 | contig 31006 bp, 28 predicted proteins | sample TergutCo191P1_FD_187301 | JGI IMG/M metagenome (GOLD analysis project Ga0209755, IMG submission 187301) | Cornitermes sp. P1 segment gut microbial communities from Petit-Saut dam, French Guiana - Co191P1 (SPAdes) (version 2) | ecosystem: Host-associated > Arthropoda: Insects > Digestive system...
AAGCCGCCAATAAAGCGAAGAGCTCATTCCTCAGCATGATGAGCCATGAAATTCGTACTCCTATGAATGCTATTTTGGGCATCACTGAGATACTTCTTCAAAATGAATCGCTGGATCTATCCACTCGGGAGGCTTTAGGCAAGATATTTACCTCGGGAGATTTGCTGCTGAATATTATTAACGACATACTTGATTTGTCCAAAATCGAGGTAGGCAAGATGGAACTGTTAAACGAGCAATACTCTGTTTCAAGCTTGATCAGCGATTCGGTGCAGGTAAACATGATGCGCATTGGCAGTAAGCCGATTCAATTTGATTTGAGCATAGACGAAAACATACCTTCACAACTTTTAGGCGACGAACTTCGCGTCAAGCAAGTTTTGAACAACCTGCTCTCTAACGCCTTCAAGTATACGGCGGCGGGCAGCGTCAAGCTGGAAGTGGCCACGCACGAGAGTGAAAAGGACAGCGAAATCATAATCATTGTACGCATCAGCGATACTGGGCGCGGCATGACTAAGGAACAGGTTCAAAAAATCTTCGACGAGTACTCCCGATTTGACATGGCGGCAAACCGTACAACCGAGGGCACCGGTCTAGGCATGAGCATCACGCAAAATCTCATCAGCCTGATGGACGGTAGTATTTCCATAGAAAGCGAGCCAGGCAAGGGTTCCGTAGTTACCGTGAGATTGCCCCAAGGCAGAATGGACTGCGAAGCGCTGGGTTCGGAAAGAGCCAGGAGCTTAGAACAATTCCGCACCAGCAGTTTTGCGCATACGCGCCGGACGCTTATCTCGTACGAATCAATGCCTTATGGCAGGGTTTTGATTGTAGACGATGTGGAAGCGAATATCTATGTTGCCAAAGGCCTTCTTGCCCCCTATAAGCTCACGATTGAACATGTGATCAGCGGATTTGACGCTATTGAGAAGATTAAAAACGGCAGCGTATACGACATCATCTTCATGGATTACATGATGCCGATTATGGATGGCTTGGAAACGACAAAAATTATCAGGGATAGGGGGTATGCTTTCCCCATCGTCGCTCTGACCGCGGATGCGGTATCTGGTCAGGCGGAACTGTTGGTTCGCAGTGGGTTTGATGATTTCATCTCAAAGCCCATCGATACGCGTCAGCTAAACACGGTGTTAAATAAGTTGATACGCGACAAACAGCCGCCGGAGGTTATCGCGGCAGCCCGTGCGCAAACGGAAACAACCAAAGAAGCTGCTTCCGAAATTGAGCCGCAACCGTCTGTAGATCCGCAATTTGCAGAAATCTTGGCAAGAGACAGTGCTAAAGCTTTGGAAGGCCTGAAAACTATACATGAAAATAACGACTACCAAAATGAAGATAACCTGCGGAAATTCATTATTCATACGCATAGTATGAAGACAATATTTGCAAACATCGGCAGGGCGGATTTATCAGAATTCGCGCAGGATCTGGAAACGGCGGGGCGCAACAAAACAATAGAGACAGTCATATCACAAATTCCCGATTTTTTAAGCCTGCTGCAATCGTTTGTGAATGCAACCACGCAACAGGCAAACGCGGACGAAGGCAAGGTGCTAGAAGAGGATACGCTTCATTTAGCACAGATGCTCAATGCAATCGCGCAGGCGTGCAAGAAGTACGATGGTAGGGCTGCAGACGAAGCACTAGCTGAGCTACAGAAAACAGCCTGGCAGACCCAGACCAGCGGGTTTTTGAGTATGATTGCACAATATTTGCTGCACAGTGATTTTGAAGAGGCCGTGAAAGAAATTGAAGACTGGCTCCTTCGCTGCGCTCAGGATGACAAAGCAGCCGCTCAGGATGACAAAGCAGTCGCTCAGGATGACAAAGCAGTCGCTCAGGATGACAAGTAAGCCTCCCTGCATGTCATCCTGAACACCCCTGTCATCCTGAACACCCCTGTCATCCTGAACACCCCTGTCATCCTGAACACCCCTGTCGTCCTGAACGAAGTGAAGGAGCCATAACGAAGTGAGCGCAAGCGAACGAAGTATTAATAGAGAGGGTACGAAGTGCCCGATACATATTTGGAGTATTGAAGCCGACATACAACAGATACGGTATTCAGTTACTAACGGCCGGGGCCTTTCGTAGAAACTCCTGGCTCTCAGCCTGCTCCAGCATGAACCAGGCCAGGTCTGCCCGCGAGAGAATGTTACGAAAGGTGCCAATGCCCAAGTATCCGGCACTTATCTGTTTGGACAGGGATTTGTTGGTGAGTATCGAGGCGATCCTTACGAGCGTCCAGTCAAGATCAGAATCACGAACCAGCTGGCTGTATCGCACTATTTGTTCGTAGCTGACAGGTCTGCCGCGCTTGATCATGCCTCTCCTCATTTTAGTGCGGAGGCTCTCCTTGTCTGCGGGGTCCTGGGCACTGGTGGTGGAGAGGATAATCAGCCGCTTAATACCGGCTTCCTCCATCGCTGACAAGATATTCTTCACACCATCACTCAGCTCCTCGTCGCCTGGATCTCCTGCCGGCCCCAGTGCGCTCAGTACGCAGTTGCTTCCTGCAATCGCTGCCTGAATCGTTTCCAAATCGCTGAGCTCTCCTTGCACGATGGTTAGCTGAGGATTCTCCAGGCCCATCTTCTGAGGATTCCGAACATAGGCAACAACCTGATATCCGCGGGCAAGAGCTTGACTGACAAGCTCCTTGCCCGTTCTTCCCGTTGCACCAAATACGGTGACTCTCATGAGTTAGCCGATTGCCTTCAGGTCTGCATCAACAGCGGCCAGCATCTCGTCGGTCAGCTTGCCCTTTGAGTGCTGTTGCGTGTCCGCCACGCTCATCCCCATATTGCCTGCCATCTTAAAGCGGGTGTCCTTCTTGTAACCGGGAAAATGCTTCTCCAGTACCTCACTTGCCTTGGGGTCTTTCATGAGAACCTTCAGTTTTGAATCCTTGGTGAACATGGCGCTCTCCTTTCCTTACTGTTTTCTCATTGCGCTATTACCGGTGAACAGATCCTTCTGACTTGCATCAGCTACAATCTCAATGGACTTGTAATCTTCAAATGCTATCTTAATAGCATATTCTCCGGGAGCGATCTGGTCGAATTCCCAATCGCCAAAATCATCGGTCTGCATGGTTGAGACCTTGCTACCCTGCGCATCAAACAAATCCACCTGCGCCCCAATGAGTGCCTCATCGGTCTCGGGGTCAAATATGCACCCGGCAATAAAACGCTTGGGAGTATTGCGGTAGTGCACCTTTGCCCCAAGATCCTGGATCGCATCGGCAACCACGGTGCCGCCCAGATCAAGATTGTCCTCCTCACCAAAGGTCAGGGCTCCAGTAGCACAGGAATCAACACAACGCGGCACGATCCAGCCATCATCCAGGAGATGGGCGCAACCGGTGCATTTCTGAGACAGATGCAGATCCTCATTAAAATAGATCGCGCCGATGGGGCATGCCTCGATACAGCTCCTACAGCCCTCGCACATCCCTGGTTCCAGCACCAGGAGCCCGTCCTCACGACGCGTGAAGGCGTCATTGGGGCAAGCGGCAGCACAGGGAGCATCGGTGCAGTGGTTACACAGCGTTGGAGTATAGGAGACCCGCACAACGGGAACCTGCCCCCGTTCCTTCTCCTGTACCTTGATCCAGAATTGCCCGATATCCGGCTGTGCCTGTGCATAGGGAAGCCAGGCATAACCACAGTGCTCGTCCTTGCACGCAATCTGGCAGTTGCGACACCCCACACATCTTGCATGATCGAACAAGAATGCCTTTGCCATGGTCTACTCCTCTCCATCTATATAGCTGTCCACGATCTGCCCAACACCGGGGTCAAAGGGGCGCGAGAATGCCTCGGGGTGCTCCTCAGCCAGGGCAAATACATCCACCTTCTCAAGACCTACAAGGAATCCGCTGGTGACCTCTCCCGGGCAGTTCTTCGAGGTAACCGCAGACGGGCAGATGAGGTTGTTCGCCCCGCCTCTGTCCAGCCCACCTACTCCGGAAATGATCGGATCGATACGTGCGCCGTGGTCCTGATAGAGAACGCCGGGCATGATGCGTTCGCTCACGCGTACTCCGCCAAGCACCCCGCCTCGTTCGTTAAAGAGCTTAGCAATGTCGCCGCTCTTGACAGCGAGAATCTCTGCGTCTTGGGGGTTGACCCAGATCGGCTCGTAGGCATAGCCATCGGGCCCGATGACCTTGCAGGTCTCAATCTCGCGCAGCCAGGGGATATCGTCATGTTGCGCGTGCACGCGCCAGTGCGGATGATTCGATATAAGCAGATAGGGATACTTGGCAGCCCTGTCGGAATCTATCCGCTCACGATGTTCTTCAGTCTCGTGGATCCATTTGGGAAAGGGCCCGCGGACATCGTCATCGGGGAACATCTCTGCGAGCGTCTCGGAGTAGATCTCCAGTTTTCCCGTGGGGGTAAAGAGCTCGTTCTCCTCCGGATCCTCACAGAAGGGCGTTATCCCAACGGGCCGGTCCTCCCAATCCACAAGGGTCGGTCCCATCCAGAACTTGGCTTCTCCTTCAAAGAGGGTCTCGAAGGTATATTTTGGGTCTTCTGAGATATTCGAGAATTTGTAAGCCTGCTGCATCCAGGCTTCATAACCAACATCTCCCGTGTACTTTGAGACGACACCTTCGTAAACGCTGCCCGGCTTATCGAGTTTTCTGAACACCGACACCGCCGTCTCGTAATCGGTGCGGGCCTCGCCAACCGGATCAATCGCCTTCTTCTCAAAATAGAACATGGAGTACTGGCCGTTGTTGTTGTCGGTGCCAAAGTCGTTACACTCGAAGGTGGTGGTAACCGGCAGGATGAGATCAGCGTATTTTGAGTCATTCTCCATCCAGGGATGCTGGACCATGATGAATTCAAGGGTCTCGGAGTGCAGGGCATCCAGGTAGCGGCTGCCGCTGTTCCAGCACGTAGACCAGCACGGCGTGTCAGACCAGATCATGCGGATACCCGCTTCGCCGGGAGCCGGATACTCATAGCGGTCAAACTGCGATTCCCTTGGCGAGAGGAATACACCCTGGCTGTACCAGCTGGTTGCTTCTCCGGAGATAGCTTCGGGCACGAGTGTCTTGACGACGAAACTCTCGCCGGGATCATACATCCACCCGTGGTAGGCGCCAAAGGGCGTGGACTTTACCTCTGAGGGAGGATAGGGATCCAGGTCGTCGCCCATGAACATATCGGTGAATTTCAATGGATGTGCCCCAGGTTTGCTTAGCCCCTGCATAGCGAGCAGAATAACCTCAAGGCGTGCAGGCTCATGCGAGAAAGCGGCACGGATGTAGCTTCCTCCATTGTTGTGAGCGATAGAGACAGCGTGCTCTGCCCAATAACGAGCCAGCGCCTTGATCTTAAAGGCGGGAACGCCGCACTTTTCAGCAGCCCACTGGGCTGTTTTGGGAGTGCCGTCGCTCTTGCCGAGGATGTAGTCCTCAAATTGCTCGAATCCCACCGCATGGGTGTTAATGAATTGCCTATCGAAGGTCTCCTCGGTTATCCACGTATAGATAATACCGATCTGGAGCGCCGCATCGGTGTTGGGGAGCACCGGGATCCATTTATCCGCATGGACTGCTGCTCCATAATTCACATCAGGACAGATGTAGATCGATTTGATGCCAATCTCGGAAAACCAGAAACAGAGGCGCGATGTCTGCTGCCCGCCCCAGCCCCAGGGCGCAGTCTCGGGGTCGCAGCCCCAGAACAGGATCGCATCGCCGTTTTGGGTAACGTCGTGGAAGGTATTGATGTAGTTGTCGCTCTGCCCGAGAGGCTCCATGCCCCACACATGCTTGGCGCCCCACACCCAGCCCTCCCAGCTATCGGGCTGCCGCGCCTGGATACAGCAACCATCTGCCATCTCAAAGAGATTGATCATACAGCCATGGCCGCCGGCATAGGCATTACCCTCGCCATGACCCTCACCCTGGCAATAGATTGAACGTGGCCCATAGGCATCGTGTATGCGCTGGATCTCTGCCGCTGCAATATCAGTTGCCTCGTCCCAGGAGATGCGCTTGTACTTGGACTTACCGCGATTCTGTATGTTGCGTTCCCCGTTGGGATCCCAATCCACCCTGATGAGTGGATACGGTACGCGATTGGGAGAGTAGGCTCTCTTTTTATAGGCGAGAGAAAGAGGGGACGGAAAGGTTTTTGTGCCTGCCTCAAATACCTTTCCGTCCTTTTTAAAGGACCAGGCATTGAGTTCTTCCGGGGTATAGCATTCCTCAAAATGGATGGGTCTTACCCGGGCGATTCTGTTGTCTATCACGTCGACATGACAGGCATTTGATCCACCTCCACTTCCAAGAAAGCCAAGCGACTTATTAACAGTAAAATCCTTGGTCTTCATGCTGCCTCTCCTCTCTCGTCTCTTTGGTGTTCGGTCGCTCGATCTAAGTAACAAATCTGCTGCTCCAGCATGCAGCAATTATGGAGCGAGCGAAACGAGCAGTATCTTGTAGAGAGGTTGCAACTTTAAGTTGTAAGTGCTATCGTTCTTGTTCTCAGCCTGACGTTTTAAGGAGCACTCGATGCATATCAACAACTTTAAATACATGCTTGCGCTCGAGGAAGCCGGATCCATCAACAAGGCAGCAAAGAGCCTGTACATCTCACAGCAGGGATTAAGCAGAGTCATCGATTCCATGGAGTCAGAACTGTCGGCAAAGCTTATAGAGCGCTCCCATGCCGGAATCCAATTTACTGAAACAGGCCATATCTTCCTGCAGCATGCTCACTCGATAATCGATGAGTACATAACCATGCAGCAGCGAATGAAATCGATTGAACAAGCTGAGACATCTGAGAGCCCGCTCGATATAGTTATCTCCCCTTATGCCAGCCTTGTTTTGTTCAGCACCATCTTTCCGCGAATAAGCTCCAGGGAGCCCTTGGTTGTGAGTGAATGGCCCAATCAGCAGATTGATGAGGCGCTTTGCGATGGCGGGCACGGAAAACTCTATCTGTTTGATTGGGTCTCAAACAGGCCCTCAAACTATGGTTGGTCCAGCTTGAGTGGCGAGAAGCAGAACAGGGTCTGCATAGAGCCTCTGTTCAATTCAAAGTTGGGACTCATGTGTAAGAGAAATTCCTCTCTTGCGCGCAAGCCGATAATCACCATGGAGGAGCTCACGCAAGTACCCCTTGTATGCTACAGCGGAAAAGACTATCTGCAATCCATGGACAGGGTCTTTGGAGTCAAGAGCCTTTCCAACGTGGCCCTCAAGGTGTCAAACACAACAACGATCCTTTCTTTTCTCCGAAATAACGAGGACGCGGGTATGATCCTTGACGAATTGACGTATGCCGGCCGCTCCGAATACATTTCTGATTTCGTATTCGTTCCCTTTGATACACAAGCCCTCTTGAGCGTTGGCTTTGGGTATTGCAAAGACGATCCTCTTACGGCTCGATACAAACTCTATATCAGTATCTTCAAAGAGTTATTGCAGCTGGAAAACCTGTTCCACGCATAATACGGATTATCTCCCATACATATCACTGTTGCCAAAAACCGGCGGATTGCCAGGAAAGGTGGCGAGGGATATGTCGTTCACCATCAAAATCTAGAGCCAAAGCAGAAAACCTGGTGGGAAGAGATTCCCATAGTTACTCTGGCGGTTGCCATTGAACAATGCGCTAGAAATAAAGTGCCAACCTATCTTCTGCGCCAGGCTATTGAGCGTGGTGCGAAGTTGGGAAAAATATTACCTGAAGATGCGAAACGTCTGCAAAGGCTTCTGGAGGAAAGAAATGCCTGATGAAAGAGGGTACGTCAATCTTATTGAGGAGCTCAACAGGCTCAAACCAAAAGGAAAAGAGCCACACTCTATAAAGGTGCTGAATTCTTGGATTTCCCATATAGAAAACTCGTTTCATGCTGATCAGGCAGGCCGACTCAGTTGGCTCGTGGCTAGGCACCAGAAGAAGATACGCTGCATTTAACACAGATGCTCAATGCAATCGCGCAGGCGTGCAGGAAGTACGATGGTAGGGCTGCTTTCTTGTCATCCTGAACACCCCCGTCATCCTGAACGAAGTCGAAGGATCCATAACGGAGTGAGCGCAAGCGAACGAAGTATTAATAGAGAGCCCACAAAGTGCCCGATACTCTTGTGATAGTCCTGTGATAGTAGCAGATATTTTTAACCTTGAAAACAATCAGGTCAGAAGCAAAAATACCTCTGACCTGCGTATTTGTGGTCGCGGGGTGCATCAGGAACCTTTCCCGATAGTCTTTAAACATGTCGATAAAGACTGCTATTTGCTCTGTGGCCAGTCGAGCTCGGCCGCGAAAAACTATTGACGGTACCCAGAAATGATATAGTACGTGATGATATTGTAAGGTGAGCTTAGACAAAAAAGAACTCTTTGACAAGGGAGAGTGAGGCATCCTGAAGTTTGTCGTCATGGCATTCAAGTTGGACTTCCTGGTCAGAGCGGCGTATGGAAGCTTTGTCCCTATAGGCCACAGACTTTCATCATAGACATGTAACCTTAGCTCTTCTTTTGAGAATCTAAATCTAACTTTCCCAAGTAGTCTTTCATTTCATCCTCTTTCACAAGGAAATTGTACTCTTTGCGCAAGGCCATGATAATTATTAGCTTTTCGTATGGGAGAATATAAAGAGTATAATAATTATTATGTTGTCTTTTGGAAGATAAGTAAGCCTCTCTGACTACCATTGCAGAACAAAATACAGCTAGAATAGTAAGAATAATTATGGCCACGACATCAATAAATAGTATACCTGTGCTGATGTTGGTTAGGAGGCTGACCAGCTCAAGCATGATACCAACCGTAATGCCAGATGCTGCTCCTGCAAGAAGAGACATATCAAATGAAAAGGCATGGTTAATCGCGAATTCAATTGTGGTTAATCTATCTAACAGCAATCCCTTTCCGCTGGCGCGATTCTCGCTAATTGAATAGTAATGAGAAATTGCCTTTCTTGTTTCTGTCAAATAATCAAAAGAATCATTCCTTTTCCATTCCTGGTAATTTGCTTTGAAAATTCTGTTACTGTAAAGATGTCGTACATCTCTCTTTTTCTTTCTGATACTTTTCATCTTAATTCCCTCTTATTGGTTGTTGTAAAGTCTACGTCAAGAGCATTCTTTGAGGCTGCATCAATTATTTCTTCGGTAATCTGTGAATTGTTGGCAGCAATCTGGGCTTCTTCCAGTGTTGGCCTTCTGCATATTTTAATCTATTGTTAATCAGATAAGAATTGCCCAATTTTGCCCAGTTGATGAAATTCTCCTAGAAATACAAACAGGTCAACCGATTTGTTGGGTGACCCCGTATTTGGGGTTATAGGAGATATCAGGATCTAGCCAGTAAAGACAGGAAAGAATTATAAGCGTACAGGTAAAGCATGACATTTACATTTTGTCTGAGTTAATGAAAGCGGTGTTTTTTCTCCCATAGCTGTTAAAATGGAGCCACTTTTGAGTGGGTATCGTCCAAACGGACTATCAAACCATTGTAAACAATAGGCAGTTTTGGGAATTGTTTTACCATCACTACTTTTGTTCAAATCGCGTAGGTTAGTTCCCCAACTTAGTCGAACTTAATTCTTTTTGCAGCTTCTTCAACGTTGCGGGCATGCTTTTCACTTTCAGCTTTTTTCTTGGCTTCTTGTTTTGCGACCGCATCTCGCCATTGTCGATATTGCTTATTCGTCTCTTCTACTGCTAACTGTAATGTATCTCTGTGGTATTTTTCGACCTCTTCTATCGTTGTTCCGTTAAGCCAAATCAGCGATCCAGATACCCGAGCTATACCGGGACGGTGCATGGTTGAGAAACGTGGAGGTCTATCCCAGTTGTGTGGAAACAGTTCAGCCCATTCCGCTGGTGGGCGCTTAGAGAGTTCAAACGGAATGGCATACAGAGCACTTCCTCTTGTCCCATCATTTTTTGGTTCGGTCACACTCTCAATAACAACTCTACTGATTTTGATGTCTGTATCATCTGGCGCCACAGGTTTCGGTTCTAAGTCTTTTGTTTTTGAAGCCGTAATTGTCGAAAAGGGCTTCCCGATAGGAGGCTCCTCCTCGCGTGATTTCAGCCATAATCTCAGCGGTCATGATGTCGCCCTCGTAGCCCACTCCGCCTTTTCGATTGTCTGATTTGTTTTTATAATTTGGCGTACAGACAATCAAAACAAACTCATTGTCTCTTATTGATTCTTCCATAAAGGCTGGCAGTTGGCTTCCTGGGACAGCACTCCAACAATCCAGCTTGACGTCTACTCCGTCTTTGCGTAACCGCTTTGCTAGGGTCTTCACCCAGGTCTTATGTAGTTCCGAGTCCCAAGAATAAGATATAAAGACGGGCATTTTCTTCAACCTCCGCATAGTTGGTGTGCGTATTTCATATTCGCTAATCGTACCATCTATATCAGATGAGGTCTAAGCGAAAATGCCAACCGATTAGCTCCAAAGTTAAGCAATAGGGTCATTCTCATTCTTTTACATAGCCGCGTTCGCAGCAATTTCCTAATCATGAAAGGAGTGTGGTGCTATGAGCAAACGCAGTGTCATTGCCATCACCAACCAAAAAGGCGGCGTGGGCGTGCGCCCGTAAGTGATTATTGTCCGCGGGTTGGTCACCCATTCCGCGAGTTGCGGAATGGCGGGCTGACTCACGTGCAATAGTCAGTTATCAAATTAACTCTGGGATTATTCGGTTCTACTGGTTGTAATCGTGTTATTCTTGCAGATGACGAGACTGACCTGGTGCGATCCGCCAAATTGGGCGGCCAGAACTGATTCCCGAAAGCGGGAAAACGGATCCCACCACCGGCGAAGAAAAGTCTTCTCCATTTTTATCTGAGATGGTTCATGTTTGAGCTAATCACTGAGCGAGATGTCAGCCATTCGATATGGATTCGTTTTCAACTTCAAGTTCAGTGACGGATCCGATTGTCGAAAAGATCGTAAAAAGAAACAATAATGGCGTTGTTTTAAAGTTGCAAAAAGTATACAATATATGCAACTTAGAAAGGCGGAGCTATGAATTCCAAGGGGTATAAGAGAGAACTTGAAGGGCGAATCAGTATAATCCCAGAAGGGGTGGTATTCGTAGCAAGTGATTTTTCTGATATAGCTGGCGTAAGAACAATCAGGGAGTTGATACGGCGCATGGTTGACAAGGGGGATGTTGTCAGAGTGATGCCTGGTGTCTATATGCGACCGAAGATCAGCAAGTTGCTTAAAGAAAGTGTTCCCGCTAGTCCCGAGGATGTCGCCTATGCAATAGCGCGTATGAACAATTGGACTATCGCCCCAAGCGGGAACACTGCACTCAATAAACTGGGGCTTTCAACCCAGGTTCCCGTTGTCTGGTCGTATGTTAGCGATGGGCCGTATTCGGAAAAACAGGTAGATGGGGCAACAATAAAGTTCAAACATATTGCTAATCGCAATATTACCAGTATGTCTCCAATCGCCCTCTTGGTAGTCCAAGCGCTTAAAGCCATTGGGAAGGATAACGTCGATAACGCAATTCTTGGAAAAATCAGCAAGTGGCTCAATGACAAGGACCTAGCATTAGTGCTGAATGAGACCGAGCGAGCCACGGTATGGATTCGCGATGCTATAAGGAGAATGGTTCAAGATAGGGAAAAGCCATGCTAGAAATTGTCAGACTGCCAAAGGATGAATTATCGGATCTCTTCAGGATTGCCTCGGCATCATCGGGGATGCCAATTGCTGTTATTGAGAAGGATTTCTGGGTATGCTATACGCTGGACTATTTATTTCAGCGAAGCCCATTTAAGGATCATATTGTATTCAAGGGAGGCACCAGTCTATCCAAGGCCTTTAAATTGATATCCAGATTCTCAGAGGATATTGACTTGATACTTGATTGGAGGATGCTTGGCTACGGATTGCATGAGCCATGGAAGGAGAGGAGCAATACTTCCCAAGACAAGTTCAAACTCGAGTCTATTGCACGAACCAACAATTATCTTGCAGAAGTATTTGTGCCGACACTAAAGAAATCTTTCTCAAATGAATTAGGCTTTGAAGCCTCGGTTAGCCTTGCCGAGGAAGAGGAAACCGTGATCTTTGAATACCCACGAATTCATCATTTGAGCGCGACTCTGGATGTGATTCGGTTGGAGATTGGTCCGCTCGCTGCATGGACGCCGACTGTGCGCGCGGAGATAAGCTCTTATGCGGCTGAGCAAAGACCGGCAGTGTTTAAGAATCCATCGACTATCGTGACCAGCACCACACCGGAAAGGTCATTTTGGGAAAAGATTACCATTCTTCATCAGGAAGCCCATCGCCCCGATAGCAAGAGGATGCTTCCTCGCTATTCTCGACACTATTACGATGTGTATCAGTTGGGGAACTCTCCAGTGAAAGACAAGGCTCTTGTAGATATGGCATTACTGCAGAAGGTTGTGGATTTTAAGATGAAGTTCTATCGTTCTCCGTGGGCGCGGTTTGAGGAGTGCCAACCAGGGTCACTCAAGCTGGATTTGCCAGAGTATCGCTTAGCAGAACTTGCCTCCGATTATTCAGCTATGCAGGATATGCTTATCGGAGAAAGGCCAACGCTAGACCAGATGTTGGAGTACCTACATGAGTTGCAGGACGCAATAAACTCATTGTTATAGGCTCTACGTAGGAGGGTTTATGTTTTATGAAATCTGTGTCTACGAGGCAAAAATTGAGAAGCAGGCAGAGATAGAAGCCCTTATGAAAGAGGTTCGCGAGTTCTATCTGTCTCAACCAGGGGTTCTTGATGTACGTTATATCAAGCGCATGCATTGACAGAAAATCCCACCGCTAACCAAAGAACGAAATCGTCTACAAACTAATTGCCAGCAACCGCAATCCTAAGCAAGCTTCTGAGGCCCGCCAGTGCCCGAAAGACATCGGTCTCGAATTCAAAGAGCTGCGCACTTAAGTCCATGACTGCGAAGTCATATTGAAAAGAAAACAAAATATTGAAAGCCAGATTGATAGCCAAGTGTCACAGTTAGAAAAGCGCACCAAAATAAGAGAGTAAGAAAGATAATGCATATAAAATAAAAGACTTCTCCGATTCTTTTTAGGAAATTGCTGGCTCGAAAAACCAACACCTTGGATATTTTACTTTTTGTTAGAGTTCTAGATTTTGGAGGCCAATATAGTGTTAGCGCATCAATACTCTGTTTTCGCTGTCTTTTCTAGAGTTTTCTGTTTCTTCATGTCATAATTATTAAACTGTCCAGGTTGGAGTATTGGAGCCGACATAGTAAAGAAACAGAATGAGGAAAAATGGGGTAGCGGTGTAATCCGTCAATTAAGCCGAGATTTGAAATTGGAATTTCCTGATGCCCAAGGTTACTCAGTCACGAATCTGCAATATATGAAACGCTTCTATTTTCTGTATAGTCAATCTAACACCAAGTTGGTGTTAGATTGCGAAAGACTAAAACAGAACCAGGATTGTGTTGTTTTGGAAGGTACTCAAGATATACACTTGGAAATCTCTGTTTCAGAGCAAAACGAGGGCAATTGGTCAACACTTGGACGAGTATTGGGAACAATTCCATGGCGACATCATGTAGAGACACTTTTCGAAAAAACTATCTTTATCCAGCCCTTAATGCTGAATTGATTGAAAGAACCATCCCCAATAAGCCAAATAGTCGTTTTTAAAAATATCGACGGTCGAAATAAGGAGAATACAGAAAGTGGCATTTACAGAATCGGAGATCAATCTAATTCAAAATTCTGTTGGGGAATACTGCGCATCAATTTCACCAGAGCACATCGCAGATCAACTGACTTTCACATACGATATTGATGGTCACGCAGTCACGATATGGGAAAACCGTCCTTGCTGGAAGGGTGGAGACAGTTGGACGCATCATGGAGTAGCTAAGTTCAAATATATTCGGTCTCGTAATAAATGGGTGCTTTACTGGATGCGCGCAGATCTTAAATGGCACCGTTATGAGCCTGCAGAAGGACTGTCTAACCTCAAGGATCTAGTTCAGGTTGTAAAAGAGGACAACCTATGCTGTTTTCACGGGTAAATAGAAAGTGCCATTGTGAGGAGCTTTCGAAGAAAGAGACGTGACAATCCATGGATCCTTCGGCTGCGCCTCAGGATGACAAAGCAGTCGCTCAGGATGACAGGAAAGCAGCCGCTCTTCTATATCGTCCTGAATACCCATGTCATCCTGAACACCCCTGTCATCCTGAACACCCCTGTCATCCTGAACACCCCTGTCATCCTGAACACCCCTGTCATCCTGAACACCCCTGTCATCCTGAACACCCCTGTCATCCTGAATACCCCTGTCATCCTGAACGAAGTGAAGGATCCATAACGGAGTGAGCGCAAGCGAACGAAGTATTAATAGAGGGTACGAAGTGCCCGATACATATTGTCTTTATCGCGCAGGATAACAAGAGGGAATTTGAAATGAACTGTGATAGTTCTGTGATAGTAGCAGATATTTTTAACCTTGAAAACAATCAGGTCAGAAGCAAAAATACCTCTGACCTGCTAATTTTGGTCGCGGGGAGATATCAGGATCTGGCATTTTGAAATGAGAAAAAACTACAAACGTGCAGGTAAAGCATGACATTTGCATTTTGCTTGAGTTGGCGAAAACAGTGTATTTTCTCCCCCAACAGAAATATAACCACTTATCAAAGTGCGAAACCGTTTCTACAAAGCAATTGTTAAAAGCGGCGATACACTTCAGGTTGCTGAAGCCCGTCAGCGTCTCAAAGACATCAACTGCGAACTTAAAGAGCTACACATCCAAGTTCCTTTTATATCGTATTTTGCATTAAAGAATAGTGTAAAATAGGCGGAAAAGTGCTTTCTAAGAGGTGGGATTGTGAGATGAAGTACAAGAGTTTTCAGATCGAAAATTACCGCGCAATACTTGGGCCAATAGATATACCAATCGAAAAATATCCTTTAATGCCGTTAATAGGAGCTAATGAATCAGGAAAAACATCAATACTTCAAGCTATTTTTGCGTTCGATTATGCAAATGACTCCGAGTATGAGTCATATCATCTAAAGAACACTCGAAATCTGTATAAGCCAGGTGATAAAAGTCCAGCCCGAATATCAGCAACGATCTCTTTCCGTCCAGGAGAGCTTAGTGCGTGCTTAGAACCAGGGTTTAAGGATAAATATCCTTGGTTGGGTAAGTCTAGGGTGCTTATAATAACTCGGCTGCTTCCCGATAATGAGAAACCTTATTATTCTATTAAAGATATTGACGATGCTGACGCAGATGTTATTGCTAATAGTATTGTTCGGAGGCTTCCCTATATTATCTACAGCGATGATTTTATTGAGCGTCCAGACACTGTTTTAGAAATACCAGATCAAGTCCCTGAACCTTTGTCTGGTTGGTTGGGTATTTATGAACAAGCATTTAGAAAGGCGAGCACCTCGCTATTCTCTGTTATTGATGAAAATAGCAACATCAGAAATAGTTTATTAAGCGATGTTGCTAGTGAAATAAATAACTTACTTGTTAAAGAGTGGGCAAGAATATCAATTGATAATGGTGACTGTTTGCGAATTAGTCTTGGTCTTGAGAATCGAAACCTAATCATAAAAATTGTTGAGGTTATTGGTGGCAAAGAGCGCTTTTTTGATATCACTGAACGAAGCAAAGGTTTTCTTTGGTTCTTTAATTTCGTTATGAAAATTAGGTATAACCCAAAAGCGACAGGCCACACGAGTGATATCGTATATCTTTTCGATGAGCCAGGGTCTTATCTCCACGCTGCCGCCCAAGAAAAGCTATGCAAGATGCTTAACTCAATTTCAAAAAAGGAAGGGATTGTTGTTTACTGCACTCATACGCATCACTTGCTCAACCCAAAGTACATTCCGCCTAAGAATGCATTTTTGCTTCAAAAAAACGGGTATGGTGAAATAGGGATTACACGCGTGGTCGAAGCAAAAACAAAAAGCAAGAAGAATAGCGAGATCCAGCCATATATTGAGGCTCTTGGTATAGCTGATTGGGATTTCTTTATTTCACACAAGAAGATACTTTTAGTTGAAGGTCTTTATGACAAATATGCTTTAGAGTTGTTTTGCGAAAAAGAGTTATCAAATTATATTGTGTTTCCAGGAACAAGTGCGAGCTCTATACTGGAGCGAATACCTCAGTGTATTGCCTTTGACAAAGATTACTATGCGATTTGGGACAATGACGAAGAGGGAAGGGCGATTTTTGATAAAGCAACTCAGAAATTCGGCATGATTGAAGCAAAGCGATTTCATGTTCTACCAAAGAATTCTGGCACGGGAAATATTAGGATGGAATCCTTTATTGGACGAGAAGCATTAAGAGAAATTCAAAGCATTCTTGGATTGCAAGATAATACAACTTATGAAAAAACTCTTATTGCTACAATTTGTTTATCTGAAAAGGAAAAAGATAACTTGCTATCAAACTTCAAGAGTACAGTATTGCCAAAATTCAAATCACTTGCTGAGTCACTGGAAGTCAAATCTAGTTCTGGTGCCTCTTGAGAAAGTGTGGGTTTTTCGAATCGCTCTGTGCTGTAAATGATGAATTTGTAGCTACAGCAGCGTCGCATTTGCTGGTTCATAAAGAGATTGCTTTCGATAATAATGGTGTTGAAGAAGAGTTTATTGCAAAGAGGTAAAAGGCAATAGCTAAAAGCTAAAATAGAGCAATGGAGGACTATGCTATGAACACCGAAGAACTCATCAAGTATATCTATGAAACGGAGTTACCCCAGGTTGTTTTCGATGGCGACCAACAAAAAGGTGAAAGAGCTTTAGTCCTGATTTCAAAGTACGGAAAAGAAGCTCAAAAGGAACTATCAGAGCGGTTTGGCAGCCAAGTTACATTCAGTAACATCTTCCCGTCTACAGCCCTTGAAGTTACGCAAAAAATCAACGAGTATCTGAGGCACAAAAGCACTTCGACCACATCAGAAGGACAAAAGTATCTCCGCATATACAAAGACAGAATTGACCAGAACATTAATGGATTCGAGTTTTCGTACAGCTACATTGGGAAAGGCGGAAAAGACTCGTCTACCTATCTGAGCGTGCTCGATGTCTCCTTTTTTGATGGAGAGAAATCTATAAAAAGAAACCGTGAGAAAAATGAAGCTAAAAAAAGTGCATTATTGCTAGCTCGACTAGCCGTTCAGGTTTTTGAAGGCAGTTTAGACGAATTAGATGATGTCCAGTTGAGGTCTCTTAAAACAGACGGAACTGGTTTCGCTATAGGTGTTTGGAGAGATAAAGAAGCCCTGCTAAAACAGTGGGGGAATAGTGCAAACTCAGGCAAGCAGCCGAGGGTTGAATATGTAGCCGATATGTACCTAAAGAATGGCTTCCCCTCAAATAGTGATGGGAAATACTATTTCTATAATTGTGGGCTCTACGACGCAATATGCCTTGCGCAAAGTTTACTGAAAGAACTGGGAGCTGATAACCAGTACTTTGAAGTTATTGTTTCGCAAAAGGATGATGGCAATATCCAAGAAGAGGACGATTATCTGGATAGTCTTTCTTGTGGAATCAGCACAAATGCAGTGTCTGGTTCGTTGCAGAACAAGTATTCAGCTGCTGTGCTTGAATCGAAGAATGTGATTCTTCGAGGTGCGCCAGGAACAGGCAAGTCCTTCTTGGCAAAAGAAATCGCAGCTGATATTGTGAGCAACGGAGAAACCCAGCAATTCATAAGACTAAGCGATGAGCAAAAGCGACAGATTGAGTTTGTTCAGTTTCATCCCTCATATGATTACACCGATTTCGTAGAAGGACTACGTCCAAAAATTAGCGATGACGGTAGTATTGGCTTTGAGCTTCAAGATGGTGTATTCAAAAAAGCTGTCGCAAAAGCTCGTAAATCTCGCAATACAGGAGTTGATAATTTTGACGAATGCTGGGATAAGCTAGTCGGCCTTTTGGAGGAAAACGGGTTTTTGAAAGTTCCCTATGCGCAGGGGCGAAAAGCATTTCCAATCGAGTTGAATGAATACGGAACAGGTCTCGCTACTCGGACATATCAGGGTGAATATGGTGAAGGTGAATGGGTTTCAGGCAAGGGCCGTTTTTATAACAAGACGCAGCTTTACAATATATATCGGGGCTTGCCTGGTGTTCCAGCAGGCGGGCATGATAATTATCGAAAAGCGATTGTTCAATACATGAAAGAAAGCCTTGGACTAAAAGACTATTTGTATTCGACGGAGGGAAGCACGGTACCATTCGTTTTTATAATTGACGAGATTAATCGAGGTGAAATATCGAAGATATTCGGTGAGTTGTTTTTTGCTGTAGACCCCGGTTATCGCGGCAGGGCTGGCGAGGTGTCAACACAGTATATGAATCTCCATGAAGATCCGGATGACAGGTTCTTCGTGCCCGAAAATGTTTATATTATCGGAACAATGAATGATATAGACCGCTCTGTGGATAGCTTTGATTTCGCCATGCGCAGACGGTTCAGGTTTATAGAAATTAAAGCGAGCGAACAGCTTGATATGCTGGATGGGCTTACGGAAAAAGATGAAGCCATTTCCAGGATGAATTCATTGAATGAAGCCATTTCCGCCATCGAGGAGCTAAATGAGAACTATCATATTGGAGCTTCTTATTTCTTGAAACTTGAGACTCTTACTTTTTCACAACTATGGACAGACTATCTAGCTCCTTTACTCCAAGACTATGTCCGTGGAATGTATGATGAAAAAGGCATTCTTGAGAAGCTTAAATCTGCCTACGAAAAAGCTGGTGTTATAAATGACGACAGCGATAAGAGTTAAAGACAACACTGAGATTAGCAGGATTGAATTTGACTCTATCCCAAACCTGACTAAGCGAATTGTTGACAAAACTATTGCGCAATTAGAAAAAGACGGTGTATTCGTATTTCCTGAGCACATCCGAGAATCTAGTGATATTGCCGAAGAACAGATGATTCTGCAAAGCACCAATGAGTCTTACCGAACAGGCAACATCATGGGGTTTGTAGGAATGGGGGGCGAGCGGTTAGCGATACAGTCTCGGTTCTCTTATGGGGAGCAGGATTATTTTCTTCAATATATGCTCGAAAGAGTCCTTGATTTTCCGAACGTCTTAGAGCTAGGCACAGATGTGAATCATGATAATCGACTATACAGTTTGCTTTTATTTGTTTTTCCCTATTATCTAAAAACTGCTCTTCGCAAGGGAACATTCAAAACATATGCCAGGCATAACTATAATGATAGCAACTTTAAAGGTGCGGTCGATATAGCAGCACATATCAAGAGAAACGTACCGTTTACTGGGAGTATCGCCTACACCCAGCGGGAGTTTTCTTACGATAATTCCGTGATGGAATTGATTCGCCACTCTATTGAGTTCATTAAGACAAAGCCTTACGGGAATCAATTGTTATGGAAAGTTCGAGACGAAGTGGCGTCTGTAATGAAAGTTACAAGTGAGTATGACTTTCATAGTAGAAAGAAAGTCGTTGAGGCAAACAAAAAGAACCCTATCCGTCATGCATACTATCATGAATACCGAGCATTACAAGCTCTTTGTATCATGATTCTGCAGCACGAGAAGCACCAAATTGGTTCTGGGATAAAACTTATTCACGGGATATTATTTGATGGAGCTTGGCTCTGGGAGCAGTATATAAGCACACAGATTGCTGATGTGTTCTATCACCCGATGAACAAGGGCGGTGTTGGTGCTCAGCAACTTTTCACGAATGCCCGCGGACACAAGGAAGGGCGTATCTACCCTGATTTCATTAGCATTCACAACGATGAAAGGGTTATTGCTGATGCGAAATACAAGCCTATTGAAAACATAAGGAGCAAAGACTATTGGCAAGTTCTAGCCTATATGTTCAGGTTTGATGCAAAGCAAGGTTACTATCTCTATCCAGAAAGCGGAGTAGAGAGCAATCAAGTTTTGTATCTTAACCAAGGATCAACATACGAAGACAATGTTGAGAAAAGAAATGATATTTTGATAATGAAGTGCGGATTGGTAATTCCAAGCGGAGCTGAAAACTATGGTGCTTTTAGCAAAGCAATGATGGAGAGTGAGACAAGGTTTAAGTCACAGTTTTTGGTAAAGAAGCACTCTGATTCTGGGGAATACAAAAATCACTACGAAGCGGATACTCAGAAGAGTTGAATATGATTCTGACGGATAGTGATGGAGATTGCCCACTTGGTGGTTTTTCCTAGAAAATTCAAACAGGTCAGAGGGCTTGAGGTAACGTAAAATATTTTGCGCACTTTGAAAGCTGAATACGTCTAGATAGAAAGACACGGCTCCGCACCATCGGTATGATTCGAGTTGTCTAAGTCCGATCATACTAGGAGGCGAAGCCATGTCCGATCCCATCGTATCATTCGACGAGAACGCAATCAGGGGCGAATTGAGGGAGCTCGTCAGGAAAACCGTCAAGGACACCATCAACGCGCTGCTTGAGGAGGAGGCCGACGCCCTTGTCAACGCCGAGCGCTACGAGCGCACGGCCGGCCGCGAGGCCTACCGCGCCGGCCACTACGACCGGAGGCCCACGACAACGTCCGGCACCGTGAAAATCGAGGTGCCCAAGCTCAAGGGGGCCAGGCTTGCGACCGCGGTCACCGAGCGCTACAGGCGCCGGGAGTCATCGGTGGAGGAGGCCATCGTCGAGATGTACCTTGCCGGGGTGGACACGCGGCGCATCGAGGACGTCTCGGAGATCCTGTGGGGCGCGTCGGTGTCCGCAGGCACCGTCTCCAACCTCAACGGGAAGGCCTTCGCCGCCATAGAGGAGTGGAGGACGAGGCCTCTCGTGCACGAGTACCGCTACGTCTACATCGACGGAATCTACCTCAAGCGCAGCTGGGGCGGCAGCTTCGAGAACGTGGCCATAATGATCGCCATCGGCGTCAACGACGAGGGGCACCGCGAGGTCATCGGCTGTGCCGAGGGCTTCACCGAGTCCAAGGAGTGCTGGGCGGAGTTCCTCTCATGGCTCAAAGGGCGCGGGCTGCGGGGCACCAGGATGTCCGCTGGCGACAAGGACGCAGGCATGACAGGTGCCCTCGCCGAAGTCTTTCCGGATGCCAAGTACCAGCGCTGCACGGTCCACTTCTACCGTAACGTGCTTGCCAAGGCTCCGAGGCCCAAGCGGGCCCAGGCCGCGGCGATGCTCAAGGCGATACACGCCCAGGAGTCACGGGAGGCATCAGAGGAGAAGGCCGCCGCAGTCGCATCCAGGCTCGAGGGGATGAGGCTCGGGGAGGCGGCGAAGGCCCTGAGGAACGGCATCTCTGAGACGCTGGCCTATACCGCGTTCCCCATGGAGCATTGGAAGAGGATCCGGACCAACAACGCTATCGAGCGGCTCAACCGCGAGGTCAGGAGGAGGGCCAGGGTCGTCGGGGCCTTCCCCGACGGGAAGTCCGCGCTCATGCTGGTCACCGCCAGGCTGAAGTACGTCGCCGACAGCGAGTGGGGGTCAAGGCGCTATCTGGACGTATCGCTGCTGGACGGGTGACCATGCCGATGGCCGGTATAGGGGTTTAGGAAAAAGTGCGCAAGATTCTTGACAGTACCCAGCCTGAGTGTTGACATTAGACCACTCTAGCCCACACCAACCCAACATACTATTAATAGCGCCCGCATAATTCATGCGTGATTTTTCAGCTAGGCTTCTGTTGCTCTCAAACCAACTTAAGAAACGCTTCTGCTCATCTTTCATGCTCTCTCCTGCCTTTCTTTAAGTCCGCAATTGCTAGCTACAATCAGAAATAGCCTCGGAACCTTCCATGTTGCGAACAATTACTCTTTATGATTTGTTACGTCAACAATGTGGAGGTTTCAAGCCTGCGGTAAAGATGCGAAAGAAGACTTAGTGCATCAAGACAGTCTTTTTCTGAAAAGATGTCAGAGTACTTCAGCTCTTTGACAGTTTCATGTGCAACAGGACAACGAAATGCTTGCCACATCGCTAATGCAAGAAGTCTGTGCCCTTCTGTAATATTTTTCAGCGTTTCGTAGTCGAATTGCTGTCCATTTGATTGGAAGTATCCATCGACAACAGAAAGCTTTGGCCGCTTAAGCGCAAAAACATTTTCTATTAAGGCGTGATCTGAGAGGTTGCTTCCAGTTTTTTCTTTAACTGCGTTAATGTAGTCTTTGGCGCCTTCAAAAACTGCTGAATAGTAGTTCTCGTGTTTGTAGTATTCAAAAACTATATCGCTGAGGCGTGGGTTTAGGTATCTCCATTGATAGTAAGTATATGGTGGAACTAGCTTGTAAAGCTGTTCAATTCCTTTAATAGCATCTTCATCCTTTTCGGGCAGCTCCGAGTCTTTTCTTAAAGATTCGAGAAGTGGCTCTAGGTTTACCTGTATTTCAGCTGGAGTATTTTCTCTCCATTTGGCAACATCGATTTCTGTTCGCTCCGTTAGCTTTTCGTCTTGAGCTTGCTTCCGTTGCTCGCGCCAGCTCCTTTCGATGCTGCGAATGACAAAGCGTAAATACTCCCTCAGAGGTGCAATGCTCGGATGGTCCCAGTTGAGTGATTGTCGGTTTGTCTCAATCACATCTTCATCAAGCTCATCTATGAAATCAACTTCCAACCATCCAGAAAGATAAGAATAAATGTGGCTAGAAGTGCTATCGGAATAGAACTCCGGAAGGTTAACTAACTTTTTTCTGGAAAAGAGGGTAATTCCTCTGAGGCTGGTGTTTGGAGAAATTGGCTTGACAGTAGTAAATATTTTTCCAATAACACAGTCCTTTTTGTCGTAATCATAGTCTGCCTCAATATCGTCAGGAACGACCCATTCAAACTCAGTATCGAGCAATGAATATCGACGTTCATTTGTAAGCAATATCTCTTCTCCACCGTTTCTCTGAATGGTGATACGAACATCTTCCTCAAAAATAAAAAATCTTGCTAAGCTGTTCGCAAGTGACTCTACATCAAAACTGGAGCTGCGTTGAATATTTCGAAGTGTAATCCTTGTGCCATTTGGCAGTCCTTCTACAGGGAAGTTCTCTTCTACTATCGTAGGGTTATAGTTTTTGAGAGGCTGATCATTATCATCTCCTCCAACAATATCTTCCCAATCCAAGATGAAGGTGTTTCGGAGTTCATCTTGGATAGTTGAAACCTCAATTATTCTTGCGATTCCAAAAAACGAGAGCTTCCCTAGACCCTTCTTTCCAATTACGGGCCTTCCTTCAGGAGATGTATCTCCATTTTCTGCATTGTCCGCACGACGATTTCTGCCAATGCGAAGGAATTTGTAATTAATATCGGAAAAAGACATACCGTGCCCATTATCATCAACAACTATTACTTTGTCTTCTTCGTCAAAAAGTTCAATTTTAACAACCTTGCTGTCTGCATCCAGCGAATTTGCAACAAGCTCAGCTACAACTGGGGGGATTGTTGAGTAGAGTCTTGCGCCTAAGTGTTCAATTGTATTAGGCATAAAAGTCATTTCCAGGGTCTTTGTGGTATCGCTTTCATTTGCCATAATTACCTCCAAAGATAGCTATTCTTTTGGTGAACTCTCAATGTGTTCTTTCAGATACTTCGCATGATACTCAATAAACAGGGGAGGCAGAGCATTTCCAATCATTGTCGCAACCCCACTTCTGCCTGAAGCAAACGAGAACTGATAGTCTACGGGGAAAGTTTGCAGTAATGCTGCTTCCCTCAGTGTTATTGCCCTGTTTTCTTGCGGGTGCAAAAACCTTCCTTTTGAAGGGCTGATGCATCCGCAAGTAATTGTTGGTGCTGGTTGATCCCATGCCATTCGTCCATAAACATCTTTAAAGCCACTTGTTTTCGCGTGGCACTCAAGATGATATTTCTTCGGCAAATCAGTTCTGCTTCCTCCGTTGACTGGAACCAATGAGATCAGTGTATTGATATGATCAGATCTTCTGGTTTGATAATTATGCAGAGCGTCATTGCTTGACTCAACTGACGGCAGAGATCCGATCGTATCTCTGACAGTAACTACTTGTTCTGATTCTCTTTCTTCTGTCTTCACTTCTATAGATCCGATTCGCGAAGCAAGAAGAATCATTCTCTTTCTTGTTTGTGGCACCCCATAATGAATCATGTTCAGCACCTTTACATCAACGGAATAACCAAGTGACTCAAGCTCTTTTACAACTTCCGCAAGTCGGCTGTCAGAAGCAAGTACAGGTACATTCTCCATCATTATAGTTTTTGGCTGAAATACTTTAGCGAATCTTACAATCTCGAATACTAATTCGTTTCGCGGATCGTTAATCTCACCTCGGTTTCTCGTGCCAATTGTCGAGAACCCTTGACAAGGTGGGCAACCAGCCAAAAGGTCAAGCTCACCAGGCTCTAACAAAAGCTCCTCAAGCAGTTTCTGTGGGTCAACATCTTTAATATCACTGATAGACAGGCTTGTATCGCTATGGTTAAGTTTGTAACTCTCGGCAAACACTTCATTTGATTCTATGGCGGCCCGAACATCAAAACCTGCTTGCTTTAGACCTTGAGAAAGCCCGCCTGCTCCAGAAAAAATATCGATTGCAGTATTGTTTTTCACAGTATCCCTAATTCAATCTAATACGTTGAAGCTTCATCCCTAATAAAAAGGAAACACTGTCTTACTAAACCGAAAACACGGCACCATCATTCTACCCTAAAAAGAAGAGAAGGATATAGGAAAATTGCCCAACAATTGCCCAAATCACAAAAATCAGCCAGAAATGGAAACAGGCCAGAGGGCTAAAATGTGCCTCTGACCTGCGCATTTGTGGTCGCGGGGTCAGGATTTGAACCTAAGACCTCCGGGTTATGAGCCCGGCGAGCTACCAGACTGCTCCACCCCGCACTATTTGCGGTGCCGCCGAAGCGACAGGAGAACATACTACCTAATCGGGTGGTGGTATGCAAGAAATTCTTTAAATTTATTCCTGAAGAGTCAATTCCCCCCGCATTTGGTAGACTGCATAAGCAGAATGAACGAACAAGTCCACGAACAAGACGAACGAACAGAACGAACAGGAAGAACGGAATGGCACCCATGGAAAAACATCCCGCATTCGATGAATTTGTCGAAACGATAGCACGCCTTCGCGCACCAGACGGCTGCCCGTGGGACAAAGAGCAAACCCACGCCAGCATCGCGAAAAATATGCTGGAAGAAGCATATGAAGCGGTGGATGCAATCGAAGCAAACGATGCGCCTCACCTGCGCGAAGAGTTGGGCGATGTCTTGCTTCAGGTGGTGTTGCAAAGCCAAATTGCCAAAGACGCAGGAGAATTCGATATCAATGATGTTATCAATGATGTCAACGCAAAGATAATCCGACGTCATCCTCACGTTTTTGGGGAAAAAGAAGCGGGAAGCGTTGATGAAGTTTTGGAAGTTTGGGAAAGCATCAAGCGAGCCGAAAAGCAGCCAACATCCTCAATTTCGCTCGCACCAAACTACGAAACCCCAAAACAAGGGCTGCTCGAAAGCGTTCCCTTCACGTTTCCTGCGCTTATGCAGGCTCAAAAAATATCTCGCAAGGCGGTCGCCGCTGGTTTCGAGTGGGAAACGGTTGACGAAGTCTGGAAGCAGGTCTTTTCCGAAATCGATGAACTGAAAGAAGCCTACGAAGCAGCACCGAAAGACGCAAAGGGTAGGGTGCTTGAAACCACAAGCAATAACCCCACTGAGCTTGAAATGGGGGATGTACTGTTTGGCCTGGTTAACGTTGCACGCAAAATGGGCATTGATGCAGAAGGCGCCTTGCGTGCGGGATGCGCAAAGTTCCGTCATCGCTGGGCGCATATCGAACAATCTGCCTGGGCACAAGGCCGTGAAGTGGAAGAACTATCGCTCGATGAAATGGAAGCCTTCTGGAGCGATGCCAAAAACCTCGAATAGCACGATACTAAAACCGTTTGTGGGTCCTTCACTTCGTTCAGGACGACAAAAGCCCCCCTGTGTCATTCACCTCGAATAGCACGAAGCCAAAATTCCGAAGGTTTCAACCTGCCGTTTCAACCTGCCTTCACTATGCAAAAAAGCCTCATATACTGCATTTTTAACAGAATCATGCATAAATGCTGAATATTTCGAAACATTTATTTGATATAGGCCAACATTCACTTTATAGTGGTAAAGTTCATGTATATTACTGACAACAAATTACACCTCACGGAAAGGGGAGAGTCGTGAACAAAAGGAAAGTAATTGCACTTTTATGTGCTGGTGTGCTCGCAGCATCGATGATGCTTATTGGGTGCACCTCAAAAACCGAAAGCACCACCGAACCAACCAAGACCGAAACGGAAGCAACCACCGAAATGAAGCTCGTGAAAGAAGGCGTGCTCACCGTTGGTTCTGACTGTGATTATCCGCCCTTCATTTCAATGAGCGGCGACGAAGCGGTAGGTTTTGAAGTTGAGCTGATGGAAGCTATCGGCGACCACCTTGGATTACAGGTTGAATATTTGCCTCCGCAGAAATTTGACACCATTCTTGCCTCTGTTGCTGCAGGCGGCAAAATGGATATCGGCGTTTCTTCCTTTACTATTAATGACGAACGTAAAAAAATGATTGATTTTTGTACGCCTTACTTCGACTCAAACCAAGCAGTCGTTGCTCTGAAATCGAAAGCTTATGCCAATGCTGCTGCTTTAGCAGGCTTAAAAGTCGGTGCTCAGAGCGGAACTACGGGCTACGATTGGGTTAAGGAAAACATTCCTACTGCTGAACTTGTTGGCTTTGACGAAACAAGCCAGGCTGTTGCCGCTGTCGTTTCTGGTCAGGCAGAAGCTGCTGTTTATGATGAACCGGTTGCCGGTGAACACGTAACCACGAGCTATAGTGAATGTGAAATTATCGAAAGAGTTCCCACGGGCGAGCAGTATGGATTTGCTGTTGCAAAAGAAAATCCTGCTCTTAAAGAAGCAGTGAACAAGGCTTTAGTTGAGTTAAAAGCAAACGGAACTTTCGATCAAATTTTCGAAAAGTATTTCCCTGGCGTACAGCCTCCAGCGATTAAAGGCTAGACGTAAAGCAGGCTAGATTGCTACTGATGAACATTCAAGTATCGGGCTATTTGCTGGTCAGGTATTAGCTGTTCAAAAACGAAAGGCGTTATAGTATATGAATAAAAGCACCACGGCAAAGGCGGTAAGGGGGGCTATTTTATCCTTGCTTGCTTTGGCGGTGGTGCTTTCATTGTTTGCGCAGGTAACTACCCCAGACGTGGCGGAGGCATTAACCACTTCAGCAACAACCGCTAAGCCAAACCAGAAAACAGGAAACAGCGTTATTGGCGGCCAGCCTACTCGCATTACCTGGGAAGCTATAGTTGATGAAGGCGAAGAAATTGCAGAACTCAGCCTCGTGTTCCCAGAAGGGTCTATTGCGACTGCGGAAACTAATGCGGAAGCAACCATATTGAAACAGGAAGACCCTCGTCAAGCGGCAACTCGCATTGAAGTTGAGCAGACTTATACGATTTCCAGCGAAAAAATGACAGTTTCATTCGCTGAACCTATTGAAGCAGGAATGAAGATCCGCATTGAAATTCACGGCATTGCTATGCCTCCTGAAGGCGGAACCTATTCTTTGCTCGGGTCATACAAAGACAGCGAAGGGGCAGTTCATAAGATTGATAAGGCGTATCCTCTTGAAGTTATTGCAGACACGCCGGTTGAAACCCTCATTCGTTGGCTCGGGGAACAAGAATGGGTCGCAGCGTGGAATTCGGTTCTCTTTTTGCGCATCTTTTTGAATCCTGAAGTCATTGTAGCTGCCGTTCCTAATCTGTTTTTTGGCTGGCTGCGATCGATAGGATTGGTTGCGCTGGGCTTTCCTTTGGCTATTCCCATTGGTTTAGGGTTTGCCTTCTTGCGTATGGCGAAAATCGGAATACTTCGCTTTTTAGCCAGCATTTACGTTAACGTTATTCGTGGCACACCGCTCTTCTTGCAGATCTATATCGCCTTTTTTGGGCTGCCGCTTCTTGGGGTTAATTTGCCGGGTTATTTGTTGGGAATCATAGTGCTTGCAATGAATTCCAGTGCTTATTTGGCCGAAATATTCCGCGCCGGCATTCAGTCTATTCACAAAGGGCAGTTTGAGGCAGCATCGTCGTTGGGTATGAATGCAGTTCAGACAATGTTTTTTGTCATTATCCCGCAAACGGTGCGCAGGGTTGTTCCTACCGCAACTTCAGAATTCATCTTGTTGTTTAAAGATACCGCTTTGTTGGCGGCAGTCGGCGTTATGGAACAAATGATGTATGCAAAATCTATGGCAGCTACCTCAGGAAACATGACATCTTATGTAGTTGCCGCAGGTTTTTATCTTCTGATAACCCTTCCTTTAGCACGCGTTATTGCGGTTTATGAAAAGAAGTTAGCCGCATCAGAGGGAGCCAGCCCTGAAGCGTTGGAAAAGAAGAAAAAAGGGAAAGGCAAACTGGGTAAAATTGGTGAATTATTTGGCATAAAGCCAGCACCGTTTGACCCGCTTAAGCAAGACGCGGAAGCTATTGCTGCGCCCGGACAGGAGAGGCACCCATGAGTAAGCCTGAAACTCTGCCGGCTACTAACGCGCCTGCAACGAAAACACCAGAAATGCCCGAAACACCCAAAACATTCGGCGGCGCACGGGCAGTAATCCGCATCAAAGATCTGCACAAGGCTTTCGGCAGCTTGAAGGTGCTCAACGGCGTCGACATGGATGTGAATCGCGGGGAAGTAGTGGTAATTTTGGGCCCTTCGGGTTCAGGTAAATCAACGCTGTTGCGCTGCGTGAATCTGCTGGAAAAACCAACCGGTGGCGAAATCTGGTTTGAAGACAAACTCATCACCGACCCCAAAGCAAATGTGAACAAAATCCGCGAACATATTGGCATGGTGTTCCAAAGCTTTAATCTGTTCCCGCATTTAACCGCGAAGCGCAACATCATGTTGGCGCAGCGCAAGGTTCTCAAACGCTCAAAGGCCGAAGCGGAAGAAATCGCCATTAAGCAGCTCGAACGCGTGGGGCTGGGGGAACGCATAAATTACCTTCCCGCGCAGCTTTCCGGCGGACAACAGCAGCGTGTTGCTATCGCGCGTGCTTTAGCGATGGACCCTCACGTTATGCTTTTCGACGAAGTTACCAGCGCGCTCGACCCTGAACTGGTGCGCGGCGTGCTTGACGTTATGCGCGAACTGGCGCAAGCTGGCATGACCATGATTGTGGTTACTCACGAAATGGGCTTTGCCCGTGACGTTGCCGACCGCGTGGTATTTATGGACGAAGGGGTTATCGTCGAGCAGGGTTCTCCAAGCGAAGTGTTCAACAACCCCCAGTCGGAGCGTACGAAGGATTTTCTTGGGCATATCGCCTGATCATCGCGAAGGTAGAAACAGGGGTAAATAGTGAACGAAAAAATGTATCAATTGGGTGCTGCGCCGAACGCTATCAGAGCGCTTTTTGCCTACGGGTTGGCGCGTAAGGCAGAAATTGGGCAGGACAAAGTTTTCGATTTCAGCTTAGGAAACCCCAATATTCCTGCGCCTGAAATCGTTAAGCAAACGATCATCGATCTGTTAGGAATGCCTCCCAGCGCACTTCATGGTTATACGCCGGCGCAGGGAACTCCTGCTGTGCGCGCGGCAATTGCCGAATCAATCAACCAGCGCTTCGGCATGGCGGCAACGCCTGACAATCTGTACATGACCGTTGGCGCAGCAGCATCGCTTACCATCACCCTTTCGGCGATTACTAGCCCCGGTGATGAAGTTATCGTGCTCTCCCCGTATTTCACGGAATACAAAGTCTGGATTGAACAGGCGGGTTGTACGTGCGTTGAAGTGTCGCTTCGCCCCGATTTCCAGCTTGATATCGCGGCAATTGAAGCCGCTATCACGAATAAAACGGCGGCGATTATCGTTAATTCGCCCAACAACCCCGTGGGAACGGTGTATCCGCAGGCCAGTCTTGAAGAGCTGGCGCGCTTGCTGGGCGCAGAGCAACAACAGCGTGGGCGTTCAATCACCATTATCAGCGACGAGCCGTATCGCGAAATTGTCTACGATGGCGTTTCGGTGCCGTTTATTCCCGCGCTTTACGACAACACTATCGTGTGTTATTCGTATTCCAAATCGCTCAGTTTGCCGGGGCAGCGCATCGGCTACATTTACGTTTCCGAACGAATGCCTGCTGCGCGCGAAATTTATCTGGCGGTGTGCGGGGCTGGGCGGGCACTAGGGTTTGTTTGCGCGCCCGTATTGTTTCAGCATGTAATTGAACGATGCGTTGACCAGCCTGCCGATGTTGATGCTTACGCGGAAAACCGCCGGGTGTTAACGGAAGGTTTGGGGCGTTTAGGGTATGAATTTATTGAACCGCAAGGGGCGTTTTATTTGTGGGTGAAGGCACTTGAGGAAGATACGGAAGCTTTCGCCGAACGGGCGAAGGCGCATGAATTGCTTATTGTGCCCTCAACGTGTTTTGGGTGTGAAGGGTGGGTGCGCATTGGGTACTGCGTAAGCAAGGAAACTATTGAAAACTCCTTGTCAGCATTTGCAGCCCTTAAAGCTACTTACGGGTAGCAGTAATAGGAAGGCACTTGATGAAAGACTTTGAATTTGTTTCCCCAACGCATTTCGTCTTTGGGCGCAAGGCGGAAACTAAGGTTGGCGAAACTCTCGCTCGGCGCGGAGCAAAAAAGGTGTTGCTGCACTATGGCGGTGGCAGCGCGGAAAAAAGCGGCCTCCTTGCTCAGGTTCGCGAAGCGCTTTTTGAAGCCAGCATTGAATACATCGAACTAGGCGGCGTCCGACCCAATCCAGAAATTTCGCTGGTGCGCGAAGGGGTTGCTCTATGCAAGAAACACCGGATCGACTGGGTTTTGGCTGTCGGAGGCGGTTCGGTCATCGATTCCGCAAAAGCAATCGCCTTAGGCGCGCCTTACGCCGGAGATGAGTGGGATTTCTTCGT
>Ga0209755_10001855_pt1 | contig 31005 bp, 34 predicted proteins | sample TergutCo191P1_FD_187301 | JGI IMG/M metagenome (GOLD analysis project Ga0209755, IMG submission 187301) | Cornitermes sp. P1 segment gut microbial communities from Petit-Saut dam, French Guiana - Co191P1 (SPAdes) (version 2) | ecosystem: Host-associated > Arthropoda: Insects > Digestive system...
ACTCATCGTCTTCCATTTTTTTGCGGCGGATAATTACCTCCGCATCACTTTCAAACATCAATATTGTTCTGAACATTCCCGCGACATCACCTGTCGGCGGAATATCAAAATTATTTTTATCGAACCAAGCGCTTACCGTTGTCCCTTTTCCTTTTTCGGATTTTATATCCGATCCGCCGCCTGACTGCTCTGCGGTTTGAATCAGGAACGGAAGCCCCAAACCAACCTTGCGGTTCGGGTGCTTGATTCCGTCGGTTACAAACGGGTCAATCGCCCTTCTCAACTCCTCCTCTGTCATTCCCTTGCCGTTGTCTTTAACAAGGAAACGGAACTCCTTATCAGTTTCGCTGACATCAAGTTCAACCGTACTCGCTCCCGCCTCAATGGCGTTCTGCGTAATATCGGTAACAAGGTCAGCTAACGAAAAATGCATTGCTAAACATTCTGATATTTGGCGATGATACCGGGGATCATGTCCTTGGTAATTTTACCGAAAGTATCGGAGCCGACCGTTAATACCGGAGCTAAACCGCAGCAGCCTACGCAGCGGACAGGGTCGATCGAAAATTGACCGTCTTCGGTTACGCCGTTGGGTTCAAGCCCGAGGATCTTACGCGCTTCATCGAGCACGTCCTGAGCGCCTTTCAAATAACAGGCTGTTCCAAGACATATTGAGATTTTGTGCTTTCCGGGCTTGGTTGTTTTAAAGAAATGATAAAAAGTGATTACTCCGTAAATACGGGCAAGCGAAATACCTGTCAATATTGACAGCCTTTCAGCGGCAGGGCGGGATATAAATCCGAAATGTTCCTGAGTTTTATGGAGAATCATGATTAGACTCCCCGGCTTGACCTTCCATTCTTCTATAAAAGAGAGCAACTCCTGCGGAAATGCAATCTCTTCCTTATGCGTTTGAGCCATGAAAACCTCCAAAGAGATAGTTTTATGCCATTATATTCAGAATTTGGGAATTTTGCAATAGGGGAATTAAGGGGGTAAAATGGCGTCAGTCACCTACAATGCAAGCATCGTACGCTATTAATAGCATATAAAAGAAATTTAACTACACCATATGTAGTGTGGGTGACTGACACCTAGCCCGTAACCCCCTTGAATTGGCAGGTTTTATAGGTTATCCTGTTATTATGATGTTGATTTTGCCGCTTTGCCGAAGGGTGAGCGCGTGACTGAACCGGCTTCGATCCCCATTAATACCGACGATTCTCCCTCGGTAGTGCTGGATTTAATCTATCAGCTTAAAGTTAAGGATGTAATGACCTCCGCTGTGATAACCGCAAGAAAGACTGACACCCTTTTGCATATCCAGGCGCTCATGCGGGAAAATTATATTACCGGGGTTCCAATCACCGAAGGCAGCGAGCTTTTGGGGTTAATCTCTATAGAAGATATAATTACCGCTCTTAATAATAACTGTATAGACGCGCAGGCGGAAGAAAAAATGACACGCGAACTTATTGTGCTTGAAGAGGAAATGCCGCTTTCATTTGCTATCTCTTTTTTTAACAAGTACCGCTTCAGCCGCTACCCTGTTATTAATCAAAAAAAAGAACTGGTAGGGATTCTTACTTCTAACGATGTTATAAGCACATTGCTTGTGGAGATGAACCGGGAAGTGCTTCGTCTGGAAAAATCACATCAAAAAAATTCATCAAGAGTAGGATATTCGGAAATGGAATTTGCAACGACAAAACTGGATTTTGAAAAAGCAGGACGCGCTTCTACAGAAATAAAAAAAGCTTTAAAATCCTTGAATATAGATACGCAGTTAATAAGGCGTGTAGCTGTAGCGAGCTATGAATTGGAAATAAACCAGGTTGTTCATTCAAACGGCGGAACGATTAGCTGTTCCATCCAGCCTGATAAGGTGATCATTGTCGCGGCCGATACAGGTCCCGGCATTGAAAACCTGACGCTTGCCTTGCAGGAAGGATATTCCACAGCAAGCGAGATGGTGCGCTCTTTTGGTTTCGGCGCCGGAATGGGGCTTGCAAACACAAAACGGGTCAGCGATGAGTTTACAATTAATTCCAAATTGGGAGAAGGCACAACCGTGCGGTCGGTGATTTTTATTCATTCGCCGAAGCAGGAATCCGGAATTTCACCGCTATAAGGAGTGTGTATGACCATACGCGAAGCTGCGGCAATGCTGGGAGCGGAAATTATACAGGATGAATTTGAAGACGCTCCTCTTACAGGCGCGTACACTTCGGATCTTCTTTCCGATGTAATGGCGAACGCGAAAGAAGGCGGCGCTCTTATAACGATTCAAGCTCATAAAAACACTATTGCGGTTTCTACCCTTGTGAATATTTCATTGGTCATAATTTGCAATAACCGCCCCGTACAGGATAACGAAATGCTGGAAACAGCCAAAGACGAAGGCATCGCCGTAATACGGACAAAAGAAAACCAGTTTACCGTCTCCGGCAAACTCTACGCCGCCATCAGCAAAAACTGAAACATCATGCTTGCAGACCTCCACAATCATTCATGTCTTTCCCCCTGCGGCTCGTTGGAACTGTCTCCCCGCGTGCTTGCAGAAACTGCCGCAGAAAAGAAAATTGAGATTCTCGCTTTAACGGATCACAACTCAAGTCTGAACGGCCCTGCCTTTAATTTTCATTGCAAACGCTTAGGGATCGTTCCGCTGTACGGTATGGAAGTTACCACTCAGGAAGAAATACACATGGTTACGCTTTTTGCGGAACTGGAAGCCGCGATGGCTTTCGGCGATTTCATTTATTCAATCATCACGCCGTTTTTAAATAACCCAGATAAAACAGGCGATCAGGTTTATGTTGACGAAGACGATAACATTTTAGGAGAGGTGGAATATTTTTTACCAAACGCCGCAGACATCAGCGTAGACGCGTTAGGCGCAAAGGCGCAAGAATACAGCGGCATTGTAATCCCAGCGCATATCGACCGCCCCGCTTTTTCAATGACGAGCCAATTAGGCGTTGTGGTTCAAGGTTCGTGGGCGGCGGTGGAATGCGTGCGCATCCCTCCCCTCTCGCGGTTCGGCGATCTTAGCTCTCCGCTTTTAGAAACTTACAATTATCCGCTTATTACAGGTTCAGACGCTCACTACCCTGAACACGTAGGAAGACGCCCTTTCAACCTGGACATCACAGCAGAAGAACTCCTGCCGCGCGGACACGAAAACGGCGTGGATATTACCGCGTTTAAAAACGCATTGCAGAAAAGACCAAAGTATTAATTAGATCTGGCGGGTGCCGCCTTGTTTTAGGCCGGCTTCGTAGAGTTTACCGCAGGAGACAAACATCGGCAATTTGGTTCCGCCGAGAATTATATCCGATTCGATTGCCATATCTATCATGTCTGCCGATGGGTTTTTGCCCCGGACAAAAATTATCGCGTGAATGTCTAACAGCTCCGCGGTTCTTATAACCTGAGGGTTAACAAGACCTGTAAGGAGCAATACCCTTTCCTTCACAAACGCCATTACATCGCTCATTAAATCGGCTCCGCAGGCTGAAAGGATCTCCCGATCCCCGTTCTCCTTGCCGCAAAAAATCTCACCTTCCAATAAAGAAACCGCTTCTGATACGGTCATATATATACCCCCGTTGTTACAATTCAACAATACCTTAGCTTACCAAAAGATCAATATTAATTCAAGGTAATAGCTCGACATTTTATGCAAATAAGTTCATAATTAATGTATGGGCGCGGTCAATATTGATTTAGGGTCTATAAAGAAAGCAGAACTTTTTTCCAGCCTTAAGCAGGAAGAATTGGACTTTATTATCTCTCACTGCGGATCGCTGAATCTTAATAAAAGCAAGCCATTATTCTCCTCCGGCGAAAAAGCGTCTCAGTTTTATTTCCTGACAAGCGGCGAAATTCGGGTTTTTAACAGGAAAGAAGACGGCAGTGAAGAAGAAATGGCGCGTTTTACCGACGGAGACACAATCGGCGACTTTGACTTTGCCCGCGGCGCGGTATACGACGCGTACGCGGAGGCCGCGGAGGATTCTCATCTTATAGTTTTTCCCGGTTCCGAATACACGATGGATACGCTCGCCCAGGAAGACCCGCAATCTGTATGCAGTATCCTCTTAAACGCGATCGTAATGATGACAGGCCGCATTAAATCAACGCGTAAATTGATTTTAAACAATATGTCCTGGGTGCAAGAGCTTCACAGGAGAGCTTATGAAGATCCCGGCACAGGTTTATGGAAGCAGACTCTAATCGCCGATGAAATTACAGGCGTTTTAAAAGACCCGTCAGCATTGATCATGGTAAAACCGGACAGATTCAAAATTCTTGTTGATTCGCGCGGGCACAGCGCCGGAGACGAGGCGATGATAAGGATCGCTGTTATTCTAAAAAATCTGACGCGGCATATCGGGCACGGCTGGCCGATGCGTTTTAAAAGCAACGAAGTGGGATTGATCTTTAACAACTTCGGCCCGTCACAGGCGGAACTAATAGCGCATGAACTGGCGGTTACAATTAAAGAAATGGAATCTGTCCCTGCAAAAGATGATATTCCGGCGTTTGATTTTTCCGCGACCGTTTCATGGACTGTCTGGCCTCAGGATGATCCGGAATGGGACAGCCTTTTTATCGGCAACTACAGCTCTCTTTTAGATAACTGGCGCGACGGCGGAAACAGGATAGTGCATTATTCAAAAACGGAGGCAGGTCATGAGTGAAAGTGTATCTGCTACCCTCTCCATGGCAATCGCGTCATCTGCAAAAGACACGCCTCTTTTTTCATCTCTTACCAACGAAGAATTTATAACAGTGGCAAAATTTATTTCGCCGATTCAAATAAAAAAAGACGAGCTGGTATTCGAAGAAGGCGATTACGGACAGGATATGTATGTCCTTCTTTCAGGCACATTAAACGCTTTCGGCGCTCAATCTGACGGAACTCAAAGATGGCTGTTTGACATAAAGCAGGGCGACTTTTTCGGCGAAATGTCGATCATCGCGCACGAGCCGAGATCAGCGACTATAAAAGCGGCAGAAGATTCTATTGTTCTGATATTCCGCTCTATCGATTTTTACAAAGTAATTGTATGGCATCCTGTAATCGGCTGCAAAATATTACGCTCGATAAGCGTCGTGCAGAATTTATGGCTGGATCAATCTGCGAAATCTTACAGCGATCTGATCCGCTGGGGCGAAGCCGCGCGCCGCAGGGCAATCACAGATGAAATGACAGGTCTTTACAACAGGCGCTTTTTAGAAGATTCAATAAAGGAACGCTTTAATAATTCATCGATGAATTTCCGCATTATGTCGTTGTTGATGATGGACCTCGACAAGATTCACGGCATTAACGACAGGCACGGAACAAAGGCAGGCGATCTTGTAATCAATTCATCAGCCGAGGCTATCAGATCCTGCCTGCGCCCCGGCGACATTCCGGCGCGTCTTTCAGGAGACGAGTTTGCAGTCCTCCTTCCGGATACGGACAAGGGAGATGCCGCAAGGGTTGCCGAAAGAATCAGAGAAAATATTGCAAGCAGAGAGGTCGAAGTACCTGCGGCTCCAGGCGCAAACGAAAATGTGCTTATAACAACACGAACCAGCATCGGCATCGCGATTGCTCCCGCTCATGCAAACACAACTGAAGATTTAATCGAAATTTCCGACAGTGCCCTGCGGAAAGCCAAAGATTTGGGCAGAAACCGCGTGGAAGTTTTCCGTTAAATCAAGAAAAACTCCGAAATTGCCGATAATATCTCATATTCAACTAAATAGGCGGTTTTTATGACCAAATGTGAACTTTGCGGATCGACAAAATTCGGCCCGGGCTGTCCAAAAAGCGTTAACGGACTTCATAAACACAACACAAACGAAAAAAGATGCATGTATTGCGGCAAATCTGGTTATGGTAACGGCTGCCTGCAGACGCCGACGCGCAAGCATGTCCACGGACACGGCGCCAGCAAATGCGTTTATTGCGGAAAAGTAGTAATAGGCAATTCAATGGGATGCCCGCACAGCCCTATCCAAAAACACGAAACCTAATCCTGCGATTCTCCAGGAGAATCACGCCTTTTGTAAACGTCATCCGCGAGGTTCCCGCCTTGCAGATGATAACCGGCGTTAATTAAAAATAATCCGCTTCCGTCTTTTGCCTTGTTTCCTTCTATCCGCGCGTTTGTATTGATATAAACATTTCCGTCAGTAATATTTATCCCGCCGCCTGAAGAAACCGCAGTGTTATCTGCAATAACCGCGTCTCCGCTGATTACAAGGTCGGCGTTCACAAGCAAAATACCGCCGCCGTTTTCCGCGGTATTTCCGCGGATTACCGCGTTTCCGTTTATGTTGATTTCAATTTTATCAGCCGCGAAAAGCCCTCCGCTGTTCAACCCTGCCGTATCGCCGCGGATTAAAGCTCCTTCTTCAAATGTGACAGTATTTCTCATAATATAAATTCCGCCGCCTGAAGAAGCCGCGCTGTTATTTTGAATAACCGCTTTTTTTCCGATATTAACAGAAGTATTGTCGGCGTAAATGCCTCCGCCGTGCCGGCTTGCTTCACAGTCTTCCACAACGCCGCTCTCAAAATTAAAAATAATATTTTCTCTGTTTAAATAAATCCCGGCGCCGCGAACAGCGTAATTGGAGCGCACCGCCGCGTTATCCTTCATTGTAAAAATGCCGTTTACCGCGTATATGCCGCCTCCGCCTCCGGGATAATCTGAAGCTGACGATCTATTGCTGCTAACAAGCGCGTTGGAAGACATTGTAAATGTTCCTCCGCTTAAATAAACGCCTCCGCCTGAGCCGCCGGCTTCATTATCCCGAATCTCGCTGTCTGACATGCTTAAACTGCTCGCGCCGATTAATATACCGCCTCCGTTTCTGGCGGAATTACCGATGATCTTTGAATCAAATAATGCGACTGAAGCATTGTACAGCATGGAAATTGCGCCGCCAGCCATAGCGTCGTTGTTTCGCATAACGCATGAATTTATGCGGACATCGGCTTCCGCGGTCGCGAATATGCCGCCGCCGCTTTCCGCCTTATTGCCGGAAATATCGGCTCTGTTAATAACTAAAACAGCTTCTTTCTTCTGTAAAAATATTCCTCCGCCCGAACCTCGGTATGCGGTATTGCCGATGATTGTTCCGCCGGTTATTTTTCCTTGCGCGCCGTCAAGAAGCACGCCCCCGCCTGAAGCTGCCGCGTAATTACCGCTGATTGTTCCGAATATTTCCGCAACAGCTTTTCCATGAAGAGCCGCTCCCCCGCCGTTTTCCGCCTTGTTGCCTGTAATGCTTCCGTGAATAATAAGTATTCCTTCGTCAACGCAGACGCCTCCGCCAAGCCCGCCTTCGTTATCCTGCACAAAAGAATTTCTTCCGACTGTAAAGCTGCTGGCGGACACATAAACCCCGGCTCCGGTGTTTGCTCTGCCGCCTGTTAATGTAAGGTTTTCGATTGTTACATTATTGCCGTCTTCGATGTACAGCACACGCCCGCTGCCGCCGGCGTCAAGAATATCTATCCGCCTTGTATCTGAAGATCCGCGCAAAATAATGGCAGGATACGCTCCCTCACCCTGAATTGTGATCATGCCCAAAACTTGAAATTCATTTTCGGTACTAGAAACTTTTCCGTCGATTCTGACAACAGCAGTATCAAACTTCTCGCTTGCGTAAGCGGCTCTGATCAAAGTAAGAGCCTGCTGCACGGAGGCAAGCGGCTTATCGGCCGTCCCGGGATTTTGATTATCTCCGGCAACAGCCGCGCCTTCTCCTGATACAAACCAAACATGATCACTATACGCAGACCTCTCTAAAATGCCGTTCGCAAACAGATTGGGCGTAATAATGAATGACAAAATATAAATTTTCATTAATAAATTGCAATTTTTAGGTTTCATATCTAAACAATACCTTGAATATCAGAGAAAAACAATAAAAAAGAAAGCGGCGGCGAACCGTAAAATTCTCTTATAACTCTCTTGAAACAAACCTCCAAAAAAAAATATAATGGACTAATCGGAGGAATAAAATGAGAAAAATTGCAATTACAACCTTGGCTATCATTCTCTCTTTTGGAATAATAGCTTGCTCAGGCGGCAGCCAGCAGATTCGCATGGCAACCGGCGGAAGCACCGGCACATATTATGCCTTTGGCACCGCTGTCGGGCAGATTCTCAGCGAGAATACTAAAATCCCTGTCAGCGTCCAGTCAACCGGAGCTTCAAAAGCAAACATTCAGCTAATTAACGCCGGCGAAGTGGAACTTGCCATTGTTCAGAACGACGTTATGGATTACGCATGGAACGGAGTCGATCTTTTTACAGGTGAAAAAATCAACAGTTTTAACAGCATGGCGGCTCTTTACGCCGAAGTATGCCAGGTTGTCGTTAACCCGGCATCAGGTATCAGAACCATCGCCGATTTAAAGGGAAAAAATGTTTCTGTAGGAGACGCGGGAAGCGGAGTTGAATTCAACGCAAGACAAATTCTTGACGCTTACGGCATTACCTTTGACCAGATCGGCAAACAGAACTTAAGCTTCGGCGCGTCTGCCGACGCTCTTCGCGATAATAAAATTGACGCTTTTTTCTGCGTCGCGGGAGCTCCCACTCCTGCGATTATCGACCTTGCGACAAGCAGAGATATTCTCATTCTTGAAATTAATGATGAGTACGCGGCAAAGTTAATCGAAAGTCATCCTTTCTATACAAAGTATCCGATTCCGGCAGGCAGCTACAGAGGACAAAATACCGCTGTTCAGACCGTAGCTGTTAAGGCGACATTTATTGTCAGCGACAAATTAAGCGAAGATACAGTTTACAAGCTGACTAAAAGTCTTTTTGAAAGCAAAACACAGATCGAAGCCGCTCACATTAAAGGAAAAGAACTTTCTGTACAATACGCGATAGAAGGCATATCGGTGCCTTTCCATCCGGGAGCGGTAAAATACTACAGAGAAATTGGCGCTCTGTGATCGCAAGGATTTAAACACAGGAGAACACAGAGTTTTTTTTTCGAAGCTAAGACTTAACTCTGTGTGCTCTGCTGTTTTTCTTGCGTTAATTCTTTTTAATTTTATATCATGTAAAAAACAAACTGAAGGTTTTTCCGTAATAGAGATTGCGGATTCATCTTCAGGGAAAATATACGGAAGAAAGCTTATTAAAGACGGAAATGAGTTCGCGATTGAGTTTATTCATTCCGTAAACAACAGCGCAGTACATGAAATATTTAAATCTGAAGGAAAAAATATAATCAGCATTGCTGTGCGTTTTTATTCTTTTGGAGCCGGAATGCAGACAGAGCTTGATGAAGGGCTTATAATGACAAGAGACGGCGAGGCGTTTGTTATATCAGGATTTAATAAAACATTTAAAGAACTAAATTATATAGTCGGCACTGTTTCGGATCATCTTCTTATTACAGGCGATGATTGCGTTAGTTTAAGAGATATGTGCGGCAAAAACGCCCATGTTACGCTGCGGATAAGATAGGAGAAGAAGATGAGTCAGGCAGATGATGATAATCATATTTTAACCGATAAAGAAACAGAAGAATTAATGGCGAAATTTGACCGCGAATCCAACGTGCGTCATTTTACAGGAATTCCCGATATTATTATAAAAGGACTTTTGATATTTTTCGCGCTCTATGTTTTCTGGGTAACGTTGATCGCAACTTTACCTGAACAGGTAAGACGCAGCGCTTTTTTGGGCATTCTTGTTTTTATCGGTTATTTGATGTATCCGCGCAGGAAGGGAATGACAAAGCGCGTCAATTATATTCCTTGGTATGACATCGCTCTTGCCGTTATAAGCGCATCGTCATTTTTTTATTATGTAATAAATTTCCAAACCATTATTAACAGAGCAGTATTGATACAGCCAATAGATGTTATTGTCGGCGTTATCGGAATTTTAACGCTTGCGGAACTTTGCCGCCGCGTTGTAGGCATTCCGATTCTTGTTGTTGCCGCGGGTTTTATAACTTATGGTTTTATTTATAATTTATCCTACGGCAGCTCGTTTTACAGCGCGTTACGCAGAATTATTCATCAGCTGTTTTACACAACAGACGGAATTATCGGAACTCCTATCGGAGTCTGCTCTACTTTTATCGTATTATTTATTTTTCTGGCTTCGTTTCTGGAAAAAACCGGAATCGCGCATTTTTTCATAGACCTTGCAAACTCGGTTGCAGGTTTCACTTCGGGAGGGCCGGCAAAAGTCGCGGTTATCGCAAGCGCGCTTGAAGGAATGATCTCAGGCAGTTCTGTCGCAAACACGGTAGGATCGGGCAGCGTAACAATCCCGATGATGAAAAAAACCGGCTACAAGCCTGAGTTTGCGGCAGCCGTAGAAGCCGCAGCTTCTACGGGAGGGCAGATAGTTCCTCCCATACTAGGAGCCGCGGCGTTTCTGATGGCAGAGTTCACAGGCATTCCCTATCTTGTAATCGCAGGTTCCGCAATACTTCCGGCAATTTTATACTTTACGGGAATATTTTTTGTAGTTCACTTTGAAGCGAAGAAACTCGGTCTTAAAGGACTGCCGAAAGAATCAATACCGAAATTTCTTCCTTTGCTGCTGACAAAAGGTTATTTATTTTTACCCATCGTGCTTTTGGTAGTGCTGATGGGCTTGGGTTTCACTCCGGCGTATGCCGCCTGCTTTGCTGTCCTGTCCGCTTTTATAGTCAGCTTTTTCAGAAAGGATACGCGCTTTACGCCGTCTGGTTTTTTAGAAGCCGTTACTCACGGTTCAAGAAATACAATAGGCGTAGCGGTCGCGTGCGCTGTTGCAGGAACAATAATCGGAATTGTTTCTCTTACAGGTATAGGTCAATTACTGATAAGCCAGCTTACAACGATAGTAAACAATCCATTTTTCGCTTCCACCGGAACAAGCCTTCTTATAGCGCTTATAATTACAATGTTAACATGTTTGGTTATAGGCATGGGAGTTCCCACAACGGCAAACTACGTTATCATGGCTACAATCACAGCTCCAATGGTATTGAACGCAGGAAAGGCAGTCGGAATTGAAGTGCCGCTTCTTGCCGCCCACATGTTTGTTTTTTATTTTGGAATTCTCGCCGACATAACGCCGCCTGTCGCTCTTGCCGCGTACGCCGGAGCCGCAATCGCAAAATCAAACCCTATGCTGACCGCAGTTAATGCGACAAGGCTTGCAATCGCGGCATTTATAGTCCCTTTTATTTTTGTCTTCAGTCCCGAAATGCTTTTTATCGGCACCACCCCGCTGTCGTTTGTGCAGATAATTATCACTTCTATCGTTGGAATGTTTAACATCGCCATAGGCGTAGAAGGCTTTATGTTAAGAAAACTCAGCGTTCCGCTTCGCCTCCTTGCCATCGCCGCAGGTCTTATGCTGATTGACCCGGGGCTTTTAACCGACCTGTTCGGACTTGCTCTAAGCGCAATGGTTGTTGTGATTCATGTGGCGATGTATAGAAGGGACAAAAAGCTGGAAGCTAATTAACCGTTCCATTCCTCTCTTTAACCATTTTATTCCCCATTTCGCGTAACAGGTACTTTTGGATTTTGCCTGAGGATGTAAGAGGGTAACCGTCCACAAAGAAAACGTATTTGGGGATTTTGTACCTGCCGATTTTATCGCGGCAGTAATCGCGCACTTCTTCTTCCGTCATGGTTACATCTGGTTTAAGAACGACAAAGGCGCCGACTTCTTCGCCGTATTTTTCACTCGCGATTCCTGCGACCTGCACATCCTTGATACCCGGCATTGTGTATAAAAAGTCTTCCACTTCTTTAGGCGAGATATTCTCTCCCCCGCGGATTATTAAGTCTTTTATGCGCCCCGTAACTTTAAAGTTGCCGTTCGCGTCTTTTATACCCTGGTCTCCCGAGTGAAGCCATCCGTCTTTGTCAATGCAAGCGGCAGTTGCTTCAGGCATTTTATAGTAGCCTTTCATCGTGTTATAACCTCGGCAGCAGAACTCGCCGTGAACGCCGTCGGAACATTCTTCGCCTGTTTCGGGGTTGCGGATTGTAACTTCAACGCCGGGGAGCATTCGCCCTACTGTTTCAACTTTTACGGTAATGTCGTCGTCGTAGCGCGTTTGAGTCATTACAGGAGATGATTCAGTAAGCCCGTAGCAGATTGTAACTTCTTTCATGTACATCTGATCTATTACCTGACGCATTGTTTCGATAGGACAGGGAGATCCCGCCATGATTCCTGTGCGAAGACTTGAAAGATCAAACATTTTAAACATGGGGTGATTAAGTTCCGCTATGAACATTGTAGGCACTCCGTAAACTGCCGTACACTTTTCTTTTTGAATAGTCGCAAGCACGAGTAAAGGATCGAACCATTCAACAAGAGCGGCGGTTGATCCGTGGGTAATAATCGCCATCATGCCGAGCACAAGACCGAAGCAGTGAAACAACGGCACAGGCAGACACACAATATCCTTTTCGGTTAAACGCTGGTTGTCTCCGATTCCAAGCCCGTTATTCAAAATGTTTCTGTGGGTGAGCATTACACCCTTTGGAAAACCTGTTGTGCCTGATGTGTACTGCATGTTCACAACATCGTTTGTATCAAGAGAAGCTTCAATTTCAAGCATCTGCGCTGAATCGCTGTGCTGCCCGAGAAGCAGAAGCTCGTTAAAGCTGAACATCCCCCTGTGTTTCTGCTGTCCTATATGCACAACATATTTTAAAAATGGAAATTTTTCTGAATTGATGTACCCTCTTTGAGCCGTTTTTAATTCAGGCACAAGCTCGTTTGTCATCGCGATATAATCAGAATCGCGCCAGCCGTTTGTAAGGCACAAGCAAACCATGTCCGACTGTTTTAACACAAACTCAAGCTCATGGGTTTTATAACCTGTATTGATCGTAACTAAAACCGCGCCGATTCTTGCGCAGGCAAAAAGCACTGTGTTCCAGTCAGGCACATTTGTAGCCCAAATGCCGACATGGTCGCCTTTTTTTACGCCCATGCTCAGTAAACCCTTTGCAAAATCGTCCACCCTTTTATCAAAGTCCAAGTACGTGAAACGCAAGTTGCGATCGGCGTAAACAAGAAAGTCATGATCAGGATGCGCCTTAGTTTTATCGCGCAATACCTGGCTGAGAGTTTTCTCTATATATTCCATTTTATTTTCCTCTATATAAATATTTAAACAGGCGTGTAAATCACTGCTAAAATTTTTACGGGATTGCTGTCCGCAGAAAATACTTTATGCGGCACAATCGAATCGTAATAAACAGTGTCGCCTGTTTTTAATGTTTCCTTGTCGTTGCCGTATTCCAGCGAGAGAGTTCCTTCCATCACATAGATGAATTCTTCGCCTTCGTGCGCGGATTTTTCCTGCTTTGCGTCAGGCTCGATCACTACAATGAAAGGTTCCATGTGGCGCCCGGTTTTATCCGCGGCAAGAGCGTAGAAACTCATGCCGTGATGCCCTTTATCCATCGCCGTGCCTTCCGGAAGCCCTGTTTTAAAACGACTTGAAGCAGAAGCGTCTCCGGCTCTGCAAATGACAGGTCCTAGCTGTTCGTGATCGTCAAGAAGCGTGCCCAAGCGTACGCCCAGCCCACGAGATATTTTAATGAGCGGCGCAAGATCGGGAATAAGACCTGCATCCTCGATTTTTGAGATTAAGTCCGCGGCAACGCCTGAGCGTTCCGACAGGACTTCGCGACTTAGTGAATAAGTTTTCCTGATTTCGGCGATTCTTTCGCCCAATGTTAATGTAGCCATACGGACATTTTATAAAATTTTGTCAATCTGAGCAAGAGAAAAATGCGGCGCAGCAGCGGTATATAATTCTAAAAATGAGCGGTAAAAACAATATGACCCATAAGACGCCCGTCATCTGCGGGAAAAAGGCTTATATCCCAATTGCGCAGATCATTGAGCTGCGCTGTTTTATTCTGCTTTGGATTATCATAAAAATACATAACTACAGGAGGAATAACGCTAAGAATGGCTCCAAATGCCCAAACCCCAACCGCGAACATAGCCCAGTTCATATTTTCAGATGTATATTTGACTCCGTCCGGTTGTACGCAAAAACCAATGATCCCTCCAAGCACGCCGCCGACTATGCCAAACAGAGGCGTCATCAAAAACATTTCAAATCCGCCTCCGGTAAACAAGCTGCATATACCTGCTGCCAGCCCTATTCCCCCTCCTATCATAAGTCCTTTGCCGGCATTGTCCCATCTTTCTTTATCCCAACCATCAAAGAAAGTTCCTGCCATTAAATCCGGCCAGCCTAATATAACAGCGCTTATTACGCTCGCCCCCTGCCACGCAGCGAATATGGTGCCGGTAATCCAATCATTTGCAAGAAACGAACCAAGCCCAAAAAATATATTTAATAAACCGCAGCCTAACGCGCCGAAAAAGTTTGACGGATATTTATACTCAGATTCATCAGCCATAACCGTCAAACATGGCGTAACCGGATTGAATGTCAAAGCTGTATTCATCGGGAATAATAACGGAAATTGATAATTATCAATCTCGAAATCCTGCGTATAAACCGCATTTGAAAAACAGGCAATTATTAAGACAGCCAATACAATTTTCTTCATAAATTTTCCTTGTTTTACGTATATCGTATAAAACATATCGTAAAATTACAGAAAAACAAGTAAGAAAAAGTATACTTTTTACCAGGTAACTTCAAAATTTAACGGCGTCTCTAAAACTAAAAGATCAACAAGAGGCACATCAAAAACCGCTTTGCGTCCTGAAGAAACGCCTCCTTTAACGGTTTTTACATTCGCGGGAAAGTCGATTGACGCGCGGATTCTTGAAGCGGAGATTTCGTCGCTTACCGCTTTGTTATAAAAAACTGTCACAAGTTCAAGGTATTCAGGTTTGGTCATTTCATCGCCAATCGCGATCGGCGCAAGTATGGCAGTCAGATAGTCGGTAACTTCGGAAGAAAGGCTTTCAAGTATCACAGACGCGTTATCGCGGTTTATATTGATTACGCATCGTCCGCTCGTATTTTTTTGCTCAAAAGTAATGAATTTTCCGAAGAATTCATCTATGTGAGAAATCAATATTTGTCCTTCCACGGAAGAAGCGGAAGTATTGCGAAAAGTAACGGACGAAACACCCGGAGAGCCTGTCATCGATTTGGCGATGGAAGCGCCGTCCAGTATCTGTTCAGTCTGCTGACCGCCGGCTGAGGAGAAGGAGCGAATCAAGGATGTTATTCTCTGTCCCAAAGACATGCTGACAGTAAGACGCGCGGAACCGTTCGTCTCTAAAGATCCGTCTATCCTCGCGGTACAGGAAAAAAGCGTAAAAAAACCAAAACATAAGGCAAAAAACAGCCCTTTTCCGGACAAATTCATCATTACTAATATATATCATATATCTGAATAAAGTTACACAAACCATGCAACACTATCTATCATTTTGTGCCATAATGTCATAGGGTTATTAATAAGCTCTTAGGAGCAATATTTAAATTTGGAGGATAATATGTCTGTTCCGTGTACCGAAAAGCCTTGGGAATTTTTGAATGAATACCGGGGGAAAAATTTTACAGGGCAATGGCCGACATTGCCGGAAATGTTTAGAATAACCGTATCGCGGTTTCCCGATCGTCCATGTTTTACGATATACGAGCCGGACAGAATCTGTCTGAATTACACAGAATCCTTAAGAAAAATTGAAGCGGTCGCGCGCTGGCTTTACAGCAAAGGCATCCGCCGCGGCGACAGAGTTGCCGTTACCGGAAAGAACGCTCCTGAATGGACAGTAGCCTATTTAGGAATTCTTTTCGCAGGCGCTGTTGTTGTCCCTATCGATCACCAGTTAAAAAATGATGAAACAGATCTTCTGCTGAAAGTTTCCGGATCGCGCATCTTATTTGTTGACGAAGAAAAATATGATTATTATGTAAAAAATCCCGCGGCGCTTGAATCGATAATTTCCATGAAGCTCGGCGTAGGAACTTACATCTACGATTTAGACGGGCCGCCGGCGGAAATTGATCGGGCGGTAGAAACAGATAAAGCGGCGATACTTTTTACATCAGGAACAACAGGCATTCCAAAAGGCGTTATTCTCACACATAAAAACCTTGTATCGGATGTTTATCTTGCGCAGGGGACTCCTCTTATTGTTTATCATACCGATGTTTTTTACGCCATTCTTCCGATCCACCACGCTTACACAATGCTTGCCGTTTTTATCGAGGCAATTTCCACGGGCGCGGAACTTGTTTTCGGAAAACGAATGGTAACATCTCAAATTTTAAAAGACCTGAAAGAAGCGCAGATAACAATGCTGCTCGGCGTTCCGATGCTTTTCAATAAAGTACTAGCCGGAATTCTGCGCGGGCTTAAAGCAAAAGGACCGATCGTCTACGGTCTTATTTCCTGTCTTATGGGAATTTCAGGTTTTATAAAAAAAGTTTTTAAAGTTAACCCCGGTAAAAAAATGTTCAAGTTTATTCTTGATAAGGCAAGCCTTACATCGGTGCGCATTTGTATCTGCGGAGGCGGCCCTCTCGCTCCAAGCATATTCAGAAAATACAACCAGCTTGGCATCGACTTTGTTCAGGGTTACGGGCTTACGGAAACCTCACCCATTATCGCTATCAACCCGATTGAAGCGTATAAAGAAACCAGCGTAGGCAGACCATGTCCGCAGGTAGACATGAAGATCCTTAATCCCGATGAACGCGGCGTAGGTGAAGTAATTGTTAAAGGTCCGATGGTTATGCTCGGTTATTACAATCTGCCGGAAGAAACAGCCGCCGCTTTTACAGAAGACGGTTATCTGAAAACAGGAGACCTCGGCTACATGGACAGTGAAAATTATCTGTACCTTACAGGCCGCGGAAAAAACATGATCGTAACTGAAGGCGGCAAAAACGTTTATCCTGAAGAAATCGAAAATGAATTCCAGTTATTCGATGAAATCGATCAAATACTGGTTCGCGGCTATATAATCGACGAAAAAATGAAAACCGAAGGTATTGAGGCGCTGGTTCATCCCAATCCTGAGTTTAAAAACGCAAAGGGAGAAACCCCCGACGCGGCGGCGAAAAAAACCAGAATTAACGCAATCATCACAGAGGTTAACCAGAGATTACAGCCGTACCAAAAGATCAACAAGGTAACAATTCTTGATCAACCAATGGAGATGACAACCACAAAGAAAATCAAACGCGGGAATTTGAACTAATAAACGAAAAACAAACGCAAAGAGAAAAATCACAGAGAACACAAAATTGTTTTCTGTGATTTTTTTTATTTTCTTTTCGCTGCGCTTAATGCGTGTGCTTCCAAGCCTTCGGCGCGGGCTAATGTTTCTGCCGCGCTGCGCACTTTTTCAAAGCCTTCGCTTTTTGAGCATTTTAATGTTGTGACAGTTTTTATAAAGTGTCTTACCGACAAGCCGCCTGTAAAACGCGCGCTCTGCGATGTCGGTAAAGTATGATTTATACCAGCCGAATAGTCGCCTAACGCCTCCGCGGAAAGAGAACCTATAAAAAGAGAGCCGTAATTTTTTAATTGAGGTATCCACGAGTCCGCGTCTGTTATTTGCAATTCAAGGTGTTCGGGCGCGATTATATTAGCAATACGGATTGCGTCTTCTTTACTTTGATAAACAATTATTAAACCTCCGGCATCCAGCGACGCGCGCGCGGTTTTCGCGTTTGTAAGCTGCATTATCTGCTTTTCAATTGCGGTAATAATTTTATCCGCAAATTCTATATTTGGAACCAGCGCTCTTGCGCGCGCGTCACAGTCGTGCTCAGCCTGCCCAAGCATGTCGGCGGCGGCAATTTGCGCCGCCTGCTCAACATTATCCGTTTTTCCATCCGCGATTATCAGCACATCAGTCGGCCCTGCGATAAAATCAATTCCTACATCGCCGTAAAGGATTTTTTTTGCCGTTGCGACATATTTGCTTCCCGGTCCTGCGATTACATCAACGCGCGGTATTGATTCCGTGCCGAATGAAAAAGCAGCGACTGCCTGTGCGCCGCCTACAGCGAAAATGCGCAGTTTTTGCTCATTTACGTTCATAACCTGCGCCGCTATTGCCGCTGCGGCAAGTATTCTTTTGTCCGGCAAGCCTTCGCTTGCAGGAGGAGAAGCAAGATGCACTTCTTCAACGCCGGCGCAAAAAGCCGGAATCATGCACATGAAGAGCGAAGAAAAAAGCGGAAAACGTCCATAAGGGATATAAATTGCAGCTTTTTGAACAGGTATCACGCGCTGACCTGTAATAACTCCCGGTTCCATTTCATATTCAAAATCGGTAAACTGCTCTCTTTGTTTTCGTGAAAAGCGTTTAATATTTCCAGCAGCCAATTCCATCGCCTGCGCCAATGCAGGGTTCTGCGCGCGGAGCTGCTCAAGAGAGCGTTTTGCTTCTGAAAACGGCACTTCCAATTTTTCAGGAGAAGACCTATCAAATTTTTTGGCGTACTTTTTAATTGCTTTATCGCCGTTAGCACGAACATCGTTAATAATTTTCCTGACAATTTTTTCAGTTTTTATATCGTCAGTTTTCTTTATGGAATTTATCCAATATAGATCAAAATCTTTACTTTGGATTATCTGCATATAATCTCCCTGCATGCGTTTATAAATTTGTCCATGTCATCGTCTGTTCCGATACTTACGCGCAAATAATCCGCTATTCTTTCTTTATTGAAGTGCCGCACAAGGATTCCTTTTTCGCGCAGCGCGGCGAAGAAATCTTTACCGCTTTTTTTTGGCGGTTTTATAAATATAAAGTTGGCAGCTGACGGTAAAACGTTAAAATCCAACGCGCGTAATGAAGTTGTTACACGTTCACGCGTTGCGATTACACGGTTGTTTATTTCATCGTAATACGCCGCATCTTCAATTGCCGCGCTTGCACCCGCGAGAGCAAGGCGATCCATGGTATATGAGTTAAATGAATCGCGGATACGGCAAAGAGCTTCTATTAATTTTTCATTGCCGATTGCGAAGCCTGCGCGTAATCCCGCAAGCGACGACGATTTAGAAAGGGTATGCACTGTAAGCAGGTTTGGATTTTTATCGATACACTGAACCGCGGAAGACGCGCCGAACGCGGCGTAGGCTTCATCGATAATAAAAACTTTTTTATTTTTATCCTGATATTGAGCGAGAGATAAAATATCATCTAACTGAACAGGCATTCCTGTAGGAGCGTTTGGGTTGGGGAGTATAACGCCGCCTGCGGCTATTTTATAATCTTCTATGTTAATGGAATAATCATCGCGCAAGGGAACCGGCTGGAATGGAATATCCCAAAGTTTTGCGTATACTGGATAAAAACTGTAGGTAATATCCGGGAACAGTACAGGCGGCGTTTTACTGCCTTTTTCAGCGCTTTCAAAAAACGCGCCGAAGGCAAACGCGAGAATTTCATCCGAACCGTTACCTGCAAATACATTTTCAGGTTTTACTTTGTAACGCGCGGCGACAGCTTCGCGAAATGACGTACATTCAGGATCGGGATAGAGGCGCAAACCTTCATTTGCGGCATTTTTAACAGCTTCGATTACTTTAGTCGACGGCGGATACGGGTTTTCGTTTGTGTTTAATTTTATAAACTTTCTGTCCTTAGGCTGCTCGCCGGGGATATAAGGAGAAAGAGACCTAACCCTGTCGTTCCAATAGTCACTCATTTTTTGTGCCTGCGATCTAGTTCGTTTAATACTTCCTGTACGGTTACGCCTGCGCGGGTCATTAACACTGTAGAAAAGTATAAAAGGTCGGCGGCTTCCCAGATAACTTCATCGCGGCTTTTTGCTTCGCACAGCTCTTTTGCTTCTTCCTGCACTTTTTCGCGCACAAGTTCATCGTCAAGTGTAGCGGTGTAAGAACCGGGCGCGGGATTTTTGAACCGCTCTGTTATAATATCCTGTAAAAACTCAAGCGAATAATTTCTGTTGTTAGAAAAACACGACCATGCGCCGGTGTGGCAGACAGAGCCAGCAGGCTGAGCGGTAACAAGAAGCGCGTCGCGGTCGCAATCGGCGCGAAAACGCACAAGTTTTAACACATTGCCTGAGTTTTCACCCTTCATCCAGAGTTTATTACGCGTTCTGCTGTGAAAACAAACATTTCCGCGCTTGAAGGTTTCAGATAACGCTTCTTTGTCGGTGAAACCTGTCATCATTACCTGTCCGTCAGGAGTTTGAACAATTACAGGAAGGAGCGAAAACGGTTCGTTTCCTTTTACCTGCCCTTTATTCCAGTTCAGCGAAATGGAAAACGCATCCGCCAGATTTATTTTCCCTGTATAAAGAGCCATGCCAAGCTGCACATCGCAGCCTAGCTTTGCAATTTGATCAATTTCTTCCAAGGTTGACACGCCGCCCGCCACGGTAATTTGGCAACCGACAGCTTCGCGCAGCTTGCGCACCTGATCAATGTTGATGCCTGTCATTGTACCTTCGCGCTCAACGCAGGTAAAAAGCAGCTCCCCGGCGTAGGGTTCTACTGTTTTGGCTGCTTCGATTAAATCCAATTCTGCGGAAGTTTTCCAGCCGTCAACTACTATCTCTCCATTACGCGCGTCAACTGCAACAATCAATCTTTCGCGTCCGATTTTCTTTGACATTTCTTCCAGAAAGGAAACATTAACAGCAAACTCACCGTTTTCTTTACCTGCGCCTTTTTTCTCAGGATTGCGAAAGGCATTGGAACCTACAATAATCTTGCGCGCTCCAAGGCTGACAAGTTCTTTCGCCTGCGCTGCTGTTCTTATTCCGCCGCCTACCCTGCACTCGGCTTTGCGCAAAAGAGGTTTTATCATTTCCATGTTGGAACCCTTCCCCATTGCCGCGTCAAGATCTATGACTGCGATTTCGCCGAAGCGGTCAAAGTCCGCCGCAAGCTCATCTGCATTATCGCGCTGGAGAACGAGCTCTTCGCCTTGTTTTAACTGGACGACTTTTCCGTTTTGTATATCTATCGAAGCTATTACCATGAGGATATTATATATTGTATAGAGTTTAGGCGCTAGGGGTTATATTACTTAAAAAATAAAAAGCCAACTACTTTAACGCTCTTACTACCGAATAACTGATTAAAATATAAATTAACATTATTATACCGTTAACAATGATATACGGTTCCATAGCCATAAAAAAATTAAAAATAAGATTGCTGACAACGCTTGCTATAAAGAATAATACCGAAACTACCTTTATATTTCCTGTGCCGCCGGATCCAAAACCAACAGCAATAATTCCTGCAATGGTTATAAACAGCATAACACCGCTGCCAATTGTAATTAACAATTGAGTATCTTCACCCTTGTTACCGGAATAAAAACCAAATGCCGCAAGAGCTGCTATAGCCAAAGCAATTAATAACATAACAATATTAACTCTCATAAAATATACTCCTTATAAAATAATCAGTTATGCGGTTTAAATTCAGGCGGCGCGAGCGCGGCAAGCCTGAGAACTGCCGGCGTATTTTCGGCGGTCTTCCATTCATTCATTCCCGGCATCCAAATATAGGTTTCTTTAACAATCTTTTTTTCATTAATAAGCCGCGAGCATTCAGTTTCTGAATACGGACCCGATTGCTTTCCGTCAAGCATCGCGTAAAAAACCTGCGGTACCGGCGCAGGCGGATTATATCCGCCGATAGGAGGATGCATGGGGTTCATCGCGCCAGGTACATACATGTTTTTAAGCACTTCGTTCATGGTTTTAACCAGTTGCTGAGCAATACCCATACTCATACCGAATTCTACTAATTTATCACTTGAATAAAAATCACTCATTTTATTCTCCTATTGCGCAGGAGGCGGCGGAGGCGGAGGCGGCGGAGCACCCGGCGCAAACAGCACAGCCAATTCCTGAACTGTTCCAGCTTCTACCCAGCCTGCCATTCCATTTTTCCACACCATAGATTTATTTGTAAACTGTCCGCTTTGCACCATCTGCCTGAGCTGATCCATGTTAAACGGACCTGTAGTTTGACCGTTAACTGCAATATTGTACTGCACAATAGGCGGAGGAGGGGGCATCCCGCCTGCCGGCTGCTGCATACCCTGCATCATGCCTCCCATCATTCCTCCCATTTGCGCTCCAGCCATTCCGCCCATCGCAACTCCTGCCATCATGCCGGCAAAATTCGCGCCTCCGCCATCGCCGCCTCCGCCAAGCTGACCAAGAGATTCCGCCGCTGTCTTTGCGACCATTGTCTGCTGATTAAGCTGATGAACTGCAAAATTGGCAGCTTCGACCTGCATCTCTGCAGCTTTTCGCTGAATACGCATGGATTCTGACATGTTTTCAATATTGATATCGGTCTGAGCCTGAACCGTCTGCGCAGCCTGATCGCGGGTAACTTCCATGAGTTTCTGATACCCTTCGCTGTCTTTGGCGGATTCAATCGCGTCAATATCAATAGCCGCAACTTGAACGCCGAAATCAGAGTCGAGCCGTTTTTTTACATGATCCAAAACAAGGTCATTTATTTCCAGAATTTTTCTTTCAAGCTGCAGAACAGGTATTCCGTTATTGCTTGGAGCATTTGAAACTACAGCTTTTACATATTTAACTATCGCGGATTTTACCTGAGCTTTAAAATCTTCAAGATCAAAATTGATAAGACGATGTAATTTAATAAATGCCTTATAATCGGCAAGCTTGAACGTCATTTTACCGCGAACAGCTACAGGAACCGCAAAATCCATAAACCGCGGATCGAATACATCAAAATAAGGAACGCCGAATGTAATTTGATTAACTCCGGCAAGATTCATAAAGTAAATTTCTGCCTGGAACGGAGAGGCTCCGCCAAAGCCAACGCCTACAATCCGCGCAAGAACCGGAAAGTTCGCGGTTTTGATCTGACCATCGTAAGGTCCTTCGATAAAATCCTGAAGCGGTCCGTCCTTTTGATTGTAAACAAAAACCGCGACTTCGCCTTCTTTTACTCTAAGGCTGCTGCCGTATCTTATTGCATTTTCTTTTACAGTTGAATTAACTCCATGCCGCCCTTTTTCATCATCGCCGTCAATTGCCTCAGCAACATCGGGACGCCATTTCCAGACAAGATACTCTTTTAAATCACAGCGGATTACATCCATGAATCCGCCTTCTGCGCTGTTTGTTTTTCCGAATAAAGCCATATTTTCCCCCTTACGGATAATCTATAGAATAGGTGTCGCCGTTACACCTTTTAAATCTTCCAAAACTTTTAAAAACGCCTTTTATTAAACCGTACTTTTCAATCGCAAGAAGCATGTATTCAGAACACGTCGGTTTAAAAAGGCAGTTGCGCCTGAGTTCTTCAGGCGAATAATGCTGATACAAGTGTACAAAACCAATTACCATAGGTTTTAGCACAACAAAAAAACCAACTACATGAAAAGCAGCCCAAATAATTATTAATGTAACAAAAGGTTTTTCTAAAACCATCCGTTCAATTTCCCGCGCCATGCCGGGAAAAACGAATCTTAAAAAAAAATAAACAAGCACCGTTACCCCAAGGGTGCTGGTACTAAAAATAAAATAATACTTTAATACAGTAACTATATTCGATTTAGGGCGATTCAAATCCTTTTCTAGAACATATTTTTCAGCTTCTTTTTGTTCTTCTTCAGGAACTTCTCTATCCGCCAAAATCACTCCATAAAACAACTAAAGACCGCATTGCTGCGGTCTTTAGCATAACTTAATTTAATTAAGCTTTCTTCTCGCGAATCATTTGCTTCATTGCCTGAATTGCTGCTTCTTCCTCTGCTGTTGGATTATTGCCAAGAGAAACAGAGAATGAGTCGCCGGGAACAATAAATGTAAAATCGTTCTGAACGGTTTCATATTTTAATTCGCCGTCTTTAATAACATCCTGCTGAAGCGCTCCGGTGTTAAGAGCGGTAATATCCTTGTAATGATATTCGTATGTATCTTCGTCGTGTTTGTCCCAGTCGCTGCTTAATGTTAACTGATAAGCCGCAACCTGGCTGCGGGTAAAGAATAAATATGTAACCTGGAAAACATTGGTGCGGAGTTTTCCATCTTCGCCAAATTTGTATTTCTGTGTATCAACGCCAAGAAGACCGCCCAATACATCTGCCGCATTTTCAAACCAGTCGCTTTTATTTCTCTTAAAGCCCCATACATAGTTGGAGAAGCTGACTGTTTTTTCGATCTGACTTTCATCAAAACCAAGTCTCTTAAGACCTCTGGCTTTTGGATTAACTCTTTGTACAACTGAATTTACTATTGCATCGTAATCTTGATCGGAAATGAATCCTCTCTTCTTCGGGAAACATCCCTTTGCTTTTGCCTTTGCCTTTGTTTTAACAGCTTCGCCTTTCGGTACTTTCTTAAAACAGCCCTTAATTGATTTTGCTAAGCTCTGTTTATTTTTTTCATCAAAATAATACAGCGCTCTTTCCTGCTCATCAGTACGATAACCAGTTTTGGGGTCGAGCATTTTTACAGCTCCTTTTTTTGCCCCTTTTCCGAAAAATCCACTGAACAATGAAAGAATACTCATTTACATCCTCCTTAATAAATTTAGTATATTTCTAAAAAACGAAGAAACTCCCCGTTTAAATAGACCTTTTACATGCCTTCCGGCTTATCAACTCCCGTGAGTTCATAGAATTCGGCAACATCTTCTTCCGTTAAACCGCTCTGCCTTGCAGTTTCCAGCAATTCCTTGCTGCTTACTTTTGTATTTAAATACTTACGTTCATAATAATCATTTTTTATATATGCCTGAAAATAATAGTAAATAGGCTTTGGTTCAAGGCTGTTTGCGGACTCAAGGTTTGTCTCGATTTTTTCGATTTCTTCTCTTACGGACACGAATGCCTTTTTTCCCTTAAGGAGACAGATTGACGCATAAAAGTAAGGTTCAGGGTCGGAGAAATTATCGATCATGGCTTTATCAAAGAAAGTAAGGGCTTTTTCCAGTTGTTTTAACTTAAAGAAACAGAGCCCAAGCGCGAGGTTAAGCTGTGTACTATTTGGATTTTCGGCAACCTGAGCCTGTATTACAGTAATGCACTTATTTACCCTAGGTAAAGGCATAGCCGCTACAGCTTTATAGTTTTTGATAAAATACGGACCGTCACAGGTCGGACAAACTTCACCCTTTACCAACTCTTCTTCAGGATGAAATGCTCCGCAGCTTTGACATTTTGATGACATTCTTTTCTACCTCTAGTCTAATTAATTAGATTATTTGGACAATATACTAACTAAAATACCATTGTCAAGTAAAAATCATTAAAAAACACCAAAACCTAGTATAAATACTAGGTATAAAATGACGGTTTTTTGTTGTTTTTGGACTAAAACTACCTGACGCAGACACCCTTATTTTGGGCGTGTTTTTTTATCTCTTGAATCGTGGTTTTTCCAAAGTGTAAAAGCGAAGCAACAAGTGCTGCGTCTGCGCCGGGCGCCGCGTCCGCGCAGGGTGCTTTATCCGCGGATGAATTCGGCATTTCTGAGTTTGCCGTGCTTAATAAAACACCGGCAATTTGATCCAGTGTCCCGGCCCCGCCTGAGGCTATTACCGGCACAGGAACAGCGTTGAGTATACGGCGGTTTAGTTCCAGGTCGTAACCCGCGCCTGTTCCGTCCGCGTCAATCGAGTTGAGTAAAATTTCTCCCGCTCCAAGCTCTGCGGCGCGGACAGCCCATTCGATTGCGTCAATGCCTGTGTCTGTTCTGCCGCCGTGCGAAAAAGCGTGCCAGTATAACTTACCGTCAGCGCCGGGAACGCGCTTAGCGTCTATAGAAAGCACAACACACTGGCTGCCGTAAGCGTTTGCCATTTCACGTAACAGCTCGGGGCGGTTAAGCGCGGATGTGCAAACTGATACTTTATCCGCACCTGCGTTCATTGCCTCGCGCATATCTTTTATTTCACGAATGCCTCCGCCTACGCAAAGAGGAATAAATACTTCGGCGGCAACTTGTTTAACAACATCTAAAAGCGTTGCGCGGCTTTTATATGATGCGCCGATGTCCAAAAATGTAAGCTCATCCGCGCCGTCTGCATTGTAACGGCGGGCAAGTTCCACAGGATCGCCTGCGTCCCTTATGTCTTTGAACTTTACGCACTTTACTACCCTGCCGTCGTCTACATCAAGACAAGGAATTATTCTTTTTGCCTGCATATTAACCTTCCAGGAAATTCTTTAAAAGCGCAATTCCTGTATCGCCGGATTTTTCCGGGTGAAATTGCACAGCTGCCAGCGCTCCGCGTTCTACAGCGCAGCAATATTTTACATAATAATCGGTTTGCGCGGCTGTTACATTATTATCCGCAGGGTCAGCATAATATGAATGTATGTAATAGAAAAAACTGTTATCGCGTAAACCACGGAACAATTTTGAATCCTTTTTTGCCTCGGTCTGATTCCAGCCAATCTGCGGAACTTTGCGCCCGGGAAAACGCCGCACTGTTCCGGGAATCACGCAAAGCCCTTTTATTTCCGGAGCTGCCTCTTCGGATGTTTCAAACAGCAATTGTAAGCCTATGCAAATTCCCAGAAAGGGTTTATCCGCCTTTATCCATTCCTGTATCGCGTCGGTGTAACCTGATTTGTTTAAAGAAGCCATTGCCGTTGCAAAATGTCCGTCACCGGGAAAAATAATTTTTTCAAAAGGAGAAGATGAAGGAACAAGTTCTTCGGGACCTGATACAAAGCGCGCTGGAAAAGAGAGACGCTTTAATGCATTCATAACGGAGCCAAGATTCCCTGCGCCGTAGTCAATTACGCCGATCAAACTAAAACCCCTGATGATTCAAAGTGCGGCAATGATCCTTTTGTTGATGGGATAATATCGCTTGCTCTGGCGTCGATTTCACAGGCTGCGCGTAAAGCACGGGCTGCAGCTTTGAACATGGCTTCTATTTTGTGGTGGTCGCTTCTGCCGCGGATAATTTCCAAATGCAGATTGCATCCTGAGGCTGTTACAAAAGCCTGCCAAAAGTCTTCGATTACATCCGTTTGAAAATCATACTGCTCGCCGTTTTCCTGTGTCGATTTTACCGGCGTGTTTGAAAGCTGCCCGTCAAAATATAAAAAAGGCCTTCCGCTGATATCAACCGCGGCGCGCGTTAAACATTCGTCCATCGGGAAAAGGCAGCTGCCGTTTCGCCTTATGCCGCGTTTATCTCCAAGAGCCTTCGCGAAACATTGCCCTAAAACAATCCCCGTATCTTCTACAAGATGGTGCTGATCAACTATTAAATCGCCTTTCGCGCGTACTTCGATGTCAAAAAGCCCGTGGCGGGCAAATGTGTTGAGCATATGAGCCATAAAGCCTACAGGAAACTCAAGTTTTGCATCGCCTTTTCCGTCAAGGTTGACTATTACAAAAATTTCTGTTTCTTTCGTTTTTCGTTCAATTTCGGCTGTTCTGTTCATGACTTGCTCCTTACCCTCAGGACTTTACCAATTTTAGTATACACGATAATGGGGATAAATTACAATGCTTAGCAGAAGAGTTCACGCTGAGACACGGAGAATGAGTAACTTAATAAAGCTAGTCTCTTAATAAATATGTAAGATAAATATTTCTTTATTATTTTCTCAATCTTCCCAATACATATTTATTATATCGCCTTCACGGGACATGCATGTATACAATTTCTGCAAAGTATACATTCTGTTGATAAAACCTTCTGTCCGTTTTTTATATATTTCCGCACATCAATATCCATTGGACATTTTGCATTACATTTTCCGCATTCAATACATTTATTTCCAGTAGGTTTTATTTTTGCCAATGAAAAACGTGTAAATAACTTCATAACAAGAGAAACAGGACAAAATATTTTACAAAAAGCTCGTTTCTTTTTAAATACAAATGCCAGAATAATTCCTATTATATAATACGAAATATATCCAACCAAAAACCAGATAAACTGGTCAAGTTTATTAGTTTCTATAAAAGAACCGTCAGCAGATGAATATATATGCCTTGTATAATAATCATACCCGAGCTGAATTAAAATGAAAGGAACAAGCAATGATATGAGTAAAACAGGAATACGAATAAAAGTGTATTTTTTAGGAATAGTTTTATTTTCTTTAATTGGCAGCCATTCGAGCAAAGCCGCAGTGTAACAACCCCAACCGCAAAAACCTCTTCCCCAAATTAAAGGTCCAAATATTTTTGCTATCGCATAATGAATTAAAACACGGGTAAAAATGCCTGTGTTAATGAAATACGCAAAATAAAATACCGTTTCTTCTATCTGCATATTCTCGCGCTGCATTATTCCAAGAAAAATTAGAAAGACCAATGAAACTATAGAAAGACATATTTTCCTTCCTAAGTCAGGATTATTAAAACGAATGCTGATTAAAAATCCTATTGATACACTTAATCCGATAGGAATAAATACAATAAAAAATCCAATCCATATTGTTAAACCCATTGATATGGATAAAATTGTTCCGATTAATAACGGAATTATGCAGCGAATATATTTTTTCATATTATCCCTAACGCTCTAACCCTTCCGACATTTACTATAATTCTGGTTGAATTGTTATTTACAGGTACTTTTAGACTGTTAAAATTTCCAGGTGCGCCTCTAAGATTATAATTTGTAATGCCTACATGCTCAGTTGGAATCCAAAATATTGTTTGATTTAATTTTCCGTCATTGTTTCTATCTTGAAATACCGACACTACATATTCACCTTCAGGCAGTTCTAAGGAATGCGATAAATTTGAACTAGTAGATTCCAGTATAAATGAGATATACGGATTCTCATTTTTATAATCTGTTTCATTTGAGTATACTGCCGCATATACTTGACCGCCATTAACAGTTATCCCGTTAATTTCTATGGTTGTACTGATATTATCCGCAAAAGAATTTACCGCAAGCCATAGGAAAACACTAAGAAATAATAATTTATTATACACAATTTGCCTCCTATAATTTATTTCAATTATAGGAATTGTAACAGACTCTGTGAATAGATATATTACCAAGATACAAATTTACTAACCTAAGATGCAATATTTGTATTTTTTTCTTTACGTTTTTGCAATAAATCGTTTATCTCTTTTGTATCATTTTTAATTTTAACAACAGTTGTTACTACCGCAATAATGTAAATGACCGAAGCCATCATGGCAAGATACCAAACAGGCACATAAGAATGCCAATCAAAAATATAGCCAAAGATTAACAGGACAATAATAATATAACTTACATCTATAAAGAATTCCAATAAAAATTTACGAATTTCAATTTTGCTCCTAAAGTAAAGACCGATATTAATAATTATATTAGCGGTAAATATTTGAAAAATAGTAATAATTGGAATTTGTTTTTCACCTATAATTAAAAAATATACCGCTAATAAAAGAATTGCCATACACGTTGTGAATAATATTCTTGTTATTGTATTTTTCATTTTATTTATTCTCCTTTAATGAGTGTTTTATATCAGCCAGATATTTTCTTGTAACATATAAACACTTTCCATTGGACAATTCAGCTTCTAAGTGACTATTTGCCAATGTTTTAATTTTTTCTAGTTTATTTATATTTAAAATACAATATTTACTTATTTGAATAAAATCCTCGCTTTCCAATTTATCAAAAATTTGATATAAACGGCCTTTTGTCATAAAACTATCATTTTCGCAAAAAATCATTGTTCTTTTATCAATGCTTTCAATATAATAAATATCAGAAACATTTACATATATTATAGTATTGTCTGAATAACATTCAATTTGTTTATTAAACGATTTTATCAAAGAGACTAAACGATTAATAATTTTATTTTTTTCAGGATATGTTATTTTTATTTCAACATCCTTTTGGGAAGTATCTTGTTCTAGTTTTAAAACCATATTTTATCTTATATTATTGCTTTATTATCGTCAATATATCCATGAAGTTTTAGGCACATTTGCACATAACATTCTAAGTATTCGATGTCCCAGCCTACCTTATAAAGTAAACCGCAGGTTTGCGGTGGGCTGGAATATGGGTAAGAGAAAACCGCACCAAGCCGAAAGCGACTGCGATTTTTCAAACCTCGAGAGCGCGAACAGCGCCCGTAGCGCATACTGTTTGTTAGACGCTGGTTTTTTGCTTTTTTATTAAACCTAATATTCTAATATTAATAATGCTTCATCATCATGTAATTCACCAGTTTCATAAAAACCTAATTTTTTATATAATTTTATTACTCTACTATTTTCAGGATTTGTACTTATTTTTATTTTATTATGCGTTTTATCTTGTTTTATTTTTTCAATTATTATACTAAGTGCCTTTTTTCCAAAACCATTATTTTGATATTTTTCATCAATCATAAACCTATCTATCCAGTATTCATTATTATCCCTAGGTTCAATCCCATACATAATAAAACCGACTGGTATGTCATTATTATATATTGCAAGAGGAATAGCTTCAGGAAATATTTTAGCTTGCGCCAAGGAATATAAATTTGAGGCACAATATTTTTCCACTTTTAATGAAATAATCTCGTGAAAATTATTTTCATTGATTTCCTTTAATGAAACATTCATATATTATCCAATAAAATATTTATACATAATTTTACAAATAATTTCTATATCTAAATGAACTTTTTTAATCATTTTTAATATTTTCTACTGTATGATTTTGTATACATCTTTCAATTCAAAATATTTGCGCTTAACGTTCTAAGTAACTGACATTTTGCTAACCCGAATATGGCATTTTGCAGTTACCGATTATTAGGCGAAGTATATTTTGCTTTTTCTACTTTATATTTTTTAGTATTATGCCTAAATTAATAATACATATTATTGCAAATAGTGGAAACATTATCAATTCAATAATTGAAATAATTACACCGGAAAGCACTTGAAAAACTGCCATCATTGCGACTGCCAATAATAATGTAGCACCTTTAACAATAACAACTGGAGCCAGTAAATACCCCAATGATTTGTTCAATAATAATAAAACTCCTGATAATATTGATACTG
>Ga0209755_10001856_pt1 | contig 30998 bp, 27 predicted proteins | sample TergutCo191P1_FD_187301 | JGI IMG/M metagenome (GOLD analysis project Ga0209755, IMG submission 187301) | Cornitermes sp. P1 segment gut microbial communities from Petit-Saut dam, French Guiana - Co191P1 (SPAdes) (version 2) | ecosystem: Host-associated > Arthropoda: Insects > Digestive system...
GACAATGTCCGCCTCCGCCAATTACACGGGAGCCGTCAACATCGGCAGCGCATTATGGGTTGAGTTTACTCTCTTGAGCGGATCTGGGATGATTTTGGATCGCGAGCGCGTTCCCGTTGTGATGGACGGTGATGATGGAAGCTATTTTGAACCCAGATACACAAGAGCGGACGCACAGCCTGCAACCCCTACAGGCAACACCCCGGTTGGATGGGTGACAGCTCCGCCAGAGGGAACCGGCAGACTATGGATGATCCGCGGACAAAAAGATGCCGGCGGGAATTTAATAGGCGCATGGAGCGCACCTGTACAAATCAACGGTGAAAATGGGCTTGGCATTGATAACCTGCCGCGCGATGCCTGGGCGTATTATTCATGTGATGAGCTGCCGGAGGTACCTGATAATCCTACAGGGACAAAATATAAAAATGATCCTGCATGGGAGGAGTGGGGTGCTAGCGGTAGCGGAGGATCGTTATCTGTCGAGAATGGGATTGCAAGAATTACAAATATCTCACCATTTGGCGGTTATATTTTCATGTTACAAAAATCATGGTCTACAGGTGATTTTATTTTTGTTCGGGTACGTCAACCTGTTGGTGTACTCACAAGTTTACGCGCTAATCCTAACTCTCCTGCTGATGGTACAAGATACAATTTTGGCATACTCGCAAGAGAGTGGCAATGGAGATCTGTGCAAATAACTACCCCGGATGTAATAAATGGGAGATTAAGTATATATGCAAATAACTACACAAGCGCTGAATCAGTTATTGAGCTGTCTCATTTCTATATCGGTAACGCATCATACATTTCGCCTTTATTAGATAACTCTGGTAATAGCAGGCACATGATAATTCCCAAAGGAGTTTTTCCTATACAAGGAATTCATGGTAATGGACTTAATTTCCTTGGTACAGGCGGAGCATATATATCAAATCCGAATGAATTGTTTTCCCCTGAAGGCGATTTTACTTTTGCTTTATGGATAAATAAATATGCGACAGGAGCAGCACAATATGTTCTATCGAATGTTGAAAGTGGTGGAGGAATTAGCATAATAATCAATGCCGACGGACGTATTCAAATTACATACTATAGAGCAGGAACGACCGAAACTCTATATGTAACTCTGGATAATGCGCCGGATAATAAATGGTTATTTTTAATAATAAAATACGATTCTGGTGTAAGAAGATTCTACGTAAAAATAGATAACAGAGTTGTTAATACTGGAAGCATTCTTCCGGGACCGATAGACTGGTCTACAGTTGCGCGAGGCGTTCCTCTTGCTTTAGGCGCAAATCCCGGACAATTCACCATAAGCGGTACTTCGTCCTTGAGTGGGTTTTTCTCAGGGCAGCTCGACGAAGTCGCTATCTTTACGCGTCTCACAACAGAGGCGGAAGATACCGCCATGTACAAAACTTCGCTGCCTAAATTTTATATCGATGCAGATTGGCGCCTTGATTCTGCTAACCCGCAAAACGCCATGCAGCAGGCGCCCAGGTATCGGGGTGCCGCCGAAAATCCTGACACAACTAACACAGGTTTTATTTCTACAACGCAGGGTTCAAACCTGCGGATGAATCATTTGGACTGGGTGCTGCACATAGGCACAACATTTTGGACAGTATCTTATTTATACGAATGGAATGCTGTTGATAGATTCTGGCACAGATTGGAACATCCTAATAACTGGGAAAAATATTTAGACGCAATAAGCGATATGAACCCAAATGCCTCCGAAGGAGTTTTTAACACAGCTTTTGTAAAAACCCTTTTTGCACAAACATTAAACACGCAGGTTGCAAATATTTTATTTAAATTGATTGTTGGCTCCGGGAGTAACGGGATTGAGATTGATGGAAATGAAGGAGTTATTAAATCAAACAATTACAAACCGTCAAGCAGCAGTACGCCCGCAGGATTTGTACTAAAAAAAAGTAAAGATACCGATGGCATTCAGGCTGAATTTACTGATATTAAAACCAGAAATATGCAGGTTACCGGTAATTTGAATGCTAATGTTTCTCTGTTTGGAAAAGGCAGCTTATCTCTTCGTGGCGCAGTTAGAGATTATGTTATATTTAGATACAGTAATGGAAATATTATTGAAGAAGACAAAAGCGAAAAAATTGATGGGGTTTCGCGTAATTCAATAGGAAAATACACAATATGGTTTACAAGCTATCTTACAGATATGGTTAAAGGAATGGGGGTTTTAGGATATGCTTGTAATGCAAATAGTGATACTGGCTACCAGGTTATTAAAATACATGGAGGCTGGATGGTGTCTACTGGTGTTAGGATCTTTATTGATATAGATATACGAACACCTTCAGGCTCATTAATTGATCCATACTATGTAAGTCTTTTATTTATAGGCTAATAAAATGTATGGTTCTTCATAAGAAGCAGTTACTTCAACATTGCATTCATTAATTAATAATTCTTGATATGTAACCCAAAGTGTGCCGTCTGCGAAAATAGCATGTGGTTGCACATTTCCACTTGTATATCTAGGCAGAGCACCTTTCACCTCCCAAAATTTCCAATTATCATTTTCCTTTTTTAATTTAACATCAAAAGCATTTCCAGATTTTAACATTACCACTTCCCCTGTTACGTATAAGTTATCATCGACAGGTACTTCACCTTCAGTGTGTCCATTGCCGTTGTAAATAACCCGGTAAATTCTTGGCAGGTATTTTGCATAAAGAGTTATATTTGCATTAAATTGTTTGAATTGATCTTCAAGTGTTTTACTAAAATTAAATTCTTGATTAAATTCGGCGTCTATATACCAGCCTTTAAAAGAAAAACCATCTTTTTCAGGAGCCACAACGGGGTCAAGCGCTTCGTCAAATTGTACTGTTTGACTCGCAATTTCTGTTCCGCCGTCTGTGTTAAATGTAACCGTTACTTTACTCATAGATTCATTATCACAGGAAATAAATAAAAAAATCAAAAGCAGATAAAGCCACAAATAAGGTATTTTTGCCATGTTTTATTATCGGTAAATTCGCCGGCGTCATTCATTTTTTGTAATAAATAAGGAACTTTTTGCATGATAATAACCGCAAAAACACGGTATAACAAGCAAAAAAACCGCGTTTTTGCCAAACTAAAAGATGATTTTTGCCAAACTGCGTGCGCGGTTACAAGGACATAAAAATATAACAGAAGGAGTCTCTTTATGAAAAAGATTACAAGCGGGTTCTTAAGGGCTATACATTGTATAGCAGTTATCGTGGCGGCTGCGATAATCGGATTATCTTTATTCGGGTGTGATACTGATAAGGGCAGTGGTTCAGGTAATGGCAATAAACAACCAGTACCATTTATTGCCAGCCAGGTAGTCGCTGGTCTTAACTTTACTGTTGCTATAAGGGAAGACGGTTCACTCTGGGCTTGGGGTGGTAATGGTGGTCGATTCGGCGATGGTACGAATGAAAACAGTAATGTTCCGATACGAATAGGGACGGAAACAAACTGGGCATCTATATCTGCTGGCAGTAGTCACACTGTGGCAGTTAAAACAGACAGTTCTCTCTGGGCTTGGGGGTGGAATGGACATGGTCAACTCGGCGATGGTACAGGTGGAGGCGGTAATAGTGATAAAAGCGGTGATAAAAATATTCCGACACGAATAGGGACAGAAACAAACTGGGCATCTGTATCTGCTTGTGACCGCCATACTATGGCAATCAAAACAGACGGCTCTCTCTGGGCTTGGGGAGAAAATAGAGGTAATTTCGGCAACGGTAGTACGTATGAAGCTGTACAAGATAGTAATATTCCAGTACAAATAGGGGCAGAAACAAACTGGGCATCTGTATCTGCTGGTAGTTCCCATACCATGGCAATCAAAACAGACGGCTCTCTCTGGGCTTGGGGTTTTAATGATGATGGTCAACTCGGCGACGGTACGGAAGAATATAAATATATTCCAACACTAATAGGGACAGAGATAGACTGGGCATCTGTATCTGCTGGTAGTTACCATACCATGGCAATCAAAACAGACGGCTCTCTCTGGGCTTGGGGTTTTAATGGTAGTGGTCAACTCGGCGATGGCACGATTGTAGGTAAAAATATTCCAACACGAATAGGGATAGAAACAAACTGGGCATCTGTATCTGCTAGTTCTTGGTATACTATGGCAATTAAACAAGACGGCTCTCTCTGGGCTTGGGGAGATAATCAACATGGTGAATTCGGCGACGGTAAGAATAGCCCACATAGTAATATTCCTAAACAAATAGGAACAGAAACAAACTGGGTTACAGTAGTAGCTGCATTGGCTAATTATTATACATTTGCAACTAAGGATAACGGTTCTCTATGGGCTTGGGGAACTAATTGGTTTGGTCAACTCGGCGACGGAACAGGCGGAGGAGGGCTGGATGATACTAGTGGTGATAAAAATTCCCCAACACAGGTTTTTATTATTAAATAAAGTGTTTTACAGGCTTTGTTAATGCCTTTTTAAAAATTCAACAGCATTCGGTAAGTGGTTGGGCGCTGTTGGGATTAAAATGATTGGAGGAAGAAGAAAATGGAAGATTCATTGGATTTAATTAACACAACAGACTTAAACATTGAGATTGAGAATATGTTTATGCAGGAAGATAAATTTTTACTTATATTGTCTCCATATTTGGATATTAGCGATAAAATTATAAAAATTTTAGCAGCGTCTAAAGCTGAAATAATGATAATATATCGCGAAATAAATAAAAAAAGTAAAATGAAAAAAATAGATGAATTTAAAAAATTGTTGCCAAAAGTAAAGTTTAATGCTATTCAAAATTTTCATGCAAAAGCATATATTTCAAGCGGTACATTTATAATTACATCTTTAAATTTATATGAACATTCTCAAATAAATAATTTAGAATTAGGTGTTGTATTTAAAGGTAATTCATATAATAAAATGATAGGAAAACTAATTGCAGAATTGAAAATTTTATTTAAAACAAACAAACTAGATGAATGGAAACTTAGTAAGTTAAAAGTACCAACTGTAGATGAGTTGTTTTATCAAATATTAAAAAAATGTGAAAAAAATGAAAAAGATTATCCTGATAAAGAATTATTAGGAATATTTTCAAAACAGATGATGGAAAAATTTGAATTTGATAAAGGAAGTTGCTGGCGTTATGATGAAAAAATGCTTCAAAGATGGGCTAAGGTTTCCGGAGATATGTATGAATGGGGTTTAGAAAATATAAAATTGTAAAAGGTAACGCAATAGCAGCAGCCACCCAATTTTCATGGTGTACCTGTGGATAACGGTACACCATTGCTAGCGTTGTTATGTGCAATAGTAATATTTTATTAATAAAACGCTCAGACTTTCTTTACTTCTTGTAAATAATCACTTCGATAACAAAACATCCGCTTTTGTTAAAGCGTATGCACGCTATGCTCTGGCGGGGTGCCCGTGCTAAACGTGTCGTTCGTGCTGTGCACGGACGGCGCGTTTGGGCTCGGGCAGGACCCCCGACAATATATCGACGCATACGCTTCCTCAGCAATGGTACAAGGTAGTAAATTTTAAAGCGTAGATTAAAGCATAGGTTAGAACATGAGCAATTAAAATAGAATGTAATATCATAATATAAAAAAGCGCCCAAAAACACCCAGCTTTCACCCCTCTATGTTTAGATTTAGCATGAGCCATCGCGGACTATCGCTCCATTACCTTAACATGGTATAATTTAATAAAATACAATATTATTACGCAGCATGATTTAATAGAACAATGGTGCGGCGTTTACACATCTTGTCCTAGCAGTATTTTTTATCTTTTTAAAGGCGTAATTATGAAATTAAGAATTTCAGGAAAAATAATACTAATCGCCGTTGCAGGCGTAATCGCGTCAAGTTTAATCGTTTTAAGTTTATCCACTACACTAATGGGCAGATTGCTTGATTACAGTATACGTGAAGAAATGTCCGCCGTGCAGTCAATGATAAAAAAAATGCAGATGCAGGACGAAAACAGATTGCTGCAGGAAACAAGGCTTCTTACTTCGCTGCCCGATCTTGTGGACGCTGTGTATAGATCGGACGCAGATGCTATTATGAAAAACGCGCAGATATCGTGGCTTAGGCGTGAAATTGATTCGATCACCTTCACTGATTCTAAAGGCGTTATTATAGCGGCAAGTCATCCTGAAATAATCAAAGACGATATTTTGAGCCGCACGGCTATACAGGAAGCGCTTAACGGAAATGTTTCTTCAGGCGTTTTTTTTGACCAGACCGCTCAGGTTCCGTACACTATCCAATGTTATTCGCCGATTATTAAAGACGGAGTTTTGGCAGGCGTTGTATCTCTGGGGTCTTACATCGGCACGGAAGAATATGTTGATAATTTGTATCAGCTAACAGGGATACATTTTTCCTTTTATAAAGATGACGTTACTTTAATGAGCAGTTTAAGAAACAGTGCCGAAATGCGCAACAACAGAGTAAAACTTGAAAATAAGCACATAACAGACACTGTGCTTCATAAAGGCGAAAACATGATTGTTCAAAGAGAGATTTTCGGTTCTTCATATATGACAATGTACTGGCCCATAAAAGATTATAACGAAAAAATTATCGGTATGTGGGAAGCCGCTATGTCGCTGGATCGTCAGGCAAGAGAAACAGATAAGGTGCAGCTAATAATCCTTCTTTGCTCGCTTGGCATCATAAGTATTTTTGCTCTTGCCGCAAGTATTCTTGGAAACAGGATCAGTCTGCCTGTCCGTAAAATTACCGAATTCGCGGTCAGTGTGGCAAATGGTAATCTGGATGATGAGATAACAGTAAAAAGTAAAGACGAAATCGGGCAGCTTGAGGGCGCGCTCAATACAATGGTAACAACGTTGAAAGATCGCATTAAAGAAGCCGAAGAACAACACGCGGCGGCTGTCGCGGCAAATAATGCAAAAAGCAGTTTTCTCAGCACCATGAGCCATGAAATCCGCACTCCCATGAACGCGATTATCGGCATCACGGAGATTCTGCTCAGGCACGAAGATCTCGCGCCGGATGTCATGGAAGCGTTTAAAAAAATATACGCTTCAGGCGATATGCTTATGAGCATCATTAACGATATACTTGATCTTTCAAAAATTGAATCAGGCAAGTATGAACTGATGGAGAAGAATTACGAGTTTGCGAGCATGATAAGCGACACTGTTCATTTGAATATGATGAGGATAGGCAGCAAAAGAGTAGAGTTTGAACTGAATGTAGACGAAAATATTCCGGTAACGTTGTTAGGTGACGAACTTCGAGTTAAACAAATTCTTAATAATTTATTAAGTAACGCGTTTAAATATACAGAGACAGGCAAAGTAACTATGTCTGTTGTAATTGATGATACTGATAATGCGGCAGGCGCTGTCAAAGCGGATAAAGATGAGCGCGATAAAATAACGCTTAAATTCATTGTAAGCGATACGGGTCAGGGGATGTCGAAGGAGCAGGTGGAAAAACTTTTCGACGATTATGCAAGGTTCAATCAGGAAGCGAACAGCGCGAAAGAAGGCACAGGGCTTGGTATGCCCATCACCCGAAACCTTATCAATATGATGGGCGGAAAAATCAGCGTAGAAAGCGAAATCGGCAAAGGCACCGTGTTTACTGTCTATCTGCTTCAGGGGAAAACAGATTCCGCTGTTATAGGCAAAGAAATGGCGGAAAATATGCGAAGATTCCGCAATTATAACCGCGCTTACTTAAAAAATATTCAGGTTTCTATTGAACCTATGCCCTACGGAAGAATTCTTATTGTAGATGATGTTGAAACAAATATTTATGTCACGAAAGGATTATTGCTGCCATACACGCTGAAGGAAATCGACTCCGCGAACTGCGGGCAGGACGCGATTAATAAAATAAAAGACGGGAATGTATACGATGTGATATTTATGGATCACATGATGCCGGGAATGGATGGCATAGTAACGGTTAAATATATGCGTGAAGCGGGATATAAAGAGCCGATAATCGCGTTGACGGCTAACGCCATCGGCGGACAGGCTGATATATTCATACAGAATAATTTTAATGATTTTATTTTAAAACCGATTGATATACGCCGGTTAAATGTTATTATGAATACCTATGTGCGCGATAAGCAGCCGCAGCGCATAATAGACGAAGCCAGAAAACAAGCGCAGTTAAAACAATCTCATAAAAAAGACAAACCAGAAACAAATAAGGAGCCGTCGGAATTGATGTTTTATGGCGCAGAGATCCCCGGGTTAGACATTGAAACCGGTCTTAAACGCTTTGACGGTAATGAAAAAGTATACATTGATGTTCTTCGCTCTTATACCGCGGGCGTGAATTCCATACTCGATAAAATCGAAATCTTCAGCGAAGATACTCTTGCAGATTATATTATCAGAGTTCACGGAATAAAAGGCGTAAGTTTTGATATTTCTGCGGAACAGATCGCCAAAGAAGCCAAAGAACTTGAAGAAGCCGGAAAAGTAAACGATATAAATTTTATAAAAGAGAGACATCCAATTTTTATAAAACAAGCAAGAAGTTTTATTGCCGGTATAGAAGAGACGCTTAAGAAACTGGATGCGAAAAGCGAAAAGCCTTTAAAAGAAAAACCTGATATAAAAATATTTAAAAAACTTATTAACGCCTGCAATGACTTTGACATGGACGGCGCGGACGAAGCAATGGCTGAATTGGAAAAATATAAATACGAGTCGGATAACGATCTTATAATATGGCTTCGGGAACGTATAAATCGAATGCAGTTTGAAGAGATTGCGGATAGATTAACCGCTTATATTTAAACTCACTTCCTTATATGTTAGAGGTATTCTATAAAGATGATACCGGCTGGCTTGCAGTGTCAAACTTGTTCAAATCGGCTGTGAAGCCGTTGAAATTTCCCTATTTTACTCCTTAAAATTAATACCAAAAATCATTAAACTATGATATTATTAATAAGCAGTTTGGTGCGGCAAGAGGGTAGTTTTAATGAGCGATACTATCGAAAAGGAACGTTATAAGATCATCTATGTTGATGATGTGAGTACAAGCTTACTAACTCTCAAAAGAAGGCTTGCCGGGTATCATGAAGTGTACCCGGCGGAATCCGCAGAAATACTATATAAAGCTCTGGAAAAAATTACGCCCGATATAATTCTGTTAGATATAAATATGCCCGTTCATGATGGTTACGAAATTATTAACAATTTAAAGAAAGATGAACGTTATGAAAACATACCGGTTGTTTTCATTACAAACCATCGCGACAAGGAGAGCGTGGTTCGCGGGCTTTCCATCGGCGCTGTTGATTTTATTATCAAACCCTTTGAAACAATGAATCTGATTGATTGTATTGAAAGACACGTTAATGAAAGCAGAGCAGGCAAAGGAAAGGTAGATAATAATAAACCTCATATTCTTGCCGTTGACGATATTGTAAGCGAATTAAAAATAATAAAAGCGGCGTTACATTCCAAATATAAAGTGCATACAATATCAAAACCCGAATCGGTAATTAACTTCCTTCAAATAAGGTGTCCCAATTTAATCATTCTGGATTATTTAATGCCGTCAATTAACGGATTTGAACTTATTCCCATGATACGTGAATTACCGGATTACAAAGATACGCCGATTATAATGCTGACATCCGCCGGAACTGTAAGTCAGGTGAAAGAAGCCATTGCGCTGGGAGCCTGTGATTATATTTTAAAACCTTTTAAAGAAAGCGAATTAATGGAGAAGGTTGACAAGTATGTTAAAACAACTGCTTAGCTAATCGCCGTCTCCAGAGCCACTTCCATCATGCGGGTAAAGGTGTTCTGCCGTTCCTCTGCTGTAGTGCTTTCCTTGGTGATCATGCTGTCAGAAATGGTCAAAATGCACAGAGCTTCGCGTTCATATTTGGCGGCAAGCGTGTACAATTCGGCGCTTTCCATTTCTACGGCAAGGCAGCCGAATTTAGCCCAAAGTTTCCAGTCATCGCTTTCTTCCGTATAAAACATGTCGGACGAGACCACGGGACCGGCTTTTGGCTGCCATCCTTTGGAGATTGCGATGTCCCATGCTGTTTTTATCAGTGTAAAAGTCGCTGCAGGAGCGTAATGTTTGCCGTTAAAACGTAAATAGTTGGCGCCAGAATCGGTACAGGCGGATAAAGCCAGCACTAAATCGCGTATTTTTATATCTTTATTGATAGAACCGGCTGTTCCGATGCGAATTGCTCTTTTTACCCCATATTCGCGGAATAATTCGTTTACATATATCGATATTGAAGGAATTCCCATGCCTGTCCCCTGAACTGAGACCTTTTTCCCCTTAAATGTACCTGTAAAACCGAGCATATTTCTAATATTTGTGTACTGTACGGGGTTTTCCAGGAAGTTTTCTGCTACAAATTTCGCCCTTAAGGGGTCTCCAGGCAGTAAAACGACCTCGGCAATTTCTCCGTTTTTAGCAGCAATATGTATCGACATAAATCCCCCCCCTAATTGCAATATACGGCAATTATTGTGTAATAATATAGGAAATGGGAGGTATTAGTCTAGGAGGCGATTTTTAGAAAGCTTCCATCTTTTTTAATATACCCTATTGACCAAAAATTCCATTTTTGGTATCCTCATAGAACGGCGTAAAGTGCCTTACGTTTTATGCCCTTATAGCTCAGTTGGCAGAGCACATCCATGGTAAGGATGAGGTCATCAGTTCGATTCTGATTGAGGGCTGCGAAAAACCTTGCAGGTTTTTCGCTGGGAGTTTTTGCATGGCAAAAACTCCATGATTTGTGCGAGGGTCGCTTTGCGAAACTCGTGGATGTTTTACAAATTATTATGTAAAACTCCACGCTACAGTCAGAATTTAGGGATTTTCCCATATTTTTAGAGAGGTTATTGTTATGGCGAGCAAAAAGACAGCAGTAGAGTTGGTAGCCCTTCAGTGCAGTGAGTGCAAGAGGCGCAATTATACAACCAGTAAGAACAGGCGCAATATTCAGGAAAAACTTGAGTTTAAGAAGTATTGTCCGCACGATAAAAAGCATACGCTCCACAAGGAGACCAAGATAAAGTAAAAATCTAGGCGTATAGCTCAGCTGGTAGAGCGGCGGTCTCCAAAACCGCAGGTCGTGGGTTCGAAGCCTACTGCGCCTGTGCATTATAATTGGAAGGAAAGTGAAATGAAGAAGATTGTTCAGTTTTTTAAAGAGTCTTATGCGGAACTTAAAAAGGTAGTTTGGCCGGGCAAAGATGACGTTATCAGCTCTGTCAAGGTTGTTATTGTTTCTACCGTTCTTGTTGCCGCGGTTTTAGGATTGATTGATATGTTGCTGCTTCTGGGTATCAGAGCATTATTTTAGAACAAGTAAGGTAAACAATGGCTACTGGCTGGTACGTCCTGCATACTTATTCAGGATATGAAAACAAAATAGAAAAAACCATCCGTATGATGACCGACAACGGGGAGCTGGATAAAAATATTGTCCGTGACGTGAAAGTTCCCTGCGAAGAAGTGGTCGAAGTAAAGGACGGTAAAAAACGCACTCAAACCAGAAAATTCCTTCCCGGGTATATCCTTGTAGAAATGGATCTGCCGGATGCCGATATGGGGTGGAAAGCGCCCTGTACAAAAATTAAAAAAATTCAGGGAGTTACGGGCTTTGTAGGGACTCCCGCGGATAGAAAGCCTCAGCCGCTTTCTGGTGATGAAGCGCGCGCGATTTTGCAGAAGTCAGGCGAAATCAAAGGCGAGAGAACGGTGCGCACAAGACAGTCGTTCACGCCCGGAGAGCAGGTCAAAATTATCGACGGACCGTTTGAGTCCTTCACCGGAACCATCGAGGAAGTTAATCAAGAGAAGAATAAGTTAAAAGTAATGGTAGGAATTTTCGGAAGAAATACTCCCGTAGAAGTCGATCTTCTGCAGGTTGAAAAAATTTAATAGTGGAAGGTGTTTGACCGTTTGATTGGTCAGGCAGCGTTAGCGCGGTTTGCCGCCGCGCACACCACGAAGGAGCAAAAATGGCAAAGAAGAAGGTAACAGCTTACATTAAGCTGCAATGTCCCGCGGGAAAAGCCACTCCGGCTCCGCCCGTCGGACCCGCGTTAGGCCCTCACGGGGTAAGCGCTCCGCAATTTGTCCAGCAGTTTAACGACAAGACAAAGAGCATGGAACCGGGATTAATAATCCCCGTTATTATCACAGTTTATGCGGATAAATCATTTACATTTATCCTCAAAACTCCGCCCGCTTCCGTTTTAATCAAAAAAGCGATCGGGCTTGATAAGGGATCAAAAGAATCCCACAAGGTAAAGGTCGGCAAAATTTCCAGAAAACAGCTCGAGGATATCGGGAAGATGAAAATGGCAGACCTTTCAGCAAACGATCTTGACGCTGCCGTAAAGATTATCGCCGGGACTGCCCGGTCTATGGGTGTTGAGGTGGAAAAATGAAACGCGGAAAAAAATATACCGAAAGCGCTAAAAAGTACAACTCAACAAACACCTACGAACTTACGGAAGCTTTAACTCTTGTTAAATCTATGGCTTACGCAAAGTTCGATGAAACTGTCGACTTGTCCGTAAAACTCAATCTTAAAAAGAGCCAGTCTGTGCGCGACACAGTAGTTCTTCCTCACCAGTTCCGGGGCGAGAAAAAAGTTCTTGTTTTCTGTAAGCCGGAAAAAGAAAAGGAAGCGCAGGAAGCGGGAGCCGCTTTTGTTGGCGCGGAGGAATTAATCGAAAAGGTAAAAGGCGGCTGGACGGATTTTGATATCGCTGTCGCGACGCCCGATATGATGAAAGACGTTGGTAAACTTGGTATGGTGCTTGGACGCAAGGGTTTAATGCCCAATCCAAAAACCGGAACCGTAACCTTCGATCTTAAAGGAACGTTAGCCGAACTTAGAAAAGGCCGCGTAGAGTTCAGAGCCGATAAAACCGGCGTTATGCACATAGCGGTTGGAAAAGTTTCGATGGAACCCGCGCAGGTAGCGGAAAATGTTATGGCGATAATGACCGAAGTCAGGCGCAAACGTCCTGTCGATGTTAAAGGCGAATTTATCCAGACCGTTTCGGTTGCGTCTACAATGGGCCCCGGAGTTTGGGTCGCCATGAAAGACGGGGAATAGGGGGAAATATGGCAATTATAGCTAAGAAAATACAGGAAAATAAAACCAAGGCAATCGGCGAACTGAAAGAAACACTGAGCGCAGCCGGTGATTATATTTTTACCGACTATCGCGGACTTACTGTTGAACAGATCACCAATTTAAGAAAACAGCTTCGCGCAAAGGATGTTAAATACAAAGTAATTAAAAATAACTTTGCGAAGATCGCCTTTGAACAGCTCAATGCCCCGGATGTATCTTCATACATTATTGGTCCCACCGCGGTTGCGATTACTCCGCGCGATGCCAACGAAGTTGCGAAGATTCTCTTTGACTTTTTAAAAGAAGTTCCCGCCCTGAAAGTTAAAGGCGCGTTGATAAGCGACACTGTATACAATGCCGCGCAGACCGAAGCGTTCTCGAAACTCCCCGGAAGACTGGAACTTATTTCTATGCTCATGTCGGTAATGAACGGTCCGGCGCGCAATCTTGCCGCCGCGCTTAATGACATACCGTCAAGACTGGTTCGCACCGTTAAGGCTGTAGCTGATCAAAAAGCCGGCGCTTAGGAGCAAAATAGTATATTAGCCATCAGGCTTCGTGCGTCATGTTATGGCGCGTGCTGTCGTTCCTGTTGGTTTTAATAAATGCCTGACAGCTTAAAATTGATCGGGCAGGCGCATCGTATGATGGGCATATCACAATTTAGGAGAAGATAATATGGCAGCCACAAAAGAAGAAATTTTAGAATCGATCGCATCAATGACAGTTTTGGAAGTTTCCGAACTGGTAAAAATGATGGAAGAAAAGTTCGGCGTTTCAGCCGCAGCTCCCGTAGCGGTAGCGGTGGCAGGAGTCGGCGGCGGCGGAGCTGCAGCTCCGGCAGCCGAAGAGAAAACAGAGTTCAATGTTGTTCTCAAAGCGTTTGATGAAGCCAAGAAAATCGCTGTTATCAAAGAAGTCCGCGCCGTTACAGGTCTTGGACTTAAAGAAGCAAAAGATCTTGTTGAAGGCGCGCCGAAACCCCTTAAAGAAGGCGTTTCCAAGGATGAGGCGGCAAAAATCAAAGAAGCCATCACCGCAGCGGGCGGTACTGTTGAGATTCAGTAAGACTCGTTTTTTTCAATTTTTTTCCGCATTTGCCTGACTTATCTGACCGCTTGAAAGTAGTCAGATAAATGGTCAGGTTTTGTGGTTTATTTGAGTTGTGTAGAATAGTATTAAAATGTTAACATATAGACAGGAAGGGGAGAGCAATGACTAAGGTAAAGCAGGCGGATAACCGAACTTATATCGGACAGGATATTCAAGATGTAATGGAACTTCCGGATTTAGTAGAGATTCAACTCAACTCCTACGAGCGGTTTTTACAAAGAGATAAAATAAATAAAGGCGAAAAACCGGCTTTGCAGGGGCTTCAGGAAGTGTTTGAATCGACATTCCCCATCAAAAGTCCTAACGAAGATATGAGACTTGAATTTGAATATTACACCTTCGATGAAGAAAATATAAAAGTAACGGAACTTGAATGTAAACAGAAAGGGCTTTCCTATTCTGTCCCGCTTAAAGCGCGAGTGAATTTGGCGTTTCAGCAGACAGGCGAAATCAGACAGAAAGATATTTACATGGGTGACATTCCCCTGATGACGGAAAGAGGAACCTTTATTATAAACGGCGCGGAGAGGGTTGTTGTCTCGCAGATACACCGTTCTCCCGGCGTTATTTTCAGCCACGAAAAAGGCATTTACTCTTCGCGCATTATTCCCTACCGCGGGAGCTGGCTTGAGTTCGAAATCGATCAGAAACGCGAGCTTATTTACGCGAAGATCGACAGAAAGAAAAGAATACTTGGAACGATTTTCCTTCGCACGCTTGGGCTTAACACGAGGGAAGAAATCATCAACGCGTTTTATAAAACGGAAACTTTAAAAATTAAAGACGACCGCGAAACAAAGGAAAAGATTTCCGGTAAAGTTCTTGCGCAGGAAGTTTACGGCAAGGACGAAAGCGGAAACGAAAGACTTATCTACCGCGCGGGAGAAAAACTTCATCCGCACAATGTAGATGAGCTTATTAAAAACGGAATTAAATCAATTTGTTATATCGACTTTGAAGCGAAGGGCTCTCTTAATTCAACCATGCTTTTAAACTGTTTTGAACGCGAGGACATTAAGTTTGTAAAAGAAGCCGGAAACGAGCCGACAAAAGAAGAAGCTCTGATGGCTGTTTACTCTGTGCTGATGCCCGGTGAATCAATTACTGTTGAACAGGCGGAAAAAGATCTGCTGGGAATGTTCTTCTCCGATCGCCGCTATGATCTGGGCAAAGTCGGACGTTATAAGCTAAACAAGAAATTCGCTTTGGATCTTCCCGTTAATAAATTTACCCTGGCAAGCGATGACATCATCGCCACAATGAAACACCTTATTAAAGTTTATGTCGGCGATGAATATATCGATGATATTGACCATCTTGGAAACAGGCGCATACGTTCTGTAGGCGAGCTGATGGCGAATCAAATGAAGACTGCATTCAGCAGAATGGAAAGAATCGCCAAAGAAAGGATGAGTCTAAAGGAAACCGATACAATCAAACCGCAGGAATTAATTTCCATAAAGCCGATAGTCGCTGCAATAAAAGAATTTTTCGGATCCAGCCAATTGTCACAGTTTATGGATCAGGTAAATCCGCTTGCGGAGCTTACGCATAAGAGACGCCTTAACGCTCTTGGTCCCGGCGGTCTTTCGCGTGACAGGGCAGGTTTTGAAGTGCGCGAAATTCATTACACGCACTACGGCAGAATGTGTCCGATCGAAACTCCCGAAGGACCGAATATCGGTCTTATCGTTTCGCTTGCGAATTATACGCGCGTTAATGAATACGGTTTTTTGGAAACCCCGTACCGTAAAGTAGAAAAAGGAATCGCGACAAAAGATATCGAATATCTTTCCGCTATGGACGAAGACAGACATTTTATCGCGCAGGCTTCGGCGAAGGTTAACACGAACGGTTCATTCGCTGACGCTCAGATTTCCTGCAGAAAACAGGGCGATTATATAACCCGCGCGCCTGAAGAAATTCAATACATGGACGTTTCTCCAAAACAGATCATTTCCGTGTCGGCGTCGCTTATTCCCTTCCTTGAACACGACGACGCAAACCGCGCGTTGATGGGATCGAACATGCAGCGTCAGGCTGTGCCTCTTGTTTTCCCGGAAGCGCCGCGCGTCGGAACGGGAATGGAAGGAAAGTGCGCGTATGATTCAGGCGTTCTTGTAAAAGCCAGAAGAGGCGGCGCTGTTCTTCGCGTAACATCGCAGGAAATTGTTATAAAGCCTGACAGAGCCGGAAATGTTAAAGCCGCGGCTCAGGTTTCGTTAGACGAAAACGGAAACGATGTTTACCAGTTAATAAAATTCCAGAGGACAAATCAGGATACTTGTTATAACCAGCGCCCGATTGTAAAAATCGGCGAAAAAATCACAACAGGGCAGGTAATCGCGGACGGTCCCGCGACGCAGAACGGCGAGCTTGCGCTTGGCCGCAACATCCTTGTAGGTTTTATGCCGTGGAACGGTTACAACTATGAAGACTCAATCCTTATCTCTCAGAGAGTGGTAAAAGATGATATGTTTACTTCTATCCATATCAAGGAATTCATCATCGAAGTGAGAGAAACAAAACTTGGTCCCGAAAAAATTACCCGTGATATTCCCAACACTTCGGAAAAAAGCCTTGATAATCTTGACAGCGAAGGCATTATCCGCGTCGGCGCGAAGGTTCGCTCGGGCGACATTCTTGTCGGCAAGGTTACGCCGAAAAGCGAAACAGAGACAACGCCTGAGTTTAAACTTTTAAATTCAATCTTCGGCGAAAAAGCGAAAGAAGTGCGCGACACATCTCTTAAAGTTCCGCACGGAATAGACGGAACGATTATCGACATTCAAAGACTTAAACGCACTGATCACGACAGCTTAAGTCCGGGCGTTGACGAAGTTGTAAAAGTTTTAATCGCCACCAAACGCAAACTGCGCGAAGGCGATAAAATGGCAGGCCGCCACGGCAACAAGGGCGTAGTAGCGCGAATTCTGCCTGAGGAAGATATGCCGTTTATGGAAGACGGAACGCCTTTGGATATTTGTTTAACTCCGCTCGGCGTTCCTTCCCGTATGAATATCGGTCAGCTTTTAGAAACTGAACTCGGCTGGGCAGGTTCCACCCTTGACGAATGGTATTCATCGCCTGTTTTCCAGTCTCCTTCGACGGATCAAATCGAAAGAAAACTGAAAGAAGCGGGGTTGCCGCTTACAAGTAAAGCAGTTTTAAAAGACGGAAAGACAGGCGTTGAGTTTGTTAATCCGATCTTCTGCGGAATAATTTACTTCCTTAAACTGCACCATCTTGTCGATGACAAGATGCATGCACGCTCCACAGGTCCTTACTCGCTTGTTACGCAGCAGCCGTTGGGCGGTAAAGCGCAGTTCGGAGGTCAGAGGTTAGGTGAAATGGAAGTATGGGCGCTTGAAGCTTACGGCGCCGCGAATACATTGCAGGAACTTTTAACGATAAAGTCGGACGACATGACAGGCCGCTCAAAAATTTACGAAGCAATCGTAAAAGGAGAGCCTTCGACAACGGCCGGCATTCCTGAATCGTTTAACGTACTTGTTCAGGAATTAAGAGGTCTTGCGCTGGATTTATCGATCTTCGACGTTAAGGGAAAGCAAATACCGCTCACCGAAAAGGATGAGGAATTGATAACCAAGTCTGGAAGTAACTTCTAAAAGGGAAGGGGATTATAATGAAACTACGTTTCATATTCGATTTTACTGCGCGTTTATGCAGACGCGCTATAAGGTAGGTTTATAATGCGTGATATTCAGGATTTTGATTCAATAATGATACGGCTTGCTTCGCCGGATATGATCCGGTCGTGGTCTTACGGCGAAGTAAAAAAACCGGAAACGATTAACTACCGGACGCTAAGACCGGAGAAGGAAGGTCTTTTCTGCGAACGTATTTTCGGCACAACAAAGGAATGGGAATGTTACTGCGGAAAGTTTAAATCGATCCGTTACAAGGGCGTAATCTGCGACAGATGCGGCGTTGAAGTAACGCACTTTAAAGTCCGCCGCGAAAGGATGGGACACATTGAACTTGCGGCTCCTGTGTCGCACATCTGGTATTACCGCTCTGTTCCAAGCAGAATGGGACTTCTTCTCGATCTTCCCACAAGCCAGTTAAGATCTGTTCTCTATTATGAAAAATATATCGTAATTGATTCAGGCGATACCAATTTAAAGAAAGGTCAGCTTCTTTCCGAGGAAGAATTTTACGAAGCGCAGGAACGCTACGGCATCGGCTTTACAGCAGGCATGGGCGCTGAAGCGATCAGCGTTCTTTTGGAAAACCTTGACCTTGATCAAATGGCGGCGGACCTTCGCGCAAAAATGATCGATAAAGGTACCAAGAGCGATAAGCGTCTTCTTAAACGCATCGAAATCGTGGAAAATTTCCGCGGCTCAAACAATAAACCGCAGTGGATGATTCTTTCTGTCATTCCTGTAATTCCTCCCGAACTGCGCCCGATGGTTCAGCTCGACGGAGGACGCTTTGCGACAAGCGATCTTAACGATCTTTACCGCAGGGTAATCAACCGCAACAACCGTCTTAAAAGACTTCAGGCTCTTAACGCGCCCGATATTATTATCCGCAACGAAAAGCGTATGCTGCAGGAAGCGGTTGACGCGTTATTCGATAATTCCAAAAAGAAGAAAGTTGTAAAAGGCTCTTCTAACAGACCGCTTAAATCAATCAGCGATATGCTTAAAGGAAAGCAGGGACGTTTCCGCCAGAACCTTCTTGGAAAACGCGTTGACTATTCCGGGCGCTCCGTTATCACGGTCGGACCTGATCTTAAAATGTGGCAGTGCGGTATCCCTACAAAAATGGCGCTTGAATTATTCAAGCCGTTTATAATGAAGAAACTTGTTGATAAAGATGTTGTCTTTAACATTAAAAAAGCGAAAATGCTTGTCGAGATGGAAACGCCCGAAGTTTTTGCGATACTCGACGATGTTGTTAAAGAACATCCTGTTCTGCTTAACCGCGCGCCGACTCTGCACCGTCTTGGCATTCAGGCGTTTGAGCCTGTGCTTGTAGAAGGAAAGGCGATAAAACTCCATCCGCTTGTATGCCACGCTTTTAACGCTGACTTTGACGGCGATCAGATGGCGGTTCACGTTCCTTTAACGCAGGCTGCGCAGATGGAATGCTGGACACTCATGCTTTCGGCACGAAACCTTTTGAATCCCGCAAACGGAAAGACGATTGTGTTCCCGTCGCAGGACATGGTTCTTGGCATCAACTTCCTTACAAGGATTAAACCTAACGCGAAACGCCCCGGCTCGGAAAAATCCGAGACAAAAGATAAAGTTCCCTATTATTCGTCTCCCGAAGAAGTTATCATGGCGGTTGAAAGAAAGTCTTTGGACTGGGAAGCCGCAATCCGCCTTAAACCGCCCAAGCATCCGATTTGGGACAAGGCGGGAAATGAGGTTAAAACTTCTAAGGATGGAACAATCGTCACATCCGCGGGAAGGCTTGTGTTTAACGAAGAGCTTCCTGAAGATCTTCCGTTTATAAATTATGAATTAAAAGACAAGGAGCTTCGCGCTCTTGTTGAATACATCTTTAAAGAAAAAGGCTCATGGACAACTGTGCAGATGCTGGACGCGATTAAATCGACGGGTTACCGTTACGCGACAGTTTTCGGCGCGACAATCGGCGTAGACGACATTGTTATTCCGAAGGAAAAGGCTGACATGATTGACAAGGCGAACAAAGACGTTGAGTCAATTCAAAAGCAATGGCGACAGGGGCACATAACAAATGAAGAGCGTTACAATCAGGTTGTACAGGTTTGGACAAAAACAAACGAAGATCTTACCAACATAACAATGAAAACCCTTGAGTCGGACAGGGACGGTTTTAACTCAATCTACATGATGGCAAACTCAGGCGCGCGCGGAAGCCGCAACCAGATCCGCCAGCTCGCCGGTATGCGCGGTCTTATGGCAAAACCGTCAGGCGACATTATCGAGCTTCCGATTCGTTCAAACTTTAAAGAAGGGCTGTCTGTAATCGAATTCTTCATTTCAACTAACGGCGCGCGCAAAGGTCTTGCGGATACCGCTCTTAAAACAGCGGAAGCCGGTTACCTAACCCGCCGTCTTGTAGACATCGCGCAGGACATGGTTGTAAACGAAGACGACTGCGGCACTATTAACGGTATCACCTATTCGGCGATTAAGCAGGGCGAAGAAGTTGTCGAGCCTTTAAAGGATCGTATTGTAGGCCGCTTCACTCTTGAGCGCGTAAAGCATCCGATTACAGGAGAGCTTATCGTCGATGTTAATGAAGAAATCACGGAAGATATTGCCGCCGCGGTTGACGCAGCCGGTGTTGAAACCGTACGAATCAGAACGGTTCTTACCTGCGAAGCGAAATACGGCGTTTGCCGCAAATGCTACGGCCGCAACCTCGCGACAAACCGCGCCGTTGATATCGGAGAAGCTGTCGGCACAATCGCCGCCCAGTCAATCGGACAGCCGGGAACGCAGCTTACAATGCGCACGTTCCATATCGGCGGCGTCGCGACAAAGGTTTCCGAAGAAAGCAGAATCACTTTAAAATATCCTGTATACATAAGGGACATAGTCGGCACGCACATTGTGCGTGACAACGGGCACCTTCTTTTTACAAGAAGAGGTCACGCTATCGTAAACAAGGTAATGAGAGAGTACAAACTCGATCGCGGCGATAAATTGGCAGCCGCTGACGGGAAGAGAATCAACCGCGGTGATGTCATCATTAAACGCGGCGGCGAAGATATTGTGTCGCCTGAAATCGCATACGCTCTTGTGATTAAAAAGAAAGAAAGCGAAATGCTTTACCTTATCGGACAGGATCAAAAAATAGAAATCAGAAACGGTTCCGATTTTGAAGCGCAGAAAGGTTCTGTCGTCGAAGCCGATAAAACAATCGCGACATTCGATCCGTTCTCGGACCCGATCATCGCCGAAGCGGGCGGAACCGTTAAATACGAAGATATTATTCTCGGTTCCACGCTCAAAGAAGAAATTGACGAAGACACAGGCAACACGGAAAAGCGCATAACAGAATTCCAGCATGACACCAAACAGCCGCGTATCTTTATTGTTGATGATAACGATAAAGAAGTCGCGTCCTACTTCCTGCCGTCCGGCGCCTATATACAGGTAGATGAGGGCGAGCGCATCCGCGAAGGACGCACGATCGCAAAGACGCTGAAAGAATCCGCAAAAGCTATGGACATAACGTCAGGTCTTCCGCGCGTCAGCGAACTTTTTGAAGCGCGCAAACCTAAGAGTCCGGCGGTTCTCGCGAAAGTTTCTGGAACTGTATATTTTCGCGGCATAGTAAAAGGCAAAAGAAAGGTGTCTATAGTAGACAAGTTTGGAAGGGAAGAAGAGCATTTAATCCCCATGAGCAAACGGCTTCTTGTGCGCGACGGCGATACTGTTGAATCAGGCGAATTGCTTTGTCAGGGCGCGATTAACCCGCACGATGTTCTTTACATCCAGGGTGAAGGCAAGCTGCAGCGTTACCTGATGGATGAAATACAAAACGTATACCGCCTGCAGGGCGTTTCGATTAACGATAAACACATCGGCGTAATTATCCGCCAGATGATGCGCAAGGTTGAAATCCGCAAAGTCGGCGATACAAAATTTATTTACGGTTCCTCTGTGGACAAGTACCGCTTCCACGAAGAAAACGCCCGCGTAATGGCGGAAGGCGGACAGCCTGCCATCGCGTCTCCGATGTTCCAGGGGATTACAAAAGCGTCGCTTAACATCGATTCGTTCCTATCCGCGGCGTCATTCCAGGAAACAACTCGCGTTCTTACAAACGCCGCAATCGCAGGATCAACCGACTACCTTCGCGGCTTGAAAGAAAATATTATAATTGGTCATCCGATTCCGGCTGGAACGGGCATGAAACGTTACCGCAATATTAAACTTTTCGACGATGAAAGCCAGGATTTGGACGAGTACATGCAGGAAATTCTTGAAAGGCGCAAACAGGAAGCCGAAGCGATTGCCGAAGCCGAAAATAACATACATGAAGAATTTAACGTGGAAGAATCCGAGGATTAATGAAACGGGTTTCATTCTTGATATTATTGCGCGGCTTTAAAACCGCGCTTGAATAAGGGTAAAATTCTTGCAATACCGTATCGACAAGAGGTCGGGTAACAAACTGTCCGTTCTCGGTTTTGGCTGTATGCGCTTTCCCGGCGCGCTTGGCATTACCGACGCTCAAAAAACTGAAGCGCTTATCGTTCACGCAATCGAAAAGGGCGTTAATTATTTCGACACCGCATGGGTGTATCCCGGAAGCGAAGAAATTCTTGGCAATGTTTTATACAAAAATAATCTGCGTTACAAAATTAATATCGCGACCAAAATGCCGCTCGTTTTGTTTAAAAATTCAAACAGCATAGCGGACTTTGACAAGTATTTAAACCAGTCTCTTGAAAGATTAAAAACCGATTATATCGATTATTATCTCTTGCATATGATAACCGACATGGAGCAATGGAACCAGTTTAAAAAATGGGGAATTGAAAGCTGGCTTGCGAAGAAAAAGAAAGCCGGAATTATTAAACATGTTGGTTTTTCTTTTCATGGATCGGGAAGCGAATTTTTAAAAGTGCTTGACGATTATGACTGGGAAATAACGCTGATCCAATACAATTATTTTGATGAAAATTTTCAAGCGGGCGTAAAAGGACTTCGCGCCGCCGCCGTAAAAATGCCTGTTATTATAATGGAACCCCTTCTTGGCGGAAAACTAGCGACAGGCTTGCCGAAGGACGCCGTTAAAATTTTTAAAAACGCTGACCCTGAACTTACGCCCGCAGGCTGGGCTCTTAACTGGCTGTGGAATCAGGGTGAAGTTACAACTCTTCTTTCAGGAATGAGCAGCATGGATCAACTGGTAGAAAATATCACTCTCGCGGAAAAATCATCCGAAGGAATGTTAGATGAATCAAAATTATCGATATATAAATCAGTGCTTGAATATATAAACCGTTCCTGCAAGATTCGCTGCACCGGATGCAATTACTGTATGCCCTGTCCTGTTGGAGTAAATATTCCGGGATGTTTTTCCGGCTATAATATTTCGTTTTCAATGGGCTATTTTGAAGGACTAAAGCAGTTTATTACAAGCACAGGCTTTACCGCGGAGAAAGGATCAGGACCCGGTGAGTGTATAAAATGCGGCAAGTGCGAAACCCACTGTCCGCAGAAAATTTCGATAATGAACGAGCTGGATACTGTAAAAAAACGCCTTGAACCTGTCATTGTAAGATTTATAGGTTCCTGCGCAAGAGCATTCCTTGGCAAAAAGCGAAAGAAGAAAAAAAATAAGTGAAAGAACAAAAAATTTACCGCGAATGGAACCTGCTGTTTCTTCACGAACGCTTGCAAACTCGTTCTTTGAAATCGAACAGAAGGCTAGTGTGGTTCTTAGTTAAAATCTTTTTAATATTTTTTTTACTAACATCCTGTACTCGCCAAACTTCGAATGATAATGTTTTAGCCGCTGTTAGTATACCGCCTCAGGCGTGGTTTGTGTCGCAGATTGCAGGTAACAAAGCTGATGTTTTGATCTTGGTTCCCGCAGGGCAGAATCCGCATAATTATGAACCTACGCCAAGACAGATACAAGCGCTTTCAAAAGCAAACGTGTGGATACTGAGCGGAGCTGAGTTTGAAATAACTCTTCGCCCAAAGATCGAAAAACTTTTTCCAAATCTATTGATCATTGACGGCACTCAAGGCGTAAAATTCAGGCTGCTTGAAGATCATGATCATGACGGCACAGACCATGATCATTCTTCTCTGGAAATTGACAGGCACACATGGCTTGGACGGGAGCCAGCCAAAACGATGGCGGCGTTTGTCACCATCGCGCTTCTTGGGAATGACAGCGGAAATGTAAATTATTATTATCAGCGGTATACGGATGTTATTGACGGGATTGACGCGGTATTTAATGAATTTCAAACAACACTCGCTCCGTTAAAAGGTAAAAGCGTTTTTGTTTATCATCCCAGTTTTGGTTATTTCCTTGACGATTTCGGCATTATTCAGGAAGCGGTAGAAACCGGCGGCAAAGAGCCGACCGCGCGTCAATTAAACAGTTTGATGGAAAAAATAAACGCTGAAAAACCAGCCGCCATATTTGTTCAAACGCAATTCCCTGTCAGCGCCGCTAAAACACTCGCGGATTCCGTAGGCGCGCAGGTAATAGAACTCGACCCCCTCGCGCAGGATTGGCTTGAAAATATAAAACACATGGGACAAACCCTTAAAAATATTATACAATAATAATCATGTTGATCATCGGCATTAAAAAAAATCCGTGTAAGTCCGCGTTAATCCGCGCTAATCCGTGGTTCTTGTCTATAAATTTAGAGGATAATATTCTTGGAACATGAAATCGCAGTAAAATTTGATTCTGTCTCTTTTTCTTACAGCGATGTTTCCGTTCTTAAAGACGCTTCGTTTCATATTCACAGCGGCGAATTTGTCGCCATGGTCGGTCCAAACGGCTCGGGGAAAACAACAGTTTTAAAACTCCTTTTTGGGCTTGAAACGCCGTTCTGCGGAAAAATCGAAATCAACGGAACAACCGCGTATATCTCGCAGCACATGCCCGCTGATAATTTATTTCCCATAACAGTTCGCGATGTTGTAAGAATGGGACTTTTACAGCCCTTAAAAAACTATTCGCGCAAAAATACCGCGGCTTACGACATTGAGCAGGCACTTGAAAAAACCGGCATCGCGGACATCGCAGACAGACAATACCGTTCCCTATCAGGCGGACAAAAACGCAGAGCGCTCGTCGCCCGCGCGTTAGCCGCAAAGCCTCAGCTTTTGGTGCTGGATGAGCCGACAGCCAATATGGACAGCGACAGCGAATCAAAACTGTATGAGACTTTAGGCGCATACAAGGGCTCAACTACAATTTTGATCGTGACCCATGATACGGAATTTGTCACCTCTTTGACAGACAAGGTTTTGTGTCTTGGCGACAGCAAAAAAATAGTGCAGCACGGAATCGAAACAGTCGACGCGTCTTCGCCTCATGCTCATCACAGCTGCGCTCATGAAGCGCGTGTTCTTCATGAAGAAAATATCCCCGATAATAACTGCTGCGTATAAGGAGCATAAGTGCAATGCAGGATTTTTTTAGCGCGTTAACAAATATTAATTTTCCCTTTTTGCGTAACGCCCTGCTTGCGGGTTTATTGTCTTCGATACTATTCGGAGTATTAGGTTCGATTGTTACAGTGCGCCGTATCGGAAGCCTTGCAGGCGCAATCTCCCATGCTGTGCTTGGCGGTATCGGCATGGCGCTTTATCTTTCGGCAGAGATCATTCCCGGTTTTCCGCCAATCGCCGGAGCGCTGATTTTCGCGGTGTTAAGCGCTATAATTATCGGACTCGTATCGCTCAAGGCAAAACAGCGCGAAGACACGGTTATAAACGCGATTTGGGTAATCGGTATGAGTCTTGGACTTTTATTCATGGCAAAAACGCCCGGCTACGCCGACCCTTCAACATGGCTTTTTGGAAACATCCTTCTAATCTCAAAAACTGATTTAATTTTACTCGCCGTCCTTGACGTCATCGTCATGTTACTGGCATGGCGTTTCTACGCCCAGATAGAAGCGTCATCTTTTGACGCTGAGTTTGCCCGCACAAGAGGAGTACCCGTCGAAAAAATATTCCTGCTGCTTCTGGGCTTAACCGCAGTCGCCATTGTGCTCCTTCAAACATTCGTCGGCATTGTGATGGTAATAGCCATGCTGACTCTTCCCTCAGGCTGCGCAGCCTCATTTTCACGTAACCTAGGCAGCATGATGCTTTCAAGCTGTTTATTCGCCGCGATTTTTTCAGTTACAGGTTTAGTATCAGGCTGGATTTTCGACCTCCCCGTCGGCGCAATGACAGTAATAATAGCAGGAATTGTCTTTTTGGGATTTTCCGTGTATAAAGCGGTACGAAGATCGAATTAGATTTTGTTATTTATAGTTAACAGACAGACTTTTATAGCAAAAACGAATGATTTAAACCAATCTGATAACTCTAAATAACATGGTAAAGTTACAGATGAAGAACTATTACAGAGAGGAGCAATATATGATTCAAGAAGAAGAATTGGAGAAGCTAAAAGAAGAATATTCGAACATGATTATAGTGGAAGATAGACCGCATTACGAAACTTATTTGCCAACAAAAGAAGTACCTAGTGGAACAAGCCTTATTGAAGAATAAAGAATTAATAAATAATGAAAATTTTTAAAAATTCTATTAAAAAATCTAAGAAAAATCACCGGAATTTATAGCATTTTCAAATTGCTCGTCCATGTAAGATTTAATTCGGACTTTTAGGGACGTAAGGCTTTTTAATGACTGCCTTTTATATTTCTTATCTTTTTCGTATTTATCCGGCAGAAAAAGCAGGAATTCCGGGACATTTAGGGCTTTTGCCAATTTAGATAATGAATCATCACTTACCCAACGTCTGGTGCCTTCTATATCTTTTATCGTCTGTACGGACAATTCCGCTTTTTCCGCCAATTTTTCCTGAGAATACCCAAGGTTTTTCCTGTGTTTTTTCAAGTTTTTGGCAAAAACAACTCGGATAGGTTCATGGATATTCTTCATTTTTTTATATTACCTTCTAATATCATATTGACAATTTGCTATAACTAAACTATACTGTATTGCTATAAGCGTATATGTAAAGAATTATTTTAATATTTGAAAGAAGTTATACATAAAAATTTATGGAATTATTAAATTACTTTTTATTTAGTAAATATACAGTCAGCTTTATGTGCGGCTGTATTTATAACTACTCTTATGAGTGGTCAATAATAATCTGGCGTTGAAGCTGGACAGAAGGGGGATCTTATGAAGATCTTTAAGGAAATTTCTATGATTATCGCTATAGGAGCGGCAATCGCATTGGGAATAGGTTCCTGTGGTACATTTAGTACTCCTAAAGAATTGGACGAGGAGACATTGGCTTTAAAGGAAACTTTAGATAAAGCATCATGGAATGTTAAGGCAATGAGTAAAAATCGTCCAAGCACCAAAGATTTTAAAGAAGTGGATAAAAAGGAACTTGCTGCCTTCAAGAATACTTCAGTTACACAGAAAATGGAACTTGGAAGATGGTATGCGTTATCTGCACCAGAGATACCAGAAACTTACTATTATTGTATAAAATATGAAAACGCCTCTTTTTTAGCGGATGCTAAGTACTATATTTATAAAAGCACAACAATAAATGAGGAAATATTCGCTTCAAGAACTGCTTTTTTTAGTGCGGCGTGGCAGGTTAGAGTAATGGAAAATCAGCCGTCTACTGCAGGGCTTGAAAAGTTAGATCAATTTAGTGTAGAAGCTGCTTATTTGAGTAATCTTTTACCAAATGAAGGCAGATATGATAGATGGCATTCTTTTACGGCTTCAGAGATACCCGGTATAATATATTATTATTTTGAAAAAACACCTCAATTTGTAAGAATTGGCGAGGCTGTTACAATTTATAAAGGCAGACAATAATTAATTCAAAGATATTGGCAGCGGAAGAAGGTGAAATGAAAATGATTAAAAAAGTTTCTATGATTATCGTTATTGGAGCGGCAATCACATGGGGAATGAATACCTGTGTTTTATTTAAATCTCATAAAAAATGGGGTATGCAATTTACAATAAATATTTCTGTTCTATATGATTTTTATACCAATAGTCTTACATCGCTATCAATAAACGATCAGCATTTCACAGGACCGCATTAAATTGCATTACATTTAATATATATAATAAAAACCGCTGTTAGCGGAAGATTAATAAATATTTTATAGTATCAAGGAGAATTATATGAGTCTAAATATGAAAATGGTTGTCAAAATTGTAGGGTTATTATTGTGTATTTTATTCTTTGTATTACCAGTTGTACAATGTTCTCAGGACAATAGTATAAATGCTACAAGTTATCAAATTGCAACTAAAACCGGAAATTTAATGAGAGAGGCGGATAGCGGCTATCCAATAGTTTTTATTTTTCTATTAATTCCAATTATATTAATAGTAGTGGCATTTATTAAATCATTTGCTGTGCTTCGTATTATTTCTATAATAGGTTTGGTAGCGAAGAGCGGTTTTATTATAGCTGCAAATATTATGCTTAGATCTAGTGATATGGATGGAGCATTTGTTTTAACTCCATATGTTTGGTTGATTATAATTATATATGCAGGATTAGTAGGTTTTACTCATTATTGTATAATGAATAATAAAGAATAAAAAAATGAATCTACCTTACGGCAATAGGAACTATTATGTATTAGAATCATACGGTTTAGCTGTAGTAGTTGAGAATTTTCGTATAAATTATGGCGGTTTTCAACCGCTAGTGTCCTGTTTTTTTTCAAATGACAATATATTTAACGCATATTGTTATTTTTAGAAACCAAATAAAACAGGACACTAGACGCCTTTCGGCGAATTATTGTGTAAAAATAACCCGTATGGGTTGTTAATATGTCGGCGGCGATATTAACACCGCAAAGGATTTTTTATGAAAAAGAAGATTGAATTTTTGGCATTACTAGTAATGGTATTGGTATTTGGAACGACAGTTGTTGGTTGCGGTGATACTAACCTAAGTGGTACTTGGAAATTAAATACTAGTTATACAGGTGCAGCTTCTGGAAAGCTTTATACTGGTACTAATACTATTACATTTTCAGGAAGAAATTTTGAAACTAACCATAGTGGTGATTATAAAAATCAACTAAGTAGTACACCATTTGATAAGCCAACAAAGGGAACGTATACCGTTTCTGATGGATATATCAAATTTCATGTTACAGCTGTTCGCAATAGTGATGATAGTAATTGGGAATCATGGTCAGGTCCAGATATTGAACGAACTTTAATACGTACTGAAGACAGGATAGAAATTGAAAACTATTGGTTTACGAGGTAACGTATATAGCACAATATGCAAAAGGATTTAAAACAAGTTAAGCAACAGTTGCACAGGGTGTATTGACAAAATAATATGAAATCTAATAAATAATTCCATATGGAATTAAAATTAATTAACAGTGATATTAACATTATAAAGGAAGTTTTTATGAAGAAAATAATTATTACTTTATTATTAAGTATTTTTATTTTAAGTAACAGTTTTGCACAGACGCAAATCCATATTGCAGGAATTGATGGGTCTGATGCAGTGTATTGGCTCAATGGGAGGCATACAGTATTGCCTAAATTGGGAGAATGGGCACAAGCAAATGCAATGGAGGTTTCAGGCTCTAATATCTATATTGTAGGAAATGATGGATTTGATGCAGTGTATTGGCTCAATGGGAGGCGTTTAATATTACCTAGATTGGGAGAGAGAGCAGAAGCAAATGCAATAGCGGTTTCAGGTCCCAATATCTACATTGTTGGATATGATGACTCTGAAGCAGTGTATTGGCTCAATGGGAAGCGAACAATATTACCTAGATCGGAAAGTAAAAAATCATGGGCAAGAGCAAGGGCAAATGCAATAGCGGTTTCAGGTTCTAATGTCTACATCGCTGGATTGGACGATAATGGTGATGATGGCTGTTATGCAGTGTATTGGCTTAATGGTGAACGTATTGCATTACCGAGAAACTATGAATATGGAAATGGAGCAAAAGCAAATGCAATAGCGGTTTCAGGTTCTGATGTCTATGTTGCCGGATCTAATGTATTTGAAGTAGCATATTGGCTCAGTGGGAGGCTTACGGTATTACCTGAAAGCGGACAACTTGGAGGTGAAGCTCAACGAGCAAACGCAATAGCGGTTTCAGATTCTAATGTCTACATCATTGGACATGGAGGCGGAGGCGGAGGTGTTGATACTGCAGGATATTGGCTCAATGGGAGATTTATAATATTACCCAAATCTAGGAACAGCCCAAGAGATACTACACGTTTTGATACAACAGCAAATGCAATCTTTGTTTCAGGCTTCAATGTCTACATTGCCGGATCAGACGGATGGAATGGTTATTATGATGATGTAGGATTTACAGGTGGAACTAATGCGGTATATTGGCTTGATGAGAGAATGATCGTTTTACCTAAATCTGGAGATATAGCTAAAGCAAATGCGATTGTGGTTGTTAGAAATTAAATATATAGAATTCTTGTTTTCTCAATGAATTCATTGATAGTCCAAAAGGTCTTTTTTTGCTTCGAGTTGATGTTTATAAGAGGTTGTACCGCAAAATAGTAAAATATTATAATATTTAAAATAATGGAATATATATTCCATAAATATATTTAAGGAGTTTTTATGAAAAAGAAAATAACTGTTTTGGTTGTTACATTATTAGTTACTGGAGTGACGATTGTTCATGCACAAAGTGGTGAAATTATTGTACAAGGAAACAGTTTAACAGAAAAACTAGATTGGTTAAATGCTTTTGCACGAAGTAATGGTACATATATTATTGAAATAAATACTGATGAAAGGGTAACATCCCAGAATATTACATATAGTGGAAAAAATAATATAACTATAACTCTCAAAGGCAATAACGGAAATCGGACAATTCGACTTTCATCAAGGTATGAAAGGCTAACAGTAGGTTCGGGCATTACTTTAATATTAGATAATAATATTACTCTTCAAGGTGTTGGCAGTCATCCCAATACTTCATCAACAGGTGGTGTTGTATATGTTGTGTCCAACG
>Ga0209755_10001857_pt1 | contig 30997 bp, 25 predicted proteins | sample TergutCo191P1_FD_187301 | JGI IMG/M metagenome (GOLD analysis project Ga0209755, IMG submission 187301) | Cornitermes sp. P1 segment gut microbial communities from Petit-Saut dam, French Guiana - Co191P1 (SPAdes) (version 2) | ecosystem: Host-associated > Arthropoda: Insects > Digestive system...
TTTCGTCTGAGGCAGAGCCGACGCAAATCGGCGAAGGCGTGGAAATGGTTAACGGCATTGTCGGGTACGCTTGCAACGCATTTTACGGATCTAAGGCTGTGCGTTTTATCATGGGCAGAAACAGCAATTTAAAATACGGCGCGCGGCTTATTCACTCGGTGTTAGGTGACAATTCCACCGTCTCGTGCTGCGAGATACTAAACAATCTGATATTTCCCGTACATGAACAGCATCATAATAATTCATTTTTAATCGCAAGCCTGATTCAAGGAATGAGCAATATGGCCGCCGCGGCGACGATCGGCAGCAACCACAACAGCCGCGCAAATGACGGCGAGATACGCGCCAAGCGCGGTTTTTGGCCGGGGCTCGCTGTCAGCTTGAAACATTCCAGCACTTTCGCTTCGTTTGTAATTATAGCGAAAGGCGAATACCCGTCGGAGCTTAGTATCCAGCTGCCGTTCTCTCTTGTAAATAATAATGTTAATAAAAACCGGCTGGAAGTTATGCCGGCGTATTTCTGGATGCACAATCTTTACGCGCTTGAGCGTAACTCATGGAAAACGAAAAACCGCGATAAACGAAAAAATAAAGTTCAGCGGATAGAAGCTGATTATCTTGCTCCTGATACCGCGGAAGAAATTATTCACGCGCTTTCTTTTATCGAAGGATGGCTTTATGAATCCGGATATTCATCATCGGATACTGTAAACCTTGACCATTCAAAAATCCGTCTTATTCATTGCCGGCAGTTTGAAAACAGTAAACGCGGGCAGGTTATTGTAAAACCATACGAAGCTGTTACAGCGTACCGTCAGATGCTTCGTTATTACGCGGTTAAAACAATCGCGGCTTTTCTTGATGAACGCCCGGAGCTTAATTTTAACGGTTTAAAAAATTTATTTTATATTAATGATTCTTCTGACGGGAAAGAGTCCGGTTGTTCTATTTTAAATTGTTTCGAAAACCGGGTTAAAGAATGGGTTAATATCGGCGGACAAATTACACCGGCGTTTCGTGTTGACAAACTGAGAAAGGAAATCGGCGAGAACAAGTATACCAGATGGGAAGAGATTCACAATATTTATGATTTGTGGGATAAGGAATATGCTGAGGATAAATGCCGTCACGCATGGGCTGTTCTTTGTTTTCTGAGGAATTCAGAAATTAATGAATCTGTGTTTAATGAAGAATTGGACGCGGTTTTGGAAATTCGGCGCTGGATAGAGGCGCAGATTTTTGAAAGCAGGGCAAAAGATTATAAAAATCAATATAAGCTTCAGACTTACCGGAATAAAGCGGAAATGGAGCAGGTTTTGGGCAAAATTGACGAGAATCCTTTTATTCGTATAATCCGTAAAGAAACAGAAAATTTTTGTAAAATGATTAACAGAGTTCGTGTATGATTGGATTTTTTGTGTTATATTTTTACTAGGGATTTTTTTGTTTTTTGGAGGCATAAATTGAAGAAGTCATTTTTGTTTATTTTGCTGATTTTATTATTGTCATCTCCCGCTATGGCCCAGTACTTGAATCGTAATACATCTTTTAATTTTAATGCAGGTAATCTTGGGGTTGGCGCGAATCTGCCTATGAATGAAAATAATGATTTTGAAGTTTCACTGTCTCTTGCTAATTTTGGAATAGAAAATCAAAGGACAGGTATTGGAATCGAATTTAGTCCGTTTGCGACATACTTTTCTGACCTTGACATTGGTAAAAATGATTATAATGAGGAATCCTATATTGACGAAAAAACATCTGCTGAAATTTTTAAAGAATTCAGTTTTTTAAATGTAAGCATTTATTTAAATGTTGTGAATCTTTTTTCTTGGTGGGGCAGCAATTTTTTCTTTGGCCCCTTTATAACGGCGAATTATATGTTCATGAGCAAAGATATTTCATGGGATAAATATGTGATTACCGCAGGCATACAAATGGGTTTCAGAACTACAATCGGTAATTTTAATTATAAAACATTTTCGTTTGAATTCGGGTATCGCAATATTAACGGAACCCCTCACTATCATTTAGGCGGAAAAATCGATCTTATTACTTTATTCTTTGCTTATTTATTAACAGATTATTAAGATTTTAAGCCTCGTCTAGCGAGGCTTTTTTTACTATCAACCTAATCCTGATTTACGGCGATTGTATACATCATAAAAGACTGCTAATACCAAGACCAGCGCTTTAACAATATATTGATAATGCGCGCCAAGGTTCATAAGAATCATTCCATTATTGATTGATGCCATTACAAGACCTCCGACTATAACTCCGATTACAGTCCCTATACCGCCGCCTGCAGAAACGCCGCCGATGTAACAGGCAGCAATGGCATCTAACTCGAACAAATTCCCTGCTTGAGGCAGCGCAGTACCCATGTCACCGGTATGTGCTACCGAAGCCAAACCTGTTAAACCGCCCATGAAACAGAATACAATAAATGTAATCAGTTCCGAGTTTATACCGGATAATTTTGCCGAGCGGGGATTTCCGCCGACCGCGTAAATATGGCGGCCAAGAACGGTATTGTTAAGAAGGAAATGAAATGCGAAAATTGTTATGCCCAAAACAAGCGCGACAATTGGAAGACCCCGGTAACGCGCGAAGCGATCGGCAAGACCAAGAACCAACAGGCTTATAAGGACCAGTTTTGTAATAAATAACGGCAGCGGAGTTACTTCAAAATCATTTACGATTTTTCTTCTGCGTCCCGCGAATTCGGCAATAAAAAAGACAGCAAGTAAAAGAATCGCTACTACAAACGCCATCGGGTAATACGGGCCGATTCTGCTTTCTATTCCAATTACCTCATCCAAAATGCCTTTTGAAAAAAGAGAGTAATTTGTATCTTTAAGACTGACAGGGCTTACACCGCCTGTTCTTAATAATGAAAAACCATAAGTCAGACCGCGGAAAAGAAGCATGCCGGATAGGGTTACGATAAACGCGGGCATTTTCCCAAAAGCAACCCAAGCTCCCTGATAAGCGCCGATCAAGACGCCAATAATTATTGAAGCGAGGATCGTTGCCGGCATCCCAATGCCCGTATTATATATTGTCGCGCTTAACATACCTATAAACGCGCACGCTGAACCGACAGAAAGATCTATGTTTTGGGTGATAATGATCATTACCATACCGGTCGCAAGAATTAATACATAACTGTTCTGGAAGAAAATATTAGTAAAGTTCCGAGGGTTAAAATTTACTCCGTTTGTTATTACCGCGAAGATCAACATTATCAAAATCAGCATGATAAACATTGAATAGTTTCTGAGGTTGTTTTTCACAAGCGTTTTTACATCGGTAGTGTGAATTGCCTTGTTCATATTTTCTCCTTTAACATTGATGTTTATTTCACCAATGCCATATGCATTATTTTTTCCTGGGATGCTTCTTCCTTATTCAGCACACCTTTAATAATTCCTTCATTCATTACATAAATTCTGTCAGCCATTCCAAGCGCTTCCGGAAGTTCGGAACTTACCATAATAACGCTTTTTCCTGCCGCAATTATATTATTCATAATTCCGTAGATTTCTGTTTTAGCTCCGATATCAATACCTCTTGTCGGTTCATCAACAATAAAAATATCCGGGTTAGCCATTAAAGTTTTGCTTACCGCCACTTTCTGCTGATTTCCTCCCGAAAGATTGCGGACATACTGGTTTATGGATGGTGTTCTGATATTAAGCTCTTTTCGGAATCGTTCCGCTTCATTTATTTCCTTCCGGTTATTTATAATTCCGTATTTTGATATTTTCTCAAGACTTGAATGAGTTATATTGGTTTTTACATCTTGAATTAAAATTAAACCGAGATTTTTTCTGTCTTCAGAAATATAACCAAGCCCTGAGTTAATAGCTGTACGCGGGTTGTTTAAAACGTAATTTTTTCCTTTTATATTTAGTTCTCCTTCGCTTCGGTAACCGTACGATCTGCCAAAGAGACTCATCATCAGCTCTGTACGTCCTGCTCCCATAGGTCCGCAGAACGCGAGAATTTCACCTCTGCGCAGAAAAAATGAAGCGTTGTCAACAACTTTTATTGTATGATATTCCGGATGATATACAGTCCAGTTTTTTACTTCTAATATTACTTCGCCCGGCGACGAAATCCGTTCAGGGAAACGATGTGTCAAATCGCGGCCAACCATGTCTTTGATGATCATATTCTCTGTAAGATTATCCGCTTTAACATCATAAGTGCTGATGGATTTGCCGTCTCGCAGGATTGTAACAGTGTCCGCGACTTTTAAGACTTCATTTAATTTATGCGAAATCATTACAAGCGTTATTCCCTGGTTTTTTAATTCCAGCATCAAATTAAGAAGTTTTTCACTTTCATCATCATTTAGTGAAGATGTCGGTTCGTCCAGTATCAGCAGTTCTGTTTTTTTTGATAATGCGCGCGCAATTTCGACTAACTGTTGTTTTCCAACGCCCAGCTTGCTTACTTTCGTTTCCGGAGCTTCTTTTAAACCTACAATTTCTAAATATTTCTTTGATTCTTTTAAATACTTATCCCAATTTATTATTCCAAACCTGGTTTCCATGTGACCCAGGAAAATATTTTCATATATTGATAAATACGGACTTAAAGCAAGTTCCTGATGAATTATAGCAAGTCCTTCTTTTTCGCTGTCTTTTACATTATGATATTTTGTCGCATGTCCTTTATATGTTACTTTACCTTCATACGAACCGATAGGATAAACGCCGGAGATACAGCTCATAAGCGTGGATTTTCCCGCGCCGTTTTCACCGCAAAGGGAATGAATTTCTCCCTTTTTTACCTTTAAACAAACATTCTCCAGGGCTCTTACTCCGGGGAAATCTTTTGTAAGATTTTCTATTTCTAGAATGTATTCACTCATAAGCCCCTCCAAAAAAACCTGACCTTTTATCTAAAAGATAATTGGCCAGGTTTGTCATAAATCCTAATCCGATTATTTATTTTAATAACAGGGCTGTCCGGAAACTGAAGTTTCCGGACAATTTACCTTTAATATCCGGATATGCCGGATTATCTCCTTAACTGTGAAGCCTGTGCTTCAGGGTAGAAACCTGCTTGTACTGGTACTTGCAAGTTGTCTCTGGTAACAAGGATTGGATCCAAAAGATAAGTGGTTACATAGCCTGTACCGGTATATGCGATTTGTGTAAGATCGCCTGCGGCAAGTACTGCGCCCGGAATATTTACAGGCTGTCCTTTAAGCAATTGATCAGCCAGTAACATGGCGGCTTCGGCTAACTTTGCTGTGTCTTTAAATACTGTGCTGTACTGTTCGCCGTTTCTGATGGACACCATTGAGTCAAATTCCGCATCCTGACCGGATGTAACAGGAATTCTTCCTGCGTATTTCGCATCAGCTTTGCATGCTTCAATAACAGCGCGGGCTAATGTGTCATTAGGGGCAAGAATTGCGTCGAGAGTAACACTGGCTGCCGCTCCGATAAGGAGACCTTCCATACGCGCTTTGGCGACAGGAGCTTGCCAGTTTTCTGTAGCAATCTGCTGGAATGCAGGATCTGTATAATGTCTTGGGAATGGACCGACCACCCTTAATACGCCTCTGTCAATGTAAGGCAGAAGAACATCCATCGCACCTTGGAAGAAGAAGTTAGCGTTAGCATCTGTTGGTGAACCGGCGAATAATGTAATATACTTCGGCGCTGCTGATGTAGCTGAAGCGAGATTTAAACCGGCTACAATGCTTTCGCCCTGAAGCGTACCGACTTTGTAGTTATTAAAGGTGATGTAATAACCGTAGTCATGCGTACCTTGAATAATGCGGTCATAAGCGATAACAGTTACATTATCTCTTCTGGCGCTTCTTACTGCTGCACCAACGCCGTCATTAATGTTGCCAATGATCAGCGCTCTTGCTCCTTGTGTAAGGAAGCTTTCAATCTGTTGATTCTGTGTAGGCTGATCCGCATTTGCCCACTGAACCAATCCTGTATAGCCGCGTTTTTCAGCTTCTGCTTGAAGCTGGTTACCGTCTTTTACCCAGCGTTCAACGTGGGTTTCCGGCATCGCGATACCAATTACGGTTCTGCCGCTGGCGGCTTGCTGTCCGCTGCTGCCGCTCGCGAAGATTGCGCCTGCTACGAGCAGAATCATTAATGATACTGCAAATAGTTTTTTCATAATTTTCCTCCAAAAATAATGATTTTTTTACCCTTAGAAACACCGTTTGAAAATCATACATTTTTGCAATGACGACACCAAAGCCACATGCAGTTCCAAGACAGGTCAAGGGTACATACATTATATATAGTTATTATTTTTATTTCAAGCAATTAATATTGATAGTTTACACGCATAGACGATTATCTCAAAAATAAATATAATACCGTATGCCAAAAATTGAAGTAAACGAACAGGTTTTTTATTCTCTTGCGGGACGTTCCGGTTCGCATGGTGAACCTTACGGTTGGAAAAATAGGGATGAATTTGAAGAAGCTCTGACATGCGCTAAAGCTGAATTGGATTCGGACAATTGGTCCGCAGACTGCGATAAAAACCTTCCTGAAACAGAAAGAATCTTAAAAATCGAGTTAAATGACACAAACCGCCCCGATCTTTGGGGGACTGCAGGCTGCGCAAGGCAGCTTAAGATATACAATAACGGAAGAGTCCCAGAATATAGCTTTTTTTCACGATTAGGTGATATTAAAAATACAAGGTTTAAAATAAAAGCAGAAGCAAGCGTTAAGCAGGTACGCCCTTACATTACAGGCTTTATCGCGCGCCTTACAAACGGCAGGTCAATCTCGGATACAATGCTGCGTGATATGATTCAAACGCAGGAAAAACTCGCGTGGAACTACGGAAGGAAACGCCGCAGTTTATCAATGGGCATTTACCGTATTTCTGACAAAAACGGAAAGCCGCTGATTAACTGGCCGATCATTTACAAAGGCGCGGATCCCGACGCCGTTTCTTTTGTGCCTCTTGCCGCGGAAGAGCACGGAATATCCGGTCCTCTTACATTACGCGAAATCCTTAAGCAGCATCCTAAGGGAAAAGAATTTGCATTTATTCAGGAACATGAACCTGTTCATCCGTTGTTAACGGATTCTAAAGGACATATTTTATCCTATCCGCCGATTATCAACTCAAATGATCTTGGCGCGGTGCAGGTCGGCGACAGCGAGGTTTTTATTGAGCTTACGGGAACAGATATGCACTGTCTTGCTCTTGCCGCGTCTATTGTCGCGTGCGATCTTGCAGATAACGGTTTTGAAATTGAACCTGCGGAGGTTGAATACGAGTTTGATACTCCGTTCGGAAGAAGTATTGTTACGCCTTTTTATTTTCAGGAAACCGTTTTCTGTTCGCTCTCAAGAATTGAAAAATTTCTCGGCGAGAAGCTTAACGCCGGCGACTGTATAAAATCTCTTGCCCGTATGGGAGTGAAAGCGGAAGCGGTAACCGCCGCGGAAAAAGGCGGGGCGGAGAAAAAAGACGGCGTTCTTGTTTATCCTCCCGAATACCGCAATGATTTTTTACACGCGGCGGACGTTGTGGAAGATGTGATGATTGGACGTTCGCTCGGTTCATTTAAACCGGAACGGCCTTCCGATTCAACAATCGGGCGGCTTTTGCCAATCACGCATTTCAGCAGACAGGTTAAAGAACTTTTTACCGGTATGGGTTATCAGGAAATGATTTACAATTATCTTGGTTCCAAAAAAGATCTTGTCGAAAATATGCGCGCACAGAAAACATCGGGCGGCAGAATGCTTAGAATTTTTAATCCGATGACGGAAAATTACGAATATATCCGCGATTCTATCATCGCGTCTTTAATGATAAGCGAATCGATTTCCGGGAGATCGGTTTATCCTCATAAAATTTTTGAAGTCGGAAAAATCGCGTATCTTAATGACAGAGAAAATTACGGCTGCTCAACCTGTCAATACGCCGGTTTTCTTCACGCGGGAACTGACGCGAACTTTAACACAGCAGCGGCGGAAATGCAGACATTGTTTTACTATCTTTCCCGCGAGTACGATGTAGAAGAATCTTCCGACCCAAGGTTTATTCCAGGAAGAGCCGCTGTCATTATTTACAATGGACTGCCTGCCGGCGTTTTCGGCGAGCTTCATCCCGAAGTGCTGGACAATTGCGGCGTGACAGTTCCGTGTACTGCGGGTGAAATCGATCTGGACGCATTGATGGGCAAAGATTAAAGATGCGGATAAAAATTTGTTTTATATTCTCTTATCATCCTTTATTTTATTACATTGACAATAATCTATAATGATTTTATCATAAAAACATGGCTGGAAATGATCAACAGGGGGGAATGGATCCCGAACTTGCTTCGTTATTAGGGACAGGCGGCGGCGGAAACGGTCCGTTGCCGGATTTTAACGATATTTTTGGCGGAAAAAATAACGATGATTTTGCTGATATATCTAGTACGTCAGGCGGAGATGTTGATCTAACATCTTCCGGATTTCCTCAAGTAACAAAACGCCTTGAGGAGACGGGGCATAATTTTTTTAGTGATCCCAATTACTATAAAGTCGTCCTTTCCAATGAAGGAGATATCGCTCAGAGGGTTCATGGTATTTTGCAAAAATTTCTCACTTCCAAAGATCCTAAAGATCGAAGCGTTTTCCGCCAGCAGTTTATATCGCCGTATTGGGAATTCCTGACCAATGTCGCGCGAAAGTCCGCCGGCAAACTTCCTTCCCCTAAAAAATATCTTCTGCGTTTTGCGCTTATACACCCCGGTTTAATTCCCGCCGATGTAAAAGATTTTTTAAGTAAAATTGTTGATGATAACCCCTTAGATCAGCCGGTTTACTATCTTGATGAATGGTATAACGGAATTGGAACAGGAAAGATGCGCCCTTCAACCACAGATGAAGTTAAAGTTTCTAAAGGCAATAACGCTTCGAAGGTGCAGGCGCTTCTGGAAAAAGCGCAGGGAAAGCTAGACGGTTCTCGTTCTATTTTAAAAGCGAAAAATAAAGAACGTGATGATATAGAAAAAATAATGAGAGACAGAGTTAATTCGATATTTGAACGCACTCCTTTGCGTGAATTCGCCGATGTCAGCGATACGTATACCGAATCACAAAAAGCGTCAATAAACGAGATTCAAAATTTATTAAAATTATTAATTAAGAACGATCATGATCTGGAAGTGAGCATTAAGGATTATGTAAACGCAGAAGCCGATGTTCAGAATCTTGCCGAAAAACTCGCGAACGAAGGCGGATCCGTAACTGTTGACACCGGAGCTATTGAGACCGAATGTGATACAATTCGGCAGATGGCGAAAATGACCATCGGCAGGCAGGGAAATCACTTTCCTGTTTTAACCAGCGAATATTATCACAGCGTTCCAAACGAAGTCGCTACCCGTGAAAATATTATCACCATGCTCGCAAGAATCGAAAGCATTGACGCCGAGGCTTTTTGCCGTGTCTACAAAAATAAACTGAACCGTATCGCGCCGTATGTTCTTCTTTTGCCGACTTACGGCGATATGGGTTTTTGCTGGGAACCTTTTGATCGTCATAACCGCGCCACAAGCCGCGGACGTATTACCATTCCGATGTATCCAAGAAATCTTTACCTTGCTGTCCTTACCGCGGTTGCCGATCTCCGCTGGCAGGTCGCAAAAGAAAAAGCTTCTTTTTACTGGATGGAAGAAGGACTTACAGGTCATTATTATCAATGGTTCCAGTCTCAGAAATTAAAGGGTGACATTAAAGAATATTTTATCCGTGATTATATTTTGTGGATGACCAAAGAAGCCGAAGGTATACAAAAGCTTGACAAGGATGTCCGCGGCACTTTCTGGCGTCACATGCCGTTTACAAAAGAAGTAAAGGAAAAACTTAAAAACCGCAGCTTTGTCTATCAGGAACTTTATCAGCGCGATGTAAACAGATCGATGTCCGACGGTTATTAATAAGTGTGCGGCATTAAAACACCGTATACCTGTATGTTAGGTGAAAGTAGTATAAAATTTTATAAAAAAGTTTTAAACTACCTGTAAAACCTCTATAAAATTAATAAAATTATATTTAAAAATTGCATATTATTAAAAATTAGTTATATATTATGTATACACAGAAATAAACCGTATGGTTTTTTAAAAAAAGGAGGTTTTTTTAATGAAAAACAAGAAAAGGGCTTTTGCCCGCAATTTTGGGATTATCGCTTTAGCGGCGGTAATGGTTTTTTCAATAGTTTCCTGCGCGATGTTAGAAGGGTTTGCGCTGATGTCGGACGGACAGGATGAGCAGGATACGGGGCTGACAGATGAGGAGAAACTGCTTGTCGGTATGTGGAGAAGCAATACAGGACATCTATACACATTTAATGAAGACAGAACAGGCACTGTAAGGTTAAGCGGCAGTAACGCGGATAATAGCTTTACATGGACTATATTCTTTGGTTCTTTATCAATGACTATTGACGGCTCGCCAATGTATGCTTCCTATACCTTAAACGGCGATGAGCTTTCCTGGAGAAACATGGAAGATAATGTAGAAATAAGAACGACCCGCGAACTCCCCGGACTTGCTTTTACACACGCAAGAAACGGATGCGCGGTCTCACTTGGCACTGAAACTGGCAAAGTTATAGTAATACCCGCAACCTGCCCACAAGGGCATCCTGTAACTGCTATAGTTGCGCCTGTATTTAGTGACAACACTTATAGATATGAAGGCGGTTTCGCAGGAACGGCTATAACCAGTATAACAGTCCCCGGCAGTATTACTACTATAGGCGCATATGTGTTCTCTGACTGCGAAAACCTTGACAGCGTAATATTGGAAAACGGTGTTACAACTATCGGTGAAAACGCGTTTAATTCCAGTCATTTTAGAAGTATAACAATTCCGGCAAGTGTTACATCCATCGGCAGGTACGCGTTTTCACGCAGTTATGGCCTTACAAGCTTAACCATTCCCGCCAGCGTTACATCTATCGGTGACAGCGCGTTCACTCACAACAGCATTTCAAGCATTACCTTTTTAGGCGCTATACCTGCTGCTGCGTTCCATACTACCGCGTTTGGCAACAGCATGGTGGAAGGTTATACGGGCGACCTGCGCGAGAAGTATCTTGCAGGCGGACCCGGCACATATACGAGGTCCGGCAGTACATGGACGAAGCAGTAATAACGGATATTGAAATTTTTTAAGATAAAATAAAAAGCCTGACCTTGCGGTCAGGCTTTTGCTTTTAATAAATTAATTAAATTACGCCGTTAGTTCTATGCAAACCACGCGGTTATAATTTTATCCGCTGTAGCATTAATGATTCTGTCATTCAAATATGAAGGATCATTAATCTTCTGCCTGAGTTCAGCAATCCGGGCTTCATCCATGTCCGGGGCGGCTTTAATTAATTCCAAAACCTGATATTTTTCAGCCTGTTCTTTCGCTTGCGCAGAAAGGGTGATAGTATCAGCCTTGTCGTTCCCCCCCACTGGTTCACTCCGGCCCGGCTTTTTTCCGGTCGGAATGGGTTCTACATGACCTATCCTGTTTACCGTCATACTCTTATCCTACCTATACCTTATTATCGGCAAATCTATACTATAAGTTTATCAACTATTTAAAATAATTACCAGAGATAAACACGGAAAATTCGCCGATTTGTTCATTTTTTTCGCTTAATTTTTTCAATATTTCCGCCGCGCTTCCTCTTAAATATTCCTCGTGAAGCTTAGTCATTTCCCGTCCAAGGCAAATATACCGTTCACTGTCAATTTCGGCAATGTCCTCCATCAGCTTTAGTATCCTGAAAGGCGATTCGTAAAGAACACATGCAGCTTCCATCGCCATAAGTTCGCGCAGGCGGCTCCTTCTTCGGCCCGGTTTTGGGGATAAGAACCCTTCAAAAACAACGGTTTTGTCCCTGCCGCCCGCAACGCTTAAAATTGCGGCGAATGCCGAAGGCCCCGGAATGGGAATTACGTCGTGGCCTGCCTGTACTGCGGCTTTAACCAATACCGCACCCGGATCGCTTAATGCGGGAGTGCCGGCATCGCTTGCGTAAGCTGCTGTTTGCCCCTGATTCAGCGCTTCTATCACTTTTTGCGCCGCGAATTCCTCGTTCTGCGACCGGCACGAGAGCATTTTTTTTCTTATCTCAAAATGGGAGAGCAGCTTTAAAGTACGGCGCGTATCTTCGCACACGATAAGATCGGCTTTTTTTAATATTTCAACAGCGCGAAAACTGATATCGTTCAGATTCCCTATAGGTGTCGCGATGATATAAAGAATTGACATAGGTAAATATACCAAGTGACAGCCGCCAATGCTAGTGTCAGGCTTGATAACATGAAACAATGTCCGTAAAATCGATAGTTATGGGAAATTTCTTTCAGACATTTATTTTTGTTATCATCGGAATAGTTCTTTTTGCGCTCGGATATTTTTTATTTTTCGGACCCGCGTCGCCTTTGTATCCGCGTCTTCCGTGGAACAAGGATAAAATTATTCCCGGCAGACCGGGCGATCCTCAAATTTGTCCTGTCTGTACAATGAAAATGTCAAAAGGTGAAACGTTAAAAACCACAGCGTTTGAAGCAAGCGCGCAGAATAAAGATCGTCTTGTGCATATTAAAGGCTGTATCAGTTGTCTTGAAAGAGGCGTGCCGAGAAAATGCCCTGTCTGCGGCACAAAGATGACGCTAGATGATTATCTTATTTCGCGTATGTTCGAACGCGCTTATCAGAAAAATCATATCCATGTGTTAGGGTGCAACAACTGCAGAAAGAGGTAACATGGATGGTTAAAAAATTATTTTATATTGAGAGTCTAAATAAAATTTCCGGTTAATAATAATTTCTTAATATCCGTCAGGACAACTTTCGATTTTTATCCAATCCGCGTCACATTCATTTTTTTGTATTGTTTCCATAATTTTACGCGCTTTCGCGTATCCTTGCACTGTTGTTTTTTTTACCGAAACGTCAATGTTCTGTTTCTGTTGTGCGCCATCTTTTGGCGAATCAAAAATATTTTTATCAAATTGTTCTTCGGAAAGCGTTTCAATTTTTATTCCCGCAAGTTTTATCATTTCTGCGAGTTCCGCAGCCGTCAGCGCGTAATCATTTTTATCGGATTTAATCGAATATTTCTGCGCGAGATACGGCACAAATGAGACTGATGTTACATCAGCCGGATTTAAATTCATTTCTTTTGCGTAGCTGTTTTTAATGTCCGCTGCAAGCAGCTTTCGCGGAATCTTGCCTATTGTAAGATGATTTTCTAAATCAGGATAAAAATTCCTGATAAAGCGCGTAACGCCCTGCGAGTTTCCGCTGATAACCGGCAGACTGTAGCCGGAATTGTCTTTCCGCTGTTTTACTTCGCTGCAAATACCTGAATCTGTAACGTTAGCTGCAATAGCCGCGTCATAAACTTTGTCAAAACCAAGAATTTTTATAGCCGAGATTAATTTTCCGGCTGTAACAGTTCCTGCGCGAAGTGAAAGCTCTTTTTCCAGAGCGGGTAACAGATCAGACGAAAAGGCTGCGATTGTTTTTGTTTCATTGCTGTTAAGCGCGTTCCAGGCTTCGGCTGTTTGATCATAACCGTAAATCGCGCCTACAGGGCACACTTTCGCGCATTCGCCGCAGAAGACGCAATTAGTATTTTCCAGCGCTTGATAATAGGCGGTGCAGATTTCAAACTCATGGCTGCGATGAGCTGTGTTAAGCGCTCTAATCGTCTGCATTTCCTGACACACTTCTACGCAGCGGGCGCATTTAATGCATTTATCCATATCGCGGACAATTGTTTCGCTCTCAATTACAGGCGGATTATTTCCGGCTTCATTTTCAAACGCAGAAGAAGTAATTCCGTAATTTACAGCTAACGCTTGTAACTCACAGTTTTTATTGCGAACGCACTTTAGGCAGTCTAACGGATGGTTCGCTATTATCATTTCCAGAATTGTTTTGCGGATGTTAACAAGGCGCTTGTTGACCGTAACAATATTTACATCTTCCCAAACATCATTTGCGCAGGCAGCGATTAATTTTCCTCTGCCGTCACATTCCACTACGCAGATCCGGCAGAACGCTCGTCTGCATAAATCAGGATGTTCGCAAAGAACGGGGATATTTATATTGACTGTTTTCGCGGCTTCCAGAATTGTTGTTCCCTCGGGAACCGTTACTTTTATCCCGTCTATTTTTAAATTTACATTTTTTGATGGATCTGGTTTATGGCTCATGATAAGGCTCCTTCAAATTCATCGGGGAAAAGTTTCCACGCGCTGTTAAGCGCAACAGCGGCGCTTTGACCAAGGCCGCAGAACGAGGCGTCTGTCATTGTGCGGATTAACCGGCGCATTGTATCAAGATCGGCTGCCTTTGCTTCGCCCGATGATATCTTTTTTAGGATTTTTATCAGCTGCCTGTTCCCTTCTCTGCAGGGCATACATTTTCCGCATGACTCGTGAATAAAAAATTCTGTTACACCTATTAAATAATCGATTACGGAAACGCTTTCATCCATAACTACGATTGCACCCGAGCCCACAGCAAGACCGGCTTTTTTTAAATCGGTGTAGCTGTAAACGGTATCAAGCTGATCGACGCTGCCAATCGGACCGCTCTGTCCGCCGAGGTGGAAGAATTTTAATTTTTTCTTTCCCGCGATACCGCCGCCCATTTCCGGATCGTAAATCGCGTCACGTAAAGTTATCTTGCCGAGCGGCGCTTCATAAACGCCGCGGTTGTTACAGTGACCGGATAAGCAGATAAGCTTGCTGCCGCCTGAATCGGGATGACCTGCTTTAAGGTACTCGTCTCCGCCCATGTTGATGATGACGGGAATATTCGCAAGCGATTCTACATTATTTACAAGAGTCGGATGCAGAAAGAGACCGACTTCCGCAAGGTGCGGCGGCTTGATTCGCGGACGGCCTACTTTGCCTTCTGTGGAGTTAAGAAGAGCCGAATTTTCGCCGCAGACATACGCGCCCGCCCCTGATATTACGTGAATATCAAAATCAAAACCGGAGCCTGCGATATTTTTTCCAAGGTATCCTGCTGCGCGCATGTTGTCCATTGCCAAAAGAAGCCGGCGCTGCAGTTTACGGTATTCGCCGCGTACATAAATGTGGCCTGAATGCGCGCGAAAAACAAATCCAGCTATAACGATGCCTTCCAGCAGTTTTAACGGGAGTAAATCCATTATTAATCTGTCTTTAAAGGTGCCGGGTTCGCCTTCATCGGCATTGCAGACAATATATTTCGGAGTTTCCGGAATATGTAAAAGGTGTTCCCATTTTTTCCCGGCAGGGTACGCGGCACCCCCGCGGCCAAGCAGCTGCGCTTTTTTTATTTCCGCGATTATTTCTTCCGGCGGGCTTGCAGCCGCTTTTTTTAACGCGGCAAAACCGCCTGTCTTTTCATATTCTGAGACAATGAGTGAGTAAGCGCGGTCAGCTCCGCCTGTCAGCATATTTGTTAATTTTGACATAACGCCCTTAGCTCCTGTCTGTTACCTGCAATACAGTGTTTAACAAGTATCTTCGCTTTTTCTTCGGTCATGTATCCGTATACATCATCGCCGATTTTTACGGCCGGACCGATATCACACGCGCCGAAACAGCTTGTAAAAACCAGCGATAATCTCCCGTCGGATGTAGTTTCGCCGATTTTAATGCCCGAGGCAGCCTCAAGCCAGCTTACGACGTTTTGTGTACCGCCTTTTCCGTCATGAATATCGCCTCCCGAACCTGAAGCGGAATGACCCGCAAACCAGCATGGAGTGCTTCTGCAAATCTCTATTATAAACTCGCCATGCGGCACAGTGTTAAACATTGAATAAAAAGTCAGCACATCATAAACTTTTGATAAAGGAACGCCTAAAACTTCAGAGGTCAGCTCCGCCCAATGCTGTTCGACGCAAAATTTCCCCGAAGCTGCCTGTATATCCAGCAAAACGGCGATTAACTGCTGCGGATCATTTCCGTATCTTTCCATTATTTTTAACATTTGGTTTTTATTTAGGCTTTGCATTTTTTTAGTTTATGAGGTTTCTTGTTTTTTTACAAGGTTGCACGGTGGGTAGCAGCTACCAATTTTGCCCGTTATACTGATCCAATGAATAATCAACAGCTCGAAAAATTAATTGTTCCGCGTTTTATGAATTACGTCCGGTATGATACCGAAAGTAACCGCCATATTGAAGAAACACCGTCTACGCCGGGTCAGCGGGTGCTGGCAAACGCTTTGCGCGATGAGCTTTTGTCGCTTGGTATAAAAGATGTTAAAATCGCGGAACCGTGTTATGTGATAGCGCGTCTGCCTGCAAGCCCCGGAAAAGAAAATAAAAAATGCGTCGGATTTCTGGCTCACCTTGATACAGCAAGCGATGTTTCCGGGAAGGATGTTAAACCGCAGTTAGTTGAAAATTATGACGGCGGAAAAATTAAACTTGCGTATGATCAAATCGAAGGGGGGCTGTATCTTGATCCTTCGGCTGAACCTGATCTTGCTTTGCAAAAAGGAAAATCAATTATTCACAGCGACGGATCAACCCTGCTTGGAGCTGATAATAAAGCCGGTATCGCGGAAATCATGGCGGCAGTGGAATATCTGACCGCTAATCCGCAGATACAACACGGTCCTGTCGAGATTATTTTTACGCCCGATGAAGAAACCGGCAAAGGGCTTCCCGGCTTTCCTTTAAACGAAATTAAATCGTCCTATTGTTATACAGTTGACGGCGGTCCTGCGGGTGAAATTGAAAGCGAATGTTTTAACGCGTGGCAGGCAAAAATCGAATTTACCGGTAAAGTGATACATATCGGGAAGGCGCGGGGCATACTTGTCAATGCGGCGCTGATGGCGTCAACTTTTGCCGCTCTTCTTCCGCGTAATGAAAGCCCGGAAGCGACAGACGGCTATTACGGTTACTATTGCCCAATGGAAATTTCCGGCGATTTGGAAAGTGCGGCGCTTGAGGTTTTTTTGCGCGACTTCAGCACAAGCGGAATGGAAAGGCGGATTGCTTCGCTGGACGCGTTTGCGAAAGCAGTCGAAGCGCAGTTTCCCGGCGGAAAGGTAATTGTTAAAACGCAGCCTCAATACTATAATATGAAATTAAAGATCGATGAAAAACCTGAAGTTCTGGATAAGCTTAAACAAGCGGCGAAGAACATCAACATTGATTGTTATCTTAATCCAATACGCGGCGGAACGGACGGTTCACAGCTTACAGAACTTGGTATTCCGACCCCTAATATTTTTACAGGCGGAAGAAATTTTCACAGCCGGATTGAATGGATTAGCGTGAGTGAAATGTGCATTGCCTGTGAATTGATTATCGAACTAATCAGGCTTTACGGAGAATAAAATGGCAGATACATTAACCTCTCTTTTTTACGATCAGATTAAAACCGCGTTAAAATTATCAAAAGTTCCCGCAGTTGTTACCGAAGATAATGTTTATCAGGAAGGGAACCTTGATATCCTTCCGCTGCTTGATGAAATGGTGGAACGATTATCACTTCCCGGAAGCGGAGTTGACGGTTTTGAAAACCTCGAAGAATTATTGCTAAAAGCCGAATCGGGAAAATCCTGCCTGCTTCTTGTGGAACATTACAGTAATTTGGATCTTTCAATAGTATCCTATTTATCGCGGAAGGCGGAAGGCAGAGGCAGGGATATTCATAACGCGCTTATCGCTATTGCCGGAATGAAACTAAGCGAACATAATCCCGGAGTTGCGGCTCTTGCCAGCGCCTACACCAGAATTGTTATTTACCCAAGCCGTTCAATTCAGGACTTGGATCCGGAAAAAGATAAAGATGAAATCCATCGCGCTAAAGCTATTAATATTGCCGCTATGAAATCGCTTATCAGGCATAAATACAAAGGAAAACTTGTTCTTGTGTTTCCGTCGGGAACGCGTTACCGTCCTTGGGAACCTGAGACTAAAAAAGGTGTGCGCGAAATTGATTCATATATCCGCTCTTTTGATTATATGTGCTATGTGGCGATTAACGGCCAATTAATGCATGTTGAGCAGAGAGATATGCTGCATGATATGATGACAAAGGATATCGTCCGCGTAACTGCCGGGCCTGTGTTAAGCTGCAGCGAATTCCGCGATAATATTCTGGCGAATACATCCGCGGAAGAAGACAAAAAACAAGCAGTAGCTGATGCGATTATGAAAGAATTAAACATTATTCATGATGCCGCAGAAGAGAAAAGATTAAAATTATTAAATTGATTAAATGTATGCCTGATCTCTCAAGCATACATTTTCGCTGTTACCAGTTGCCGCCGCCTGAGCGTTCGCGCCGCGGCTTGTCCATCGCTTCGTTTACGCGCAGTTGGCGTCCTTCAAGTTCACGGCCGTTTGTTCCTGCTATTGCCGCTGCTGCTTCTTCATCGCTGCCCATTTCGATAAATCCGAATCCTTTGGAGTTGCCGGTTTCACGATCGAAAATGATCTTTGCTGATGCGACAGTGCCGAAACCCGCAAACAGGTTACGCAGACCATCCTCGGTTGTGTTGTAGGAAAGATTACCGACATACAGTTTCTTCGCCATTGAGAAAATTCCTTCGTACTCAGATACATGTATTTACAATACGCAGTACCTTTGTACATTTGGACCAGGAACATTTAATTCCATAAGTCCATAGTATTCACGTCCGCAAAAGCGAACGACTCTAATATACCTCAGCGTTTTTATTCGCTAAAGTAAGAAGATGCATAAATATATCACGTCACGTCCTGATGTAAAAGATGTTTTTTGTATAATCACATCATTATGACGCAGATATTTTTATTGTTAAGGGATTTAAGCATACCTAACCACAGTATGTGATCAGATACAGGTAAACAGCAAAGAACGATAAGAAAGTAACTAACCACTAAACTATGCGGCTTTTACGTCATCCGCAAGAACAATATAAGTAAATTTTTATTTATACTTATTTTGAAAATATAGACGTATATTATAATAATGTCAAGGCTTTTTATTAATTTTCACCATTAATCTAAAACTAAAAACCTGTTAAAATAAATCTGATATATGCTTCGAATAGTAATAATTTTATTTTTATCGTAAATGTGTATATTATTTTATATTATATATTAATTTTATAGCGGTTTTTATGTTATTAGCTTCATATACTTTCGATTCTTTTATTGAAGAAACCATCCCTGCTTCCCGATTGCCTGTTTTTTTTTCAGTTTGATCCGATGATGGAGCTAAAAACGCGTTAAAGCCAAGATTTAGAGCTGTTTTTATTCTCCCTGAGAGCCTTCGTACAGGGCGAATCTCTCCTGTCAGCGAAATTTCTCCCGCAACCGCTAAATCCGCGGGAAGCGACAGACCTGTTCGCGCGGAATAAATCGCGCACGCGAGCGCGAGATCGACACCCACTTCTGTCACTCGGATGCCTCCCGCTGCGTTTATGTATAAATCCTGATCTGAAAGCCTTAAACCGGGCTTACCTTGCATTGTAAGATGTTTTTCAAGTACCGCTGAAATGCGCGATACTCTGCCAGAATCTATCCTGTCTGAGAAAACCCTGCTAATCGCGCTTTTCGCCGGAATGCAAAGCGCCTGAATCTCGACAAGGATTGTTCTTGTTCCTTCCAGTACAGCGGCGGTAGCTACTCCCGGCGGCAGAATATTTTCCGATTCCGCGCCTCGGCGTACCAAAAACATTCTGCCTGTATCTTCAACAGGCGATAATCCCTGTTCTCCCATTATGAAAATACCGATTTCATCAACAGAGCCAAACCGGTTTTTCGCCGCGCGTAAAAATCGGCAATCGGCTGTTCCGCTTAATCCCGATGTTTTATCGTTTTGCTCAAAATATAGAACAGTGTCTACCATATGCTCAAGGGTTTTTGGTCCGGAAATTATGCCTTCTTTTGTTACATGCGCGGTCAGGAACAACGCGGCGTCATGTTCTTTTGCCCACGCGATAAGTTCATACGAGCAATACTTCATCTGGTTTATGCTGCCTGACATCTGCATCGATGAATCTTCAGAAAAAAGAGTCTGCACTGAATCTACCAGAACCAGAACCGGCTTTACATTATTTAATACGGTTTCAATTACATTAAGGTTTCCTGTGCAAAGGATTTCGATGCGTTCCATTACGCTTTTATTTTCGCTCAATCCAAGGCGATCGGCGCGAATTCTTATCTGCCCCGCGGATTCTTCGCCGGAAACATATAAAATGCGCCCCTTTGACAGCGCTGCGTTGCAGCAGGCGGCGTACGCGGTTTGCAGTAATAATGTTGATTTGCCGATGCCCGGTTCGCCGCCTATAAGTATAGACGAGCGTGTCATTATACCGCCGCCAAGAACGCGGTCGAGTTCGCCGATGCCGCTTGATATTCTGTTTCCTTCCATTGGATCTACGGCTGTAAGCGGGAGAGGTCTTGGCAGTCCTTTTGAATCATTTTTAAATCCAAGCCGGCTCTGCGATGATGTTTCGCTTTTTGGAACTTCGATAAGAGCGTTCCATTCGCCGCACTCCGGGCATCTGCCAAGCCATTTAGGCTCTTCATGTCCGCAGGAGGAACATTTGTATACGAAAGTTTTTTGTTTTTTCATTAAGATTTTTTTCGAGGCGTTACGCGAAATCCAGCTCCAAAACGCCAGCCGTCAATATTTGACGTTTTATCATCTGTCCAGTATTTATATACCGGAAACCACGCGCGAAAATCCAAACCAAGCAGGAAATTATCATTTATCGGGAAATCAATTCCCAGACCCGCTGCAGGCATAAACCATCTGCCGCTGCTCCAGAAGTATTTTTTTATTGCGTCCGTTTGTAATCGCGCGTTTACGTCAATATCTCCTTTTAAATCATTGGGATGCAGATCGACAGCCAGAGCTACAACGCGTAAATCAAATGCCGGACCAAAAAACACGCGCATCGCGGCGTTACTCTGACCAAACGGAATTACTCCTGTTAGCTGAAGACCTGTAAGAAAACCCAATACAAACGCGGAACGGTTTTCGGGATTGCTCGCCATCGGATAGCCAAGTTTTACATTGTATTCATAATTTTTAAAATATATATCTTCGGTTATTTCAAGCCTGAAGTGAAACCTTGGCGGTCCCCAAAACTGCCATGCGGCGGAAAAACCCGCGGACGGAAGTATCGGCTCGGGATCAGAGTCAACTCCGTTGTTTGCCGGGAAGTATAAAAGGTTTCCGGAAAACGACCAGTAAAAATTGTCTGTAAATGAATTCGCGCTTAAGGAGATTAACGGCAGAAAAAAGATGACTAAAAAAACCGCCCTTTTTCTTAAAACTGTCCGGCGTTTTTGCCGATTGTTCTTTAAAAAAGCGGCATTTATGTTTATTCGTTTAAAAATCATAAATATTCAATAAGTATATCTTAAAAATCATTATGAAGCAATTGTTTACCCGGAATCATGGAATTGACAGATTTTTTTTATTGTTCCTTAATGATACTAATGAGTAAAAATTTAATAAGCAAAGTAAAATCGGTTTTATCGCGGCCGTTAATTGAAAAGGTACCGGCGGAGCTTCAGGAGAAATTTGATGAAATCCAGCTTAATAACAGCATCCGTAATATCAGGATACTGACTGTTATCGCCTTTATCGGAAAACTTGTAAATCCTGTTTTTATTTTGCTGACTAACCAGCATTTGGATAACGGATTTTTTGATTTTGTTGATTACAGCGAATTCGCGATTATTATTATTTTTAATGTCGCGATTACTTTTTTACGTAAAATTAATAAAAGAAAACTGCTGTGGTTTTTATGTTATTTTTTGATAGCGGGTTTTTATATTTTGTATGAGTACACAATAAATTTTACAGGGACAGTAGGACAGGTTCCTCAGATGTTTTTTTTAACAATATTTTTATTTTCGTTTTTGCCGGATTTTAAGCCGAAAATTTTTATTACGTTCGCCGCGCTTTATTTTCTTGTAACAGTTTATATACTAATGCTGAAGAATCAATATATTTATGAATTTTTCGGAGTGCAGTCTCATATTATCAATATATTTTTAATAATAATTATTACAAAAATTCTGCTTTATAACAGAAAAGTCAGAACATTTATTAATACATATCAGATAAATAAATTAAATGAAAATCTTTTAACCGCGAACGCGGAAATTAAAAAACAGAAAGAGGAACTTCGCGGTTATAACAATAATCTTGAAAAAATGGTTTTGGATAAAACCGATAGAATTGTCAGGCTTCAGAACGCTGTTATGGAAACAATCGCGGAGCTTGTTGAACGGCGGGATGACGCGACAGGCGGGCATATTAACAGGACAAGCAGATTTTTAAGAATTTTTATTGAGGCGGTTAAAGAAAAAGGTTTATATAAAAAATATACCGGCGCGTGGAATATTGATCAGATGGTTTTATCTTCGCAGCTTCATGATGTGGGAAAAATCGCCATTGATGACAGTATTTTAAGAAAGCCCGGTAAACTTACAGACGAAGAATTTGACAAGATGAAAAATCATACCATTCTTGGCGGCGAAATCATAAAAGAGATTCAGGCAAAATCCGAAGGTCAGGAATTTTTGGATTACGCGTTTATCTTCGCTGTTTATCATCACGAGAAATGGGATGGAACCGGTTATCCTTATAAATTGTCAGGAGATAAAATACCGATTCCCGCTAGGCTCATGGCGATAATTGATGTTTATGACGCGCTGGTTTCCGAAAGACCTTACAAAAAACCGTTCACCCACGAAAAGGCAATTGACATAATCAGTGAAGGAAAGGGCCTTCATTTTGATCCCGCATTAGCTGATCTTTTTATTTCGATTTCTGACAGGCTGCGTTAAATGTTCCGCGGTTATGGAAAATAGTGACTGTTATCTCCCGATATTGTATAATGGTTGATGATTAAATCCATTACAGCAGTCGCGTTATGCGCTGTCGGCGCCGAGAAAGCCGTATCAAACGAAATTAAAAAATTTATTCCGGTTAAAATATCTCATCCAGGCGAAGAATCTTTTTTTAAAATTGACGATTCACTGTACGGCAGGGTCAGGTTTAAAACAAATATCGCTGGTCTTTATCAGGCGTTGATAGGGCTTCGCGCCGCCGACCGCGTATTACTGGAAGCCGCTGTTTTTAACGCCAAAGATTTTGACGATTTATTTGACGGCGCGTCAGCGGTTGCCTGGGAAGAACTGATTCCAAAGGGAATGGGATTAAAGGTTGCGAAGGTTCGATCAAACCGTTCATTATTAAAAGCTGAAACAAGCATTCAGGCGATTGTTCACAAAGCCGCGGCGCAGCGCCTTTGCGAAAAATATAAAATGAGCCGGCTCCCCGAACCTGTTATAATTCCGCGGACAAAAAAAGAAAACCAGGGCGGTTCCTCTGACATAAAACCTGTTAAAGTCGCCGAAGTGCGGGTATACATCGAAAAAGACATTGTTTCCCTGCTTGTGGATTTAAGCGGGGAGCCGCTTTTTAAAAGAGGTTACAGGAGCGAGGGCGGCGCTGCGCCGCTTAGAGAGACAACCGCGGCGTCAATATTGCTCTTGTCCGGCTGGAAGCGCAAGTTTCCGTTATACGATCCTTTCTGCGGCTCCGGCACAATTTTAATCGAGGCGATTATGTACGCATGGGATATGTCTCCGGGGCTTGGCAGGCGTTTCGCGCTTGAGGATTTGCTGATTGCTGACAGTAAAACCGGACAAGCGGCGCGCGAATCACTGCGAAGTAAAATTGACTTTAACCGCGTTATTAGAATCGCGGGAAGCGATGAGGATATGCGTTCTGTTTCCATCGCGTCTTCCAACATCGCGAGGCTTTATGATATTGCCGAGGGCAGGGAACCTCAGCGCGGAATCCGCGCGGTTGATCGCGATAAATCTGGTATCAACCTAAAAGTTATCCCCATGAAAGACGCGAGTTTTCCTTTCGCCGCTTTTTCCGGATCAGAAGATAATGGATACATTATAACTAATCCGCCATACGGAAAAAGACTGGGCGATCAGTCTCAGGCGGAAAATATTTACAAGGAAATGTCCGGACTGGATTCGCGTTTTTCCGGCTGGAAACTCGCTGTTATAACTGATCACAGCGGTTTTGAATCTTTTTACGGAAGAAAAGCGGATTCCTGCCGCGAGATAAGCAACGGAGCGATTCCTTCCTATTTGTTTCAATATGAGTTAATATAAAATAAAAAGTTATAGTTTAATGAGGTGTTAGAAATGGCAATTACTGTTGAACATGACAAAAGAAGGCAGAAAATTCTTGAAAAAGCCCTTGTCGTTTTTATGGATGACGGATTTGAAGCGGCGACGTTCCAAAAAATCGCGGATCGATGCGGAATAACAAGAACAATACTATACTTATATTTTAAAAACAAAAGAGAAATATTTACATACAGCATAAAACAATTATTATCCAACGCCGAGGAAAAAATTAAAATAATCTGCGTGGATAAAAAATTAAGCTGCACAGAAAAAATATCCGATATTCTTTTATCAATTTTAAAACTGCTGGAACATAACCGGCAGCTTTTATCTGTGGTTCTTGATTATCTTCTGCTTATTTCCAAAGGCGATGTTAATCCCGATGAACGCGTCAGGCGCAGGACGGTGAGGCTTCGGCATATTTTATCTTCAATTGTGATAGAAGGCGTAAAATCAGGCGAATTAAAAAAAATAAAAATTAAGACAATGCATGATTCTCTCTACAGCTTTATTGAGTCCGCGATTTTCCAGCTTGTTGTTCTTAAGCGAAAAAATATTAATGAGTTGAAAGAAGCAATGCTTTTTACAGTAAAGCAGTTCGCTGTTTGAAATAAATTATGAATTTGGAATAAAGTAGCGCAGTTTTTTCATTACAATGTCAATGTCCAGCGGTTTGCCGATATGATCATCCATACCCGCTTTTATGCAATTGTCAATATCTTCTTTAAATACGTTAGCTGTCATCGCGATTATCGGAATTCGCCCGCGCGAAAGCGGCGCTGTTTTTGGTTTTTTTTCATAATCGCGGATTTGCCTTGTCGCTTCGTAGCCGTCCATTCCCGGCATATGAACATCCATCAAAATAAGATCGTATTTTTGAGGGTCGTTTATGTACATTTCTACAGCCTGTACTCCGTTAACCGCGCAATCTATTTTTAAATTTGCCTGTTCAAGAAGCATCATTACAATTTCCCGGTTTATTTCCATGTCTTCCGCAAGCAGTATATTTCTGCCATTAAAATTTACAGAGTCTTCTGTTTGAGTATTTTCCGTTTCTATTTGCTTATTGCTGTCTCTGCCGCGTTTAACTTCCATCGTGAACGCGAAGGTTGACCCTTTACCCTGATCCGATTCGACCCAGATTTTTCCGCCCATCATGTGAACAAAACTTTTTGATATGGAAAGTCCAAGTCCTGTTCCGCCGTAATTGCGCGCCGTGCTTGATTCAGCCTGCTGGAATGATTGGAATAAATTTTTCTGATGCTCTCTGCTTATCCCGATTCCCGAATCTGTAACGCTTATCTGCAGCGCGCAGGTATCATCGTTCTCGTTAATTAATTTCGCGTTAAGGCTGATAATTCCGTTCTCCGGCGTAAATTTTACCGCGTTGCTTAACAAATTGGTTATTACCTGCGATATCCTCTGATCATCGCCTATCATTATTTTAGGTATTTTGTTATCTATGTTTACAAGAAAAGTCTGATGTTTTTCTTCTACGCGGAAGTTGATTACATTTACGACCTGCGCGATCATTTTCTCAAAATCAAATTCAACGGGAACTAGTTCAAATTTATTAGCTTCAATTTTTGACATATCAAGAATGTCATTAATAACGCCGAGCAGGTGAGTTGACGCTTCTCCGATTTTTTCCAGAGCGTAATTTTTTCGTTCAATATCGTAAGAATTTTTCGCTATTATTGTCATGTTTATAATAGCGTTCATGGGAGTGCGCATTTCATGGCTCATGTTTGAAAGAAACTCGCTTTTTGCCTTGCTTGCGGCGGTTACTTCCGTTACCGCGTCTTTTAATTTTGTGTTATAAATATCGAGCATGATCGCGCCTGCGATTGTGCTCGCGGCTGCCGCGACAAAGTTTTTTTCGTTATCTGTCCACGCGCGCGGATTTTTTTTCTGCTCCACGGCGAGGAATCCCCATAATATCCCTTCAACATATAATGGCGCGCAGATAAACGCGTAAATGCCTTCGGCGAGAACATCGCGGAAAACATCATTGCTGCTGGTTCTTGTATCCGTGCATGAAAGAATCGGCAATGTAACGCAGTCATACAGCCTTTGCGGGAAACTATTTTTAATTAATTCGCGGGTATTTAAATTTTTTCTTCTGGGATCTTTAATATTTGATGTCCATTGACATTCTACCGACGCTTCTCCGTTTTCATAATCAAGATTAAAAATTATCACGCTTGATACTTTATAATAATGTCCAAGTTTCGCGATTGCTTCCTGTATAAGCGTTTTTATATCATCGGATGAAACAAATCTTCTTGAGATTTCTGAAATTAATTCCTGCTGTTCAAGGCGAATTTTTAAAAGCTCGCTTTGATTCTGAAGCTCATCTGTCATTAATTTTATGCTGCGAAGATCATATTGATAGCATAACGCGACATAATTATCCTTGTATTTTGTGCGGGTCAGCGCTGCCTCAAACGGTATAATTTCACCTGACTGAGTGCGGTGCGTCCACTCGGTATTTATATTTTCTCCGTTTATTGTTCTTTTTATCACCTCAATTATTTTTTCGGCGGATTTATCTCCGTTAGGCTGATATTCCGGAAGAAACTCAAAAAAATGATCGGTATAATATTTTTTATCGCAGTTAAACAATTCTAAAATCGCGTTGTTCGCGTCAATTATTTTTAGATTTTCATCTATGATTGTAAAGCCAATGGGAGCGGCATCCAGCATCGCCCGGTTAAATTTGTAAGCTTCGGATATTTCCTGTTCCATGTCTTCGCGGATAACGGCGTTCGCGCAAAGAAACGCCGCCGATCGCATTAGTTCTGTCAGTTCATCTTCAAAATACCGTTCTTTTTTTCTGTCCTCAAAAAGAACAAATCCCCAAAAATCATTGCTGATAAAAATTGGCGTAACAAATAAAGAAATCACTCCGTATTTTCTGAGCATCTCGGCTTCCTGCGGCGGCTGCATCCGCACAGGACTGTTAATTGTTTTATCACATAACAGGATATTTTCCCAGCTCGGCGCAAGTTTGGAATATGTCACATCATTAAAAAACGGAGTAATGTCGGTAGTGCCGCCGGATTCCCTGTCCCATCTGTAAATTTGCGAAACATGCATTTCGCCGGTTTTTTTAAAATTTCGCCAGACTGAAATTCTGTCTAAGTCCATTACATCGGCAATGAGTCTTACTCCTTCTGTCATCATCGCATCGAATGATTTTTGGCTTTTCGACAGGAATTGAACGGCGGCTTTATTCAGCGCGCCTGACATTTTTTCGCGGCGTTTTGTTTCATCGCGATCTGTTAAATGTTTTTCATTTACATTGTCTTCTTTCATTTTATTTATTAACAATTGATAATTTACCTAAATTCTTCCATTATAATTATATCACATAATTTTTTCGGTTGTAAATTACAGCTTGAATTTTTTTTGCTTTAGCTGAATACTGTTGTTATGGATGCGGGTCAAACCATCTTAATTTCCAGCCAGTTGATATTCGGGGCATTAGCTGCTTTCATGGCGATTTTTCTTTGGCCGAAAATCAGAGACGCCGCGTGGTTGTTAATTATATTTGGCGCGATTGTCGCGTATATAGAAACTGTATACTCCATCCTAGAAAGATTTGGCATTGCCGGAAATGAGTTAATTATTTTTGGATCTATTCCTTTAATATCGCTTGTTTTACCGGTTATCAGGATGTCTTTTTTCATTGCCGCGTTTGTGATAATGGCGGTCAGACAGTCCCGGAATAAATAAATTATACTGTTTTAAACAGGTGATATAATTATAAACAGAGGAGAGTTTATGAAAGCAATTATTATCGGTCTTGTTATTATCGCTGCCGCTGTTTTTGCTGTCTTACCGGCGGATGTTATTGGTTTTGGTTTAGGCTGGGGAGACGATGTTCTCGCTTTTTTACGCGGCGGCGTTCCGGTTATTGCTGTTCTGATTGGTTTTATTGCGGTATTTATCGGAATCGCTGATATCAAAGACCGCGCCGAAGCGAAAAAAGAAGAAGCTAGAGAAAAACAAAACGAAGCGGCGTAAAAAATAAAATTTCCACTTAAGGTAGAAATACAGTTCCTTTTTGATTACCTGACGCGAGAGCTTCAAGGCAGCCTGGTTTTCCGCCGTTCGCGAGAATCGCTGGTATTCCGTAAGACAGAGAAAGTTCCGCCGCGTCTAGTTTAGTGGCGATTCCTCCCGTGCCGAAGCTGTTTGCCCCGCCTATAATGATGCTTTTGCGTATAACGCCGATATCGCGCACTTCTTCGACAAGAACCGCCTGCGGATCGTCTTTTGGATTTTTATCGTATAAACCGTCAATGTCGCTGAACAGGATTAATAAATCCGCGCTCCATAAAATCGCTGAGTTTGCAGCTAACGTGTCATTGTCGCCGATTTTTATTTCTTCCACTGATACTGTGTCATTTTCATTTATGATTGGTATAATGCCTTCGTCAACAAGCGTAAAAAGCGTATTGCGCATATTCAGGGTTCTTTTTGAATCGTTAAAATCGTCTCTTGTTAAAAGAATCTGCGCGATGTGAAGATTATCATCAATTACATCCTGCTGCGCGAAGGCGCGCCGCCACGCGTCCATCAGCTCAACCTGCCCGACCGCGCATAACGCCTGCCTGTAGTGGATGTCTTTTTTGCGCGCCCATTTATCCATTGTAGAAAGACCTGCTACCTGCGCGCCTGAAGATACAATAATTATTTGTTTTCCTTTTTTTATTAATGTTGTTGTTTGCCGGGCGAACTCTGAAATAAACGTTGAGTTAATTTTTCCATCTTTTCCCGCAAGCGTATTTGAACCGATCTTTATTACGATTTTTCGCGCGTCTGATATAAGTTTCGCAATCATCTTATTTGACCATTACCCGTTACAAGATATTTTATTGTTGTCAGAGCTTCAAGCCCCATCGGTCCTCTCGCGTGGAATTTCTGCGTGCTGATTCCGAGTTCCGCGCCAAATCCAAACGCGCCGCCATCCGTAAATCGCGTAGACGCGTTGACATAAACGCAGGCAGCGTCAACGCGGCTGCGAAAATTTTCCGCGGCTCGCAGATCATTTGTTAAAATCGCTTCTGAATGTTTTGTCCCGTAATGGTTGATATGATCAATCGCCTCGTCACATGATGAAACTGTTTTTACAGCGAGAATGTAATCTAAAAATTCGGTTCCCCAGTCTTCTTCCTCCGCGTCTTTAACGATTAAGCCTGCGGGAAGCGTCTGCGCCTTTGGATGATCTCTGTAAACCGCCTTTTTCGACGCGGCATCGCATCGCAGCTCTGTTTTTCCGGCGATGTTACGCGCAAGTTCGCGCATCAGCGCGTTTAACGCGTCTTTATGCACAAGTAAAGTTTCCACCGCGTTACATGCTCCCGGTTTTTGGAGTTTCGCGTTTAAAATTATTCCGACAGCGCTGTCGATACCTTCGCTTGTTTCCAGGTACGACGGTTCGACATAAATATGGCAGTTTCCTTCGCCTGTCTCAATGACAGGAACGCGCGCGTTTTCCACAACGTGGCGAATCAGCTCTTTTCCTCCGCGCGGAAGAACCGCGTCAATATAATTACGCGCAACTAATATTTCGTCAATTTCATCCCTGCTGCCGGATTGCGCAAGCTCGACAGCGTCCGCTAATCCGCCGCCGTTTGCCAATCCTGTTTTTATTGCTTTAACAATTTCCTTATTAGACTGGAGCGCTGAAGAGGAGCCCCGTAAAAGTATCGAACAGCCGGCTTTGTACGCGAGGGCGGCGCAATCCGCTGTAACATTAGGGCGCGATTCATAAATGATTGCGGCAACGCCGATTGGAACAGTTACTTTTTCTATTTTTAAGCCGTTTGGAATTGTCCAGCCTGCCTGCGCTTTTCCGATTGGATCTTCTTGTCTTATTATTACTTCGATTCCCTCGATTATGTCATCTATTCGCTTATCATTTAATAACAGACGGTCAATCAGGCTTTCTTTCATGCCGCCTTCGCGCGCTTTTTCCACATCAAGCGAGTTGGCTTTTAATACCGCTGTTTTGCTTTTTTTTATTTCGGCTGCTGCCGCGGCGAGCGCCGCGTCCTTTGCCGCGCGGTTTTGCAGTTCAAGCTTCGCCTGAGCTTTTTTTAACGAGATGAAAATTGGCTGTAATAAACCGGACATATGCTTACTTTAATGTATTATTTTCTGTTAAACAAGAAGGAAGCTCGGGATAATGGTATGATTTTTTTATATTTCATTAAGTTAAAATAAAATATTTTAAAAAAAATTTTGCTAAAATATAAATAATGTGATAAAATTTAACTCATATATAATTTACCGGCGGGTATTATACGCATAAAAAGGAATGAATTATGGAAAGACGAGTAAACAAGTACTTTTTCGCGGCGGTTAATGTTTGCGTGGGATTGTTTGGTTTTGACCGGTTTTTAAGAGGACAAGTGGGGCTTGGTATTCTTAAATTATTAACATTTGGCGGTTTATGTATTTGGGCGTTAGTTGATGTGATTATTACTTTATTGAAAGTCGGAGAATACGACAAAGATTTTGAATTTGTAAACGGCAAATGGAAGTAAAATTACATAATTACGCCGGGTTTTTCTAATCTGGCGTTTAACGCTCCACAGCGGATGCCCTCGTTGACTGCTTCTTTAATGGCTGCGCCGTTATCTATGGCTGACGCGAGTCCCGCTGTAAACGCGTCACCGCAGCCGATTGTGTTTACGGCTTTGACAACGGGGATATCAATTTCATAGAAATTATCTTTGTTCGCGGCTGTTATTTCCCGGCTGCCGTTGGTTAAAATTACAAG
>Ga0209755_10001858_pt1 | contig 30992 bp, 25 predicted proteins | sample TergutCo191P1_FD_187301 | JGI IMG/M metagenome (GOLD analysis project Ga0209755, IMG submission 187301) | Cornitermes sp. P1 segment gut microbial communities from Petit-Saut dam, French Guiana - Co191P1 (SPAdes) (version 2) | ecosystem: Host-associated > Arthropoda: Insects > Digestive system...
GTCTCTCTCTACTCGTTTAGAGTATTGGTGCCGGAACCAATGCCAGTTCCGTTTCTTTGTCAAAGTAGCGAGCCTTTTCCATCCTGGGGATGAAATTGGCCGTGTCACCAACCTTGAAGATACTTTGGGGGTTGGTACGGGCAACCAGAGGCTGGGTGCCAGTGGAAAGCCAAAGGTGAGTTTCAGCACCCAAGGGTTCAACCACGGTTACCTTCGTGGCAAAGCTGTTGTTCCCGGCGCTTTCGACATAGTCAAGATCCTCGGGGCGAATGCCGAAGTGAACCTGCTTGTTCACATACTTCTTGAGGAATTCGACATGACCAGGATCTGGCTTAAGCTTGAAGGAATCCTTGTTTTCGGCCAAAAGCAGGGCACCGCTCTCTTCGATTACCGTCACGGTAAGGAAGTTCATGGGCGGCGAGCCGATGAAGCCGGCGACAAACTTGTTCGCAGGGTGGTTGTACAGGTGCAGCGGGGCACCAATCTGCTGGATGAACCCGTCCTTCATTACGACGATCTTGCTCGCCATGGTCATGGCTTCCACCTGGTCGTGGGTAACGTAGACGATGGTCGCATTCAGGCGCAAGTGAAGGCTGGAAAGTTCCGCACGCATCTGGACGCGCAGCTTGGCGTCGAGGTTCGAAAGCGGCTCGTCGAAAAGGAAGACTTTGGGGTTACGAACGATTGCCCGTCCCACGGCAACACGCTGCCTCTGACCGCCGGAAAGAGCCTTGGGCTTGCGATCCAGGAATTTCTCGATATCCAGGATTTTGGCGGCATCCTTGACCCGCCTTTCGATTTCGTCCTTCGGCACTTTCTTAATCCGCAGACCGAAGGCCATGTTTTCATAGACGTTCATGTGGGGATACAGGGCGTAGTTCTGGAACACCATGGCAATGTTCCTGTCCTTGGGCGGAACATCGTTCATAAGCTCGCCGTCGATATACAGCTCGCCTTCCGTGATGTCCTCGAGGCCCGCAATCATTCGGAGCGTGGTCGATTTACCACAGCCCGAAGGCCCTACCAATACGACAAATTCCTTGTCCTCGATTGTGATGTTGGCGTTCTCGACGGCGCGAACACCGCCTTCGTACACCTTACCGATGTTTTTAAGTTCCACTTTTGCCATCTGCTGGCCTCCCTATAGGGTTATTTTATCGAGCCCTTTCAATTGGAATCAACTGGAAAGGGCATACTACAATATACAGGGGAAGGGCTGGCTTTGTCAACTCAATGTTGAGATATCGTATCGTTGGGGCATAGCAAGTGCCCAAAAATGGCAGCATGAACCCTACTGCCACACAACCTCGTAGACCAGGGGCGTTTCCAGCACCAGGATGTCCAGAAGGGGAATCGCAAACTCCGCCCTGCTACCGGAAAAGGTACCACCCCTAACGCTCTGTATGGGCCCCGGAAAATCTATCCAGGCACGGATTGTTGCCCCGGCGATTTCCGCGGCTATTGCACTGCCGTACACGGCACCAACCAGAAACAGGTATTCGTCCCCAGTCATCGCCTCGCCGGTTGCGACGGGGGCCATAAGCGCGGCAAGGTAGTTGGTTATGTCGGGGGAAATAAGAGCCAGAATGTCCCGCCCGGAATCACGATCAAGGCTGGCGGTAAAACGCCCCCCGCCGCCGGCCCTCTGTTCAAAAGTGATAAAGTCCCTCCCGCCGCCGGCAAGAAGTTCGCCGATATGCGAGCTTTGCACCTGCCCTTCGATTGAAACAGGCGATGTGTTAGTCAGCGAAACCGAGGCAATGCCCGGCGCATGAGCCATGGAGGCGGATATTGCCGGGCCGTCCAGGATGGCCGTTCCAGGCGCAATGCCCGCGACGGCGGCAAAACCCATGATAAGCGTCGCCATCCTTGGTTCCAGGGCCGCAAAAATGTTCAGATCCGCACGGCCATCCGCCTGGAGGGAACCTGAAATTTGGGTTGCACAGGATGCAAAGGACAGCATGAAAGCGAACAGGAGGGAACAAGCAAGGGGAATCTTAGTCATATGCCTTATTATAGTACATTTTGGTCGTATACGGCAATGAGGGGGGATCCAAGGCATTGATGCCTTTCATCTGAATCTTCAACTCCCGGGCTTGCCAACAAGCAGGCGTTCTAGGTATCGTGTGTCATGCCCACTTTGAAAATAAGCGACGAATCGATAAGGCAGGCGGCAAGGGCCATTTCCCAGGGTGGGCTTGTGGCGTTTCCCACCGAAACGGTCTACGGCCTTGGCGGCGATGCCTTCAAGCCAGATGCCCTGGCAAAAATTTTCGAGGCCAAAGGCCGCCCACGCTTCGACCCGCTGATTGTCCATATTGCCGATCTTGAAACACTGGAAAAAGTCGCCGAGCTTTCCATGCTGGGCAGGGACGCACTACAAAAACTTTCCCTATTAACGGAAAACCTTTGGCCTGGCCCCCTAACCCTGGTTCTGCCGAAGCAAAAGTCCGTTCCGGATCTTGCCACCAGCGGCATGAGCACCGTGGCCCTTAGGCTTCCAGCCCACGAGACGGCACGGCGGCTCATCGCCCTTTCCACCGGGGCGGTGGCGGCCCCAAGCGCAAACCCCTTCGGCTATTTAAGCCCAACCAGGGCGGAGCATGTCGCGGAAATGCTGGGCGAAAGGGTCGATTTGATTCTTGACGGGGGGCCGTCGCAGGTCGGGGTGGAATCCACCGTGCTGGATCTCTGCAAGGGGCAGCCGGCGATACTCCGCCCCGGCGGCACGCCAAAAGAGGCAATCGAGGCACTGATCGGCCCGGTCGCAATAGGCCCTGCCCTTAATGCCGACGAGCTTGCCGAAAACAGCGGCCTACCCTCCCCAGGCCTTAGCAAAAGCCATTACGCCCCACGCAGCCCTCTTTTGGCGCATGAGGGCGAATCCATTTGCGCTTTGTCCCCTTCCAAAGAAGACGGCGCGGCATTTCTTTTTTTTGACGGCGCGTCCCGAAATGGCTGGCTTTCGACACAGTCGATGGAAAAGGGCTTTAGGGTCGCCGTCACCATCGCCGTCCTTTCCGAAACAGGCGACACGCTCGAAGCGGCGGCACGGCTTTTCCAGACCCTGCACGAACTGGATCGCCTAAGCCCAAAGCGCATACACGCACAGCTTGCCCCCGAACATGGCCTTGGCATGGCGATAAACGACCGCCTGCGACGTGCCGCAAGCGCCGTCTAAGATTTACGATTTGCCGTATTCAGGGGCCTGCTCCGCCGCCGCCGATTCCCAAGCCTCGTCGAATTCCGCCAACTCGTACACATATTCGGCGGCGACAGAATCAACCCGTGACTGGAGTATCGCATCCTTCACTTCGGCCACACACAGCTCAAGATTTTTTTCAATGTCCTTGCCCCAAAAACGCAGAATCGTCCAGCCAAGTGTCGTAAGCTGCCTTTCGTTGCCGTTATCCCTTTCAATGTTGCGTTCTATTTTTCCGACCCAGAATTCACGGCGGGTTTTTAGTCTTTCCTTTTTCAAATTCCAGTCCTTGCCGTGCCAGAACTCCCCGTCGCAGAATATGGCAATTTTGTGTTTGGTGATTGCAATATCAGGCTTTCCAGGCAGGCCCTTGTAATTTTTCCGATAGCGTATGCCGCTGTTCCACAGTGCCCTGCGAAAAACAAGTTCAATTTTTGTGTCCGTACTTTTGATCCGGCTCATGGTGTAGCTGCGTAGGGCGCAGACCCCTTCTTTGTCCTCGCTTTCGCTTTTGTCAGATGCGGTTTTTTTCTTCGACAAGGCCTCCTCCACCTACAGTAATTGCATACAATGGGGGGACTGTCCAGCCCCGAACTTGCATGAGCGGCAGCTTCAGGCCCTCCGCGTTTGCCCTGCTGCCCCCTTGTTAAAACAGCACCAGTACCCCATAATTGGCACAGGCATTGGCAAGCGAAATTGAAAGAGAAAATCGAACGTATTATCAAAAGCTGCCTCGATAGAAACCCCTGCGATGTTGATATACGCTACGGGGAGCCAATGGCGAATCACTGCAGCTTTAAGGTCGGCGGCCCAGCGGACTGCCTTCTGCGGCCTTCAGGCGAAGGCTTCCCGGCCTTTGCCGCCGCCCTGCTTGCCCGTGCCAGAGCCGAGGGCATCCCGCTTTTCATACTCGGCGGCGGGGCTAACATAGTCCTTGCGGACTCCGGCCTTCGGGGGATTGTCCTGGACATGGGCGGCTGGATCGGCAAAACAAGGCTTGGGGAAAACAGGCTGCGTTTCCGTTCGGGGACAAGCCTCGACGAGGCGGTGGAGGTTGCGGCCAGCGCCAGGCTTTCCGGGCTGGAATTTCTTGCCGGCATGCCCGGTAGCATCGGCGGTGCGGTATGGATGAACGCCCGCTGCTATGGCAGGGAAATCTCGGACTTGCTGGTCGAGACCGAGGTCATAGATTTTTCCAGGTATGTCCCCGAAATTTTCCGCCTACCCGCCAATCCCAAGGAATTTGGCTACAAACGCAGCCCCTTCCAAAGCCGCAGGATGCTAATCCTTTCCGCCTCGTTCAAGCTGAAACCTGGGGAAGCCGGATCCATCCGAGCCGAAATGGACGGTTTCCGCCGAGATCGAGAGGACAAAGGCCATTACCGTTTTCCTTCGGCAGGATCGGTGTTCAAAAACAACCCCGCATTTGGCAAGCCCACCGGGAAAATCATCGACGAACTGGGCCTTTGCGGCCTGCGGATCGGCGGGGCACAGGTTGCGCCATGGCACGGGAACATGATCGTCAACACCGGCGATGCCACAGCCGCCGACATTCACGCGCTGACGGAGGAGCTTGCCGCCAGGGTCAGGTCGGCAACCGGCTTCAACCTTGAACCAGAGATTCTTTTTGTGAACTGATTCCTATGCATTCCCCAGCCTAAGCTCGCACCTCTTCCTGTAAAAGGCAAGGCCGTATTTCATTACCTTGGTATACCCTTCCTCGTTCCAGTAGGCGGCGTAGTCCTTCTCCTCTATCTGCCCCAGGGCTTCCTCGCAGAGGGCGGGGAGCGCGTTGAATTTCTTCGCCACTTTTAGCTCGAAAATAATTGCCCTGTCCATCGCGTACAGGACCAGGTCGCTTCGCCCGTGGCCGCTTTCCCTGTTGGATTTAACCCTGTAGCCTTTTAATTTGGACAGTACACCAACCATAAAACCGTGGTAGAAATTTTCCGCGCTGTCCATGTAGCTTATGCTTTCCGCAAGTAGTTTTGAAAGCTCGGTCCGAAAGGTTTCCACGTCCCCGTTCAGAATGGCATCGAAGAACGCGCCAAGGTTCTTTTCGGCCATGCTTTCGTCGAACCACTCCTTTATTTTGGTTTCATATACATAATACAGCTCCAAATTCGGGATGGATAAATCCAGTACTTTTTTCACCCCATCCTGGCGCTCGCCCACCTTTTTCAGGTAGCCTGTAAAAAACATGAGGTTCCACAGATTGTCGGCGCTTTTGTATATCTCATCGTAGGTTATGTCCTCGTGGATTGTTTTCGTTATCGTCCCCCTGGCTATCAGGGCTTCCAGTTCCGTTTTCGCCTCGTCGTCCGCCCTGTCTATCAAGCTGCGGACAATGTCGTTGCCGCTGGTGTTTACCCAGTGGGGTTCCGGGAACCTGTTTATGTTCTTAACCCAGTTGCTCACCACCTTGATGGAACTCCAGGGATTGTACACCTCCGTGTTCCCAAACAGGTAGCCGTCATACCAGTCCCTGACAATCTCGGCCTTGCAGCCCTGGCCATAATACCCAAGCATGGCATCCATCTCGTCCTGGGTAAAGCCGAAATGCTCGCCATAATGTTCGCTTAATATCGACACGACATCCAGGTTGTTCAGCCCGGTGAATATGCTCTCCTTGGATATCCGCAGGCAGCCGGTTATAACCGAAAACTGCAGGTGCGGGTTGTCCTTGAACGCATCGCTCAAAAACGGGCGGACAAAATCCACCATCTCCTGGTAAAAGCCCCGCACCCAGGAATTCTCCAGCGGCACATCGTACTCGTCGATTAGGATTACGGCTTTTTTGCCGTGGTAGCCCTCCAGACATTTGCCCAGGAACCTGAGGGAGGAATGGTAGTCGCCCACGGAGCCTTCCCCGTCAGACAGTTTCCTGAATGTTTTCAGGGTGGCATGATCGGATATCTTGTCCGCAACATAGGCATGGCGTTTAAATTCGTCGGCGATGTCGCTTATTATCTGTTTGCAGGAGACCTCGAAACTATTCAGCTTCCAGCCCCTAAAGCTAAGGAATATCACCGGGTACTTGCCTTGATGCTCAAGGTACTTCGCCCCGGCGGCCTCTATCTTAAGGCCCTTAAAGAGCGCCCCTGTATCCTTGCCGCCAAGCTCCGCCGTGTCCTCGAAAAAGCATTTGAGCATGGTCTGGTTGAGCGTCTTGCCGAAGCGGCGTGGTCGGGTGCATAGGCTTACCGTGGCACCTTTGTCCAAAAGATCCTTTATGAACAGGGTTTTGTCCACGTAGTAATAGCCGCCTTCAATCACGCGATCAAAGAACGCCTGTCCTATGGGCAAAGGGGTCGGGGGATTTTCCATTTTTGTTACCTCGCTTAACATACCTATCTCCTCCTGGCTCAGGTTTAGTAATCCTTCAGCAGGCTGGCGTTCAACTCCATGCACGCATCAAGTATAGCACGTTTGCGACCGTCGTTGCTGAAAAGAGGCTAAGCACCCTCCTGCCGCCAGCCAAAGTATTCCAAAAGGAGATCGAATTATCATAAAATCCAATAATGTGCTTGACTTTTAAGGCAGAACATGGCATGATTTTTGCAGCTCGTTCTGATAAATAGATACGGAACGCTGTCTTTCCTGGATGCCAAAGGTGTCGCTGGGATTTGATTTCACTTGAAGTACACGCGAGTATCTTAGACTTTCAATCAGAATGAAAAACACGCGGATTCCTTTGCGGGGTTCGCAAGCAGTATCCACGCAGGAAGTATGCGCATCATGCATCGAGGAGGAATTATGAGAAAAGCGAAAAATGGGGGGCTGTGGAAGGCCCTGGCAATCCTGGCGGCATTCGGCTTGGCCCTGGTTTTGACGGGCTGCCCAAGCCCGGCCACCTTCCCCGACGAGCCTAGCCCGGTCACATCGGTAAGGGTCGTTCCCGACCCTGAAAACCACGGGATGGTTCTCGATGGAGACACTGGAACCCTGAACTACCTGATTACGATCGTTGGCGAGGGTGTTTTCCCTATCAGGCTTCACGAGGATGTCGTTGTCGCCCAGGAGTGCGGGGCGCCTTTGCCAGAGAGCATAACTCTCAACCCGGGTCAGGTTACGGCTCCTGGTGTCGCCTCCCCACTCAGTTTTTCGATAGACAGGCTTGCGCCCGCCTCTTTTTCGCTGGTCGTAAGCGTACATGGGGTTGCCTCCGCGCCCTTTAACCTTGTAGTGGGGACAATAGCGGCGGTGGATGTCGCTCCCGCGCCCAACCCCGGGATGGCGGTCGCCGGTTACGGGGGGGCCCTCAACTACCTTATCAGGATCGATGGCGCGGGGGTTTTTCCCGTCGATTTCCAGGACCTCGATGTTAGGCTGGCAAATCAAGATAGGGATCCACTGCCAGCTGGGATCTCCGTGAACCCAGGCGCGGTGGAAGCCACGGGCCAGTATTTCCCCCTTAGCATTTCGGCCGAAAGACCTGACGAAGCCACTTACTCGCTGGTCGTAAGTCTACACGGAATCGAGTCCGCCCCCTTCGATCTTGTCGTAAGCGGCGACTCCTTTGCCGCCCGCCTTGCCCTCCTGCACATCCTGGGTCTACCCGAGGGCGAGTCAGAAGCCACTGTAGAAACGGTAAGCCCCTACGAGGGAATCCTTCCGCAGGAACTTTATTTTGACGGGAGGGAAATTAACATCATCCTGGTCGGCGAGCCTGGCGACACGCTGTACATTGAAAACCCCGGCACAATGTTCACGATTGGCGCGGGCGTTACCCTGACACTTAGGGACATTATCCTGCGGGGTGTGGAAGACAACACCGAAGGCACCCTGGTGGTGGTGGGCAGTGGCGGCACCCTGGTTATGGATACAGGGTCGGTCATTACCGGCAATTTCAATACAAACCCCAGCCCTTTGATTGTCTATCAAGGCGGCGGGCTGCGCGTGGAGGCCGGCGGGACCTTTACCATGCTGGACGGCGAAATCACCTACAATGATTCCGAATGGGGCGGCGGGGTGTTCGTCATGGGCGGAACCTTCGTCATGAAAGACGGGCAAATCCGCGACAATGTGGCCGCGCAGGGTGCCGGCGTACGCACCCACTTAGCAGGCAGCGTTTTCAGCATGTACGGCGGGGAAATCCTGGGTAATGTTGGGCTACAAGGCGCCGGCTTAAACGTGGCTACCGGTACCACCTTCAACATGCACGGCGGGGCAATAAGCGGCAACCTGGCCGAAGCCATAACCGACGGCGCTGTTTTGGGCGGCGGGATGCTTAACAATGGAACCGTGAACATGTACGGCGGGGAAATCTCCGACAACGAGGCCAACCAGGGCGGCGGCGTGGATAACAGGGGCACCTTCAACATGCACGAAGGGGCGATAATCTCCGGCAACACCGCCGTAGAAGGCGGAGGCCAAGCCTTGGGCGGCGGGGTTATCAACAGCGCAACCTTCAACATGCGCGGCGGGGTATTTTCGGGCAATTCCTCGGTCGAGTCTGGCGGCGGGATCATTAACTTTGGATATTTCCGAATATCCAATGGGGTTCTTTATGGCAGTGACGAGCCGGAGTCTGCGAACAGGGCCCCCAGTGGGCCAGTATTGAACAGCCAGCCCAACGCAACATCCCAACACGGCAGCTTCGCCAACGGCGCTTTCACCCCCCAGGGCGATTTAGCCAGCACCGGCCTCACCATAGAGGTGGAGGAAGGCGAGCTTATAAGGCCGACTGCGGGGCCCAGTTCCCTTGGCGCATCCTTGGATTTTAATCCGAGGGGGGCCTTGTCCGGGAACCTATTTAGGGAACGGGCGGCGGCGCCCAGGGAACTTGACTTGGCTTTGGCCTTAAGAATGCTCGAATAGCGGGCGTTTTATGGAACGGACATTTGAAGATGGAACAAGCATAGGAGGTTCTACCATGAGAAAGGCAGTGTTTTTGATTGCCGCCTTGGGTCTCGCACTGGCGTTTGCCGGCTGCAGGGGCATAACAAGTGATCTTCACGACACGCATACCATTACCTTGAATCCAGGTCCTTACGCCTCGGTGGGGGGTGAAAGGACTATCAGCCTGGAGACCGACATCTGGGGCAGGCTCCCGCAGTTGCCGACCCCCCAAAGGGTGGCATGGCGTTTCGAGTGCGAATGGAGGGGCGGTGATATTGAAGTCCCCGTCGTAAACCCCTATTTTGACTGGAACGATCCCGACTTGGACTGGGGCAACCCGAATCTAGCTGTCATCGACAGGGTTACCCTTCCGGAGATACACGGCGAGTGGCATATCCCGGTAAGCAGGGACGCAGACGGCAACCTGCATCCGGGAACGCCGGTGGCGGTTTTCCACGGGCAGGCGCATTGCGAGCACAATGGCTGCCAGCAGTGGCGCTGGGTGCATGGCGCGTCCGGCGAGGCTGCCCAGTTCGTGGGCTGGTTTACCGCCGGCGGCTATGCCGGCGGCACCTCGCGGGTAAGCGAACGGACGGTGTTTACCGCCGACACCACCCTCTTCGCCAGGTGGTTGACCCTGGGGGAAATTGAGGCAGGTTCCGTCGCGGCACAGATTGCCGCCCTGCACACAGGGGGCCTGCCTTTTGCGGCTACCATTACGGTGAACCCCGGCCCGGCGGATAGGGTCGGGCCCAGCGACGAGCGCATTGGGCCCCAGTTGCTGTACTTTGGCGGCAGGGAAATCACGATTACACTACAGGGCATGAGGGAGACCCTCTTGGATTACTGGGGCAACCCGGTTTACCCCCCCAACGAATCGTTTACCGTGCTGCAGTTGCGCGAGCCGGGTGCCATGTTCACGGTCGGCCGCGGCGTTACCCTTATACTTCGGGATGTCCAGGTATGGGGCTTCGACCTGAACTACACCTCCGCCATCGTCATCGAAAACGGCGGGAGGGTGATTATAGGGGACAACGCCTACGTTGCGTACAACAGCACCTTTAGCACCAGCTACGGCGGCGGCATAACGGTGCAGCCCGGCGGCGAGCTTCGCATGGAAGGCGGGAGGATTTTCGGGCAATTCGTGCGGCATCCCCGCATTGGTGCAAACCTGGTCATGGGCGGCGCCGGCGTGTGGGTGCGAGGCGGGCGCTTCGAGATGACCGGTGGGTCAATTGGTGGGCTGGGAATCCCCCTGCAGGCTAACTTGTCCTTTGGCGGCGGCGGCGCGGTCATGGTAAGCCACGGCGGGCACTTCGAGATGACCGCTGGTCTTATTTACGATAATATGGCGGTTGTGGGCGCCGGCGTTTTCGTCAGCGGTCGCGGCGGGGGCATTTTTGACCCTGGCGACTTCGATGTGGGTCTTCCCGGCGGAACCTTTGCGATGAGGGGCGTGACCGTCTCGTCTGCCAACGGATTCGCTCCCGATGATCTGCTCGACCATTATTTTGACGGTATCGAGGGTTGGGACAGCCCCACCCCCCCTTGGGAAGGCGCTTCCATACGGAATAACCTCACCTTTAACTGGGGTGGCGGGGTGTCCGTCGCTCTTGGCGGGCGTTTCGACATGCACGGTGGGTTCATAATTGATAACGAGGGCTGGGATGGAGCTGGGGTTCACAATGACGGCACCTTCATAATGCACGATGGGTTCATCGCCTTCAACGATGCGAACAACGCCGCCGGTATATCGAACTGGGGCCACGCCGAAATGTGGACTGGGCTCATTCTCTTTAACGACGGCATTGCCGGTGCCGGCATTAGGAACTGGGGCGACTTTTTTATGTTCGACGGGCACGTTACCGGGAACATAGGGAACGGCGGCCCCACCGGGGGGATATTCAACCTTGGTCAGTTCCATATGCACGGCGGCTCGGTTACTTCGAACGCTTCCAACAGCCAATCTGGGGGGATTTCCCACGGGATTATCGGGATGCCTTACCTTGGGCGGTTCCTCATAACCAGCGGCCAGGTATGGAACAACCGCGACCTTACCACGCACCATCAGGACGGGTTGCCCGGCTCCATCGGGAACATACGAAGGCAGGGGGGGCGCCCGGAAGCGTTCCAGACGGCTAGGCTTGGATATTTCTCGCTTAGCCCCGACCTTCCTTCTTATATCACCAATGACCCGACCGGCTGGACGGTGGTTTCCGGTGTCGCACCTCTCTTTGATGGGGATGATGACTTGCCCGGTACGGGGGCTGCCTGGGACTGGTACAATACGACCGGCGTTATACCAGCTGGTCGCGAAACCGTGCCGATATTCTGGCACGTCCCGCCCACGCCGACTTACCCCGCCAGAGCCCACAACCTGCCATTGGCGGTTGGCAGGCCGCGGGTGGAAGTCAACACAAGAAACAACAGATCCAGTGTTCCGGCAATAGTCATGAACGAGAGCCTGCCGATTATAAGGACAACCGGCGGAGCCATAAGCGCCCTGCCTCGCGGCGGGGTCACGTTCCCCAGCTCGCTGACGACGGCGCAGGACTGGGTTACGCCAGCCACCAACCAGCGGCGCGGATATTCCTGGGTCATAAGCCATGGCCAGATGATGACGGTGGACATTGGTTCCGTTTGGAGTACGGGCGGAGTCGCTTTGAACCCCGTTGACATAGACCGATGGCCCTCGCCCCCGATTATCCAGACCCTTACCGTTCCGGTTCCGCCGGCTGGCCCCGACTTGTTTCCGTGGTCGTCCGCCGCGGGGGCGGTCGCGCCTTTGTCCCAATGGCACGCTCCCATGTTGGCGCCTGTAAGGCAGGAAGTTATGCCGATGTCGCCGGCCATGCAGGAATTGATGGATCAGCGGATGCGGAACCTGCGGACGCACCCAGCTCCCGATATCAACGTGGCGTTTGAACGGCAGCAACGTGAAGTGGCCAGGAGGGGGCAGGATGAACTGTACCTTCCAGCTGAGACGCTGAGAATTATGGAAGAGCTGGCCGCGAAAATGATGGGGCGGTTTGGATCCGATGATGGCGACGGGATTGTCCCGTTTGCCTGGTAACTAAGGAAGGAGGAAACGTACATGCGTACAAAGAGATTTTTTGCCGTGGCCTTCACGCCGATCCTGCTGTTGGCGGGACTGTTGCTGACGGGCTGCGATTACCAGGTCGCCAGATCCGACCTTAACGGGAGGTGGCTCTCCTTCGGCGGGCGCTACAGCCTGGAGTTGGCAAACGGAAGGTTCACAAGGGAGCTTCCGGTTGTCGGCACCCAGACCGGGACCTACGAGACTTCTGGGAGGTACATCACCCTGCACCGGCGGGGCTATTCGCCGGAAACCTTCCGGTTTAGCCTTAGGTTCCCCACCCTTGTCCTTGAGACCCTGCACGGCCAGGAGACGACGTTCTACCACGACTCGCCGCGCATGCCGGACAGCCTGCTTGGGACATGGCTCGGCTTTAGGGGTCTGTGGACGGAACCCGGCGTGTTCATGCCCTTCGTGTTCTACACGGAGGCGACCCAAAGGGGGAACCCCCTTGTACTGGAGGGGAGGTTATTCCTTGCCGGCACCTACAGGGGCGCGTATACGATAAGGTCGCGCAACCTGCCAAATTCCAGCGTGTTGACGATCGAAATGACCCACATCGGCGGCTCCCTGCTCTTCAACCGCGTTTTCAACTGGGTGCCTGTCCACCTCTTTGATTTCTTCGACTGGGAATGGCTGCAAGAGCCCCTGCCCGGGGAGGCGGATGTCTGGTTCTCGCAGGAGGAGGTGACATGGTTCTTCCTTAATGCGGCGGAAAGAGCCGGCCAGGTGAACATAGCCTACCAACGGCAGATAATGTTCCATATGGACGCGATGCTTGGCGAGCTGGGTACGGTTACCGAGTACTACTACGTCGTGGACGAGGACCCCGGCGTTGTTTATGACTTTTGGGGGGATGTGGTCGGTGACAACGCCCTGCTTACTTGGAAAAACCGAGAAACGGGGGCAATACGCACCTTCATGAGGGATGGACAATGATGGCAAAAAAATTAATAACTTTTACACTTGCCCTTGCCGTGTGCGTGGGTAGCGTTTTTGCGGAGATTTCGATAGGCGGCGGTGCCGACATGGTCGTGGTGCCGCTTCAGGTGGTCACACGCGACACGGCGGAGGACGAGGGCAATATCTGGGTCGGCGCGGGCGTGGGGCGGAATGCCGCCATGGCCGGGATTCGCACCCGCCTTAACATTTCCGGCAACTTCAACGACACAATAGGCTTTTCGACGGATGCCTGGTTCCTTTTCAGCAACGAGGGTGGCAATGTTTGGGACGGCGCAAACAGCAACGCGATGGAGGTAAGGCTCGGCGACGTCGGGAACCTCTGGTGGAGGCCGCTGGACTGGTTCAGGCTTGACGTTGGCAGGGTTTTCAACCCCTCGCAGGCCTGGCGTATCGCCCCCCATGATCTTACCTTCTGGACTGTCGGGATGCCCGGCGGTGTCTTTAGCCCCCTTTCCAGCGGCGATATCGGCGCAATGGGGAGCTTTACGGTGCCGCAGGTCCAGGGGCTTTCGATCTACGCCCTGGTACCCTTCTTCGGCATGCCCTTTAACAGGCCCAGTTACGACTTCCCCTGGCTGCCGGGCAGCCTTCTTACCCCCGGCGCGGACGATCTTCACGGCCTTGGCGACGATGACATCAACCAGCACAGGCTTCTTAGGGTGCTGCAGAGAAGCTGGCTTACCGTCGGCTACCAGACCGACCTTTTCCATGCCAGGCTGCAGTTTGCCGGCGCCAACCCTTCCGGGTCCATCAATTGGACCACAGGCGAAGACGACGAAGACCAGGTCGCAACCAACTTCTACAAGCTGCGCATGAGCATGTACGCCCCCCGTGCGGAGGCCGCGTTTGCATGGCTCGGCACGTCCGGCCTGGTCGTTGACCTTGGCGTTAGGGTCTGGCTCCCGATTTCCGACTGGCTTACCGACACCCGCACCGACGACCTTGACAACCCCAGCTATATCAGGCTGGCCAATACCGGCACCTACTGGGGCGGGCTTGGCTTTGGCCTTGGGGCATCCTTTGCCATAACCAACGACTTTTCGATAAACTTCCGTTTTGACGGGGACATGCTGCGGAACTGGGTCTGGACCAGCAACTACTGGCCAAACCCGCAAATGGGAATCACCAGTGTAACCAACCCCATGCGCCTGTCCTTTCATCTGTGGCCGGTGTACACCCTGCCCAACGGTATGCGCCTGACGCTTGCCGCCGGCCTAAACTACGTGGGCAGGAACACCGTCGAGAGGAACGGCACGGATCTAAACGAGGACTGCCTGGAATGGGAACGCTCGAACCGGCTAAGGTTCGGCGGCGGCATGTCCCTGACGATTCCCTTTGGCGCGGCAAGCTCGCTGTCCGTCGGCGCTGCCTACAGCCATGGCACTGCGGACATCAGGGGCGGCGAGGCCCGCGTTATCACTGTTCCTATTAGCTTCTCCTACAATTTCTAGCTGGGAGGACAGGCTTGGTACCGGGATTGCCCTGCGGGGCAATTCCCGGTACCTTCTTCTTTGACGAGGGGGACGTATGAAAAGGGTGGCATTGTGTTTAATATTGCTGGCGGTGCCGTTGTTTTCCTGGGCACTTGCCGCGGAGGAAGCGGGAAACGATGGCACCGGCGGCATAGAATCTTCCCCCGGCGTTTTCCTACAGGCTACAAGCTCGCCGGCGGCAAAGTTCGGCTTTAACTGGCGTTTTGCCATCCCCTTTTTGCAGGGGGACAGCCCACTGACACAGGGCAACAACATCACCCTTAGCCCGGGCTTGGAAATTACCCCCATCGACATTCACCTTACCGCCAGCGCGGTTTGGACACCGATTGCCTTCGTCGAGCTCGTCGCGGGCGGCAGGATCGGATCCGGCTGGAGCATAGAGCTTTTTGGCGGCGATATTCACGGGATTGGCTTTAACCTCCCGGAGGAACCGGATGCCGAGGGCCTTGTCCGGTACAGGCATTGCGGGAGCGCCTTTGACGGCCTTCTCTGGCAGGCGCGTATGGGGGCGGCCTTGCAGGGGGATTTGGCCGCGTTTTTCCCTGGGGAATGGAACCACCTTATCTTCCGGAGTTTCCACGAGGTTAGCTACGCCGCATACTCGCGGGCAGGGAACGGCCAGGCCTGGTTCTTCGAGAACGACGATGGGGAAAACCGCAACGGGTTCAGCTACCGCGGCAACCTGCTAATCGGGTACCGGATGCCCCTTTTCCTGAACATGGTGGCCTTACAGGCCGAGGCGGATATGTTCCTGACAAGGCTGCCCGGCGGAAGCCGCTGGGGGGACGGCAGGCTGCGCTGGACTTTTTCCTGCGTCCTTAGTTTTGCCATAAGCGAAGGCTTCGAGATTGCCCTTATCACCCAGCTTCGCACACGGAGGAACTTCCTTGAATCAAACTACCTGGATATGCACTTTACCGAGCGCAATCTCGACAGCTCCAACCCGCGGCGGCTGGAATTCTACCGTGTAGTGGCGGCCTTTAGCTACAGGTTTTAGGAACCTCCCTCCCCTAGCCCAAACAGCTCCTCCAGGAAAAGGGCCAAGCCTTCCTGGGCGTTGGGGCCGAAAACAAAGTCCGCGGCCCCCCGTACTTTTTCCCTGGCACTGGACGGTGCCGCCGAGAAGCCCGCGACGGCGAACATGGGCAGATCGTTTTCCTCGTCGCCAAAGGCAATTACTTCACCGGGCTTAAGCCCCCTTAACTTCATGACGGTTTTCAGGCCCTCGCCTTTGGATACCCCCGCAGCCATTAGCTCCAAAAAAGTGGGGTAGGTACGGGTCATGTAAATGCGATCGCCGAAACGCCCGGACATTTTCCGGCTGATTTCCCCCTGCAGCATGGGATCGCTTATGAACATTGCCTTGATGGCTCCCCGCAGGCCGGGCGAGGCGGCAAATTCCTTTAAGTCCGCCACGACCGGCACCATGCCGGTATGCTGTTGGTAAAATTCCGATTCGCTTCGCCGTTTTTCGATTACCAGCGTCTCCCGCCAGCTCCCCCCCCTATCGGGATCGCCGGAGGGGGGGAAAAACACCTGGTAGTGTAGGTCCATGCCCCTGGCAAGGTCGGCCCCATAGCCAACCACCTCGAGGGGCAGCATAGCGAAACTGAGGGGCCTTGCGCCAGGCATTTCGGCGATTATGGCCCCGTTGAAAAACACCATGGGCCCCTGCGCGCCTATGGCCTCGCAATAGCGGGTGGATGCCCCCGAAGCCCTGCCAGTGCAGATTACCACCTGAATTCCACGGGCTATAAGCCGCTTAAGGCAGCGCAGGGTGCGTGTCCCCAGGCTGGCATCCGGCAGGAGCATCGTGCCGTCAAGATCGATGGCCAGGGCCTTTATCGCCGAGGGGTCAATTTTCTTTGCCTGTCGCATAATTAAATGTCCTGCTTTGCGCTTTTTGTGTCAAGGCTAGGGTTTTTGCCCCAAAGGGGAAACCCTAGGGCCCGTTGACAGGGCCGCAATATCCCCCCTATAATGCAGCCAAGACGATATTACACCTTTGGCAAGCGCCAAAAACAAGGAGAAACCATGGCCTGTCCGGAAGTAAAGAACTGCAGCTGCCCCAAACCTGAATGCGCCAACCACGCAAAATGCTGCGCCTGCATTGCCAACCATGCCGAAAACGGCAACCTGCCGTTTTGCCTAAGGCAAAAAGCGGAAAAGAAATAGCAAAAGGCTACCTCGCCCTAAGCGTTTCCTTTAGCAGGGCGATAAAGTCCCCGCGGCGCATTCCCTGGCCGCCAAGGCTGTAAAGGTGCTCCGTGGGAACCTGGCAGTCAATGAAGACCACCCCGTCGGCAAAGAGGCGCTGGGCAAGGCTAAGGAACGCCGCCTTGGAGGCGTTGGGTTTTAGCGCGAACATGGATTCCCCGAAAAAGACCCTGCCCAAGCGAACGCCGTAACAGCCCCCGACAAGCTTCCCGTCGAGGTATGCCTCGGCGGAATGCGCCCGGCCTAGGCGGTGCATCTCGACGTAGGCGGCGGTGATGTCGTCATCGATCCAGGTCCCGTCCTGGCCTGGGCGCTCGACCTCGGCGCAGCCACGAATTACGGCGGCAAAATCACGGTCAAAACCTATGTCAAACTCGTCCCTTCCAAGCAACTTCCGCATGGACTTCGATACGTGCAGCCTTTCTGGGAATATGACCATGCGGGGATCGGGCGACTGCCAGATCAAGGGGTCGCCGGGGCCGTACCAGGGGAATATCCCCTGCTCGTAGGCGGAAAGGAGCATTCCGGGCGAGAGGTTCCCCCCCACGGCCACGATGTTGCCGTCCCAGGTTTCCGGCGGGGGGAAAAGGTAGCGGCAGTCCTCGGCAAGGTAGGGGAAAGCCGGATCGGGACCCGGGTAAACGTGCAAGGCTCCCCTCCCCTAAAGAGGCAGCGCCGGCATACGTTCCTCCTTTCGCCGGAGACCCAGCTCAGGCTCGTCCTCTGGGAAAGATTCCGTTATGTCGATTCTGTAAGCGCCGTCCTTGCGCCAGTCAACGGTCGCGCCGCCGCCAAAGGCAAGACGGCCGAAAAGAACCTCGTCCACAAAGAAGCTTTTGATTTTTTCCTCGATAATCCTGCCCACGTTGCGCGCGCCGAATTCCCGGCTGTAGCCCTCCTCGGCAAGTTTGTCCACGCAGGCCTCGGTAACGCTAAGGCGCACCTTTTTCTCGGCAAGCTGCGCGCTGAAAAGGTCCACCTCCTTGCGGACGATGGAGGCCATTATCTCCCTGGAAAGGTGCCCGAAGCGGACGACCGCATCCAGCCTGTTGCGGAATTCCGGGGTAAAGATCTTCTCCACCGCGCTGTCCACCGCGCTGTCGCCCTGCACACGCTCGCCGAAACCGATAAGCTCCCTGCCTATGTCCCTGGCCCCGGCGTTGCTGGTCATTATAAGGATGACGTTGCGGAAGTCCGCCTTGCGGCCCTGGTTGTCGGTAAGGGTGGCATAGTCCATTATCTGTAGGAGGATGTTGTAGATGTCGGCGTGGGCCTTCTCGATCTCGTCCAGCAGCACCACCGCGTGTGGCTGTTTCCGCACCGCCTCGGTAAGCTGGCCGCCGTCCTCGTAGCCAACATAGCCGGGCGACGAGCCGATAAGCCGCGACACGGTGTACTTTTCCTGGTACTCGCTCATGTCGAAGCGGAGCATGGTAACGCCCATGATTTCGGCAAGCTGCCTGGCAAGCTCGGTCTTCCCCACCCCGGTGGGCCCGACGAAGAGGAAATTCGCCACCGGCCTGCCTTCGGCACGGAAGCCAGCCCTCGACTGCTTTACGGCCCTAACCACCGCCGTAACCGCGCCGTCCTGCCCAAAAACCTTTTCCCTTAGCTTCCCATCCAGCAGGCGGAGCCTGTCCTTCTCGTTCTCGCCCACCGAACGTTCCGGTATGCGGGCAATCTTGGAAACCACGGTCTCGATTAGCGGAAGGCCTATCTCGATTTTCTCGACCACCTTGTCCGCCTCGGAGGAGGACGTGATGATTTCGGAATCCTTCTCGGGAATGCCGCCCGAAACCTTGGGATCGCCTTCCACCTCGCCGGCGTTCTCGGGCTGGTGGGCGGAGATACGGGCGAAGGCGCCGGCCTCGTCTATCACGTCGATGGCCTTGTCCGGAAGGCGGCGCTCGGTGATGAACTGGGCGGAAAGGCGCACCGCCGCCTCGATGGCCCCGTCGCTGTAGTGCACCTGGTGGAATTCCTCGTACTTCGCCTTAAGCCCGTTGAGGATGGCGACGGCATCCGCCTCGGAAGGCTCGTTGATGTCTATCTTCTGGAAGCGCCGCGAAAGCGCCCTGTCCTTGTCGAAAAACTTGCCGTATTCCTCGTGGGTGGTGGACCCTATGCAGCGGAGCCTGCCGGAGGTAAGAGCCGGCTTAAGCAGGTTCGAAGCGTCCATCGCCCCACCGGAGACGGCGCCGGCACCGACCAGCGTGTGGATTTCGTCTATAAACAGAATCGCCTTTTCCTTCTTGAGCATCTCCTCGATTACGCGCTTTACCCGTTCCTCGAAATCGCCCCGGTACTTGGTGCCGGCGACGAGGGAGCCCATGTCCAGGGCAAAAATGCTGAAGTTCTTGAGCGCCGGGGGGATGTTGCCGGCCACAATGCGCTGGGCAAGCCCCTCGGTGACGGCGGTTTTCCCCACGCCGGAATCCCCGACATGGACGGGGTTGTTTTTCAGCCTGCGGCACAGCACCTGCACAGTGCGGTCAAGCTCGTCCTCCCTGCCTATGAAAGGTTCCAGCTTGCCGGCCTTCGCCAGCGCGGTAAGATCGGTGGCAAAGCGTTCCAGGGAGGACCTTTTCCCGCCGCCCCTAGACCTGTGCCCCTGCTCGGCTATGTCGTCGTCAATGGTGGGGGCGAGCTTTACGCCGTCGCCGCCCTCCCGGCCGTGGGAAAGCACGTCAAGGAGATCCAGCCGCTTTATGCCGGCCTTGCGCAGCACGTAGGCGCTTTGGTTCCGTTCCTCGTCAAACAGGGACACCAGGATATCGGCAATGTCAATCGTCTCCTTTTGGGCGGAACGGTTCTGCAAGGCGGCCCGCTCGATCACGCTTTGGAAACCCACAGTCTGGATAGGCTCGGTCCTTGGCTGGACGACCGGGATGTTCTCCTCGAAATACTTTTCCATCCCGTTTTTTATCTTGTCCGCATCCGCGCCGCAGGAGCTGAGAATCCCCTGAACGTCGTCAAACGCGAGCGCCGCATATAGGATGTGCTCCGGGGTGAGGTACTCGTGGTTCCTCACCCTTGCCTCGTTGTATGCGGCATTGATTATGGCCTGTACTCGGCCTGAAATTTTCATAATTTCTTCCTTCCCCCCCAAAAATACCAATAAATGCTAGACCGGCTCCACGATACAGCGGAGGGGGAACTCGTTTTCCCTCGCCGCCGCATGAACCTGCTCCGCCTTCGTGGCGGCTATGTCCCAAGGGTATTGCCCCACAATCCCTTTGCCTTTTTTGTGCACATCCAGCATGATTTTGTTTGCGTCTTCCATTTTTTTGTGGAAAATCACCATAAGAACCTCCACCACGAACTCCATGGTGGTATAGTCGTCGTTAAGCAGAATCACCCTGTAATCCTCCGGTGCCTTTAGCTTCGGAGTGGCTTTTTCGTTAGCCCTGGTCAATATCTTATTGTCCATACTATCCCTATCTACTAGGTTATAGCATAGGTGACCTCAGCGCAAGTACGTTGCGGGGGGATTGGCAGAGAAAGGACGGGAGGGGCGGCTGTGCTGCCTGGGAAAGGCCATTGTTTTGTACTTTTTTTCGAAAATACTGCCAATGCTAGGCAGCTTATCGGATGTCGGCACCCAGGATCGATAACCGCGGCGTTATTAATTGTACACAAAATACTATCAAAAATTGCCGGAGGGCTTGCTCTGTGAGTGGTATATTATAGGCTAGCAGGACTTCCTTTTGGGGTTCCAAATTAATCAAAGCATCATGAAAACAAAAAGTTTTCGGTGCGGCAAAGTCAGGAGGAGCATCTATGAGTACTACTGCGAATTCCATCATCGAAATGTCTGGATGGGAACTTTCACGCCAGATCCACGAGAAAAAAGTCTCGTGTCGGGATGTGATGGCCGCTTATCTGGACCACATCGTTAATGTGAATCCACGGGTCAACGCCATAGTCGCGTTGCAGGACAGGGACGGCCTAATAAAGCAGGCCGGGAAAAAGGACGAGTCGCTTGCGACCGGCAGGAGCGACGGCTGGATGCACGGGTTTCCCCAGGCGGTTAAGGACATGGAGGAAACGAAGGGCATCCCCACGACCTTTGGGTATCGGGCATTCAAGGACTTTGTGCCTTCGTTTGACAGCATTGTCGTGGAGCGCATGAAGAAAGCCGGTTCCGTCGTAATCGGCAAAACCAACACCCCGGAATGGGGGTTCGGGTCGAACACCTACAACGAGGTTTACGGGGCGACCGGCAACCCCTACGATCACAGTCTTGTCAGCGGCGGAAGCAGCGGCGGCGCGGCCTGCGCCCTTGCCATGAGGATGCAGCCCGTGGCGGACGGCAGCGACTACATGGGCTCGCTTAGAAACCCCGCCGGCTTTTGCAACGTCTACGGCTATCGCCCCTCGTGGGGGCGCGTCCCCAATTCCGGCTTCGAGCTTTTCGTCAACAACCTGCCGACGCGCGGGCCGATGGCGCGCAACGTCGCCGACCTGGCCCTGCTTCTTGGAACCCTCGCCGGTTACGAGGAAAAAATCCCGCTCTCCCTGTCGGACGATCCGAACCTTTGCGAGCTGACCCCGTGTAACGTCCACGACAAACTCAAGGCCGACCTAAAGGGCAGAAAGGTCGCATGGCTCGGCGACTGGGACGGATATCTGTCGATGGAAGACGGCGTTCTGGATGTTTGTGAAAAAGCCTTGAAAACATTCCCGTCCTTCGGTGTCGAGGTCGAAAAAATAAAACCGCCATATGATCCCACGTCTCTCTGGAACGACGTATGGCTCCCCATACGCCACTTCACCTCGCAGTTCCTCAAAACCTTCTACGACGATCCAGCGAAGCGTGCATTGCTCAAGCCCGAGGCGATCTTCGAATACGAGGGAGGGAAAAAGTACGGAGCAGGCGACATTTATCAGGCCAGCGTAAAGCGCACAGAATGGTTCAATGCCTTGCTGAAGGTTTTCGAGAAATACGACTACGTCGCCGTCCCGACCGCACAGGTGTTCCCATTCGACAAGACGATTCCCTGGCCCAAGGAAATTGCCGGCAAGAAAACCGACACTTATCATCGCTGGATGGAAGTGGTGATTCCCTGGACGCTTTCCGCTTCCCCCATCGTGGCGGTTCCCGCCGGTTTCAACGACAAGGGTCTTCCCATGGGAATCCAGTTGGTCGGCAAGCCCCGCGGCGATTTCGATCTGCTCCAGTTGGCTTTCGCATACGAAGCCTGCAACGACTGGGTTGGCAGCCACAAGCCTAAGTATTTGTGATAGGAGGATGATTATGGGCGATAATATGGCTATTATTAACAGTCCCTTGCTGTGGTTTGCGGGGGCTTTGGTTGTGGGCTGGGTTGTCTTCCAGGCGCTCGTGTTCATGGTGAAGTCGCTAAAAGTGCGTAAACAGATTGGCATAAGCGACGAACAACTTAGAAGCGCGGTAAAGACCAGCGTAACATCATCGATTGGGCCCTCGTTCGTGGTAGTCGTCGGGATGGTCTCGCTGCTGGTGGCGATGGGGGGGCCGATTTCGTGGTTCCGCATGGCTACAATCGGCGCGGTCGGATACGAGATGATGGCCGCCGGCTTCACAGCCGATGCGGTCGGCGTTACCCTGGGCGGGGCCGACATGAACTCCACGGCGGTTGCGGCCTATCTATGGGTTGCTACCTTCGCGTCGCTTGGTTGGATCATCTTTACCGGTATTTTCACCGACAAAATGGACAAGTTCAGGAACGTGCTGGCCGGGGGTAGGAAAGCATTGCTGCCGATCATCGCGGTTGCGGCTATGGCCGGCGCTTTCGGATACATGGCGATCGACCGCGTGTTCAACCCCTCGCTTTCGCAAACCGTGGCGGTTATCGGCGGCTTTGCGGCAATGGCTGCGTTTTCGATCTACAACAAGAAGGCGCAGAAAAAATGGATCAAGGAATGGTCGTTCACCATATCCATGTTTGCCGGAATGTTATTGTCAGTTCCGTTTGTGGCATAAGAGAGGAGCGTAAATCGTATGGAAAATAATGATATCGCTGTTTTTGAAAAAGAGTATATCCGTGGTTGCGTAAGGTTCGGTCGCGTCACAAACCTGTTGAGCGTGCTGGTGGTAATGCTGCCGCCGCTGCTACTGTTCGGGGTATTCGGCCTTTGGCCGGGTTGGGGGCCGATAATCGCAGGGCTTGTTATGCAGATAAGCGTAATCGGCGTGTTCTGGGTGGTGGAGCCTGTCTCCTATTTCAACGTGCTGGGCATACCCGGCACCTACATGGCCTTCCTTTCCGGCAACATTGCAAACCTGCGTATGCCCGTGTCGGTGGCAGCGCAGGGGGCCGCCGGGGTTCAGCCTGGCTCGGAGCAGGGCACCGTGATTGCCACCATCGGCTGCGCTATTTCGGTTATAGTAAACGTCGTGCTTGTGACCGTCGGCGTAATGCTGGGTTCCCAGGTGCTGGGGATGCTTCCGCCAAAAGCGATAGCGGTACTTAACAACATTCTTCCGGCATTGTTTGCGGCATTGTTCGCCCAGCAGGTAATAGCAAAGCCGAAGATTGGGGCAGTGGCGACCGCGCTGATAACCGTCATGCTGCTCCTTCTGCACAATGGCCTGCTTTCCTTCCTACCAGGGAATCCTGTCTACGCCGTTGTCATCATTTCCGTGTTCGGAAGCATATTGATAGGGCGCAAGCTTTACGAGAAGGAGCTTACGGAATAGTTAAAGCCAAGCTACGGGAGCCGCTGGTCAATTAGCGGTTCCCGTAGTTTGACCCAGGGGCTTTGCGATTTCCGATAGGCCAGCCTTACGGCATCTCCCCCTTGCCCTTGCCTTGGCTTTTCCTGTGAAGGTTTGCCATCAGTTTTACCTGTTGGATAATGCAATCCCTAAAAAGCGGATCAAGCTGCTTCACTATCTCCACAAGCTCCAGCAGTTCGACATCGGGCGGGGCCCCGCCGAACATCTCCCCTTTGCCGGTGGTTAGCCAGTCCTTGTTGACATTGTATTTGGTGCAGATTAATTCATAGACCCGCTCATTGGGGCTTCTTGTTCCCGTCTCTATCTTTGCGTAAAAACTTCGAGACAGGTAGATACCCCCACAAAAGTCCTTTTGCGAGATGCCTAACGCTTTTCGAACGGCCTTTATCCGATTGCTTGTGGTGGAAACCGCCATTTACCCCTCTGTATTGTTGAATGATACTGCACAAAGCCCCAAAGAACAAGAAAGAGCTTGACAAGTTCCTATGTATCAATGCATGATGGTACATAGGAACGTTTATGAATGATAAGGCAAAGCGATACAATGGCAAGGAGGAATTTTTCGATTTCAGGAATGATCTTACCCTTTTAACCAGGGGAGAAAGGCAGAACATCCTTGAAACCGCAAGAACCTATTGGAACCTGCTAAAGGATAACGATGCCTTGCCTGCCGATACCGAAAATGACCCCTTGCCTATGGATTCGGGGTTTAATACCCCTCAGCACGAATAAAGTCCCGTATGGGATTTTAAATAGTCGGCGACGACGTTAAACATTCAAAAGGAGTTGCTATGAAAAACAAGCTAAAACTTCTCGGAATTGCCGCACTTGCCGTGGCAATTGGATTTTCAATGACGGGCTGCCCCACCTCAACGAATGGCGGAAACGGCGATCCATCCGCGCCCGCAAGCGTCACGGTAACACCGGCTGTCATAACGGTGGCACAGGGTGGGCAGCAGCAATTTACCGCAACGGTAGGGCCAGAAGGTGTGCCCCAAGCTGTTATCTGGACTGTCGAGCCGGCAAACGCCGGCACCATCGACAACGGGCTGTTCGCGCCTACCGCAGCACCAGGCACGCAAGTGATTGTTAGGGCTACTGCAACTGGCACGGCAGTGTCAGGTACGGCGACTGTTACTGTTGGGCAACCCGTGGCACCCGCAAGCGTTACGGTAACGCCGGCTTCCGCATACGTGGGGCAGGGCGGGCAACGGCAGTTTACCGCAATGGTGGAGCCAGAAGGAGCACCCCAAGCGGTTACCTGGAGCGTCGCGCCTACAGGTGCCGGCAGCATAACCACGGGGGGACTGTTGACGGTAACGGGCGCAAGCGTGGGCGATACCTTGACGATTACGGCTACGGCGGTTAACCACCCCGCAGTATCCAACACGGCAAGCGTTACCGTGCCGGAACCCATAAGCATAACCGTTACGGGGATATCAGGGCAGTATAACAACCGACATGGGCAGATAAGATTGTGGTGCCCTGATGCTGGAAATTGGGTGGCAGGCCATTCTTCATGGGTATCAAACTCTGAGGCGACTTTTACCTTGTGGGATTGGAATACAGGAACCCAATTTGCCATACCTGGGGATTATGATATTCGTTTAGAGTTTGGGGATCGGTATGATGGCGATCTTCGTGTGTATCGTATAGCCGAAATAAACATCACTTCGGGAACCAACACGATACCGTGGTCTACCTTCACCTTCATGCCACCTTTAACCATAACAGTTACGGGAATACCCAATCAGTATCACGGATCGTGGGCGGAAATGGGGTTGGTGATCCCCGGCACTATGAATGATGTCGCTTGGGTTGGTGATACATATATACCTGGCTCTTCAATGACCTTTACTCTTTATGGTGCCAGTCCAGGGCTTTATGATGTTATCTTTGTTGATGCACATTTTTTCGAGGGGATGGATAACTTTGGTATGTATCGTGCGCCTTCGAGGAACATCACTGCGGGAACCAACAGCATACCATGGTCTGCCTTTGCCTCCGTACCGCCCAGCATAACCATAACCGTTACGGGGATACCCGTCGAATATCGCAACGGTTCTGGGGGTATAGATTTGATTTGTGCGGAAACAGAAGACTGGGTTGACTGGGGATGGAGCGGAACAGGGATAACAGGTGACTTGGCGATTTTCCGCTTCTTCTTTGTGGATCCTGGAACTTATGATGTGTGGTTGTGGATTCAAGGCTCGAATCGTTGGGGGGAAGCCATCGCATCCGCAATGAACATCACCGCAAGCACCACCATACCATGGTCTGCTTTTGATTTTACCGATGGCGGCGAAATCTTGTCCGTAACCGTTACGGGAATACCGACACGGTATCATGATGATTGGGGGGATTTATTCCTGTATCTTCCCGGGACTTCGAACCGCGTCGCTTCTGCCGAGGGCATGGTAAGAGACGCCTCGACGACTTTCCGTTTCTGGGATGGGTTTGACCCAGGGATTTACGATGTTGTACTGAGGCTGAATGACTTTGGTGTAAGGTATATCCTACCTTCCAGGAATATCACCGCAGGGGTCAGTATACCGTTTAATCAGTTCACCCTCTCCCCTCAAGGTTTCTCCGAACCCATCGAACGCTCGGGGCGGATATTGCCTGGTAGGTCTAAGGCGCGTCCTTTAAGGGCACATCGCTAGGGGCAGGCAAAGGCAAGTCCGGTTTTCGGGCTTGCCTTTGGTTTGCGGCTTGAACAAAGCTCTGCCCAGCATTATAATTCCTGGGACAGGAGAAATATATGGGTGCCTTGCCTAAAGCGGATCAGTTGCACACTTACGCCGATTACAAAAGCTGGGAGCTTGCCGAGGGGGAACGCTACGAGCTTATCTACGGCGAGCCTTTCGCCATGTCCGCCCCCAGCGAGCTGCATCAGCTTATTCTCGGGGAATTATTTGCCCAGTTTCACGTATACCTAAGGGGCAAGCCTTGCAAGGTAATTCCCGCCCCTTATGACGTGCGGCTTTTCTACAAAGAAAACGAAAGCGACGACACGGTGGTACAGCCCGACATTACCGTCGTTTGCGACGAGGAAAAACGCGGCAGCGAGGGGTGCCTGGGCGCGCCCAATCTGGTGGTCGAGATACTTTCCCCTTCCAACACGGCTCCTGAAATGCAGCGAAAGTTCAGCCTGTACAAAAAGGCCGGGGTTCGGGAATACTGGGTCGTGAATCCTGAAACCAGGGAGCTTACGGTGTTCCTTTTTGGTGAGAACCCAGGCTTCAACGTCTACAAAAGCGATGACGTGGTTCCCGTCGGGGTTCTTCCCGGGCTGGAAATTTCGTTGGAACAGGTATTCGCCGAATAGACCCACGCAAAAGTAAAGATGCTATCCTCTTTGCCCTTGCCTTATTTCGGGCCTTTAAGGGCACATCGCTAGGGGCAGGCAAAGGTAAGTCCAGTTTGCGGCTTGAACAAAGCTCCGCCCCGCATTATAATTCCAAGAACAGGAGAAATAAATATATGGGTGCCTTACCTAAAACGGATCAGTTATATACTTACGCCGATTACAAAGACTGGGAGCTTGCCGAGGGGGAACGCTACGAGCTTATCTACGGCGAGCCTTTCGCCATGTCCGCCCCCAGCGAGATGCATCAGTTGATTTTGATGGAGTTGGCGAGCCAATTTCACGTATATCTAAGGGGCAAGCCTTGCAAGGTAGTTCCCGCCCCTTATGACGTGCGGCTTTTCTACAAGGGAAACGAAAGCGACGATACGGTGGTACAGCCCGACATTACCGTCGTTTGCGACGAGGAAAAACGCGGTAGCGAGGGCTGCCGGGGCGCGCCCAATCTGGTGGTCGAGATAATTTCCCCTTCCAACACGGCCCCTGAAATGCAGCGAAAGTTCAGCCTGTACAAAAAGGCCGGGGTTCGGGAATACTGGGTCGTGAACCCAGAAACCAAGGAGCTTACGGTGTTCCTTTTTGGTGAGAACCCAGGCTTCAACGTCTACAAAAGCGATGACGTGGTTCCCGTCGGGGTTCTTCCCGGGCTGGAAATTTCGTTGGAACAGGTATTCGCCGAATAGACCCACGCAAAAGTAAAGATGCTATCCGCTTTGCCCTTGCCTTATGTTCGGGCCTTTAAGGGCACATCGCTAGGGCAGGCAAAGGCAAGTCCGGTTTTCGGGCTTGCCTTTGGTTTGCGGCTTGAACAAAGCTCTGCCCCGCATTATGATTCCAGGAACAGGAGAAATAAATATATGGGTGCCTTGCCTAAAGCGGATCAGTTGTACACCTACGCCGATTACAAAAGCTGGGAGCTTGCCGAGGGGGAACGCTACGAGCTTATCTACGGCGAGCCTTTCGCCATGTCCGCCCCCAGCGATTTGCATCAGGCAATTCTTGGGGAGATATATGCCCAATTTCACGTATACTTAAGGGGCAAGCCATGCAAGGTTCGTCCCGCCCCTTATGACGTGCGGCTTTTCTACAAAGAAAACGAAAGCGACGACACGGTGGTACAGCCCGACATTACCGTCATTTGCGACGAGGAAAAACGCGGCAGCGAGGGGTGCCGGGGCGCGCCTAGCCTGGTGGTCGAGATACTTTCCCCTTCCAACACGGCCCCTGAAATGCAGCGAAAATTCAGCCTGTACAAAAAGGCTGGGGTTCGGGAATACTGGGTCGTGAACCCGGAAACCAAGGAGCTTACGGTGTTCCTTTTTGGCGAGAACCCCGGGTTCAATGTCTACAAAAGCGATGACATAGTTCCCGTCGGGGTTCTTCCCGGGCTGGAAATTTCGTTGGAACAGGTATTTACCGAATAGACCCACGCAAAAGTAAAAATGGTATCCGCTTTGCCCTTGCCTTATGTTCGGGTCTTTTGGGGTATTTCCTGCCCTAGAACAGGCTCATTTGCTTCGCGAGCTTGTTTGGGAATGCGTTCATGTAACGGAAAACGGCATCCCTGTCGTGGACAATGCCGTGTTTTTCGCAGGTATCGTGAAACAGCCGCGTAAGCTTTCTGTTGTTATCGCTTTCAATTTCATAGTTGCGATCATACTTTTGGTGATATTTCTTTGACAATCCCGGGAAGTGCTCGTCCAGTTTTTGATAGAAGTATTCCCGGTTGCCGTCGCGAAGTGTCATGCCTATGCCCCAGAACACGATGCCGTAAACCCCCGTCCTTATGCAGTAGTCCAGGATTCCCCGCAAGTTCTCCTCCGTGTCGTTTATGAAGGGCAGGAAGGGGCCGAACCAAACCACTCTTGGTATGCCTGCATCACGCAAAGTTTCCAGTACGGCAAACCGCTCCCGAGTCGTGCAGACGGCTGGCTCAACGATTTTGCACAGATCTTCGTCATAGGTTGTTAGGGTTATCTGCACAACGCATTTTGTTTTCGTGTTGATACTTGTAAGAAGATCAAGATCCCAAAGAATGCCCTTCGATTTAGTCAGTATGGCAAGGCCAAAACCGTACCTGTCAATAATTTCAAGGCATTTGCGCGTGTACCGCAGTTCATTTTCGAGGGGCATGTAAGGATCGCACATGGAGCCTGTGCTAATCATGCACTTGTTGCGTTTCTTGCGAAGTGCGGCCTCCAAGAGTTCCGGCGCATTGCTTTTGACTTCCACATCCTCGAAGTCGTGGCTTATCTGGTAGCACCTGCTCCTGCTGTCGCAGTAAATGCAGCCGTGGGTACAGCCACGGTAAATGTTCATGCCATTATGAGCGGAAAGTATCCCCTTTGCTTCTTTGAAGTGCATTTTCCCCTTTATCTTGTATCACAAACCGCCTCTGTCTGTACAGCCTATTCCGGCAGGATGTAATACACAAGTAGGGCGGCCGCAAGAAGATCGGCGCAACCGCCGGGGCTGGTGTTTTGTCGGATAAATTCCCCGTCCAACTCTTCGGCATATTGCAAATACTTATCAATACCATCAAAGCTGGAAATTCGATCCCCTACCCTTTGCTGTATGTTCCTAAGAACGCCAATGCCGCAGCGGTTCACGATGTTTGTGTCATCTACCCTTGCGATAAGGCGCAGGAGCGCAACCACCGCCGAATCTTGCAGGGATTCTCTGCGCCGCGTATATTCTCTAATAGCCGGAAGTGCGGTACCAAACACGGCTGGGAATCCTGCCGCGGCTTCTTCCAAGATGCCCCCTATGCCGTACTTGGCAAATGCGATTTCGCCCCCTGTTGCGCTTTCGGACATTCCCCTGCTTCTGGTTTTGGCAATGGCGGCGCAGGTCGCGGACAGGGATTCATGGCCTCCAGATTGCGGCCCAGCCAATACCGCCGCCGCAGCGCAGATTACGCCAAGCGAAAATATCGCGCCTTTGTGGGTATTAACGCCGTTTGTCGCTTGGAACATTTCTTGCTCAGCCAGTATGCCGACGGGCTGCAGCCTGGGCAACAAACTGTCCAGACTGCCTGAATGCGCCAAGCTTAGAGTAGCGACCTTTTTAAAATATGGGTAAAGCGCGACGGCGCTGTCGATAAACGTGAATATATCCATGTCGCTGTGTGCGCCGCAGTTGGCTCGATCGATAAGCCCAGGCTTTGGTGTTACGCAGACTTCCGTTACAAGCGCCCGTACCGCCAGCCCTGCCAGCCTGTCCGCAAAACCGGATGCATCGCCTTCGCATAGATTTCCAAATGCATATACGGCCATGCTCAGTTCCCTTTTTCCAGCTTGGCAAAAAAATTCGTCAAATGTTTTTGAAGTAATTTTGCCGCGCTTGATATGTACCGATTTTCGCTCCACATCATGTATATATAACGTGCGCAATTGGGCTCCTCAATTTCCACCAACGACACTTCTGGCCCGTATTCGATTCCAGCCCATGTCAGCTTTGGAACAAAACATAGCCCCACGCCAAGGCCAATCAAATCGCGCACGGTCGAAGGGCTGTCGCTTTCCAGCACTGTCTTTGGCTCAAACCCTGCCTGTAGGCAATAGGCATCGGTCACGGTTCGCAGGCCGCTGCCTTTGTGCAGGCTGATAAACGGTGCCTGGGCAACATCGATAAGCCGTACGCTTTTACGCGAGCCAAGTGGGTGGGATACTGGCACGGCCAAAAGAATTTCCTCGTGCAAAAGGATCATGCAGTTATGCTTATCCGGGGGCTGCATGGCGGAGTTAATAAAAATATCGCAATTGTCGGGCACGCCTTCGCCGCCGGTGCCCGATTGGCTTATCTTGATCGAAATGTCGGGATTGCTTTTTTTGAAGCTACGTATAATGTCCGGCATCAGGCTGGTTGCGGCGTACATCGAAAGCCTGACCTGGCGTTCCTTGTTTCCCTTCCTGTCGGCAAGAACGTTCCTGGCTTCTTCGATCTCGCGCAAAATGTTGTTGGTATGATGAAGGAAAATCCTGCCGTTTTCATTTAGGCGAATGTTCTTTCCCTCGCGATCGAAAAGCAGCAGACCCAAATCCTTCTCTAAATTGCGCAGCATTCGACTTAACGCCGGCTGCACTATGTGC
>Ga0209755_10001859_pt1 | contig 30991 bp, 32 predicted proteins | sample TergutCo191P1_FD_187301 | JGI IMG/M metagenome (GOLD analysis project Ga0209755, IMG submission 187301) | Cornitermes sp. P1 segment gut microbial communities from Petit-Saut dam, French Guiana - Co191P1 (SPAdes) (version 2) | ecosystem: Host-associated > Arthropoda: Insects > Digestive system...
ATGAAAGAAATAGCGATCACAATGGAACAGGTTCCGTCTAACCGTGGATACCCGGGTGATTTGTATTCGCAGCTCGCAAGCCGTTATGAAAAAGCGGTGGATTTTGAGGGCAGCGGTTCAATCACAATTTTGGCTGTTACCACAATGCCAGGCGATGATGTAACTCATCCGGTTCCTGATAACACAGGTTATATAACCGAGGGTCAGTTCTATTTGCGCAAAGGCAGAATTGAGCCGTTTGGTTCGCTTTCTCGCTTAAAGCAGCAGGTTAACGGCGATACTCGTGAAGATCATCGCACCATGATGAACACAATGATTCAGCTTTACGCCAGTTTCAAAGAGACATTGGAAAAGCAGTCAATGGGTTTCCGCATGGGTAACTGGGATGCAAAGCTCTTGAAGTACGGAGTTCGTTTTGAAAAGGAAATGATGGATTTATCCGTAAACATTCCTTTGGAAGACGCTCTTGACTTGGGCTGGAAAATATTGGCAGAGTATTTCCAACCCGAAGAAACCGGCATTCCGAGCAAGCTGATAGCGAAGTTCTGGCCAAAGTGAAGAACTTTTCAGACTTATTAGACATAATGCAAAAGCTCCGTTCCCCAGAGGGTTGCCCCTGGGATAAGGAGCAAAATTTCAACAGCCTTTTACCATACCTCTTAGAGGAATCTTATGAATATATAGACGCTGTGCAAAGCGGAAATTCAAAGCTGATGGCAGAAGAGCTAGGCGATGTTTTATTGCAAGTAGTGTTCCACGCTCAAATAGCAAAAGAAGAAGGCAAATTCACAATAGACGATGTGATAACCGAAATCTGCGAAAAAATGGTCCGCCGCCACCCCCACGTATTCGGCAATGAAGACATAAAAACATCTGATGCTGTTTTAAAAAAATGGGATGAAATCAAAAATGCGGAAGCAAAAGTTCCCTCCGCCATGGACAAAGTCCCCCGTTCAATGGTAGCCTTGACCCGTGCCCAGGAATTATCACGCAGAGCCGCAAAGGTAGGCTTTGATTGGGATAACCCAAAACCCGTCCTTGAAAAGGTAAAAGAGGAAATAGGGGAGTTCGAAGCCGAACAACCCGGTACCCCAGAAGCTGAAGCTGAATTCGGAGACATCCTCTTTGCTTTGGTAAACTTAGCCAGACACAAAGGCATAAACGCAGAAACCGCCCTTGCAAGGGCGAATGCCAAATTTGAAAATCGGTTCAGGCAGGTGGAGGTAATGGCTGGCGGCAAGCCGCAAGATTTTACCTTAGAGCAACTGGATGAATTTTGGGAAAAGGCTAAGAAGCGAACATAGCCACTATCTTATGCGCAACTTCGTCTACCACCTCAGGTGATAGAACGTATTGCTTCTCCTGCACCAATTGCTGGACACGCTGGACATTTTCGCTTCTGGCTTGTTCCCAGTGGCTTTCATGTGTTCCAGATTCTTCCAGGATTTTTTGGGCTAGCGGAGAAAATTCAACAGAATGGCTAGTCGAGCTTGTGGTTGAAGCGTTTGCCTTCTTTTTTGAAGCAGAACGTTCCAACTCGCTCGGCATTGCCGAGTTCGGATTTCTCACTAAATCCGCGACGCGAGTTGTTATAGCAGGAGTTTCCATAGTTCTATCCTCATTCTTACTATCGGCATTATTTTTGGAAACTTTAATATTTTTGAGGATGAAAAAATATTAAAGATTATGCCGTTTGAGAAATCGCTTGCTGCGGCTTAGTCTTGGGTTTAGGCTTGGGATTTTCTTCGCATTTGTTGCAAAAGTCGAACCAGCCGTCTGCTTTCTTGGCATCGTAATGGTCCACGGCTATTTGCAACGAGTCTATGGGTTTGTGCCATATCATGAACCACAGGCCCATCTTTTCTGGAGGTTTGACGTCGTGTTTCTCGCACCAGTGGTATTGCTTGGCTTGGTGGCGTAGGATCTTGTTCATAAGCCATATTTTCCTGATAATCTTCTTCATCTGTTTTCTCCTTTGTTCATAAGTAAATATAGATTTTTTGAAAAGCGGGAAAGGAGACTCGAACCCCCGACCCTAACCTTGGCAAGGTTATGCTCTACCAACTGAGCTATTCCCGCGGAGTTCTTGACAAAGATAGAAATTTAACACTCTCTTGTCAAGGGTATTTTTAAGATTCTTCGCCGCCTTCTTCCGCCGCAGTTGCTGTGGCTTTGCGGGTGGTTTTGCGCTTTGCGCCGACAATTTGACCGCCAAAACGCTTGTTGAAGCGATCTATGCGGCCTGCGGTGTCCAAATGATGCATTTTGCCTGTCCAGAACGGGTGAGTATCTGCGGTTATTTCCAAAGAAATTACTTGATATTCTTCGCCGTTTATGGTGCGCTTTTCGTTAGAAATCTTTGTGCTGCGAGTTAAATACTCTTTGCCTGTGTTAGCGTCTACGAACACAGTTTTACGATATTCCGGGTGGATTCCTGCTTTCATGGGGATAAATATAGCAAAAAATTAATATGATGTCAAGGTTTTTCTACCTTTATTCTATGAGAAACATGCTTTTTGCCGTATTTTTGCTGTGTATAAATGTTTTTGCAGAAAAAATTACGGTTCTTTATATGGCAGGGGATTATCCTTCAATTCAGTACCATTTGGGGGTTTTGAGCGAAATTGAGAGGTTGCAGATTTCCATAGATACGGTTGTAGGCGCAGATTGGGGGGCTTTTACGGCTGCTTTGTGGAGTGCGGGCTGGAGCTCAGGGCAAATAAGGGAACTTGTCAATTCCTGGGATTCGCTGCCACATGCGGAACAGCCTCGGGTATCGGCTTTGTGGAAAAAAAGATGGCTTATCAAGAGCAAAGACGATGGCTATCCTGTTTTGGAAGAGCTTAATGAAGGCAAACCGTATTTTGGACAGATTTTTTTTGATTTAAGGGTTCAGGAAAGCCTTTGGCGCTCGGATATAGGTTCTAAAATAGCATTTAGAGAGGCTAACGTGGCTACTGGGGACTGGCTTGCGGGTAACGGAGCTCGCATATTGTCTGATCCTGTGGCTTTGCGTGATACAAGCGGCAGCGTAGCCGAGCGCTGGCAGCAAAAACTTTGGAATAAAGACTCTACTCTGCTAATTCTGCGCCCCCATTCAAAGCCAAACCCGGATTCCCTTTTTGAAGCCGGAACCAGAGCCGTGCAAACCAAAAGATCTTCTTTAGCCAAACTCTCTATACTCAGCTCTCCGATTGCGAATTCTGAAATTCCCCCGCCTCGTTTTCTTTACTATCCCGTTTTTGACAGTGTTTCTTCTGAGATTCAGGGGCATGTGGAAAGTTTTTGGAATCCCAAAGATACGGCTTTTTTGGCGGTTCGCAATTTTTTGATCGCTTTGCAGAAAGATGGTTATTATCAGGATATAAAATTGGCTTTGGATACGGGTTCTTTTTTGCAGATTAAAGCGGAGAGCAGCCCTCAGTTATCGCTTTCTTTGCATGGTTTTGGGGGAACGCTTTTTGGAGCGAATGTAGCCGGCAATGCGAATTTTCGGTTTATAAATCAGTTCGGTTATAACTGGGATTTAACCCTTTTTTATGGGCAGGGAGCCAGGGGAGGAGAGTTTGATTTGCGGTTTGAGCAGTTTTTTTTCAGAGACGGAGTTTTTTTTGTAAGGCCGAGGATTTTTGAATATGAACCGATTTCATATTTCCAAAAAAATATTCCCAACGACGGCAGATTGCTGAAAGAAAGGGGCAGCGGAGTGGCTATTGGTGTTGAGAAATCAGGGTTGCAGGTTGCTGTTGAAATCGAGCGCAGGAGGATTACAAGCGGAGCATCCGGGCGCATTATTTATGATTACTTTTTTGATGATGTTGAAAACGAGATAATAGAATATCCGGTGGATGTTTTGTATGAGCCGGTTACTGTGGTTTCAATGTTTCCATATCTCAGGTGGCTTTGGCAGAGCGATGATTACAGCAGGTGGTTTGCGACGGAAGGTTTTATGGCGGAGTTTGTTGGTGGTTTAAAGGGAGTGGCTGTTAATACTTTTGGGAAGAGCATGCCTCTTTACGCTTCTACTCAAGGCAAGCTTGGCATTGCTTATCCGCTTTCAAGGCATCTTTCTGTTAGCGGCGGCACGGAATTCGGGTTTAATTTTCGCAGGGGCGACAGAGGTGAGATATTGTTGCCTGATGCTATTTACGGATTTGACCGTGAAGAGCCGGATCCGGCGTTGGATAATCGTTACAGGTTTGCTATGGGAATGGGCAGTTATCAGGAGCAGTGGCAAACTCCGAATAATGCTTCGCATCGTTATGGTCTTGTTTTTGCGGGTTTTTCTTTGCATTCGCATGGTAGCGGTTTGTTCATAACAGGAGGTTTTGCCAAAGATGGTGAGCCTAATCCGAGTTCGGAGCTTAATGTGCATAGATTTTTTGCAGAGCCTAAGTTTCGCATAAAAGCGCAGACTTTTGATTTTGTGTTGGGTCAAAATATGATATATTCTGGCGAAAACCGGACTTTTTTTAGCGTTCAGAGTAATTTTTGAGCGAATTTTGTATTTTTCCGGTTAAAAAAATGTATATTTAGTGTATATGCTTAGCCTGAGAGGGTATTATGAAAAAACATAGTTTTTATGCGCTTTTAGCGTTTGCAGCGTTTTTTGCTGTTTTGTCCGCTTGCGGAGACGGCGATATTGTTGACGTTTCATCGGGTTCTTCCGAATACGCTCAGCTTATGGGTCCGCAGGGCAGCCTTGGCAACCTTGTTTCTGACGGAGCTTTTATAGATGATTGCTCTAAAAATGCCAATTATGCTTTGTGTCAGCAGCTTAGAGAATCTCTTACGTCATCTTCTTCCGGTTCTGAGGATGGAGAAAGCAGTTCTTCTGAAACGGATGGTAGTGAAGATAGCAGTTCCAGTGTTGAGGATGTTCCGAGTAGTTCCAGTGCTGATGAAGTTCCGAGCAGTTCCAGTGAGTTAGCAAGCAGTTCTTCTGTTTGCAACATTGCTGCATGTATTCCTATTCCTGAGTACACATGTTCTTGGTCTCCAGCTACGGTTGTTCTTGGTGGGTCTGCAACGATTAATATCAATATTACCGGTGATGCGGAGAATTGCGAAACAAGAGCGTATGTGGAGTTTAGCATACCAAATGCGCTGGGTTTGCATGCTCGTTTTGCAGAAGCGACTATTCCGGATGGTGAGCCTATACAATTATCAGGTACGGTAAATGGAGACACGGAAGGAACTTTCACATGGCCAACAGGCGTTTGGCCCACAGGAACATCGGCTCCTGTTATTAGAGGTTCGGTTATATGTAGCATTGGAGGAGTGCGTAGAGCAGACAACAAGATTTGCCCTTTGCCACTTGCAGGTACACCGAGCTCCAGCAGCGTAGTTGTTATACCGAGTTCGAGTAGCGTTGTTGTTACACAGAGTTCCAGTAGCAGGCCGAGTTCTAGCAGTGTAGCTCCAAGTTCCAGCAGCAGGCCGAGCTCTAGCAGTGTAGCTCCGAGTTCCAGCAGCAGGCCGAGTTCTAGCAGTGTAGCTCCGAGTTCCAGCAGCAGACCGAGCTCTAGTAGCGTAGCTCCGAGTTCAAGCAGTGTGGTTGTTACACCGAGTTCTAGTAGCACGGGTAGCGGTAGTGGTCCAACGACAATTAACTTAGCTTCAGGCGCAAGCATTCCTCCGGGAAATTATATAGTAGGAACATCAAGTTCTCAGAACACCTGTCAGCTTACATGCGAAGGTGGTCAATGTACGATATCAGGAGGCATTACAGCTAGCGCAAATAGCGGCACTAATGGCGGAAGTTTTCAGCTTAATTTTGTAGGCACTGGTACAACGTTTACGCTATCAGGCGGTGGAACAATTAAAGTAGGAAGTTGTTGGTAATAAATTGCGCTAAAAGCATCTAAATATCACAAAGAAAGGAGAAGAAACGCTTTTTTAAGCGTATCTTCTCCTTTTATTGTAAAAAAATTGTATATTTAATATTATATACTTTAAACTTGAGAGGGCATTATGAAAAGATGTAGCCTTTATATGTTTTTATCGCTTGCGGCAATCCTTGCTGTTCTGTCTGCTTGCGGTGATGGAGAGATAGTTGATGTTTCATCGGGTTCTCCCGAGTATGCTCAAATTATGGGTCCACAAGGCAGCCTTGGCAACCTTGTTTCTGATGGAGCTTTTATAGATGATTGCTCTAAAAATGCTAATTATGAGTTGTGTCAGCAGCTTAGAGAGCCGCCACAAGTGATACCTTCTTCCAGTTCCGAACTGGGTGGCGGTGGTGAGAGCAGCTCTTCTGAAACTGGTGGCGGTGAAGTGAGCAGCTCCAGCATTGCGTATGTTCCGAGCAGTTCCAGCAATGCGGCAGTGCAAAGCAGTTCTAGTGCGTATGTTCCGAGTAGTACTTCTAATTGCACGGATAATTGCGCTACAGTACCGGCGTTTACTTGTACTTTTGATAAGTCTACGGTTGTGAGCGGCGATGATGTAACTGTTAATTTTAATATTACCGGCGATGAAAATTGCACAATGGGAGCTATTGTTAAGTTTGATATTCCCAATATAATGGGCATAAATCCTTGTACAGCGCAATCACTTCTTCCTGGTGGCTCCACAATAAAAACCTCTGGTACAATAAGTGGTTCTTGTGAATCCAGAACTGGAACTTGGTCTTGGCCATTAAGTGGTGCAGTTACTACCGTTGAAGGCGCAGTCACATGTGGTGCTGGGTCTACACAGAAAACGGAGACAAAGTCTTGCGGTACTATAAATGTTACTGCAGCACCAAAGCCAACCAAAAAAGCTGGTACTTCTATTACTTTCAGTAATTTAGATTATACTACAGGAGGGAACTATTTCTATATAGGTACAATTCCAGCAGTTAATAACACAGTAGAAGTTGGTAATAATGGTGCATCCCCTGATCCCAAGTGTGAAACCGACACAACGACTTTTGAGTTAGAAGGCAATACGACAGCGGCTGGTCCGATTAAGGCAGTTGCGGTTGTAACATGTCGTGGCACAAAGCATAGGTTGGATTCTACTTCTATTGCAACTGTTGTTCCGAATCCGACTTTGAGTGAATGCACATGGAGTGGTAGTTCTTATAAAGATCAAATGTTGACTCCTAGCGCAACTTTGACTAATAATTACGGTCGATGCGGAGCTGGAGAACCTAGCTATTCCGATGGTTTCCCTAGGAAGATTTCTCAAGAGGATGTGAATGCAGGTAAAGTATCTGGTGTAACGGCGAGTGTAATATGTGATGGAGTTCCGGTTTCAAAAGTTTGCCCTGATAAAGCTGTTCAGAATTCTTTAAATCCTGGCGGTGGTTCCGAACCGGCTGAAGACGGAGCGAAAATATATGTCTGTAAAAGCAACTGCCCAGCTGAATATTTTGATGGAGGTGAAAAAGTTAATGGTAGACCAGTCATACAGGTAAAATATCCTGGTACTTATGAGCTTGAAGTGGTTGGAAATGAAAGTTGCACCGTCAAAAATTACACTCCAGAATCCAAAGAAACCAATAATATAATTTATCAGTATTGTATATCTTACAATAATGCTGCAGCACAATGCACGCACTATAACAATAATTATAGCATAAGTATGAGCAGAGGTGCTACAGGAACCATACAGGTGACTAATTGCTATGATGAAAGAGGTAAAGCTACAGTAGCTTGCCCATCGAATATATTTAAGTTCTATTGTGATTAATATCACAAAAATATCACAATAAACAGAAAAATGCGCTTTTTAGCGTATTTTTCTTTTTGTTATTGTAAAAAATTTATATATTTACCATATATACATTTAACCTGAGAGGGTATTATGAAAAGATGTAGCCTTTATATGTTTTTATCGCTTGCGGCAATCCTTGCTGTTTTGTCTGCTTGCGGTGATGGAGAGATAATTGATGTATCTTCCGGTTCTCCCGAGTATGCTCAAATTATGGGCCCACAAGGCAGCCTTGGCAACCTTGTTTCTGATGGAGCTTTCATAGATGATTGTGCAAACAATGCGCAGTATGAGTTGTGTCAGCAGCTAAAAGAACCGCCACAAGTGATACCTTCTTCCAGTTCTGAGCCTGAGCACCAACCTAGCAGTTCAAGCTCGGTTCCTCAGCAGCCGAGTTCCAGCAGCCAGACAGCTACGACTCCAAGCTCCAGCAGTCAAACAACAACTCCGAGTTCCAGCAGCCGGACTACTACACCTTCAAGCTCCAGCGTCGCCGGCCAGCCAGGCACAATTGCTTGTGCTGTACCTTCAACAGGAACAGCAGGATCTTCAATCACTCCACCTGAAGTGACATGTAGCGGTACTATTGTTAATCCATTTAATCTAACATGGACAAATGCACCTGTTTGGAGTAATCCTGTAGCCGGCTCATATTCTAATGTTTCCGTAACCGTAAGTAGTGCAAATCAGGGAGCCTGTAGTGGCCAAACAGCTAGTTGCACTGGATCATTAACTGTTATCGGCGTGCCAAGTTCAAGCAGCGTAGTTCCAAGTTCTAGTAGCACGGGTGGTGGTAGCGGACCTAGCAATTTAAATGGAACTGAAGTTCCTTTTCCAGTAGGTACTTATGAAGTGACTCTTGAAACAACAGTAGCTCCGAGTTTTAGGTGTTACATTAGCCCAGGGCAAGATGGAAGTAGAACTATTGGAACTTATACCCCATCTGGAGGTGCTGCTGTAAATATTGTAATTGGGTCATACCAAACGCAAACTGACGCAATTACGTCTACCAGTACTAAAGTAACTTTCAATATAACAACTCCTGGTATAACTTGTAAAATGACGTATTGATTGTAGATAAAAATTTGTTTATGATTATTGTTAATGACACTCATAGGTCGGCTAGGTGCTGACCTATGGGAGTTATGACTACTGGGCAGATAAGTATTCAGCACATGTTTGTTAGCAATGCCGCTTGTTTAGTTACCCACAAATACACACGCACCTTTGCTAATAGCCTAAACGCTCAATCTCATCCTTCGACAAGCCAGTTATTTCCGAAATAACAGCAGAATTGAACCCCTTACCCTTCATTTGCCGTGCAGTTCGCAAAACGCCTTTGGTTTCGCCTCTAGCCTCGCCAATAGCAACGCCTCTAGCCTCGCCAATGGCAATGCCCTCTTCAATACCAGTTTCCCGGGCTTCTTCCTGCCACACACGCTTAGCCGTATCCCAGTTCCATTCCGTAAAAAGCATATTCCTTACCTCTGATGCGTTGTCACGCAAAAAATCTCTCAGTATGTCTTGGCGCATGCAGTCATCCACAGCCTTCTGGATTGCTAAACTGCGGCTCATGGACTTCTCATGCTCTCTTACAAAATATACAAAACTCTCATAACCCTTCAAGGTCTCGCTTCTATTGGCAAGCTCCTCGTTGTGGCCCTTGTTTATGTTGATGATTTTCACAATGCACTCCATGTTGGGAATCTCGCCATCGCAAAAGTCCTTGAACGCATCCGACAACTTGAGCTCCTGCTGTTCGGGCATCTTGTCCTTGCCGTTGTAAAGCACTATGATTTCCGGCTTTGGAAGCGGAATCTTCTTCTCCTGGTAAATGCTTTCCTCCTTTAGCAGCTTCTCGTATATCCTGCCAAGGTATATGGCTGCCCTGATGGGCATGTTGTAATTGACTGTTGATTGCTGCTCGATCAAGACCACGATTTTATCCTCAATCACGAATGATATGTCGTTCATTCTTTCCATGAACAGGGCATCGCTCAGGGTGGTTATGAGGACTTCCGTGTCCTTGCTGAAAGTTTTGTTTTTCAGAGCGCCGTAAGTTTCCAGCAGGTTCTCTTTTTTGCTCAGCAGTTGTATCAGCATGCTGCTTTTGTACTCTCTGTTCGTTTTGAACGCCGTTTCCATAAAATGGACCTCCTATTTTTGTCCTATTACTTAGACGGAGTTCAGCGGATTTTTTTTCAAAAAAATGCATAAAAAAGTGAAATCAGCCAAAAAATGACGTAAAAATGACATTTGCCTTAGTTTTTCTTTACAAAACTTTGGGAAAGATGTGGGTAACCGTAAGCTCCCTCTGGGTGTATATTCGTGACCAGTGTTACCAACATAGGCTTTAATAAAACTACTGACCAAGCAACAACTATAAATGGCAAACCTACAACTAATATTGGATTCCAGTGTGGTGACGGTACAGTGCATAACTGGATGAATACTTCTTGTGCCTCTGAATTACCGGAAAAAGTAGATGGTGGTTATTATATATATACAAAAGATCAGTATGCGCATTTTAATGCTTTGTATGTAACTAATTCATACGGTACTCAACGGCATCCAAATTGTCAGTAGCATAGCTAACAAACTGTTTAATAAAAAATATCCCCCTTGTTTTCGCAATGGGGATATTTTTATTAGCAATAAATATCCTTTCGCATGCTTATAGTTTTACGGTTTTTGTTATATAATTCTTCATTTATAACGAAACCATTCTTTTTATAAAAGTTCAAAATATTTGTATTATGTTCAATATCAGCATCTACTGTTAGAAAGCGAGATGCTATATACTGCTCATCACATATAATAGCAAATGACTTGGCAATATGAATCATAAAAGAACCAATACCCTTATATCTTTCTTGATAAGATTCATCTACAGAAAGTTTTGCAATTTTTATTGAAGGAATAGTTTTAAATGGGTAATCCAAAGAATGTAACGATTTTTCCGAAACGGAAAGCTTTATAGCATCTGTGATTAAAGACATATAAGAAACAATTTCGTTTGTATTTTTTTCTAACAATAGCCAAGTGAAAGCCACGTGATCTTTTTGAGAACGCAAAGCATCTTTCTTTAAATATTCATTATATTCGTCGATGAAACAATGAAAGTTACCTAATTGTGCCGTGTCTGTAAGTTTTTTTGTATAAAAAGCGGTTAACCCGTTTTCTGGCGTAATAGTTATACGTTTATCCATCGGCGTTCCTTATCATTCCCAAAACCAATTTAGCTTCTTTTCTCAATTCAGCAACACGCTCAGGGCTTGGTGTCCTGCGAACTTCGGCTATAACCTGCCGAACAATATTTTTATCCCGAATAACAGTTGCCTGTACGGGTTTAACTTTAACTGCCATAATTAATCTCTGTTAAAAAAACTAATTATAATATAGCATTATTTTTAGAAAAAAGGCAAAATATCCTCATTTTGCAAACAACTGTTGACAGTTTGTGTATTTTTTTCAAAAAAAAGGCATAAAAAAAATGAAAATTCCTTCCGCTTTATGGAAAAGTTTAGTTGTTGGTAATCATATGGCGGTTATATGCTGACCTCCCCTTTCGGGAGCTTACGGTTACCCACAAATACACACGCACCTTTGCTAATAGCCTAAACGCTCAATTTCAGCTTTAGGCAAACCAGTTATTTCCGAAATAACTGCAGAACTGAACCCCTTACCCTTCATTTGCCGTGCAGTCCGCAAAACGCCTTTGGTTTCGCCTCTAGCTTCACCTCTGGCCTCGCCAATAGCAACGCCTCTAGCCTCGCCAATGGCAATGCCCTCTTCAATACCAGTTTCCCGGGCTTCTTCCTGCCACACGCGCTTAGCCGTATCCCAGTTCCATTCCGTAAAAAGCATATTCCTTACCTCTGATGCGTTGTCCCGCAAAAAATCTCTCAGTATGTCTTGGCGCATGCAGTCATCCACAGCCTTCTGAATAGCTAAACTGCGGCTCATGGATTTCTCATGCTCTCTTACAAAATATACAAAACTTTCGTACCCCCTCAAGGTTTCGCTTCTGTTGGCTAGCTCCTCATTGAAGCCCTTGTTTATGTTGATGATTTTTACAATGCACTCCATGTTGGGAATCTCGCCGTCGCCAAAGTCTTTGAACGCATCCGACAACTTAAGCTCCTGCTGCTCGGGCATCTTGTCCTTGCCGTTGTACAATACTATGATTTCCGGCTTTGGCAGAGGAATCTTTTTCTCTTGGTAAATGCTTTCCTCCTTCAGCAGTTTTTCGTATATCCTGCCAAGATATATGGCAGCCCTGATGGGCATGTTGTAATTGACCGTGGATTGCTGCTCGATCAAGACCACGATTTTATCCTCAATCACAAATGATATGTCGTTCATCCTCTCCATGAACAGGGCATCGCTCAGGGTGGTTATGAGGACTTCCGTGTCCTTGCTGAAAGTTTTGTTTTTCAGAGCGCCGTAAGTTTCCAGCAGGTTCTCTTTTTTGCTCAGCAGTTGTATCAGCATGCTGCTTTTGTACTCTCTGTTCGTTTTGACTTCCATAAAATGGACCTCCTATTTTTGTCCTATTACTTAGACGGAATTCAGAGGAAAAAAAATCAAAAAAATGCATAAAAAAGTGAAAATTGTTAAAAAATAACTAAAAAATGAAAATTCCTTCCGCTTTATGGAAAAATAATGTATATTTAAAAGAAGGGGGACGCTAAACCTTGGGGAGGGTTTATGGAAAAGTTTAGCTATTATTTTGGTTTTTTAGGGGTTGTGGCGGCTTTGGCTATTTTCGTGGCTTGCGGCACCGGCGAGATTGTCGATCTTGCTGAAGGATCTCGTGAATATACAGAACTTCTGGGGCCTCAAGGTAGCCTTGGAAATCTTACTGCAAATGGAGCTTTCATAGATGACTGCTCAAGAGATGCGGATTATGAATTGTGCCAGCAACTTAAAGAAACTCCCGCAGTAATATCCTCTTCCAGCTCACTTATCTCCCCGGAAATATCATCCTCCAGCGCAAGCGACTCAGGACCAAGCAGCTCAAGCGTTGCTACCAATCAAAGCAGTTCCGGAACTGTAGTTGCGCCAAGCAGCTCCAGTGCTGCCATTATCACCCAAAGCAGTTCCAGCATTGCCACTGCGCAAAGCAGCTCCGCCGGTTGCACCGGCTCCGCATGCGCTCCAATTCCTGCGTTCACTTGCACATGGGCACCGGCTACTGTTGTCAGCGGCGATGAAGCTACCATTAACATCAATATCACCGGAGCAGATGACGGATGCACAAAAAAAGCATACGTGGAATTTCCTATCAACAATCAAATGGGCATAAATCCTTGCTTCGCTAAAACCGTTGTCTCCAATGACGGACCGGTGATAACCTCAGGGCAAATATCAGGCTCTTGTGATTATAACGGGCAAATTAGAAACGGAAGCTGGACATGGCCAACCAATGGAGCTGTCACTGCAGTTAAAGGCGAGGTGACATGCGGAATCGGAGCTTCGCAGAATTCGGAGGCAAAGACTTGCGCAATAAACATTACTACTCCGCCAAAACCAACAAAAAGCGGTTCAATATCATTCTCCAATGCTGATTACACAAGTGCCAGCAGCCGCTACTTTTACATAGGATCAACTCCAGAAGTTGCTAACACCGTGGTAGTGACCAACAACGGCGCTTCTCCCGATCCAAAGTGCGAATCAACTGGAACAACTGTTAAGCTGGAAGGCAATACAACCGCTGCAGGCGCTATCAAAGCAGTTGCTGTTGTGGTATGCCGTGGCAATGAACACAGGCTGGATTCCGCTACCGCTACTGTTGTCGCTGATCCTACCGTTAGCGGCTCTTGCAGTTGGAATACAAAGGGCAATACCTTTGGCGGCGGAGTAAGCGCAAAGGTCACAGCAGCACCGACTATAACTAATGTTTATGGGCGCACTTGCGAAGGACCTTACTTTACTGTGGGCTCTACGCAGAAAGAGACTGTAGCTGCTGGACTAACGGTTGATGCTTGGAATGGCACGGCCACGCAAACAATGAGCAGCATAGCTATCAGCGCAACTTGCGCAGGAAAAACCTTAAACTCGATAACCTGCCCGAACATAACGGTTAAGGATCCCGATGCCATGTGTGAGTATACGCCATCCATATGCGGCGGAGTTGCTCTTACGCAGATAAAAACTGCGGCGCAAAGCGGAACCATTAATGATACCGATCGTTGTTATTATGCAACTACTATTACCAGCATGGGTAATGTAAGCGGCTCATTTACCGTGAACGGATCGGAAATAGGCAAGTGTGGAAATACAGGCTGGGGACAACCTGCATGCGCAACGGCTTTGGCTGGAGTAGAACTGTTGGATGGCGGATATTATATATACACGCCGGATAATTATAAGGGAGACTTCGTCACAGCCAATTCACACGCTCCGCTGTTGCATCCCAATTGCGAAGCTCAGAAATAGAGATCACTTTGGAATTGAGGCAGACAGATTTTCACATCCGTCTGCCGTGATTAACAGGTCATCTTCCACACGAATGCCAATGTGCTCGCTGTAAAGCACTCCGGCTATCTCAATCTCAAAATGCCCGTATATTCCGGGCTCGTTTGAAATGAGCATGCCTGGCCTCAAGGGTTTTGTCAAATAATCTCTGTTCTGCGTACCCTCATGCACAATGTCACCGATCAAATGGCTAATGCCATGCGGCTTTGTTTTATAACGACGCTTCATCTTTCCGCCTGCGTCGGTAAAACGCTCCTTCAAAATTTTCTCCAAAAAAAGCCAAGCCTCTTTGCCCAGCTTCTTTAGAGTTAAGCCGGCCTTTACATTTTTCTCATGGAATTTTTGCGTATCCAAAACTATATCGTAAAGAAGTTTTTGCAAAGGGTTGAATTTGCCGTTCACCGGAATGGTGCGAGAAATATCGCAGCAAACGGAATTATAACGGCAACCGAAATCCAAAAGAATTAAATTTCCCTTTTCAATGGGGCAGTCCTTCTTTGTATAATGAAGAGTGCAGGCATTCTCTCCGGCAGCCACAATGCTTGGAAAAGCAAGCCCGGAGCTCGTTTCCCGCAACATAAAACATTCCAGATCGGCAGATAAAATTCGCTCGTTTTTATAAGAAGAAATATGCGGCAAAATTTTTAAGAGAGCTGCCTTCGCTATTTCCTGCGCTTTTTTTGCAAGAGCTATTCTCTCAGGCTCAAGAACAACCCTCTGCTCAAGGTGTATTTTTGAAACATCTTTAACCGTTAGCTTATAGCTCTGCAATTTGCGGCGTATGATTTCGTTTGAAAAAATATGTTTTCTTTTTAAGCCTGCAATCCTGTTTTTCAGCCATGAATTAAATGTCTTTATTGAAAAAATATCCTTAAAACCTGTTATATCTTCTATGTGTGGAGCCGGCAGTCCAAGCTGTATTCCGTTCCAAAATTCTTTTTTGCTGTCTTTTTCCGGTAAAAATAAAATTTCTTTTTGAGCTATGGGGTCTAAAACAAGGATGATTCCGTTTTGGTTTATGCCGGTTAAATATAAAAACTCCGGATTTCCAGAAGCGTAAATGCACAAGGAATTCAGCTTTTTTAAGTGCTTTTGCCTGCGCTTGGCATAAAACAATGGAGCTTTACAACCCAAACCCTCGGAAAAATACACCTGAGAATAGGTTTTAAACAATTCTTCCATTGCCCAAATGTAGAAAAAGGTTTTCTATATTACCCTCTATGAGCAAATTTTTCCCCATTTTGCTGATTTTAGCACTCGCTGGCATTGCTTGCGCAGATGGAACCATATCTTTTGGTACCGTTTTCTTGGATTCAACAGGAAAATTAGCTTTCACTTATCCTGTATCTTTGCCTAACCACAGTGCTTTGCCTGAATTGCAAAGAAATTTTATCAAGCAGAAATTCGGTGAAAAATTTACAGGCCTCGAACCTGGCGCCGCCCTGAAATCTTATAAAGCTCAAAATGGCGAGGTCTTGGAATATTTATCCGATGAAATCACTTTTCCCTTACCAGGAATTGTGCAGTTTGTGACCTCTTATTATGCCAATGAAATGTGGGGTTCGGATATGGGCATTTACAAGATTTCAGATGGTAAAAAAGTGGATATAACGAGTATCTTCAACAAGAATTGGGAAAAAGAAATTGTCAAGCTAATAATCAGGGAATTCCTGCATTCGCAAAATCTGCATGCTCTTACAAACTATTCATACACCCAAAATGAAAAAGATTTTATTCCGGTGGATGTGAAGATCAGCGAATATGGCGGTTTGGAATTTGTTTATCCTGTATATAAAATAGCCCCGGGCGCAGCAGGCGAGCAAATCATATTTTTGTCTTGGGGAACTTTGAAGCCGTACTTAAACCCGAATTCGGCTATTTATTCTAAAATTAGATTTTAGTCTATGCAAGAAAAAGTTCAAAAATTTCTGGAACGTTATGAGGAGCTTGAGCAGGAACTTTCCAGACCTGAAATTGCCGCAGACCCGGAGAAATTCGCTAAATTGCATAAAAGTTTTAAGGCTTTGGAAAAAACATATGCCGCTGGCTCCGAATATATGCGCATTTGCAGCGATTTAAGAGAATGGAAAGACGCTCTTGTGGGCAACGATGCGGAGTTCGCTCAGGCTGCTAAATCGGAAATAGGGCCTTTGGAAAAACAGATTGAAGCTATGGAAAGCTCCTTGCAGATTCTTATGGTTCCGCCTGATCCCTTTGACAATCGCAATGCGATTTTGGAGATAAGAGCTGGAACGGGAGGCGATGAGTCTTCGCTTTTTGCTGGTGATTTATTCAGGATGTACAGGGCATATCTGGAAAATAAAGGCTTTAAGGTTGAGATTACTGATATAAGCGAAGGTACTGTTGGCGGATTTAAGGAGATTTGCCTTTTTATTCGTGGGGCTGATGCTTACGGGGTTTTAAAGTTTGAAAGCGGTGCGCACAGGGTGCAGCGAGTGCCGGAAACGGAGTCTCAAGGACGTGTGCATACATCTGCGGCAACGGTTGCGATTATGCCGGAAGCCGAAGAAATTGATGTTGAAATTCGCACAGAAGATTTGAAAGTGGATGTTTATAGAGCAAGCGGAGCAGGCGGGCAGTATATCAACAAAACGGATTCGGCGGTTCGCATAACGCATGTGCCAAGCGGCGTGGTGGTGGCTTGCCAAACGGAGCGCAGCCAGATTCAAAACCGCTCAAAAGCCATGGAACTTTTGCGCTCACGCCTGTTTGATCACGCAATTTCCGAAAAGCAGAAAAAAGAAGCGGCAGAAAGAAAAAGCCTTGTAGGTTCAGGTGACCGCAGCGATAAAATTCGCACTTACAACTTTCCGCAAAACAGAGTTACAGACCATCGCATAAATTTAACGCTTTACAATCTGGAAAAAATAATTCAGGGAGATTTGCAGGAGATAATAGACGCTTTGCATTTGGCAGATGCTCAGAGCAAATTGGGGAGTTCATGAGCCCTGAGGAGATATCCCGTTATAGCCGCCAGTTGCTGCTTCCTGAAATTGGCGTTCTAGGCCAGGAAAAATTGAAAAACGCAAAAGTGCTGCTCGTGGGAGCCGGCGGATTAGGCTCACCGGTTGCAATGTATTTGGCTGCGGCAGGGGTTGGAACTTTATGCGTAGCGGATTTTGACCAGGTGGATTTATCTAACCTGCAAAGGCAAATAGCCTATAAAACAAGCGACATAGGCGGGCAGAAAACCGAAATTATAAGCAAACTTTTAAAAGAGATGAATCCTCTTGTAAATGTAATTGCGCATAACTCTGCGCTAACTGCAAAAAATGCCTTGGAAGTTATAAAAGACTATCAAATTGTGGCCGATTGCACTGATAATTTTCAAACCCGTTATTTGATGAATGATGCTTGCGTTCTTTCGGGAAAACCTTATGTTTATGGTTCGGTATCCGGGTTAAAAGGGCAGGCGAGCCTTTTTTACGCAAAAGAGGGGCCTTGCTATCGCTGCCTGTATCCGGAGCCTCCACCTCCGGCTTCAAAGCCCAATTGCCTCACAAGCGGCGTTCTTGGGGTTTTGCCGGGGGTTATAGGCTGCATTATGGCAAATATGGTTTTGCAATTCATAATAACGCATAGCGCTATGATCGGCCGTTTATTATTATTCAATGCCCAGAAAACAAATTTCGATGAAGTCAAAATTGAAAAAAATGAAGATTGCCCGATTTGCGGAAAGAATCCGAGCATTAAGGCTCTTGTTGGCTACGAAGATATGGAAGCAACCTGCGATTCTATAGCAAATTGTTTTTCTTAAGAAGCATATCGAGCAAGCTTATGCAATCCGCATAAGCCTTGGCTTCCCATTGAAGGTCCAAATCCTGCGCATTACTCAATCTAAAGCCCAATTGTTCTTTAAAATTTTTAATATCTGTTTCCAACATACAAATCTCCTGAACTTAATATAGTAAATTGTTTACTATATTACTTCCCATGAAAAAGTTTTTATTTTTCTTGTCATTCATCATTATTTTTGCAAACTCAGCGCATGCTCAGGCAACGAAGAAGGCCGCTGCTCCTAAGACTACGGCTTCAAAATCCGCTTCTGCGCCAAAGTTTAATAGTAAAGAGCCTTCTTTTGCCGGATTTACCGGCAGCTTTATAAAATTCGGGCCGGTTTCCGGCAATGCCCGTCCTTTTACGATGACTGTTGAATACGCCCCTTGGTTCTTTGAAATAAAAGGAACTGCGAGCGCAGATTATCTCACTCAGGATTTGGGAGATGATGCAATTGCGGTTCTTGCATATTACAAAGTTGATGATTCGGCAAACTATCAGCCGGGGCTTTTTGACCTTATGATATATCTTGATGATGAACCTATTAAAATGTCAAATTTGAGTTTTGCGTTAATTGGTCCGGCAACGGCGGGTTCCGCAGTTCTGGCTCAGGCTAAAACATGGAATTTTACTCAGGGCCAGGTGTTTAAAATGTCAAAATATGCAAATGGCGACATACTTACCGCACAGGCAACATATCTGGATAAATCTCATATTGAAAGAGAAAAAGCCGCAGCGAAAAAAAGAGTGGCAGATTCTATTGCCAGAGAAGAAAAAAAGGTAAAAGATTCCATTGCAAAAGAAGAGAAGAGGGTGAAAGATTCAATTGCAAAGGAGAAAAAACGAGTTGCGGATTCCGTTGCAAAAGAAGAGAAAAAGAGAAAGGATTCAATATCTGCGCACAGAAGGCATGTCAGGGATTCAATAGAGCAGGAGAAGGCTGAGGAAGAAGCCAGAAAGAAAGCCGCTGCTGCCACCAAGAAAAAGAAGAAAAGACCGGTGGTTGAAGAAGCCGAAGAAGAGCCGCCGAGAAAAAAGCGAAAGAAAAAGCCTGTAATTGAGGAAGAAGAGGATGATGATGAGCCTCCTCCGCCTAAAAAGAAAAAGAAAAGGCGAGAATGATTATTTGAAGAACAGATTTTTTGCTGCGGCAAACATATCGTCTTTTTCGTCAGGAATTCTGCACTCTGCGTAAATGCGAACCTTTGGTTCGGTTCCGCTGGGCCGCACAAGCATCCAGGAATCATCGTCAAAAATTATTTTAACGCCGTCAACCGTCAGCAATTCACGCACAATTTTCTTCTTTTTGCCGATTGTGATTTTTGAACCCGGTTTAGCGACTTTTGCTATTTCTGCAACACGTGCCAAGAGCGGTTCTCCAACCAGTGATTTATCAACTTCAAAGCCGGAACGCTCAGGGTATAGGCGCCCGAACTCATCATATAAAAGGTCCAGATATTCACCCAGATTTTTTCCGGTTGCAGCTATGATTTCCAAAGCTATCAAAAGCCCGAACATGGCATCTTTTTCCAGTGTATTGTTAAGGCCTGTTATGCCATCTGACTCTTCAAAGGCTATAAGGGCTTTTGGATTTGCCTTTCTTTTTAGCCAGGGGCGGAAATTTTTGAAGCCAACAGGGGTTTCCATAACAGGAACGCCGAGCTTTGCAGCTATTATGTTCGCAAAGTTTGATGTGGCAACGGATTTTGCCAAAACGCCTTTTTTCTTGCGCCAGGTTACCATATAATGGAAGGCCATTGCGCCAAAGCTGTTCATGTCTATTTCACGAGTGCCATCGTAAAAGCGAATGCGGTCTCCATCTGGGTCAAAGATAACTCCGAGCCTGAAGCGGCTTTTGCTGGCATTTAAAAGGTGCTTTATCCCTGCGAGATTTTTGGAAGATGGTTCCGGCGCAACACCGCCGAATAGGGGATCGTTTTCTGTTCTAAGGCTGGTTAGGCATTGCGGGTTGTTAAGCATTGCGGCGGGCCTGCCTCTTGTTGATCCGTGAACATGGTCGCAAACCAAGTCTATGCTTTCTTTTGAAAGCAATGATGCTATTTTGCCGTAATTTATTGTTCCCTGTTTTTCTGAAAAGCTCTTGTAGATTTTAATGGGATTTATTTTTTCCCACTTTATCTTTCCGAGTTTTTCCCATTCATGAGATTTCATCAGTTCATTTGAATTTTCGGTTATCTTGTCGGTGATTTCCGGACCGGCAGGGCCTCCATCCGCAGGGTTGAACTTTATGCCGTTGTAATTGCTGGGGTTGTGAGATGGCGTTATGTTCACTGAGCAAGCCGCACCCAGAGACTCTATGGCTGCGCTGAATTCCGGAGTTGGCATTTCGCCGCCGTAATAGACTTTTATGCCGGCTTTTATGAACTGGTCTGCTACAACTTCGCAAAACTCTTTGCCGAGCAGACGGTTATCATGGCCAACCACAAGGCCTTTAGTTTGCAGTTCTTCAAAGGAGCCAACACCCAAAGCCTTAAAGGTTGCGGTATTTGCTTCTCTGTAAACCTGCAAGATTGCTTTTGCAACGACCTGGATATTTTTGAGCGTAAATTCAGTGCCGATTTCGCCTCTCCAGCCGCTTGTGCCAAAACTGACTTTAGCCGGCTTGGGTGAGGTTATTGCGGCTTGCTTTACTTGTTCAACAAGATGGCCGTCACGTTCGGGGTTAAAATTTGAAGATTGAATCTCTTTCCAAACCTTAGGGATAGTTGTATTAGGCATAGGTGAAATTTAGAAATCTAAATTAAGTGGTATGCATTTTGGTTTAACGGATTTACAAGCGGCTGAATTAAAGGAAAAATTCGGCGATAATCGCTTAACGGAGATTGAACGGGAATCTTTTTTTGACAAGCTGAAGCACAATTTTGGCGATCCTTTGATAAAGATATTGCTTATAGCGCTGGCAATAAATGTTCTATTGGTAGTAGGCTCTTACGCTGGGTTTATAGAGGGAGAAGATATTGCATGGTATGAGCCTGTAGGCATAGCAGTAGCTATATTGCTGGCAACGCTGGTTTCAACATTTTCGGAGTACAGAAATGAAAATTCCTTTCAAAAGCTAAAGGAAGAGGCATCTCGCATAAAAGTGAAAGCCTATCGCAATGGCTCTGTAATTGAGCTGCCAATAGACGATCTGGTTCAGGAAGATGCGGTGCTGCTTCAGCCGGGAGATAAAATTCCCGCAGACGGCATAATAATAGACGGCAATATAAAAGTTGATCAGTCCGTGCTGAACGGTGAATCCAAGGAAGCTACGAAAACAGCGGTTTCTGTTGGGTATCAGGATGATAACGCATCTATGGATTTTTTGCATGCGCACAAGGTTTTCAGGGGTGCAGTTGTGTGCAACGGCAATGCTGTTATGCAGGTCACTGTTGTTGGGGATAAATCGGTTTACGGGCAAATTGCAAGCGAGCTTCAGGCCGGGGATGATCGCGAGAGCCCGCTGAAAATCAAGCTCACGGAGTTGGCCGGAAAGATAAGCAAATTCGGCTACATTGGCGGCGCATCGATAGCCATAGCTCTTTTGTTCAAGCGCATTGTGATGAGCAATAATTACGATATTGCTAAAATTGCCGAATACTGTTCGCATTGGGGGCATCTGTTGAATGATATTGTCCATGCTGTTATGATGGCTGTGATAATAATAGTTGTCGCTGTTCCTGAGGGCTTGCCGCTTATGATTGCCATTGTTAGCGCTCTCAATATGGGCAAAATGCTGAAAGACAATGTGCTTGTTCGCAAAATTGCGGGCATAGAAACTGCAGGCAGTTTGAACTTTTTGTTCAGCGATAAAACCGGTACAATAACAAAAGGCAAACTTGAAGTGGTGACATTTATAGACGGCGAGCTAAAGGAATATAAAAGTTATGGCGAAGTGCAAGGCGGCTTAAAAAAATACCTTTCTCTTTCAATTCATCAGAATACGGATTCTGTTATTTCAGGTAAAAAAATTGTGGGAGGAAACGCAACGGAGCGTGCAATTCTCGCATTTTCCGGAGAAGAAACTGAGAATGTTGGTATTATCGGAAAAATTCCTTTTAACAGTACGAACAAATATTCCGCAACTTCAATAGAAGGCATGACTTTGATTAAAGGAGCGCCGGAGAAAATTCTTGCAAAATGCAAATATTATTATGATGGGGAAGGGAAGAAATGCGAATACAGCGGCCATGCAGAGCTCAATAAAAATATAGATGTGCTTGCTGTGCGTGCGATTAGAGTCGTGGCTTTGGCTGTTTCCGAGGCTCAGATAAAAGACGAGTCTTTGCCGGAAGATGACTGGATTTTGGTTGGTGTTGTGGGCATTAGGGATGAAGTTCGCCAGGAGTCTGTAACTTCCATAAGAGATGTGCTTTGCGCAGGCGTGAATGTGGTTATGATTACCGGAGATCGCAAAGAAACTGCTGTAGCCATTGCAAAAGACGCAGGCTTGATGAAGAACGATAGCGATGTTGTTTTGACATCAGATGAATTTGCTGCTCACAGCGATGATGAAATAAAGGAGAAGATCAAGGACATAAAAGTTGTGGCACGTGCTTTGCCTGCGGATAAAAGCCGTTTGGTTCGCATTACCCAGGATTTGAACTACGTTGTTGGCATGACAGGCGACGGCGTTAATGATTCTCCTGCGCTTAAGAAAGCAGATGTTGGATTTGCGATGGGTGGCGGAACGGAGGTTGCGAAGGAAGCTGGGGACATAGTTATTTTGGATGATAATTTCAATTCAATAGCAAAGGCTATTTTGTATGGCAGAACAATTTTCAACAATATAAGAAAGTTCATAATTTTTCAGCTTACGATAAATGTCTCTGCGGTTTTGATAAATTTTGCAGCACCTCTTTTGGGTATGGAGCCTCCGCTAACTATAATTCAGATATTGTGGATAAACTTGATTATGGATACTTTGGCTGCGCTTGCGTTTGGCGGTGAGGCGGCACTTAGCCGTTATATGGAGGAAACTCCTAAGCGACGAGATGAAGCGATTGTCAGCGGCAGTATGTGGAAGGATATTTTTACAAACTCGGTTTGGATATTCGGTTTGAGTTTGGTATGTTTGCTTTACATGTCTTTTGATTCAACAGCATATTTTACATTTTTTGTATTTATAGCCATGTTTAACGCTTTTAATGCTCGCACCGATCGCATAAATATTTTTGACAACATAGGTGGCAACAAGAACTTTTTGCTGGTTTTGGGGCTTATATTTTTAGTTCAAATTATTCTTGTTTATCTGGGCGGCGATGTATTCAAATGCCATGGTCTTAGCGTGGAGCAGTGGGGGATTGTGCTGTTATTTGCCGTGTCTATAATCCCTGTGGGGATAATTAGGAAAGCGATTTTGAGGTAGGGAAGCTTCTATAGGAGACTCTGCATGTAAAAATATTTGCTATATTTCAGTTTGGAAATACATACTAGTGAATACCGTGGATTGAAGAAATGAAATATTTTGTGATAGCTTTCTTATGCTTGTTAGTCTCTTGCTCCGGCCCCAAGGTTGAGCCAGAGGTTGATTCCGGCAAGAGTTTATTCCAGATTTTGGCAGAAGTATCTTGCCCGAATGCGAGCGATTTTCGCGTGGAGCACATAAGCTCCAGTGAAAGCGAGGCTTTGGCCGGAGCCCGCTCAAACATGGCTTTGGAGCATTTTTCCAAGAAGCTTGAATCTGAAATCCAAATAAATGCGCAAAACATAAACCAAGTGGCAACCTCAAGCACAAAAATGAACATAGGTCAAGAAGCGACTATGATAAATCCTCAAGATGCTAAATTGCATTATTCAACAAGGCATGGCACTCAGGTTGGCGTGGTTGTTTGCATGAGCAGGGCAGATGCGGCAAAGGGCTTTATTGAGCGGCAGCGACCTGTGGCAAGCTCGCTTGAATTTGCCGCTAATGCCATTTTAGAGACCAAGCACCCCAAGCTCAAGAGTGAGGCTTGGCAGAGGGCAAAGCCGCTGTGGGATGAGTTTACTAAGAATCAAGCGATGATAGAGGGTTTGGATAAGGCTGCGGCGGCAGTTTTTGAGCCTCTGAAAGCAATGTACGCAAAAGCTAAGGAAGATTACCTTGGTTACTGCCAGACAGCCAAGCTTTATTGGAATCCGGAGCATAATGATTTTTATTCGGAGAAGGCTTTTGCCAAGCTTTCCAAAAGCTCGAAGCTGGAAAAGGCGAGCTGCAGGGGCAACGGCGTTTCGCTGGTTTACAGGAACTCTGGGCACAAGTGCGAGCAGGCCGGCATATTCAAGTGCTATCACAAGCCTTCTTTGCTGGTGGCATCGTGCTATGGCGAGGAATACAGGATTTTGGAGAGCCCAAATGTAGAGGTTTTTCAGAAAAGGGAAGATGTTGCGTTGGAGAAGCTGAGGGAGAAGCTTGAATACGAATCTTTCTGGAGCGACTGGGAAAAGGAAATTAAACAATGGAGTCCGCAATGCGAATAGTCTTTATTACGATGTTTTTGATGTACGCAGTTTCTTTTGCGGCAACAGGGCTTGCCAAGGGAGATTCAATCCCGAATTTCTTTGTGCTTGCCATGGACAACGAGACAATGCTTGACAAGAAGGGTTTGAGGGAAGAGGCAAAGAAGCTGGGCGCAAAGCGGGTTGTGCTTTCTTTTTTTGCGACTTGGTGCGTGAATTGCAAGGAGGAGTTTGTTCTTTTGAAGAAGAACGCAGATAAACTGAAGGAGAACGGCGTGCTTGTTCATCTGGTGGATGTTGGCGAGAAGATTATGAAGGACAGCCAGAAGGTGAGCGATTTTGTTAAAACTTACGCTGGGGATTCCTTTCCTTTTTGGTTTGACCAGAATGCGAATCTGCTTAAGAATTTTGGCTTTATTGAAAGGAAGGCGACAGAGTTTCATTTGCCGGTGATTGTTGTTATGGACTCGGATTTGCGTGTGCTGAAAGTTTTCAAAGAAACCGGAAAAAATTTCCCTCAAACTTTATGGAGCGATTAATGAAAAAAATAGTTGTATTCTGCTTGCTTGCCGCTGCTACCGTAATGGCGCAAAAACAAAGCGTAGCGGTATTGCCGCCAATGGCTGACCCCGAAGCAAAATTAACCCAGAGAGAGTTGGAAATGCTTACAGACCGTGTACGAAACGCTGCGCTATCGGTTTTGCCATCAAGCGATTTTAACCTCTTGCCACAAGCAACTGTTGAAAGCAGACTGGGCGGCAAAGAAGCTGTGTTCAATGCTTGCAAAGAAGGCACTTGCATAGGAGAATTGACGGCAACCGCACAGGTTGATTTTGGTGCAAGATATGAAGTATTCATCTTGAATAACAAACTATGGTTTAAGTTTGAGCTATACGGCACGTTAAAGGGCGACAAAAACCCTGGAGACCGGGATAGATTCACCGAAGATGTGAAAGACTTTAAGGCAATGGAAGCCTTGATAGACAAAAAAGTTCCTGAAGCTTTTAAAAAGATAATTGTAAAAGCCAAAACTCAAATGCAGTTTATGCAGGAAGCTTGCGAAGCCGCTGGGGCATTATGGGTAGATGAAACTTGCAAATCCAAAGAGCAGATTCTTTGCGAAGCCCAGAAGAAAGTGTGGGTTGGAGAAAAATGCTGGTCAAAAGAAGAATATGAGTGCAGAACAAAAAATATGGTATGGAATGACGGAATTTGCCAAGCCCAAACGCAGGCAAACGTACCCATAGCTCAAGCCATGCAAGAACAATCGTCTTCGCAGCCTATTACGCCACCTTCAAATAAAGAAGTTAAAAATTTCACCCAAAATCAGCGGATATTAACTTGGACGTTAAATCTGGTGCCTGGTATAGGTTCTATTGCTATTATGGACGATTTGACAGGTGCTGCTGTTCAGTGGGTATTGGGTGGTAGTTCAATACCGCTAATTGTTATTGCTTCTGCTGGTGGAGACAATGAAGTTACTTCTACCGTTGGTGGGTTATTGCTTATTTCATCTTATGCGTACAGCACTTACCGTTCCATAACCTACGGCAGACCCCAAAATACGGCTTTAAGCGAATATGGTGGTTTTAATATGGCAATTTTTCCAAACAAAAACGGTAAACTGAATGCGTTTTTAATGTATAACAAAGGATTTTAATATGAAAAAAATAGTTGTATTCTGTTTGTTTGCCGCTGCGCTTGCAATGGCTCAGGCGCAAAAACAGAGGGTTGCCGTGTTGCCGACTGAGGCAGATTCGGAGTTGAAGTGGAGCGAAAAACAGCTTGACATGCTGACGAATCGGGTGCGCAGCATTGCGTCTGAAATTCTGCCTAACGAGGATTTCATATTGCTGAAGCAAGACTTTGTTAGAAACCAGCTTGGCGATTCGGCTTATCACGATGTTTGCAGTGAAAATTGCTTTGGTTCATTGATGGATAAGGTTCAGGCTAATTTCGGAGCGAGAGTCGATGTTTTCGCCATGAACAATAAGCTGTGGCTTAAGTTTGAGCTATATGGTACTTTGATTGGCGATACGACTGCCGGAATGATATACATTATTCCGGATACAGAGGTTAAAGACCTTGAAGCTATGCTGGCTTTGCTGGATAAAAGGGTTCCCGAAGCTTTCAAAAAGATACTTCCAACAACTCCAACAGTTCCTGTTGTTCAAATTCCGGTTGCTCCCGTGGCGAGTGGAAATTATGTTGCCCAGATAGTCACCGAGCCAGCCGGAGCGTCTTTGCTTTTAAACGGATCTCCATACCAAGCCTGCCCCAGAACGCCGTGCGTAATTTCACTTTACGAGAACAGAGTTAAGCTTGCGGCTATGCTTGACGAGCATCATACTACAGACACGAGCCTTGTAATTACTATGCCCAATCAGCTTGTGAGCATAAAACTGAATCCTAAGACGTATGCAGTAAATTTCACAAGCGAGCCTTCTGGAGCATCTGTGAGTTTTGACGGAGGCACTTGTGTTACGCCATGTCCATCACGCTTTTTTAAAAAGGGCAAAGTGAAAGTGCATGCGAAATTTGACATGTATGAATCTATTGATACTGTTATTTTTGTTTCTGGCGCAGCGATAGTTAATTTGAAATTGAATCCGACTTTTGGTACTTTGGCTGTGAAGCCAAGCGAAGGTTGGAATTTAGGCAATGCAAGATATTTGCCTGGAACTCATAACATAAAGTTGTCTCACAAGTGCAATGAAGATGTGAATTTTTCTGTTGATATAAAAAAGGGTGAGCAGGCATTTGTTGATTTTTCGGACAAAGTGGTTCCTAAGAAGAGCGAACTTGATCTGCAAGTTAAATATAAAGGAAGAATCCAGAATGAATCTGTTTGGGTCAATGGCGAGCAAGTTGGGCAAACGCCTTTCAGTGGCACTGTGCCTTTGTGTTCGGACATTGCGTGGGGGGCGGAGAGGCAAAAGATAGATGTGAATTTGAAGCATAATGAGAAAGCAGAATATACGCACAGGCAATCTACAGCTGGTGCTACTGCATTGGGTGTTTTGCTTGATGTGGCTGGTGCGTTTTTTCTTTGGCAGGCACTGGATCAGAGCAGCAAGGCTACGGATTACGGAAAAAAATATGATAATTTGACTGGTGAGGATCCGGCTGAGTATAGCGATTTAAAGGATAAATCAAAAGATGCGACTAAAAAAGCGAATATGTTTTTGATTATTGGCGGTGTTTCAATCGCAGCTTCTGTTGGGGTGTATTTATGGTTTTAAGATTTGCTTTCATTTTTGCTTTTTTGCTGCTTTTTGGTTGCAGCGAGTATGATTTCAGCAATCCGTTGGATCCTAACGATAATTTGTGTGGTGGGATGAAGTTTAGCCCGATAAACAAGTTTTGTCTGGGAACTGAGATTACGGTTAAATGCAATGGCGAAATATATACATCTGACCAGTTTTGCCTTGGGAATGCAGTTAAGGATAAGTGCGGAGGCCAGACATATGCTTCGCATCAAGGTTGTGAAGCCAATGTTATAAGAACAATATGCGGAGCATCTTTGTATAATGAAGCAACGCATTTTTGCTCAGGGAGTGCCATTTATGCATTGTGCGGAGGTTCAACATACAATATTGCAAATCAAATATGTGAGGATAATGTTGTGAAAAGCAAATGCGGAACGCAATGGTATAGTGAAAAGACTCATTTTTGCTCGGAGAATTCTGTTTACGCATTATGTGGTAGCTTAACATATAATCCAGCAACTCAAGGCTGTGAAGCCAATGTTATAAAAACAATATGCGGAACATCTTTGTATGATGAAGCAACGCATTTTTGCTCAGAGAATTCAGTTTACGCATTATGCGGTAGCTTAACATATAATCCAGCAACTCAAGGCTGTGAAGCCAATGTTATAAGAACAATCTGCGGAGCATCTTTGTATAATGAGGCAACTCATTTCTGCTCAGAGAATTCGGTTTACGCATTGTGCGGAGGTTCAACATACAATATTGCAAATCAAAGATGTGAGAACAATGTTGTGGAAACGAAGTGCGGGAGTGAATGGTATAATAAAAAGACGCATTTCTGCACTCCTGATGGAGTAAAAGACGGCAGCAATTCTCTTTATGATTCTCGAGATGACAAAATATATAAAACCGTTCAAATTGGCACTCAAATCTGGATGGCAGAGAATTTGAATTACGACGTGCCAAGCAATACTACCGATGTATGTCACAGCAATAACGCAAGTAACTGTGCTGCTTATGGCAGATTATACAATTGGTCAACAGCTCTGGATTTAAACTCAAATTGCAATAACAGTACTTGTGCAAATCAGGTACAATCCAAGCATCGTGGCATTTGCCCGGAAGACTGGCATATTCCCAGCGATGCGGAATGGGATGTGTTATTTACGGCAGTTGACGGTGGTTTAGAGGCTGGCAAGTATTTGAAGGCAAAAACAGGCTGGATTAGTAGTGGCAATGGCTTGGACACTTATGGATTTTCGGCCCTGCCGGGTGGGTTCGGCAGTTCGAATGGCGGTTTCAACGAGACTGGCTACGGCGGCTACTGGTGGAGTAGCAGTGAGTACGGTAGCTACTACGCCTACTACCGGGACATGAACTACTACTACGAGTACGCCTACAGGGACATCGATTATAAGACAGCCTTGTTTTCTGTTCGGTGCTTGCAAGACTAAAGAGCGAAGCTCCGCCCATAGCGAAGTGAAACGGAGCAATGGGCGTTGTTGTGTTGTTTTAATTTTTTCTACATTTAATATTATGTTAAGTCCAGCCATAACTCAAGAGTTATTCTCTGAAATAGAAAAGTTGCCTGAAGAAAATATAGGAATGCTTCAGCAATTTGTGCTTTTTTTGAAACATAGAAAAGAATTGGCTCTTGACGATTCAACATATCTGTCCTCAATTCCCGGAATGATGGATAGCATAGAAGAAGGCGTGAACACCCCTTTGTCTGAATGCGTTCCGCTGGAAAAGGTTTGGGCAGATGTATAATGCTTGTTTATGAAGTTTGCGAAAATAACCTGAAAATCATTCGGATGTGGACACATTATGCAAAGATATGATTTCAGGATTTATGAAAATTCAAAAAGAGGAGGCTGAGAATGGAAGAGTATAAAGAGCTTGATGACCCTATAGAAGAAGTTTACCGTATTCGCCTTGCTTTATTGGAAGAGCATGGTGGAATAGATGGGTACCATGCATATTTACGGGAAACTAGTCCTAAGTGGGAAGCTATGGGCTTTAGAACCGTTGAAGAAAAGAAGTAGCAATTCTGTAAATCCTAGAATCCTGAAAATCGTGGTTCTGACGTTTTTGTATATTACCCCTAAGGAGCAGCTATGAACTTTGAAATTGAATTTGAGCAAGAAGAAGACGGGCGCTGGATAGCGGAAATCCCAGAAATTCCGGGGGTGCTTGCATACGGACTAACCCCGTTACAGGCGGCTGCAAATGCTAAAGCTTTAGCATTGCGTGTTTTGGCTGAGCGAATGGAAACAGAAGTTTCAATACCTAGCATTAATTCTATAGCTTTTGTAAACCATTATGAGCCAGTGGCCGTCAATTAAAGCGAATCGTCTTTTAGCAACATTATTAAAAATTGGCTGGTCTGTGAAAAGGCAAACTGGTTCGCATAAAACATTGGAAAAGCTCGGTTATCCCAATTATGTTTTTGCTTTTCACGATGGAACGGAAATAGGTCCTAAAATGCTTGCTAGAGTGGCTAAAAATACTGGACTAAAACAAGAGGATTTGTAAAAAAATCCTGATTCAGACGTTTTTCAGCAGAGCCAGTATGGGAAGGTTCAAAACAGAAAAAATGTTGTTTTTATTTTTCTAAATTTAATGCTATGTTAAGTCCAGCCATAACTCAAGAGTTATTCTCTGAAATAGAAAAGTTGCCTGAAGAAAATATAGGAATGCTTCAGCAATTCGTACTTTTCTTAAAACATCGAAAGGAATTGGCTCTTGACGATTCAACATACCTGTCCTCGATTCCCGGAATGATGGATAGCATAGAAGAAGGCGTGAACACCCCTTTGTCTGAATGCGTTCCGCTGGAAAGGATGTGGACACATTATGCAAAGATATGATTTCTAGATTAACATGATTGCCAAGCATAACGCTGAGAAATCCTGTAAATCCTAAAATCAGGTAAATCGGGGTTCAGACGTTTTCTATATTTACCTTTATGAAAACTGCAAGCTACTTAGATAGAGATATTCGTAATAATTTTCCGAATATTGAAAGAACTCTGGTAAAATTATATTCTACCGGTAGCGTAGAACTTCAGGTTGGATGTTATGTAACAGAGGATGATGTAAATTCTCTAGAAGAAAAATTTTAAAATTATAGTTTTGTTTAGAAATTGGGTGTCCCACGGGAAAATTCAGCATATGTTTGTTAGCAATACCGCTTATTTATGTCTGGTTTGAGATTCGAGCAATTCCCCTTTCGGGAGCTTACCCTTACCCACATTTTTTAATTTGTTACTTTCTCTCTCAAAGGAGAAAGAAAACCAATGCTTCAATCATCGTATCACCCAGCGCAGCGTTTGCACAACACAGACAAACGTCTTTCCAAGC
>Ga0209755_10001860_pt1 | contig 30975 bp, 26 predicted proteins | sample TergutCo191P1_FD_187301 | JGI IMG/M metagenome (GOLD analysis project Ga0209755, IMG submission 187301) | Cornitermes sp. P1 segment gut microbial communities from Petit-Saut dam, French Guiana - Co191P1 (SPAdes) (version 2) | ecosystem: Host-associated > Arthropoda: Insects > Digestive system...
AAGGCACTATAGGAGTATATAAAACAGAAACAACAGGAGGCGGTCAACCTCATAATAATATACCGCCGACACTTTCAATCCTTTATTGGCGACGCATAGCCTAATCCAGTCGACAGTTTGGAGATGGCATACAGACAGATGCGATAAGAAATATTACTGGACATGTCTCCGCGGCAGGCGGAGGTATCTTTCAATCACCTTCAGGAGCTTTTACAGTAGGCGGTGGTTCTCAACCAGCAGCTCAGAGCAATCCAGGTAATATAGGCAATATAAATTTTACATTCACCGCCTCTCGCGTAGTGCCAACAGCAATAGAGAATCAGGTTAGAAATATCGCTATTTTATATTGGCGACGGGTTAATTAACGCGCCGCCAGTAAAGGATTGAGAGAGTTCGAGGAGAATTTTCTGCTCCTGTTAAAATAACTCTGCTGTTGTAAAAATCAATAATTCTCATATTGTATAGATCGCCGCCTGTTACTCCTGTTTTAGGGGTATAATTATACGTTTTAATTGCTCCATAATTTTCTTCACCACCGCCATATGATTGTAATGCTCCTGCACGACCCCATATCAGTCTCTGTTTATCCCACTCTGTACCATCTCCAAACTGTCGACAGAATTAGGCTATGCGTCTCCAATAAAGACATGATATATTTTTGACTTGATTTTCTGCTGCGGTAGGGACAACTTTTGAGGAACCAAAAGAAATATTTCTAGATTGGTTTTGGCTTGTAGTAGTTGTAAGTCCTGTATCATTAGAACCAGTAGTCAAACTAAACACTCCACCAATATCTAATTCAACTCCATGACGGACTCGTATGTTACCACTAATATTTCTAATCGCGTCTGTCTGTATGCCACCTTTAAACGGTGGTCTGTTTCCGCCTGCCGCGGAGAAAAACTTACCGCCGTAAACCATGATCTCTTCGACATACCAGCCGTCATAATCACCGCCGACAATCTGTTGACCGATTGGTAAATCAGGTTCTAATGGCGAATGTAACACATGATAATCAACAATGATCCCTTCTTTTAATTGTGTCCATTTTATAGGATCGAGTTGAGCTGCTGCGCCTGTGATTGCGGCATTCGCTTTAAAGAATGCCCAGTCGTCACCATAAATATCACCTGGAAGCTGTAAATGCCACATGACCACTGCGTTAGCTGCATAGTTTGCTCCCGGCGTGTACACTGTGTAATTAGGAATTGCTCCTTGTCTTATTCGATATTGAAATGCAAGTCCGTTACATACTTTCCATGTTTGACCAAGCTTATTCCAGCCCTTATCAATAGGGGATAACGATCCCGGATATTGAGGTACTACATCAAGAACAGGATGCTCTAAGTCAAGTGTGATTGTTTTGATGGCATCTAGATTAATTTTTCCTTTTCCGTTTAATGTTGCTTGTATATATTCAGGACCATCTTCAATTGGATCGCCTCCAACTATAAAGCCTCCTATATTTGTTGCAAATGGTTTTAACATACTAGGTCCGTCATCTGACCATTCAAAAATCGGCGGTTCTGTATCTTGCGTATTATTTAAAATAAAAACATTTCCGTTAAATGAATTTTTTACGCTTGTGCTGTTCCATATTTCTAAAGGATCACTTATCGAAGGAATTTGTGTAATTGCATAATCTGTTAATAGCTGCTGATCATCCGGGTTATTTGGGTCTAATATTTTACCGAAATCATAAGCATTTAAACGTCCGCCGTTTCCTGTTTTAGCATTTAATTCGTTTTGGAATTTTTGATCTACTTGTTGTCGTTGCTGTGATTCATTTTCAATTTTTTTATGTAATGTTTGCGCTTCATCATTAAGTTTTTGTGTTTCATTTTTTAAAGCTTGATCTCCTGTAATTCGTTGACTTGTTTCTTGTTTTAACATATCTTCAATATTTTGAAAAAGTTTTGGAATATCCTCAAGTCCATCACCAACTAAGCTTTTTATTCTATTTGACAAATCATCGATTATTTCTTTTAATTTCTCCGGCAACCCTTTAATATTTTCCGCGTCAATATATTTTAATGATTTCCATCGGTCAACTCCATTCCCGAGTTTAATAAAAAGTTTTCCGTCTATTGTTGTTTCAAATCCAAATACTGCTTTGTAAAGTTTTGGATTAGTCGACTCCCATTCGTGGGTGGTTCCATAAAAATGTTGTACTACTGCGTTCATTTTCTTTCTCCTCTAGTTTTTTCTTCGACCCATTAAAGTCATTTGATTCCTATTACCCTTTGCGGTCTGCCTGTCTCAATCGCTTTTTCAATATCTTGCCATGCGGCAACCGGTAATCCTGTAGAATACATAAATCCTTTTAAAGCATTAACTCCCGCTTTTCCCCATTGTTCATCTGAAATATTATTTATCGCGCGTATGCCCTGATCTAATACAGGGAAATTACTTCGTCTGGGTGTTGTTATCTTTCCATTTCTAAGTAAACTTTCTGCGGCATAAGATAAATCGCCGCCAAATATTGGTATCATTGATATTGGCATAACAAGAGCGTCTATTCCGCGATTTTTTAAATTCCATTCTTCATCGTCATCTTCCTCGTGCATGGCGCCGATAACGATTGCTAATAACGCGTATATTCCCCATGTCCATAACGCATTTAAAACTCTGCCTTGTTTAATGTTTACCGGTGCGTCTATAAATAACTGCTGGAAAATCGATGCTATCGGTGTTTGAAACAGCATGAACATTTTTGCAAGAGGATGTTTTTCTCCTTTTAATAATTGAATCTGGTCCATCAAGACTGATGACGGCTGGCAGTCTCTTACAACTTGATCCGCGTATTTTACCGATTCAGCTTCAACTTCCTCTGCGCTCATGTCTGTATTTTTTTTATTCAATTCTGCGAGTTTTTTATTATATGCCGCAAGCCATCCCGGCATAACGCACACAGCGTCAATCCACTCCTGACCTTTCATTCCAGTTGATTCTATTTTTGCAAGTACCGCTTCAGCTTTTCCCAGTTTGCCTGTTAAATACATCCTCTCCATTTCTTTAACAACAGCCGCAGCAGGATCGAAATACCGCGCTTTCATGTAAACGCTTTTTTCGCGGATCATATCGCGCGTTTCCTGTTTAAGACATGACGCGCCGGCAGCCGCGTATTGCCAGGGAAATACATATTGAAAGAACGGCGGCGGACTTTCAATCGATTGTTTAACAATGCTTGCGATTCTCCATCCGAGTACCGCGGCAGGGTAATGTCCCTGTAACATCCTGCTCATTTTATTAAGAGCGGCGTAATTATCCTGTACAGGCGGAGCTGCCATCTCTTGTATGAATTTTTTAATAAAATCCAGAGCCGCATTAGAATATCCGCTTTTTAATGTATCGCGTAACGCTTCACTGTCTTTTCCCTGAAAAATATAATCTAGCTCTTTAAATAGCGGATCATACGCCATTAAATGTTCCTGTTTCACAACCATACGATCCCACATAGAATAAAAACCTGCTTGTATTGCCTGCTGTCCGAATGACGGTATATCAACCCTGCCTTTTGTAAATCCCTTGTTTAAACAATGTGATAACCCATTATCCGCAAGAGCTTGGTCAAGATGTTCTTTTTCTTGTGCAACAATCCCCAGACGCATGAGCGGCATGTAGTATTGTTCGCTTCCTAACTCCTCGTTATATTCACGCGCGACAAACTCTTTTAACCGTTCGTAGTTGCTGTCGTAATCTTCTCCGATAATATTCATTACCAGCTTATATTTTTCATTCCCTTCTTGCGCGAAAAAATCATCCAGTTTTTTCATGTCATCGTGATAACGTTCTGCTATCTTGCTTTCAAGTTCCATTTGTCCGATTAAATCCCGATTGTCCGCAAGAGCCTTTATTGCGTTTCTCTCTTCCTGGCTTGCGAAGTTACCAAAGATAACAGCGTGATTCGCCCGCTCGTTAAATTGCGCGTAATAGAACGTAAGCATTTCATCAAGTGTTTTTTCTTTACCGTCAAACGTTGTAAATTTAATCCGTCCAAGGTCTTTTAAATCGATTTTCGCGTCTTTCAATTTTTTCTCGACCTCTTCGCGGCGCCGGAATACATTGCTGTTCTCTTGATTAAACGCGGCGTATTCTCTCTGTGTTATGAAGTTATATAAGAAACCGTCAATACCGCCCTCTAATTTACGGAAAAACCTTCTTGCGTTATGAAGCGCGTACCATACGCCTTTTAATCCTGACCGTTTTTCTTCTTCCAATTTTGTAGAAGCAGTACCTTGCATTCGATATCCGATCGCGTTTTTTGGTATATGTTCTTGAATCGTTTTTAATATTTTTTCTCTCCCTTCTTCTCTTAATTGTGATCTTGCTTCTTTCCTGGCTCCTTCGCGTTCCCGTCCTTCCTTACGCAGATTGCTTACAACTCCTGCAAGCGTTTGTATATCTTCGATAGTAAAATTTTCTACTTTGAAACGCCGACCGGCATACTCGTTTCTTTCTGCTTTAGGATCAGGTTCTAACAGACCTTCCAGCTTAAAAAGTACGTCCGCAGGGATAAGGTCTTTCATTTCTTCACGGATTCTATTGTATTCATCTTCGCTTAACTTACGCGGTTCTTCAGTAATATCTATACCTATTTCTTCAAAAATCGCCTGATGATCAAGCAAGTGTCTGTAAAGAACACGCCTGTCGTGTGCGTTGATTTTACCGTATGCGCGTACCTTTTGTGCTGCCGTATCTTCGTATACTATTCCCTCAATACGCTTGTAAACTCCCTTCGGTAATTTCTTTTTTAAATCCGCGCGGTATTCTGCGTTAGTTGCAAATTCATTATAGAGTTTACGAATATCTTTCGCGCCTCGTCCTATAAACCTTGCTACCGCTTCGTAACTGTCAAAATGCGCCTGTATCCATTCGATGTATTTCGCTTCATGCAGGCTCACAGTTTTTAAATCAGGCTTACGCAGTATCAATCGGATATTTCTTTTTTTAATTTCCCGAATATCTCCGATTGCTTTTAATTCCGCTTGTATGCGTTCGCTCTCTCTCAATTGATTTTGTAATTCCATGAATGCTTCTTTCTGGCTTGGAAGTAAATCCTCGCGCATAAAACGTTCCATTTCATTTATAGTACTGCGTACCTGTTTATGCGCTTTCGCAAGTTCCTTTGTTCTTTCGCGGCTTGTCTTTAATCCTTCATTGCTTGTGTCCAGCGCTTCCTGTTCCAGTAATATCTGTTCTTTGCGCGCGTTGCTTCTTGCAAGATCAAGGTAGCGTCTGTATTCTTTAAAACCTTCCTCGCGTTCTGCGATGAGTTTTTTTGCTTTCGCCATATCTTCTTTAAGCTGTTTTTCGTAATCTTCAAGTTCCGAATCGTACAGCCATAATTTTCTATCTTTAATTTTTTTCCTTATCCTGTCGCTGCTTAGGCGCCGTGCGATTCGTTCAAGTTCTTCAGGGCTTTGCTTTTCAAGATATTCCTCATCAGCCAGACCTTCGGTATCAAGGCGTTTAATGCGTTTTATATCGTTTTCTTCCGGCAGCCATGTTTCATCGCCTGTCATCATCGCCCATGTATCCATGTACTGAAGCGGACGGTTGCGAATCATTCCCCGGATAATTTGTTTTGTATGCTTGTTAACTTTTTTTCCCGCGGCGATATTTTCAAATGCGGCTTTCCAGTTTCCGTTATTAGTATTAAAAACAGTTCGTACTCTGTCATAAATCGCTTCGTTTTGTTTGGTCTCCTCTTCAGTCTCGCCGCGCTGTCTGCCGTCATGCTGCCAAAAATACGCTCTCGATATTAAATCATCAAATCCTTTTTCAGTATTTATCATGTCAACAAACGATTTCGCTGTACGTTCTTCGCCTGCAAGCTTCGTGCGCAGCGTTTCATTATCATTTTTCTGATATATTTCTTTTGCGCCATCAACTAATGTATTAAAGAAAGCACCGTCTTCCGGTTTCCATTTATTTTTTTGATATGCGTTTTCTTTAATTACCTTCTCATCTTTTGCCATTCTTTCAAGCCAGGACATTTCCGATTTACTAAATATCTTCGCAATGTTCACGTAAGTTTCAGCATCGATGCGCGGCACTCCGTTTTTCTCCAGTAATTGTACTGAGTCCTGCCATTTATCCTGTCTTACAAGATTTGCCGCTTCCAATGCGATTGATATATTTGCTCCGTATGCAGCTAACGCCGTAGCTGCTGCGTCCGCGGATACTCCCGATATAGCGTTTGTCGCGTCTTGTGCGTTTCCATTCTGCGCTGCTCTGGCTATAGCGTCGAAATATCCCAATGCCTTTGCTTTTTTATAAACCTCATCCGGCATCGCTAAATAGTCTGCGTAATATTCCGCCATTTCCGCGCCGGATTTAAATCGTGCCGCTTCCTTTACTATTTCAGGATAATTAATTATGAACTCCGAAAGTCCTGCATCACGGAACGCTTCGCTGTAAAATGTTTGTGTAATATCTATTTCGCTTTCACCATAGATAACATAGTTGTATCCTTTCTTCGCTCCGATTTTTTCCATGTTCTTATCAAAATATTTCGTTCCTCTTACGCCCAAATGATCCAACAAAAGCGACATTTCTTTTTTACCTATTCTTTCCGCAAGGGTATTATAAAAGTCTTCTCCTGTTAATGTTTTTTTTATTTCTTCCCGCGCAGCTGCCTGCGCTTCCTCAATCGTTTCCCATTTCGCCTTACCGTTTATCGATCTGTAAAATCCGTAACTGCTGTCATGAAATTTTCGTATATTGTATGCAGAATTAAATTCGGATTTTCCGTTTTTGTTCCATGTTATTAAAGATTCCGCGATTTTTCTTACCGCTTCAGGCTGTTCTGCTATCGTATTATCCCAATGGAGCAGATTGGTATCATCGGGTATACTTGCATTTAACAATTGTCCTTCTACACCTTTAGTTTTAGATATTGCGTTTTGCGCCCACTGCGCCGCTTCTTTCTGGCTGTAGAATGTCCGTCCCCAGCCGTGCTGAAAGTAATTTGATCTGTTCAAATCGTTTATAAACGGGCTGCCGTGGAAAGCTGTTTGGAAATAAATTTGATTTTCTTCCGGAACTATTCCTTTATCATAGTAATTTATTATATCGTTAATAACTTTGTTTTCGTTAGCATTTGTATATTCAACATAAGCTTCATTATCCAAATTTTGTTTATTTGCAAAATCGATTATAACATCGCCGTTATTATACTGGATAAATCTTCTGATTTTTTTCGCTTGCTCTGCGGTAGGCACTCTGGTTAACTGTAAGCCCCCGCTTTCAGGCGATACCCTGATATTACCCATTTGCATAAAACCCAGCATCCCGGGTGTATATTCCTTACCTTCATGTTTAAAATAATCCATTTCACGATGATCTAATGCTCTGTGTCCCGGAGATCCTCCTTCAGTCTTTCCTGAAAAATCAAGCATGGAACCATCTGTTAAAAGATATCCGGCTTCGCGGAAGTCAGCAGTTGTTCCGTAAACAGCCTTGGCTGTATTGATTATTTCCTTTTCTTCAGCAGTATGTTCTATATCAGATAATTTTTCTGAAAAGTAAATACTATTTTCTTCCGTAAAATAATGCTTGACTTCTTTATTATCCTGTATTAACCTTGCTATAGGCTCCAAGTTATGTTGGATCATATCGACAGCATTGGGCTGCAAGTGATTCATCACAGCTTGGAGCTTTTCTATATTGGTATAAAGTAATTTTCCTTGATTTATCCAATTTAACCAGTTTTTAGTATCTTTTGGGTATAATCCTCTAATCTCCGAAACATTTGTTCCTGATGCTCCTTTATCAAAATGGATACCTACTAGAAAATTTGTGTCGTTTTGTTTTACATCAATAATTACATTCCGCGCTTTGTAATTTTTTCCATAAAAAAAGACAGCAATAGGTTTGTTTATTTCTTTGACAATATCCTTTAATAGCGCAGGATCAAATGTGTGTTTTCTGCTATTTGATTTTTCCTTTAATCGTTTTGCTGTAAGTTCAATCTCATGTCCTGCCGGAAAGCCTGTTCTTCGTAATATTTCGCCTGGCGTGCCGAGCTTAAATACATGCCTTTCTTTGAGTTCTCCTTTTAAGAATAGATCAAGTTCTTGATTAAATTGGTTATTTATTTCTTCAAGATTTGTTTGGAAGTATACCTGCTCCGCCAATTTTACAGCTGCCTCGCAGCGCGCTTCTTCAGGCAGACTTTCATCTTTTATATCGCGTTTTAGTTTTTCTGAATATATTTCGTATTCTTCGCTTTCGCTAACGCTTTTTGTATTTTTATTATCGTTTTCTTTTGTTTTTGTAACACTTTCTGAAGATTTATTAACGTTTTCCGAAGCTGCCGCATTTGCTTCCTCCCCGAATAAATTATCAAATAATGAACGTACTTCCGGCGTTAAGAATTTTCCTTTTTCAACAGCGTCCGCAAGGTCTTTTAAAAACTCTTTAATCTTGTCATATAGATTTTTCAATGTAGTATTCTGTACCGACTTTGGACCTTCTTTCAGATATGCTTCCGCGCCGTAGGCAAGTTTCTCCATCGCCTGCCGCGTCATCTGCTCTTTGCCGGCAGCGTCTGCGCGATTGTATTCATCCATGCTGAAACCTGCCGCTTCCATCATTTCGCGGTAAAGAGCCGGATCAACAGCTTCCGCCAATTTCGTAAAGGCGTGCACTCCCTCGTGAATAAATGTGGAAAAATCCGCATCCCGCGCAGCGTATATCGCCTTGGTTACTCCGTCCGCGCCTGTCACCGCAAAGCCGTGTATGCTCGCCATTGCTTCCTCGCGCTGCGCGTCTGTCAGGTTTTCCTGTATTTGCTGTACCGCCGCGGCATCCGTTAATACGCCTTGTTTTGTCGCGATATATCTGGCTGCCTGCTCGTCGCTCAAGTTCATCTGATGTAACCAGCCTTGTTGTCTGCCTCCTGTCATCCGGTTCATAAAATTATCGAAGCTCATGCCGAACCATTTCCGCCCGATAGTATCGTAAAAATTAACAGTCGTATTTACTTCTGCGTCACCCATCTTTGTATCAAGCGATTTTAGCTGCCCTTTAAAATTTTGTTTTGCCGCGGTATCCGCCTGCGTATCCGCGGTAGAGTAGGGCTGCCTGTCAAAATTAAAACCGTATACTTTCTTTTCGTTCTTTACCGTGTTATTCGCTTGCTCTCCCCAGCCGAAACGCAAAGAAGCGCCTGCGCCGTTTGGCGCGTAACGTTGTCCCGAATATTCAATCTCTTTACCTATATCGTTAGCGAAGTTTTGCAATATCTCATTTTGTAATCCTTCATAATTTTTTCCTATTCTGAATTCAGTAATTGCTGCTTTATCTCCGCGTATTTCTGCTTTTCCAATAGCGTAACTGTTCTTCTCGCTCTTGTGCGGATCGCCTGCCGCAAAATCAATTTCAACTGTACCATTCGATTCAACATGGCGGCTAACCTCCATGTAAAGATTTTTATTATCGTCCCTGTAAGTATTTCCGCTTGTATCCATCGCGCCGTAAAGACGCTTGTTTTTTAATTCTTTTGCGCGCTCGGCTTCTTCCTGTTTAACTTTCTTTTGACCTTCAGCGAACGCCGCTTTTTGATGCGCGAGCCTTTCTTCTTCGGGAAGATGTTTCCATATTTCCGAATCTTTTGTCCGGTTTATATATTCTGCTTCACTTTGTGATAACTCAGCTTCATCTTTAACATTCTGCCATGACTTCATAGAAGCGTTAGCGTTCATTCCTGTACCGGCAATCCCAAGGAAGATAGAAGCCATCGCGCCGCCTTTAAATGCTTCAAATAATGCTGTTTTTATTTCTTCCGGATTATAAGTTTCAACACCGCCTCCTTGTAATGCGTTAGCGACTTCAAACGACATGATGCTTGTAAACTCTTGTAATAGTTCTTCTAATCCTTCTTCCAGCATTTCACCGGCATATTCGCCGCCGAGTTTTAAAGCGGTTTTTAAAAATAATCCTTTACCATGCGCGTTTTTAATAGTGTTTGCTGTAGCTTTTTCTATTAATACTCTTGAAACGTTATCTGTTAATAAATTTCTCCCCGCCATTTTAACGGCGCCGCCTGCGATAGAAAGCGCGTTTCCTAATACAACTTCAAAGCCTGCTTGTATTGCGCTCGAAAGAAGCGAAACGCCGTTAACAACTTCGTGTTTCGCGCCGGCATCGATTAACGCGGCATATTCAATATCGCGCACTAAACCCATACTTGTCGTGAACGCGGCGGCTGTTCCAACGCCGGGCGCGAGAAGTGAACCTATAAACGCTGTACCCGCGACATAAGCAGTAAACGGCAAGGATTCTGCGGCGGCGCCTAAACTTCTCATTAAAAAATTTCTGTCTTTTTCGTTTGGGTCAGAATTGTAATATAATTCTTCTTGAAATTCTTTTCTTAATTTTTGTATTTCTTCTGCATATTTTGTATCGCCTCTGCTGTTTGCTTGGCGTAATTCACCTCCTAATCTGGAGTTTTCAAATATACTCGCTCCTGAACGCAATTTATTTAATATAAAATTTCCGGCTGTTCTAGCTGAGCGGTAACCTTCGGCAGGCGCGTTCATTGCGCTAAGAAACATATCATAATTTTCTCTAATGTATTCAGGTGGTAGATTGTATTGACTTGATAACGCGTAAGATGCCGCTATTTTATATCCTTCGTCAATAGATATTCTTTCTTCAGCTAACGCAGTATTTAACGCCATGTATTGATCGTCAGGTAAAGTGAATCCCCATTTTTCTTCATTTTCTTTTTTTTCAATACGGCGTTGATCAAATTTTTCTTCTACAACCTGCCAATTTATTTTTTTATTATTACGCAGAACTGACGTATTAGGATTTAATAACTCTTGAGGTTTTTCCCAAATATCACTCACTTTATCATCTCCATTGAATTATTTAATACTTTAAGTACTTTTTCTGGTAGTTTGCCATTATAATGTTCTTTTAAAAATTCAATATATTTTTCTGGGTCTCTGTGAATGTAAGATGTTATATCATTAAACGATCCTGTAAAATCATTAGGCATCGGTAAATTTAATACAGATAAATTAACAGCAAGATAACTATTTCTATTATCTGTTTTATTTGCTTCCTCCCTTCGCTGTCTTCTTACAGCTTCACCGCCTATTGATTTCCATCCGTTTCCGTCTTTTTCTTCATACAACATTTCGTATTTACTATTATGTTCATAAGCTGTAGCTCTTATTTTTTTTGTTGGATCGTCTTTAAGAGTAAAGATAAGTTTGTTTGTAATATCATAGCCGTCCGGAGTTTTCTCAAATTCAACAGACGTAATATCGTTTAGAGAATAACCTTCGTATTTTTTTCCCATGTTTTTAAATTCGCGGACTAGTTCCGATTTATGCCCTGTTTTTAATTCTTCGATATTTCTGCTGTCAACACCGGTTATTGAACGTTCTCTATGTTGTAAATCTGTATAAATCGCTCCATCCAAACCATAAAGAGCTTTTGCCATAAAACTGGTTTGATCGCGTCCGTCTCTGCCTGCGTCTGCTTTAAAATCGCTTTTTCCGGTTATAGGATCAATTTTAAATATACCCAGAAGTTGACCGTTTAATTTTCCTAATTTGTTTTGGACTTCATTTACAATATCCTGCATATTAGTATTTTTTAAATCTTTAGCACAAACCACGTCCCAAACAATATTTTCAGCTTCTTTTTCTAACATTATTTTTTGCCAATCAGGCAGCTTAGAAAAGAAACGATCATCCTTTGTCATACCCTTAATAAATGAATTAACAGGGGCAATGGCATCTATTATTTCGTTATATTCTGGGTCTTTTTTTAAGTTATTTATTAGTGTTTCAATAAATATTCCAGCTATGGGATAATCCCTTTTCATTTGATCATATCTTCCGGTATAATTACCCAGTCCTCGTTCTTTTAAATAGTCATTTACAATATTTTCCCAAACTTCTTTCATTTGGTAAGGTATTTTTCGTTCATCGGGACTTTCTAAATATCCTTGTTTTGTGGCTATTATAGTTTCATTTAAAAGCGATTTTAAATCGTTCTCAATATTTTCTTTTCTTCCGCCGCCGCTGCTGTCAGGGTAAAGACCCGGCATCGCTTCGTACATACCTGCGATTACCGGTTTATGCGCCGGATTGTAATTATTACTGTTCTTTGCGTTATCTCGTTTTATAATACCTCGCTCTCTTTCAGTCTGCGCTTCGATTAATCCCCTAAGGTCTCCTGTTCTGATCGCGTCGTACGCTTTTCTCTGCCATGTCTCATGCTCGGTTCTAAGAATGTTATATTCCCTATCATGTATCGCTTTTGTAATAACTCCTTCCGCAGCTTCAATACGTTCATTTTTATTTGTAATCCATGTATCTAACATTCCTTCAGCGCCGCCTTTTTCATCAGCGAATAAGGATAAGTCACTTAGTTTTATTTTTAACCCTTCGAGTGCGTCATCTACATTTCTGTAATTATTAATATTGAGTTTTAATTCCTGATCAAAAACATGATTAACAAGATTTCCTAATTCCTTCGCTCTGGTTTCGGGATTCCATCTCATATAATCCGCGTGAGCCTCATAAGCGATCATCATCTTACCTAGCTTTTCTTTTGTATCTGTTTCTGTATTATTTAATTTATTAATTTCGTTTCTGTAATTTACTTCGGTTCTTTGAAACCGCCATTGATCAGCTTTTTCTAAACTATAATTACGCGCGTTTTCAACAGCTTCATTCTGCGCGTTAATAATCTTTTCTTTATAATAATTACTGGAATTTTCTGCTAACGCTATACCGAATCGACCTTTTATAAATCCATATAAATTGCCAAGATATTTATTATACGCTTCAGTATCAGATACTCCATCAACGCCGCCTACAAATTTATTGTCCCTAACATAATCCTCGATGTCAGTATTTAATTTACTCATTTCGTGATTGAATTGGAGCTCATTTTTTTCTTTGAGCTTCTCAGTGGTGTAACCGAAAACATTATTTGAGAAACGAGCTGCTTCGTTAAATGCGTCTAAAATTGATGGTCTTTGCATAATTACTCCGTTTCATCTTCTTTCAATTTGAAATGTTTCATACAAACAAGTTTAATTGCGTCTTCCGGTACATGTTTGTTTTTATCTGCTTCAAGATTGGTTCCAACTACCTGTTTTGTAACAGTATCCCAACAAAAAACTTGATCGCCTATTACAACACAATCTTTTAATTTAGGCATATTTCCCCCATGCTTGTTTTAAGAGGTATATGCTTGAATTGTGGAAATTTATCTTTTTATAAATGCTTTCCCGGCGCATAGACACTCCTACCCACATGTACTCACAATGTGGAATTTTGGTTAGTATCTATTGACGCCAGTTTTCTGGTAGCCAATATTTTTACTTAATTATATTTTAGCATATACATAATAATTTTGTCAAGGTTTATTATTTTTTTATAGATTTTTTTCAGATATTTTATTATAATGAAGATAAAGGAAGTCTAAATGAAATCAAAAATAATTTTTATTATACTACTGTTATTTTATCAAAATCTATACTCGCAATCAGAAATTCCACTTTTTAATGAAATGGATTTATTAATTAATAAATATGAATATGTTGTAGTAGAAATAACGAAACATAATTTTTACGTTGAAAGTGCGTTTTATGAATTACTTCCTGGTGGAAATGGTATTGGAATAGTTGTACCTTCGGATAAGATTCCAATGTATATGATTATTCTATTATATACAAATGATGTTTCAGATTTTAATGAATATATAGACAATGTAAAAATATTTAATTTAAGAACTAGAAGTGGAATAAATGGATTTGCAATTGAATTAAAAAAATATACTACTGATCTAGGTTGGTCAATAAATAGAATTATGTCAAAATGAATTTTATTTAAACATAATATCAAAATCATCATTCAAATTCATTTTTCTCTTTGAGCTTCTCAGTGGCGTAACCGAAAACATTATTTGAAAATCGAGCCGCTTCGTTAAATGCGTCTAAAATTGATGGTCTTTGCATAGTTACCTCTGCATTAATTTATCAATAAGGTTCGATAATAAATCATTTAATTGATTAATATTCTTAATCCAAATACCGATAATTATAATTATTATTATCTGTATGAATGTTGTTGAAAGCATAAATAGTGTCGTAATGCCGCTATCGCAAGTTGTCAGCATATTAGCCGCTTCAGTTGTAGCAATCGTTTCGTTGGCGAAAAGTTCAAAAAAAGATAAAGAAAATAAAACACTTAAAGAAAAAAATCGTTTACTCACTGAAATCCCCCTTACATTTGACGGTTTTGTTTACCGTGATAAAAATAACAATGCCTATTGTCCGGCTTGTAAAGATAATGATGTAAAATTTATACATCTCACTAAACATTCTAAAGACCTCCTTTTATGTCCTGTTTGCAAAATTGGATATAAAAGTGAAGCTTATTTAAATCGACCTTATCAAAAAAAAGCTGATTGGGATCCGCTTGATGATAATTGATATTTAACCGCTGGTTTCTTTCAAAAAAGTCTGACATGATTACTCCGTTACTTTTGGTTCATTAATAATAATTTCAGCGTCATATTCATCATTCATAAACGCTTCTATAACGCTATCAGGACAGTCTGATAATACTGTTTTCTTTTTAGGAAACACATATACATCTTTATTTTCTTTGTCGTAGCAATAAAGATATGAACCAAATGTTTTACATTTTATTGACATACATTCTCCTTTACTTCATATAACCAAGTTTTCTGAAATGTTCTTTCACTTCTTCGGGTACTTCGTCATCTTTCAATCTTTTTACGGTTATAATGTTGTTATTTTTTTTGTCGATATAATAAGACACTATCCATTCAAGGTCATTAAAATTAAAGTCTTTCCATTTTTCATTTTCTGTAATTTTTTTATTATTTGGCATATTCCCTCCATGCTTCTTTCAGGAGGTATATGCTTGAATTGTGGAAATTTAATTTTTTATTAATGCTTTCCCGGCGCATAGACACTCCTACCCACACTTACTCACAATGTGGAAATTTGGTTAGTATCTATTGACGCCAGTTTTCTGGTAGCCAATATTTTTACTTAATTATATTTTAGCATAAAACCGCAGGGTTTGTCAAGCGATTTTTTATCTTTTATTTGCGCTTTCCAATGGAGATATATATAAAATCATTGCTGGAATTACTAATATACCAGATATTTCCATTCTATAGACATGATATTCTATCATATCATTACCATGTTTGAAATAAACTGTTAGATTTCCATTTTCGTCTAATGTTTCTTTTATTAATTCATATTGCCTATCCAATTTGTATAGTAGAAGTTTTATTTCTACTAATGCTAGTTTAATATCTACAAACGAATAAGATTCTAAAACTTTTGTAAGCCTATTGTTTGAAAAACTATATCCTATATCTAAAGAAGCCCCATTTTCTAAAGAACCGAACGACGATACTTTATATGTATATACTTCTTGTACTCCATTTTTCTCTATTTTATCCGGCTGTCCTTTTGTGTGAATTAATTCGTTTTGATTTATTCCCCAAATATAATCATGAGCGAATAGGGTAGTGGAGAGGATTACGGTTAAAAATATTGAAATAAATAATATCTTTTTCATAAGATTATTTTCCATCTCATTATATAAAGCTTGGTCAAACTCCTCTGCTTATTTGATTATACAATTGGGTTAATGAAGGACTCTTTAACATTAAGTTTCTAAAATTTTCTATCAGGTCTACCATTCTTTCCAGCCATGTATTTTTATTATTATCAAAATGTTGTAATGTCTGACCAGTAAGGCGGATATCCACAATAAGGTTTTTTAAACCATGATATACTACTCTTAAATCCTTTAGTATGCCATCCTTGTCGTTATTTTTTTCTTTAAATTTAATCATATCATGCATAATTCTGATGTAGTAATTGTTACAAAGATGTATAGCAAAGTCTTTAAGACCTCTGTTTAGATGTTCTTCAATACACGCTTGTTGTTGAATAAATCTGTATTCATCTGCTTTATTGGCGGCATCATACATTTTGTTATAATGAAACAATGCATCCCTGAAATTTAAGTAAGGTGAAGCAATATTTCGTCTTACTGGAAGCGCGTCAAACAGCTCCTTGATTACTTTCAACTCATCAATATAGTCAAATAATTCCCCGGCTGTTTCATCAAGCGTCTGATTCATCTGTATCGGCAAATTGGTCTCCGTCCGGATATTGAATTAGAGGATAATAATCTTTTAAAGAAATAGCATCGCCAGAGATTACTTTCCCTGAAAGCTCGGTATCGTGGGTAAAGGTTGTGTCAGGATCGATATTCCACCGACTGGTCACCTGCTTCAAAGATTGCGTCGTACCAGTGATAATGCCAAGAAGCCGCAATAGTTGTTTTAAATTATCCCTCTGTGCCATTAACATTCTCCTTTGTTTTAATACTTTTCTTCTAATTCCCTAAAAGATTTTAGAACATTAATATTTATTGTATCTCGAAAAAAAATATTTTCAGGTATCAAACTGGCTGCAAATTTCTTATCACAGCCGTGTCTTGTTATTTCCTTAGTAAAAAGAAACAGTAATTTTTTATTAAAATTTTCCACTAATTTATTTCTATAACCCTCTAGCTCGTTTCTAAAATCGCTTACCGTCGCTTCCTCTGTGGCATATTTTAATTTCATAGCCATGAAAGATTTTGCGTATTCTTCATATCGCGGGTCAAAATCCTTTTTTTCTACCCAATTTTCAATGAGTATAGTTTCCCTTACAGCTTCTGAGAGGAATATTTTGGTAAAATGATATATAAATTCCTTATTGTCCATATACACGCCGGTTTTTCACGACGCTCCCCCTTTGGCTTTTGCCTTGTCTCAGGTGATGACTAAATCATTATACTATTCTTCGTCAAAAATAATCAATAGGTTTATCATCTTTTTCATGCTTTTTTACCGTTGAAACACCATTCTAACATATTTGTTAATTTTGTCAAGTCTTTTTATGAAAAAACCTCTCAATGTGGTATTTTCATATTCTCTCATTCTTATTTCCCGACTTGATTCCAGAAATTACCAAAACCAACACCGGCGCCAAAACCGCTGTTCGCGCCGCTTAACACACCTGTAAAATAATCTAAAAATTTATAACTTTCATGCTGCTGCATCTGCCAGTTGTAATTGTCCTGTCCTAGCTGATAAATTTGCTGATTGTAAGAATCCTGTGCGTCTTTTTCCTGAACGCGGTAACCTCCCGGCATCCATGACGCTCTTTCGCGGTTTATCGCATCTGCCGTTTGATTCGCGCCGGTTATCACCTGATTTAAATAATTACTGTTTTTTCTCTCTTGAAGATCGATATTACGTTCTAATCCTTGAGCTGCATAAGCGCGAATCATTTCTCCTGATGAGTTCCCGCGAGTGCCGCTCGCTCCTTCCGCGGCGATAGAATCTCCGATGGATGAGCTTGTTTGAATCCGCGCGTCTTGTATGCCAAAAGCCTGAGCGAGTAGGTTAGTATTATAATCATCGAATGTTAATCCAAGCTGAGTATCGAGTCCTTCTCTTTGAATATCGAGTTGACCTATTGCTTCATCTTTTTTAAGATCAAACATTCTATCGCTGTATTGTTTTCCGTACTCATATTGTTTTCTGGCGTTTTCTTTTTCGCGTTCTAGTTTTTCCCTCTCGTATTTTCTATCTCTCCACTTACTTAATCCTCCGATTCCGGCGCCTAGACCGGCTCCAAGTAACGCCATCCACCACATATTAATTAACCTCCGCGTTCACAGCTAAAATTTTACAACGTGTTGGTTTCTCATGAATCAACTCAAAAAATACGTCTCTCTCCCAGCTGCCCGGGAACATACATTTCCATACGCCCGAATACGGCTCCTCGCAGGTAATTGTATCGGTTACTCCGTTAGGAAGCGATTTTAATTTCGGCGTGTAGCTGTCAAGAAATCTGATTAAAATATTTTTAATTACAGTCGGTTTCATCTTATTGTTTGAAAGAACCGGCATACTGCGTATTCGGCTTGTGTAAGGATATCCGATAAAACATTTATCGGAGGCATCAGGCAGCGGCTCTGTCAATTTATAAACTTTATATTTTCTCTCATCCTGCTCATTCATTTCAAATATGACAGCTTCATCTGAATATCCGCTTCTGTCTCCGTCCCACTGTTTGAAACTGTCGAGGTAGACATTGGATTCACTTTCAAACAACTCAAGATGATAAGTACCGTCTTTTTCAACTATCAAATAAATATCGTCATAACCGCTTTTCCCGGGTATAACTGCGAGGCTCTTGGCGTTTCCGGAACCTAAAGAAATTCTGTTCCACGCGAATACGCCGCTTGATCGGTCGTAAAGAAGTGTGACCATTTTACCATCCGCGCGCGTTATGATAAGTTTTGTATACGGCATTGTTACAACATCGAAGTCAACCGCTTCGCAGTTTTTGTTTTCCCTGAGCATCTGCGGCGCCAGTGCAAGAAGATCGTTTGTACGGAAATAATTATCAGCTTCCGGAATGTGATATTCGACCAATCCTTTTTGACCATCTCGGAAAAATAAAACCGCGTCGCCCGCGCTTGTAGCCTGTATTTTTGAGCTGCCGTAAAAACTGTTTAAGTACGCACTTACATTTACAGCTGTGATGTTGGAAGGAATAATATACTCCGCGCTTTCAGTGCCTACAATAAGGTTCTTATTCTGGACTAACCAGCGAATATCATCGTTTCGGTCGCTTGCAACCTCGAAAGTAAATCCGTCTTCAGGAGTAGGGTAGTCGTCTCTAATTTGTTCTGATGTATAGATAGGGATAAAGACATCACTACCCATACCTTCCATTTTAAAATTGACTAATGATTTTATATTCGGTATGTAGTCATAATATATTTTTCCATTTTCTAATTTTGGATCTGAAAACCTCATGTATTTTTCAATAAGAGGTTTCCATGCGTCAATTACTCTTTCATATTCACGACCATAATTGGATGGTTGCTGACCTACTAATGCTGTACAAGAATCATGAATGAATGAGTAAAGTTTTGAATCAATATTACCTTCATCAAAATATTTAGCAAAATCATTTGGTAATTCAATTATTCTTTTAGTATCACTATAGTCTTCACTTAATACTGCTTTAAATACACCAATATTAATATGAAACTTGAACACACCAGATCCTTTAGGAAATTCAGCAAAAAATTTTACTTCTGTTGCCATTGCGTTATTTTTACTTGTATACTCAGATGATAATAAATCTAATCTTTCTTTTATTCGTTGAATATCAACATCATCCATTTTACTAATTATATTTTCTGCTTTTCCGTCCATGTCGATATACCAAATTCCTGTTCCGACAGTTTTACCATTTTCTACTTTAGTTCCTTCGTATGGCAGCGTAGAAAATCTTATTCCCGGTTTAAAGTAAATGGAATCAATTGTATAATTCCATGGTACCGATGTTATTTTTTCAGCTTCTTCTTTATTTGCTAATTGGATTCTTTCTGCATTATTTAAGAGTTTTCCATAAATTACTTTATATTCTCTTTTTTCTGTAATGAATGTTTTATATGTACAAAAATTATTAATATCATTTACTTTAGAAAAAAAGAGTCTCTGTCCTCTTTCATTTGTAGAGGCGAATACTATCCTGCCGTTAAAGAACGTAACGCATCCGGGATATTGACCGGATTTTTTTAAGTAACCATTTTTAGAATAGACTTCGTCATTTTTTTCAATATCGGTCGGAACAAAATCTTCTGAATGAATAAACTTCTCAAGCGTTCTTATATAAAAGAAATTAATTCTTATTCCCCATGATTCAAAATCAATTTGAATCGGCGGATGATTTTTATGAGCCAATACCATCATTCTGAAATTTTGTGCGTGTTGAATTAAAGGAATTTCATCATCGCTGTAGAGTTTATTTTTTAATGTTTCTTCTAGGATATCATCTTCAGTATTAAAATCTTTATTTGTAAATATTATCTTAGGTTTATTCCATTCACCAACCCTGTAAATAATAATTTTCTCGTTTATGAATATTACTAGATACGCTTCGTCACGGCTTAAAACAAAAGGTATTATTCTAATAGGTATTATTGCTTCACCTTTTTCATCTTTAAACACGACAGGGATTCTTTTTGTTCCAGAACGTCTTTCAATTCCGCCTGTTGGAATGATATCGAAGTTTTCGATTAACGATGCGCCGCTGTAATACTGCGGTAAATCTGTTCTGCCGAATAAGGTATTTGAAAGCTCGCCGGATGAGAAGTTAGTAATTAACATAGTTTACTCCTTGTTTTTATTAGGAGTCCTATGTCTTTATAACGGTAAATGTAATTAAAAACGATTTCCCGGCGCATAGACACTCCAACCCACACATACTCACAATGTGGAATTTTAGGTTAGTATCTATTGACGCCAGTTTTCTGGTAGCCAATATTTTTACTTAGATCATTTATAACATAATTCTGTAAGATTTGTCAATAAATTTTTTGTTATTTTTACTTAGGTTTTCCCATATTCACGTTATTATTGTAAAAATTAAAACCGATGTAAATATATGGTTTTATACCTAAACCAAACCAATCTGAAGTATTAGGAAATGAATAACTTTCTACAGGATTTTCAATTGTTTGATGTCTGTAAAATTTGAAATTAAATATTGAGCCGAAACCTATATGCATAATATCTGTAACATCATAATTAAAGTCTAAATTAACTCCCAGACCCATATAATAGAATTTATACATTGATAATCCATAATTAATTATTCCTCTATTCTGCGCATATCTCGTTCCCAGATTAGCAGTTAAATACGAAAAACTAAAACCCGCACCCAGATTAAGGTTAAATTTTTCTTTAAAAGAAAATCTAAACGCCGGACCAACAATTAAATTATATTTAAACATCATATCAAAATCTTTGACAGTTAAATAATATGCTCTCTCATTTCCATTTACAACTTTTGAAGACGTGGGAGCTAAAAAAGATTGCTGTACAAACAGACCGATTTTCTTTCCATTCCAGAATTGATTAATTTTTATATTAACTCCTGAGGAGTTCATATATGACCATTGGTCGCTGGTTTCCGTATTTTTACTTGTATCAAATTCTAAATGATTTTCATTTTCATAACCGACAGAGATAAATGTTTCGGAGAGAGTGAAACCAACCGTAGTGATGAGACAGGAAAGTAATAAAATTATGATTATTTTTTTCATAAATTAATTATAATTTTAATTACTAATTTTATCAATATTACATCCCAATCTCATCAGTCCACCATGTGTCCTCTTTAATCTTGGCGGCTCTGGATGAGCGGCTGGCGTCAACTGCCTCGCTTTTAACAAGCAATGATTCCTGCAGCATCTGCGAGTGCAAGTTAGGCTGTTCCGTGGCTTTCATGGCGAATTTGGATGCAAGCTTTTTCTCGATATATTCATAAAACTTGGCTTCGTACTGAAGCTCGATATAATCAGGGTAATCGTCTGTTGGCGACGGTTCTGCCGGCAGCTCGTCTTTAATATCCGCAGGTCTGCCCGGGTAGAGCGTTATCTCAGGAACAGTGCCGGGCGGACCGGCTGTAAGATATTCCATGTCCGGCTGCTCGCCGAGTTTCATTGAAATTACCGATACAGGGCGCAGCGTTCTGCCATTAGAAACATATAACAGCTGTGCTTCCTGAACATCTGTAAGAATGAGTCTGTCTTCGACAATAAAGAATTCGTTATCCTGTAATTCGATAGGCTTCGCGCAGTCAAACGGCATATCGTAAGCGAATTTATATTTCTGGTTACGCATTATAGGTCTGCCTGTAGGCAGCAGTTTCTCGCGTTTTCTGCCGCCAACCCATTCGACTTCAGAGAGCGCTTCCAAGAAAGTAGCGAGGTAGTAAGATTTGCACAATTGATAATTTGAATTTTTCTCATTAATATCAGAATCTGAAAGCGGATTCTGTCCTGTAGCGTACAGCGCGCGGTTAACGATATCCCTGTTCATTTTCATAAAGTTTTCAACTCCGCGATCGCTGAGTCTCTTGCCGCAGCCAATGTTTTAACTGCATCAGGAACTTCTGCGAATAGATCATTATTATATTTTATGCGGTCAATAGCGTCATCGATTCTTTTTATTCTTTCAGTAATTGTAATAATCTGATCAACTTTGGAATTATTACCTTCAAATATTTCTGTTATATTCATTTTATTTTCTCCTTAAATAATTCTACCTGCCCGCTAAAGGCGGACAGGTTAGATTTTTACAGATTACAGTTTGGATTCTATTCTCTGTTAAATAATTTCTATCATAGGTTCAGAGTAACGGCTTATGCCGTTCACCTCCTTACCTAATATCAGGTTATAAACTGTTACCCATCTGAGATAATTTTTTTCATTCAAATCCCATACTGTTAGAGTCTTTTCCGCTTGTAGTTCGTTAAATAGCGAACTAGATATCGAAACCGAATCCGGTTTAACATCACGGTATTCCGCGATGTTTCCGGACATTACATCCACGAGAGTAAACTCCATAAGAGTAAACTCCTCAGCCGCGCCGCCGTCATCCTGAGCCGACACAAAGCCGGTCAAGAATACAGCCGTCAGTAATAGAAAAATTAACTTTTTCACATTACCCCTCCTAGAATAAAATGCACGGTTAGTCGAAGGTCTTCCAACCCGCCTATTTTCCTATTTTCCGACCGCTTACCGTTATATCAAGCAGCTATTCACTGCCGGACATACTATTTATCTTCCACCGGCTCGAAGTGTGGAACTTCCAGTTTTTGCCAGGAAGTGATGATATCACCTTCCCTGTGATAATCGCCGCCGAACGTACAGTCGCACTTACAGCGATAACGATAGGCTTTCGTTTCCTTGTCAGCTAGCGGTTGTTTCTGCTGCTGGTTTTGCTGTTCGTTATTACTTTTAAATATTCCCATTTAACCCAGCCTACTTACCCAGGTAAGAATTGATAATCGCCTGAACCTTCCCATCGAAGTTTCCGCCGATAGCCGCTTTGAGATACTTGAACTTAGTTTTAGGAATAGGCAGCCCGTAACCGTCGTTGATCATCTCCGGCGTTACAGTGCCGCTTTCTACGATTGTTTCGTAGGCGCCGCTTTCTGTGTCGCTTCCTTTAACTGAGAGCTTTACACCGTCTGCGCTTGTGATTGAACCTTCAGGCAGCTTAAGATCGACAGTCATGCGCTCGGCTGAAGCTTCGCCCATGTTGATAGTATTCGGATAATCCCCGGCTGCGCTCAAGGTTCCGAAGTCGTTAAACGCGTCATAATGAAACGCAATGTTACTCATTTATTAACCTCCTTAAACGAGAGCGCTCTCTTTGCTGGTGATGGCATCCATACGGCGGCAGCGAAGGTCGCGGATATGGGTGATCGGTTTACCCCAAGGGTCAGCCGCGGTGTAAGCGACGTTTTCTTTATCCCTTGCGGCTTTGTCGATTTTCTTGAGAACATCGACATTGGAATACATGGCGTAAGTTGTCGCGCCTTTAGGCAGCTTGTAACTTGCATCGATAATGATATCGATAAGGTCAGCAGCCTTGATAGTTTTGATCGGTATGTTGACAATGCGGATTAAAGCATCCGGAGCTTTGACTGTAATACCGTACTGCGCGGAAAAATAATCCTTATACGCCGGGTATTCGTTGCCGTCTTCGTCTTTAACATCCACAAGCCCGCGGTCTTCTCTGGTTATACCGACAGATTTTGATCCTTTCGGATAAATCATGTGAAGCAGATCACGACCGAATGCGCAAAGATAGATACTGGTTGTTTCACTTCCGTCACCTTCCGCGTTCACAACATTTTCATCAGCAAGAGTATTGCGTCTGCGCAGAAGCCCTTCAAACTCTTCAGGTTTTCTTTGATCACCGTTAACGATAGTGTCAGCCTGAGTTAATCCCATTCCTTTAATGATGCCTGTCGCTTCGCTCATGCGTGCTGCATTTTGATTTCCGGAATGTTCAATCATTGCCGCGTCCACTTCGGAATACTCCGCGAGCATGGCGATACGGTCTTGAATGGGTGTGGTCTGCGTAGCGACCTTGCCGACACCTTTGTTATAAATGCGGTGTTTACCCATTGCTTTAATATTGCGCTGAGTCGCGATATTTACGATTCCGTTATTACACTCAAACGCCGGAGCGTCGATCATAAACTCGTTTGTCGTGCGCAATAATTCGATAATGTTAAAAGGATCAGGAGCGTTGGCGCGTCTTGCGATTTCCAGCGCTGTCATCTGATCATTCATATTCAATGTTGGCATTGAAATTCTCCTTAACTGTTATATAAGGAGCCTCCGTCTTCAATAGATTTTAAGGAGGCGCCTGCTCCATCACCTTTGGCGAAACCGCTTTCTGCGGTCATCTTTCCGTAGTTGATAAAGGCTTTGACAATTTCCGGCTCTCCGGATAATCCCGCATTGGCGATAAGTTTCGCGACGTTTGGACCTGCCGCGGATAATCCCCGCGTCAGATGTTCCATGTTTGCCTTGTATTGTGATCCGTATTCTTTTTCAAGAGCGGCAGCGGTTTCGGCTTGTTTTTGTTTAAGCTGATCCTGATACGCTTTTTGATTCTTCGCTCCGATTTCGTTCAGGCTTTTCATCATTGATACCGCCTGAGTTTCGGTCAGGTTCGCCGAGAACGCGGCAGCTGCGAATGCAGCTCCTTCCGCGTCTTTGTCTTTTGCGAAACTGTAATCATTGGCATTTTTAGGTCTGCCTGCTTTTTCCCAGAACTGCGCAACCGCTTCGGGGGTTGCGTCCTTTCCGGGAATAACAACGCCTGCGGTTTTTCCTTCAAGGTCAAGATACGCTTTGGCAAGTTCACCCAGCTTAGGAAACTTTGCGAACTTTGCTGCGATATCGGGATTGTCGCGAAACTCCTGCGGCAATTGGTTTGCCCACGGAGCCAGTTCATTTTTACCTGTTTCGTTTCCGGAAGGTTCTCCATTAGCTTTTTTCCCTGGATCGGGTTTAGCCGCAGGTTCACTGCCATTCGCGCCAGCCGCTTCCGGTTTTCCGCCGAAAGCGTTATTGAGTAAATCCGCGTTACCGGCTTGCTGGCTGCCGTTATCCGCTGATCCGTCGGTTCTAGAACCGTTTGTGTTTACTCCCTCATCCGCAAACCATTGCAATGGTATACACAATGATTTTCCATCAGGTTTCATCATATTATTTTCCTCCTCCGGCAGCGGCGGTTTCAAACGCAGTTTGCGCGATAAAGTCTGTTAAGACTTTTTCGTCCCTTACTCCCAGCCGTTCCCGAATAAAATACTTTGCGTAGTCATTCAATATTTTTTCGCGTTTTGTATTCGCGTCTGTATATAAACGTAAATCCGTTAAAAGCATATTAAGCACGATTTTGCCGTCATCGGTTCCGAATAACCTCTGGCAAGTCTCAACTAACATTTCGTTTTTTTCATCGTCAGATAATTTTTTGTTATTCCAAAAGTTGTTAATTTTGTTTTTCATTGCATCCCTCCAGCCATTTGATTATTTAACTCCGATAAGGTTGATCCCGGGTGTACAGGTTCATTTAATTTGTTAGCGTTCCCCATGATTTGTTTTTGCGTTTCCATTGCCGCTGCCATCTGCTGCTGCTGTGCCTGCTGCTCGGCTCGTTCTTTACGAAGCGCTTCGATATCTTTATCCTCGCGGATCGCTTCCTGCGGAAATCCCAGTCCTTCAAGCCCTCGTTTCATCGTCGCGTCGAAGTCCACAACATCAAGAGCTGTCGTACCTGATACTTGCGCGATAGAACCAATTAAATGTATTGCTTGTTGAATACCTGACGATTCGTGATATTTCTTCTGCGCCTGAGCGAGCGGTCCCATAAAATCAACCTTCATCTGCGCTCCGGTGTTAGTAAGACTAGCAGGCGGCTGAGGTATTTTTCTTTGTTTGTAAATAAGATTAAAACTGCGCTGGATTATTTTTTGTAATGACTTATTTAAAATAACAACGACATCCGAGAGGACAGCTGCTTTCTCGCCTTGCATTTCCATTACTTCCGTAGCAGTCATCTTTCCTTCTTTCCGTTGTAAGGCAAGGAAAAAATCAACAAAGAACCAGTCTTTAATCCGGTCTTCGATATCGTGATAAATTTCCAGTGTGATAGGAAAGTTAATCCCTGTGTTTATCGGAGAAATAATTTCATGCGGTTTTGAATAATAATTATACGCGTTAGGTACAACATTAGCAGGACCTTTCATGGATTCAGGTACGTTATACGCAGGCGATCCCGCCATCTGCGCGACTTTTAATTTTTGCTCATCGATTTTATTTAATATGCGGATATCGTCAAGCGCGTGTATCGACGGAGATTCTCCGTATGGAGTTCCTGATACAGGCTCCCAGATAAAAACAGCGAATGGGAATTCGTTGTATCCCGATTCCATTAATATTCGATCTTCACCTTCGTCAATATATATCGAAGCGTAAGGCATTTTCTTCGCGTCTGTAGAATCGCTGTCATTATCTTCGCGCTTAAAGACAGCATGAATAATTGTTATTTCTTTATCTAAATCACTGGGTCCACTTTTTAAATATTCTTCTTTTTGATTTTCACTTAAATTATCAAATCCAAAGAACTTCTGAGCGTTTTCTAACGACATTGTATATCTGCGGTAAATAGTATCGACTTCATCATATTCATCTATACCCAGTACATATTCCTGCTTCTTTAATGCGGTAAAACGTAACCTGTTGTCTCCAACAATCTCATCAATCATCATAACGCCGTCTCCGTAAAGAACTGCGTTATTAATCATTATTCCTACTTGTTGATACAGATTTGACCGCGAGAACTCCGCGTAAAGTTTTCTCTCTACCTGCTCAAGCCAGTCTTTGGCGCCGTAAATACTGTCAACGTGATGCTGGTCTTCAAACGTGAGTTTCTGCCATACGATATTAGGGGAGATTGAATAACCCACAAGCCCTGTACGCAGAGTACGCGCGAACTGTGTCGGTCGGGTTGTGAATCGTTTTGATCGTTTTGGAATTTTATCCTGGGGATTATCCCAGTTAAGAACGGAAGGAGCGACGTACTTTTGAACGTCCTTCCAGTCAGATAGGCGTTTATCCCTTTCTTTCTTTAAACGTTCATACTGTCGCTTGAGATCAGCTACCCTGTCTTTCTCGCTTACGCTTTCCCGGCGCATAGACACTCCTGCCCGCGGTCATTACGAACGCGGAAAATAGGTTAGTATCTATCGACGCCAGTTTTCTGGTAGCCAATATTTTACTTACTCTTTTTATAACATATATTTATAAAACTCGTCAAGAGTTTTTTTTTATTATTTTTAATCCGCAAGAGGATCGTAATATGCTGACTGCTTCACTCCGAAATTCCAGTTGCCGTTTTGTTTGCGCAGCGCTCTTCCTGGGAATTTAACAAACTCGCTCATACAGGCGTAACGCGTTTCATCGTAAATGTGATCTTCTAGTTTACTGTTGATGTCTTCAGGATTATTCGGGTCAGGCGTAAGAACCGGAATTGTTCTTATAAAATCAACGCAATGATCGAATATCAACATCATAGGCTTTCCGTCCTCGCCTGTTGTTATCATCTGCTGATGAACTTGCATAAGTCCGTTTATTCTTTCTTTTACCGCTTTTATCATTTTAAAACCTGCAGCTTCCCATTTTTCCGCTGTACTTGGGCTGTCATCATCTTTATTCCACATCGCTCCGTCAGCTATAACCTCTGTTATTCCTTCTGAGACGGCATCTTCCCATGCTTTAGCCGCGGCTTCCTCGGCTCCCATCCTTATTCCTGTATTTGATTCATGCTTCGCGCATCCGTACCATTCGCCGTAACGTACCATGCGTCCTTCAGAATTAACAGCCCATTTACCAAGGCTGAACGGCGCCGCGTATCCCCAATCCAATGAATAAAACCGTTTCCATTTTCCGGAAGGAAGCGCGAATGGTTTGACAACATGCCTCTCTCTGCGGAATTCATCAAATACTTGTCCTGCGAATACGTCCCAGTCACCTTCAAGTAATGCTCTGCGAAGATGTGTAGGCAGCATTTCAAGGCGTTTTAAGTACTCTGGATCGTTATCAAGAAGTTTTTTATTATCTTGAATTAATGCCTTTACGAAACTTCTTGTAAGTCCATCTTTTGTTTTATATATTTTTCCCGGTTCATAACCGTCAATTAATCTTGTTTTAATCCATGCGTGCCCGGGACCTCCGGGATTCGCCGTCCCGCGGATATAACATGGAGCTCCTGCGGCACTTCTTGCTCGGCTCATCATATATCGCCAGCAGTAATCAGTTGGATAATTCCCCAGCTCGTCAAATCCTATCCATGTGTATTCCTGTCCCTGATACCGCGTAACGTCGTCGTCTCTCTCAAGGAATCGAAATTGTAGTTTGGAACCTGTTGGAAAATAAAATGTTCTTTCCACTTTATTCCATCGGGCGCCTAACGGTATATATAATTGCTTCGCACGATCAATTATACTTTCAAGCTCAGGATATGTCCTTCTGAATAATATTCCTTTCCAGTTCTGCCGCCATTTATTACAACCGGAAAGAAAATCTATTAACAGAAAATCGCTTTTTCCTCCGCCTGCAGCTCCGCCGTATAAAAGTTCAAATGAATTATTCGCCAGCGCTTGCGCTTGTCTCTTCTGGGGGCTCCAGAGTTCCTTCATCCTGCGCTCCTTCTAAATCATCTTCATTAAATAATTCTTTTTGTACCGCGGTTATAAATGAAATGTTTCCGATGTCGTTTCCTGTGACAATTGTATTTATAGGTTTACCGTCTATCCTGTCGAATATATATTTAATCGCTGTAATTTCATTCTTGTATACCGCAAGCTGCCATAATTTTTTCGCGAGCGCATCTTTACATTTCATTCCTTCCAGTTCTTTTAATTCTTCGTTTTCTTTTAAATGTTCAGGAAGTTTAATTCTTTTATTTCCGTATTTAGATAACACTTCTGTTAGACTTGTATCTTTTTTCGGACGCCCGTGAGGATTATTAGTTTTTCCTTTTGGTAACGGCATTAAGCTCTCCATAACAACGCAGTTGTATTTTACTGCAGGAAAGCTTCAGACTGGTTTGTTTGTTTTCTTTTGTTAATCAGAAATTTTTCCGAACCAAACACCTTCCGAGCTTTCCTTCTTGTGTTCGGACTTCGGTTTTCCGATCATCCTATATATTTTTTATATAATATTTATTCTTTTTTGTCAACTTTTTATTGTTTTTTTCGCTTTTTTTTAATTAGTGTAGTACTTTGTGTATTATTAAATACTATATATTAACAATTATTTATTTGTATATTTTATTAATATACACATTTCATTACACTGTTACACTTTTTAATGTAAATCGTTATATTATAACGATTTAGCGAGTGTAGGCAGAAGTGTAGTAGTGTAATACCTATTACACTTTTTCATCTTTTTTATAGGAAAATGCCCTCTTTTTAAGAATATGGAAGCGGAATTTTCCCCTTCCTCATCTGCTTTTAATCTTTTTTTTACGTTAGTGTAGTGATTTTGCAATACCGTCACTACACTTCAGGCGCGGTGAGTAAATGAGATAAATTATATATTTTGATTGTTGGACATCTTTGGACAAAGCGCAGCTAAAGCAGCGCGCTTTATCCGCCGCCTTTATCCGGTAGAGGAGGAGAGGAGCCTATGAGTTTTATATTAAGATAAACGATTCCCTTATTCGTCCTTTTTTTCTCTTTAATATGAACGCTAAGATGTTCGCCGAATTTACTCTTGCCCATCTTCTTTCTAATATTTTCTTTATCGCACCATAATAAAAAGTTTTTAAATAAATCGTCTACCTCTTCGCCGTTGCCCGGAGATACTTCAGTATTCTCTTTAACCCAGCGTCCGACTAAGTCCTGACTTTCAAGATATTCTTTGCTCGCTTCATCGATTACTTCGCATTTTGGAAACGCCTTAGCTCCTCCGCTTCTTTTATAATAAAGTCCTGCGAAATATATTAACAGCCGCAGTATTTGCGGCGCTTCCTCCAATAATTTGATTTCCAATTTATCTACAATTTCATCGTTTGGAACTGTGTAATCAAATGGTACTAATCTAATACGCCTCTGCGCCGCGATACCGGCATTTTTTATTGTTAATTTATGATTAGTTCCTACCGCTAATTTACAGACAGCGCGTAATATAAAATCTTTTTTAAATTTCCTCTTTGCGCTGACAGGCTCGCTCGTTGTTATTTCTTTTATCAGTTTCATATTGAGCTGCCCTTCCGCTGCGTCCGCGAGTACTCCCAAGCGGATTCCGGGAAGATTGGCTAAATCGAATTGGCTTGCGAATCGGTTCTCTATTACTATATCCTGCGCGATAGGAGAAGCGTAATCGCCGAATATCGCCATCATTAATTTTAATAAAACAGATTTTCCGTTTTGCCCGCCACCGTGAAAATTAACGAAGAACGAGGCACCTGTTTCACCTGTCAGGCTGTATCCGAAATAAAATAAAATCCATCTTGCTAAATCCATCCGTTCTTCATTTTCATTTATATCTTCATTATATTTGCTGGTTATTTTTCTCATGAAGTTTTCAAACAGCGGAGGTAATTTCGGCTGATTTCCTTCGTCTTTTTTTTCCATGTCAGAGGGTTTACATAACATGCTTTTTGTAATGTAATCTTCCGGCTCAACAGGACGCACTTCGCCTGTTTTTAAATTGTATAAATCTCCCTGACAGTTTAATAATTCAGGTAATGTATCGAACGTCTCATAAGGTATCGTTATTCTTTTATCACGCTTTAATATCGTCATCATCGCGTTGATGCCGCTTGAGCTTAACAAGTGCCGCGCGTAACGTACTCCTTCATGATATTCCTCTGTCGCGTGTTCAGCTAACAACCTGCCGTAGTGCCTTACAATCCACTGTACCATGCTCTCAGCATATTCTTCTCCCTTCCAGCATCCGTCTTCAGAAGACCAGCCCATCCAGCCGTTTTCCGTGT
>Ga0209755_10001861_pt1 | contig 30961 bp, 24 predicted proteins | sample TergutCo191P1_FD_187301 | JGI IMG/M metagenome (GOLD analysis project Ga0209755, IMG submission 187301) | Cornitermes sp. P1 segment gut microbial communities from Petit-Saut dam, French Guiana - Co191P1 (SPAdes) (version 2) | ecosystem: Host-associated > Arthropoda: Insects > Digestive system...
CAAGGTGACCGGCTTGAATCGATCCATTCCTTACATTCCAAAAGCATCTCTTATGGCAGCAGCATCTGTTGCTGCCATGTTTGGCGGTTTTGGTCTTGGCATTTGCCCTGAGCGTGTTCGCAAGCTTATGGTTTCTACGAATGTGAGTGGAGAGAAATTGAATAGGGATTATTCGCTGCGGTTTGCATTGGGTGATGCTTTTGCGGATTGGCTTAAGGATTGCGATGGGAGGGAGCTCTCGTGAGCCAATACGATTATTTGATTGTCGGCGCAGGCTTTTTTGGCTCTGTATTTGCAAGGCTGGCATGTGATAAAGGCAAAAAAGTTTTGATTATAGACAAGAGAAAGCACATAGGCGGCAATTGCTACACCGAATGTATAGATGGAATTAATGTTCACCAATATGGGGCGCATATATTCCATACGAGCAATAAAAATGTTTGGGGATTTGTTAACCATTTTGCGCAGTTCAATAGATACACACACCAAATAACGGCTAATTACCGTGGAGAATTTTACAATTTGCCGTTTAATATGAATACTTTTTGCCAGCTATGGAAAATAAAGACTCCTGAAGAGGCCATAAATAAAATAAATGAGCAGAAATTTAACGGCGAACCGAAAAACTTGGAAGAGCAGGCTTTAAGCCTTGTGGGCAAGGATATTTACGAAAAGTTAATAAAAAGCTACACGGAAAAGCAATGGAATAAAAAAGCGACCGAATTGCCAGCATTTATAATAAAGCGCGTTCCGTTGCGTTTCACATTCGACAACTGTTATTACAACGATTCATATCAGGGAATTCCCATTGGGGGTTATACATCTCTTTTTGAAAACATGTTAAAAGGCATAGAAGTTCGTTTAAATGTTGATTATCTGAAAAATCGCAAAGAGTTGGATTCGTTAGCGAACAGCATAATTTTCACCGGTTCCATAGACGAGTTTTTTGATTACCGTTTTGGGGCTTTGGAATACAGAAGTTTGCGATTTGAAACGGAAACGCTGGAAAGCGAGAATTTTCAGGGCTGCGCCGTTATGAACTACACAGACTCGGAAACACCGTTCACAAGAATAATTGAGCATAAGCATTTTGAGGAAACGAATACAGAAAAAACGGTGATAACCAGAGAGTATCCTGCAAATTGGAAAATCGGCGATGAAGCATATTATCCTGTAAACGATTCAAAGAATGACAGTTTGCATAAAAAATATTCCGAGCTTGCAAAAACTGTTGATAATGTTGCATTCGGCGGTCGTTTGGGGATGTACAAGTATTATGATATGGATGATGTAATTGAGCAAGCATTAAATTTGGCAGAAAAGGAATTGAAATGAATATCAAAGTCATAGTTGCCACCCATAAACCTTATCGCATGCCTGCGGATAGTGTTTACCTGCCTTTGCATGTTGGAAGGGAAGGGAAAAGCGACATAGGTTTTGCCGGAGACAACATAGGGGATAATATTTCTGCCAAGAATTCTGGTTATTGTGAACTCACGGGGCTTTACTGGGCCTGGAAGAATTTGAAAGATGCGGATGTAATAGGCTTGGTGCATTATCGCAGGCATTTTTTGAGCATGGAAAACAGACATGGCGATAAATGGCAGAGGATTTTGAGTGGAGTGGAGATTGAGAAACTTATGGCAGAATTTGATATTCTTGTTCCGCCTAAGAGGAATTATTTTATTGAGAGCAACGAGAGCCAGTATGTGCATGCCCATCCAAAAGAAGACTGGGAAAATATGTGTGCTATTGTGCGTGGACATGGCCCGGAATATTCAGCTTCTCTTGACAAAATGCGGAGTAGCACAAGAGGGTATAAATTCAATATGTGCATAATGAAGCGCAATGCTTTGGACGATTATTGTTCGTGGCTTTTTCCGATTTTGGAAAAGGTGGAAGGTGGCGAGGAGAAGAAACGGATTTTGGGGCATTTGAGCGAGCGAATGCTTGACGTGTGGCTTTATGTTAATGAAGGTAAATATAAAGTTAAGGAAATCCCTGCAAGGTTTATGGAGAGGCAGAATTGGATTGTGAAAGGGTTTGGGTTTTTGAGGAGGAAGTTTGCGTGAAAAATTGTCTGAACCGCGATTTACCGGATTTAAAGATTTACAGGATTTGTAACGAACCCGAGTTCTTTGGCAACTGCGAGCATATTTTTGTCGAAAGAGCAGAAAACTATGTCTTGTCTGCTGTTTTTCTTGAAAAAAAGAGCCGTAGCTATATGAATCGCATCCAAACTTTTGCAACCATCGAGTTCTTTGTTTTGAGCTATTATTTTCTCAATAGAATCGTCTATGGGTTTACAGTGAATTTCTTTGAGCATTGCGTTAAGTTCATTCATCTTTTGAAACAGCAAAGAATCGTCAGCTTTATGTTCGGAAAGTTTATGGGTTCTACGCAAGGATATATTGGTTTCTATTCTAAGCAAAAAAGAACTCAGCCAGAAATCAGATGTTTCCCACATATAGCGAGCGGCATCGTAACGTTCTTCGTTGAACAAAATTGTGAGCAAAACGGAGGAGTCAAAGTAGGCTATCATAATTTAGAATCTATCTGCTCTCACTTCGTTGTAGATAGGCCAAAAATCTATAGTTTCTTTTGGTTTTGCTGGCAATTTGGGTTTTCCATCACCAGTTGCCAAAATCATTCTGCCTGCGGCAGCTTCCTCTGCCAGCCACTCTTGAAAGCTAGGCTCTGCTCTTTTGACAGAGGCTCGGCGGATCTTTGTTTGCGGCTTTTCAATAGCTACGGTTTGCATAAAAGCTCCCTTGTGGATTGTTACGATCATAATATACAAAATTTCAGGGAGGCAGCGTGAGTACTCCTCTCATTTCCGTTATAGTTCCTGTGTATAAGGTGGAGCCTTATTTGCGAAAATGCGTTGATAGCATTATTGCGCAGACCTACACGAATTTGGAGATTATTTTGGTGGATGACGGATCGCCGGATAATTGTGGGAAGATTTGCGATGAGTATGCGGAAAAAGATAGTAGGATTAAAGTTGTGCATAAGGAGAATGGGGGGTTAAGTGATGCGAGGAATGCCGGATTAGATATTATGCAAGGTGAATATGTCGCTTTTGTGGATAGCGATGATTGGGTTTTGTCGAATTATGTTAAGGATATGCATGAAAATTTGATGAAATACGATGCGGATATATCCGTGAGCGGAATAATTTATGTTTATGAAAATAATAAAAAAAATATAACGTTGGCTGTAAGCGACATTGATGGATTATACACTCAACAAGAAGCAGTAGAAAATTTATTTTATCAAAAGGGAATTTATCCTTCAGCGTATTCAAAATTATATAAAGCAAAATTATTTGAAAACATTTGCTATCCAAAAGGAAAAATAAACGAAGATTCTGCGATTACATATAAAATTTTTTGTTTGTGCGATAAAATTTCTTACACAAAAACTAGCAATTACTACTACTTGCAAAGAGTGGGCAGTATAGAGAACAGCAGATTTTCACCCAAGAAAATGGATGCCATTGACATTGTGGATGAAATGCTTGTCTGGATTGAAAAAAATAAACCCGAATATAAAAAAGCTGCGATTTGCAGATTTATTGGGATGAATTTAAGAATTTATAGAGAAATAGTAAGGAACAAAGAAGATTTTTCAATAGAGAAAAAAAAGATTAAGAATAATATAAAAAAGTATAGGCTACAGGTTATTTTAAATGCAAAAGCGAAATTTAAAGTCCGCTTGGCTTGTTGCCTGAGTTTTTTGAGTTTGGAGTTTTTATGGTAATAAAAATTCACAAAGCTCTTCTCCTTCTGTTTTTTCTATTGCTTTGGCTCTCTATGCTTCAGGCAGAATGGCTTGCTATTAGTGTAGCTGGAGTATCTTTAAAATTTTATCATATATTTTCTCTAATATTCATACCTATATTAGTTGGTCATTGCATTCGTTATCTAAGTATTGCCATTCCTCCGAAAATTATATGTTTTTATTTTTTGCTGATTTTTTTAATTTCTGCAATTATGCTTCCTATTTATGGCTTGGGCAATCCAATTGCATATATTTGGGGAGCATTTATTCTATTGATAATTTGCTCTCTCGGAAAAAAACTTGAATTCAATTCAATAATTTCCATATTTCAAAAAGTTGCCATAATTTTTTTAATAATGGTTTGTATAAAGAATTTCATTTACAAAGAAATTTTTATTATATTTTTTATAAATCCAAATGTTCACCCGGATGTTCCAACATTCTCACAAGGCAGCGTAAATTTGGAAGCGACATGGATTGCCTTGTTCGGCTTCTTTTTCAAATCAAAAAAAGGATATATTTACTTATTTATATCTTTGCTCATATCAATTTTATATACAAGCCGGGTTGGCATGATATTAAATTTTGTATATTTTTGCTGGCTGAGTTATCATATTTATCTAAAAAATGGACTGGATACAAAAAGAATTTTACAGATTTTTTTTATTATAGCTCTGCTTGGAACATTTTTTTTCAATTCGCCATTTGCGGATCCAATTTTTAGCAGACTCGCAGAATCTGGAAGCGCAGAAGAAGCTGGCACAAGGGGGCGAATAGCAATGTGGATACTTTTCCCTGATGCTTTTGTCAGTAATTTTATGGGATATGGAGCGGGAAATTCAATGATGGCAATAGAAGCTGTTAGGGGAGGAAGCTTTACAGAACCAAATATACATAATACATATATGCAACATGCTTTGGATTTTGGCATTATAGGTTTATTTATTTATGTGGCTATAGTATTGGCGTTTTTGGTTAAAGAAATAAAAACAGGATTTGCCAGCCCATTTGCAGGCGCATTGCTTGGCTATGTTGCGGCATCTTTCATTCAATTTAGCGGATCGGAAAATCTGCTATTTATATTTGTCGGATTTTATATAGTTACATTAAGGCAGATTCAGCGAAAGAGGGAAATAAATGAAATTACTGTTTGATTTGGTTACAATTCAGCCTGCTTGGGATGCTAAATATCATGGTGGTGGTGTTTATGGAGAAAATGTATTTTTTTCTTTAATTAAACGTCTATCGGAATTTGAAATGGTTTGCATTTATGATTCAAAAAAATACATTAGAAATGATATTATTTTGAAATGCGGTGAATTGAACATTAAATTATATGATGTCAACATAAACAAACCAAAAGAAGTTATAAATATTGAGAACATAGATGTTTTTTATACACCAAGGCAACAGTGGGAAGATGATTGGATATTAGATGTAAAAAGATGTGTTACAACTTGGCATGATTTCTTCTCTTTAGAATTAATTTATGATAGTGTTATATGGAGTTATGCAAAATCACCAAAAGAAATTATCAAAGCCTTTGTTAGATTTGCTTATCCAAAATATTTTTTCAACAGAAATTATAAGCGATACGAAATTATGCTAAAGAGAGGAGTTGATTTTGTTACGGTTTCTAACCATAGTAAAGCATCTTTTTTATCATTTTTCCCAGAATTAAAGGATAAATATATACCTGTTTTATACTCTCCGATGTTCCCTAAAAACATAATAGAATATAATAGTGCTCTTCCTTGTGAAGTTCAAGAAAAAAAATATTTTCTTTTAAATAGCGGTTCTCGCTGGTACAAAAATAATTTAAGAGCAATTCTTGCTTTTGACACATTATTTTCTGATATGAAAAATTTGGATTTTAAAGTAGTACTAACTGGAGTTACAAATAAAAGCATTTATGATAAAATATCTAATAAAAAGCACTTTATTTTTCTGAACTTTGTAGAGTCATCAATGCTTGAATTGCTGTATTCAAAAGCGTATGCTTTTATATATCCGTCTTTGAATGAAGGTTTTGGCTACCCTCCAATAGAGGCGATGTATTATGGAGTTCCTGTTGCGGCTTCAGGAAGCACCTCTATTCCTGAAATCTGCGGAGATGCAGCATTGTATTTTGATGCGCATTCAATATTTGAGATAAAAAATAGGATTATTCAGTTGTTGGATAAGAACATATATGATTATTACGCAAATAAAAGCGTGGAACGATATAACGTAATTAGCGCAAGACAAGGAAATGATTTGGAGGAGCTTGTTAATTTCATTTTAACAGGAACATAATTATGGATAGAATAAATTTATTTTTTGATTGCAAAATTTTTATAGAGCGTTTTTTTACAAACTCGCTGAGAAGCGGATTGGTTTTTGTTGCATGGAATGTACTTAAAACTATGCATAAAAATGAAAGCCTGCAAATTACGCTTGCTTATCCAAGTAGATACGCTAAATCAAGAAAGTTGCGAAAATTAAAAGAGCATCCGTTTTTTTCACAGTTTAAATTCGCTTGTGCAGGTGCGGCAGAAACATCTCGCAATCTCTTGCGTTTGATAGAAAGTCAACTAAAGGAAAAAATTTATTATAAAGAGGAATATTTTAAAAATGCCCAAGTATATCTATCACCATATTTTCCAATTCCTCGAAAAATATTAGAGCAAAAGCACATAAAAAAAATCTATATATTACACGATACAATACCTGTATTACCCAAAACTATTTTGAACTGCAATTATGAAGATGGAATATATTTTTTTGAGATGATGCGAAAAACCTTTGATAAAGACATTTATTCTTTTTGCGTTAGTCAAAGTTGTAAAGATGATTATTTAAAGTATTGTGGAGATAAATTGGATACAACTAAAATGTTCGTAACTCATAATGCGGCAAGTCAAGACTACGCTCCAAACTACGACAAACAAGAATTGGCATGTGTTTTGAAAAAATATAAAGTGAAGCATAACCCAAATGACCAATATTTATTTTCTCTTTGCAGCTTGGAGCCACGTAAAAATATACCTTTTACTATTTCTTGTTTTTTAAAATTTATCAAAAAACATAATATTCAAAATCTCTACTTTTATTTAGGCGGTTCCACTTGGAATTCTTATGATTCTGCTGTGCTTAAAACCTTGGAAGATGTCGGAGAATTCAAATGTAAAGTAAAATTACTCGGTTACATAGACGATAGCGATTTGAACATTCTTTACAGCAATAGCTTGTTTTTCACATTCTTGAGTCAATATGAAGGTTTTGGCATGCCTCCTTTGGAGGCTATGCAGGCGGGAACTCCAGTCATTGCTAGTAATAATAGCAGTTTGCCAGAGGTTGTTGGTGATGCGGCTATTTCGGTTATATGCAATGATGAATCTGCCGTTATTAAGGCATTCGAAGATTTTTATTTCAATGAGAATCTAAGGAAAGAATATATAGCAAAAGGGTTGGAAAGGGCAAAGATGTTTAGCTGGGAAAAATGCGTAGGGCAAATGATTCATTCTATAGAGGAGGTAGTAAAATGACAAATTTCGAACTTCCACGAATAAAATATCCTGAGCAGAAAGGGCTGATTTCAATAATTGTTCCTATTTACAATACCAAAGAGGACTATCTCAGAGAGTGCTTGGATAGTATTTTGAGGCAAACGTTTACGAATTGGGAAGCCATTTTGGTAAATGATGGTTCAACTGATGATACAGGGAACGTAATTGATGAATATGCGAAAAAAGATTCTCGTTTTGTTGCGATTCATAAGAAAAATGAAGGAACTTTGCTTGCAAGAAAGACTGGATTGGAAAATTCTAAAGGCGAGTTTATAGCAAATATTGACCATGATGATATATATTATCCGCATTTTCTGCAAAAAATGTATACGAAAGCAATAGAAATAAATTCTGATTTTGTCTGGTGCAAAAACCAGATAACAAGCTACGATTTAGGTAATTTCTGTACAACAGAGTATGAATGGAATATAGATGCGTCTAAAAATATTGCAATATTGTTAACGGTTGCACAAGGGCCAACGTTGGTTTTATGGGATAAATTAATAAGAAGAAAAATTTATGCCAAAGTATGCTTTCCTAATGTAGAAATTGTTGTTGGCGAAGATCCTGCGCAAATGCTTCAAATTGCATATTATTCAAAATCGGCTGGATTTGTTCCCGAAGAACTTTATATCCATAGATTAGGCGGATTTTCTTTTGTAAGGCAAGAGTCAATATATCATATTCAAACTGCTGTCATTATGAATGAAATTCTTGGAATAGTTTTTAAAGGTGTTATTCCGCAAAATGTAGAAAATGTTTTTTATTCTAGGTTTGGCATTTATGCTGCGTTTTGTTATTTTCTTTTAGGCGAAAAGACAAGATTGCAATTCAAAAATGACATGGAAGCCATTTTACCGAAGGCTATTAAAACTGAAGAAAAATTTAATTTGAAAACATGCTTATTTTTGGCTAGTAAAGGGATAGAATTTCCGTTTAGATTGAGGGAATGGGTTAAAAATTTGAGGAAAAAACTATGGTAAACTTTGAACTTCCGCAAATGAAATATCCTGAACAAAAAGGGCTTATTTCGATAATCGTTCCTATTTACAATGTTGAGATTTACCTTAAGGAATGCTTGGATAGCATTTTAGCGCAAACATTTACTAATTGGGAAGCTATTTTGGTAGATGACGGTTCGCCGGACAATGCTGGAGAAATAATTGATGACTATGCAAAAAAAGATTCTCGTTTTATTGCCATTCACAAGCAGAATGAAGGTACATTGCTTGCTAGAAAAACTGGTTTGGAGAATTCAAAAGGTGAGTTTATAGCTAATTTAGATAGTGATGATACATTTCACTCGCAATTTCTGGAAAAAATGCATTCAAAAATAACAGAAACAAATGCAGATTTTGTGTATTGCAAATTTCAAGTTCAAAAAGAAAGCATTATTTTTTGCATGACAGATTATAAGTGGAGTGCAGATAGAAGCGAAAATATCGCAAATATGATAGCGTGCCAAGGAATAAATTGGTCAATGAATAATAAATTGATAAGAAGAGATATATGTGCCAAAATTAGCTTTCCGGCAGTGCACTTAACTTGGCTTGAAGATGGAGTTAAAATGCTTCAAGTTGCGTATAATTCAAAATCAGCTGCATTTGTTCCTGAAAAGTTGTATATCTATAGAAATATTGCTGGTATTACAGCAAAGAAAATTTTAAATTTGATTCCTTTTGTTAGAGGTAGATTTTTGCTTAAAATGACTCTTGAAAATCTTTTTGACGGAGGCATTCCTGAGAATGTAAAGCATAATTTTTACCATTATGTTTTTAGTGATATTATTTATTTATATTACTCTATAAATAAAAAACAAAGAATGGAATTTAAAAATGATTTAGAGCCAATGTTTCCAGAACTTATAAAACTGGAAACAAAATTAAATTTGAAAATATGTTTATTTTTAGCGATCAAAGGAATAGAGTTTCCATTTAAATTTAGAGAGAGGATTAAAAAATGGTTAAAGTCTCAGTAATCATGCCCGTTTACAATAGTGAGCGTTTTATAGCTATGGCAATAGACAGCATTCTCTCGCAAACATACACTAATTTTGAATTCATAATCATAGATGATTGCTCAACAGACAATACTCCTAAGATTTTAGAAAATTACAAAGATCCTCGCATTCGCATTGTCAAAAATGTAAAAAATCTAGGCCTAGCAGAATCATTAAATTTTGGTATTTCTCTTTCGAATGGAGAGTTCATTGCCCGCATGGATGCAGATGACATCAGTTTGCCTGGCCGCTTTGAGGCGCAAGTAAAATTTATGCAAAAGCATACTGAAGTTGGGGTGTTGGGAACTCAATTTTCAAGAATAGATGAAAATGGTAAAATCATAGACACTCAGAAACTCCCTATAAAAAGCGAAGATATATTCTGTATTTTTCCACATTGTTGCCCTATAGCTCATCCTGTGGCGATGGTTCGTAGGGAAATATTGGAAAAAATTCAATATCGTAGTGATTTACTATGCGCGCAAGATTATGAATTATGGGGAAGGCTTCTATATATTACGAAATTTGCTAATTTGCCTGACGTTTTTCTTTATTATCGAGTACATAATGAACAAATAAGCACAGCGAAGAAAAATTTACAATATTCAATTGCTTCAGAAGTTTTATACAATTTTTTGATAAAATTAGGCGTTACAGAATTTGTTAAAAAGAAAGTTGATATACTGTTTTGGCAGAATATTCAATCTGATATTTCCGAGGTGGACTCTGCATTTTGCGAAATTCATAGTTTAAATGAAAAGTATTTTAAGAAGAAAGTTTTGCCACCAGATAGAGTTATTGAAATATTTATTACTTACGTTTTTAGAGTATCCAAAATAATGTTTGTCAAAAATATAATTCTCTCAAATTTTTTGAGAGAAAACCATAGTCGTTATAGAGCATTTGCGATGATTTTAAAAAGAGCAATAAATAAACTTTCTCTTAGGAGGCTTGTACACAGGGAGAATAGCATGAAAATTGTCGTTAAACTTATGGGTGGATTAGGCAATCAAATGTTTCAATATGCCTATGGCTTTGCTTTGGCGAAACGCAAGAATAGAAATTTATCTTTGGATATATCTTTTTTTAATCAAAAAAATGCTGCAACACCACGAGTTTTTGAATTGGATCAATTATGCATTTCTCAGAAGAATTTTGGGCAAAAACTGTTTCTCGCAAAAATTCCAAAAATTGGTCGCAAGATAGAAACTTTATTAAATTATTTTGAAGGCTATTTCCAAAGCGAAAAATATTTTTCTGATTACAAAGATGAGATTATCAATGAATTTCAATTCAAAGAGAAACTTCAAGCACCTGAAGGCAACTCTGTCGCTATTCACATTCGCAGAGGCGATTATGCTGAATTTGCGAATATTCATTTAGTTTGCACGCCTTTTTATTATGAAAATGCAGTTGCCTATATTCAAAGCAAAGTCGAAAGCCCAATATTTTATGTTTTTAGCGATGATATAGAATGGTGCAAGCAGAATGTGAAAGTTCCAGAGCCGTGCCATTATATAGACAATTTAAATAAGCCATCCAGCCATGATATGCAACTAATGAGCTTGTGCAAGCATAACATAATTAGCAACAGCACTTATTCTTGGTGGGCTGCTTGGCTTAATCAAAATCCAGATAAAATTATAGTTGCTCCGGATAGGTGGTTTGCGGATAGCAGAGAGACGGATATTTATACGGACAATATGGTTAGACTTTCAACAACGGAGGAAGTATGAAAATAGGAACTGAGAATGAATCTGCTCGCAATGAATGGCTGGCTAAGACATTGCAGAAAATTCCAAATGACTTGACGATTTTAGATGCTGGCGCAGGTGAGTGCCAGTTTAAAAAATACTGCCCACATTTAAAATACATTGCCCAGGATTTTGGAAAATATGAGGGGGGGGGAATGGATATTGATACGGCTTTGCAAAGAGGCACTTGGGATAACTCAAAATTAGACATAGTAAGCGACATAACGCAGATGCCATTGCCTGATAAGTCGGTTGACGCTATTATGTGCAATGAAGTTTTTGAACATTTGCCTAATCCAGTTTTAGCGATAAAAGAATTTTCTAGATTGGTAAAACCTGGCGGCTATCTTGTTTTAACTGCTCCATTTGCAAGTTTAGTGCATTTTGCGCCATATCATTTCGCTAGTGGTTTTAGTCGCTATTTTTATGAAAAATACTTGCCGGAATACGGTTTTGAAATAAGGGATTTGCAATTCAATGGAAATTTCTTCGAATTTTTGGGACAAGAAACAAGGCGAATTGGTTTTTGCGCACAAAAGTATGCTGACAAAAAGTTAACAATTCTAGATAAAATATCGCTAAAAATCCATTTGAGATTATTAGAAAAATTTTCAAGGCTAGATAAAAATTCTTCGGAGCTATTGTGCTTTGGGTTGCATGTTTTTGCGAGGAAATCAATATGAAAGAAAAGTTAAGTTTTTTTAGACTTTCAACAGTGGAGAAAAGAAAATGAAAACTGTACTTAAGAATTTGCTACGTCCTTTTTACAGAAAGGGCAAATCATTTGCAAAAAATGCGAAAATGAATATACGATATATGCTTTCGCAAGTTTTTTGCAAAATCCCCAAGCAATCAGATATTCCTATTGAAGTTTGCCTTGTAACTGTGCAAAAAGATTTTGATACTTTGAAGCTGTGTTTAGAAAGCATAAGAAAATTTGTTAGGCATCCAATAACAAAGATTTCAATAGTTTCAAAAGAAAATGAATTAATAAAAGAATTTTGCGATTCCAATAGCTGCGTTTTTGTGAATGAGCTATCTATTTTAGATTATGTATTAGAAAAATTTCAAAATATGAATGAGGCGAATTTAAAAGGTCGTGAGGGGTGGTTTTTTCAGCAGTTTTTGAAATTAGGTTTTGATAAAATATGCGAGCAGGAACATTATCTTGTTGTAGATACGGATACTATATTTTTAAAGCCGAGAATTTTCAAATTTGGCAAGACTACGATTTTTGAATACAGCGATGAATGGCATATACCATATCAAAACGCTTATAAAAAAATAATGGGGTTTGGTTATTCATCGGATAAAAGTTTTGTGACTCATTGCATGCTTTTTGAAAAAGCAATTTTGAAAGAATTAAAAAGCTATATTGAAAATAAACATAAAGTTTCATGGGACAATGCAATAATAGAAACCGCAGACTATTCCAGCACAAGTTTTTTTAGCGAATATGAAACTTATGGCAATTTCTTTTTGCATTTTCATAAGAATAACGTGAAAAGAATTTATTGGTTTAATTATGCAAGCTCAAATTTTATTAATGCAGAAGAATACCCGTTTTGGGCAAAGAGTTTAAGCAGTCACGCTTATTTGCGACCGAATGTTGAACCTTCTCTTAGAGTTTTGGAAAAAGTTTCCAAAGTAGCTGATATTCTGGGGATAAGGTATGGGGGGGAGGTGAAAAATATTTTTGAATTCTCTACCAAGGGTAAGCATAGCACAGATGCGGTTTTTGTGAATTGTGAAACTCTTAATTCTTTGAGTAGCTATGAGAGGAAAAGTTTGGAAGAATTTTCAAGAGAGAGCTTGATAACATAGGAGAAAAATTATGATAAAGAAACTTTACCATAAAATCCGTAAGTCTTGGTTTGGCGAATTGAGAGAAGAAATTCATAATCTTCATTCGCTAAGAACAACCAATATAACTGCCAATTATGCAGAAATAGAATTGGCTGAGCGGCTTAAAGACCAAATTCGCTTGGAGCGGTATGGCTACAAAGTCTATTCGCAGAATGACGAAGATGGAATAATTGCGGAAATTTTCAGGCGAATAGGAACCACAAATAAAAAGTTTATAGAGTTCGGAGTTCAGGACGGTCTTGAGAGTAATGGCCATTTTCTCTTGCATAAAGGTTGGCAAGGGCTATGGCTGGAAGGTTCGCCAAATTATTGCGAGAAAATTCGCAATAATTTTAAAGGTACTATTACAAACAAGCAATTAAATGTTGTCAATGCTTTTATTGATAAAGATAACATAAACGATTTGATTAATGGGGGGGGGGGTATGAGCGGAGATATTGATTTTCTTTCCATTGACATAGATGGCAATGACTATCACGTTTGGAAAGCTATTAATTGCATAAATCCAAGAGTTGTTTGCATTGAATACAACGCTAAATTTCCGCCGGATTTTGAATGGGTAATGAAGTATAACAAGGCTCACATTTGGGATGGCAGTGATAATTCTGGTGCATCCTTAAAGAGTTTTGAAATTTTAGGTAGTGAGCTTGGTTATCAATTGGTAGGAACTAATCTAAGCGGAGTAAATGCTTTTTTCGTAAAAAGTAAATTGGCAAAAGATTTGTTCACATTGCCTGCAACGTCTGAAAATTTATACAATCCGCCAAGATATATCGTTTTGAAATACATTGCAGGCAGATCGCTTTATTACGTTGGAATTTAGAGAAGTGGTTTATGAAAAAAAGTACTTTCCACAGCGTTGGGTGAAACAAATATCCCATTTTCAAAAAAAACTTGATATGCCAGCATTACGGAACAACCTCTTTTGAGGCTTTCTCAAAGAAAGATATTTTATTGAAAAAAAACTGAGCTACTGTGCAATAAACAGGGAGTCTAAGAGCTTGTCATAAGAAGCCGTAATGGCTATTTTTGAAAATTTAATTTCTGCTTAATTTATTTTGCGCCCATTTAACAATCTTCTTCCTCTCGCCCATATTCAACCCAATAAACCAAGCACTTGGCGCAAACATGGCAAAGAAAGCAGCAAGGCTTGCAAAAAATCCCTGCCAGCCATTCATACTCAAGCTAATGTAGAAAGACAATGGAATAGAAATTACACTAATTGCAAAACATTTAAACAAAGATTGGGTAAAGAGTTTTTGAATAGGAAAGCCGGTCAATTTTCTAAGCGTAAATGTAAGATAAACGATTCTAAAAATATTTACAATGATATGCGAACATATATATCCAACAGGTGAAAAGTGCAGTCCAAAATATGCAAGAGGAAACATAAGCATTGTCATAAGAGAGTCTATTATGCGAAATCTCTTATTCTTGCCTGTAGAGATTATTCCATGCCCAAGAGGTCCGAAACTAATTCCAAGCAACATATATACAATACTCAACTGGCAAAAAATCCCTGCATAGTCGGGGACGATTTTCAGCCAAATACTTAAAACAAAATCCATTTGCAATGCGAGCGGTGCCATAAGCATAAAAGCGAGCAAAAAGCAAAACTTGCTGGAACGTATTATTAAATTGTAAAAACGCTCCATTTCTCCTGCCGCCAATGATTTTGTTATTTGTGGGGCGACTGCTGCAAAAAAATTCATTGTAAATTGTTGAACTGCATTCATCACTTGCGTAGAAACCCCAAGAGCCGCATTCAGCAAAACCCCGTAAAAACGGTTTAGCAAAAAAATTCCGCCCTGTATTGCCAGAACTCCGGAAATTCCTCCCAAAAATTCATACCCGCTAAAACCCATCCTCTCCAAAAACATCTCCTTATCCCAAAACCACTTAAAATGTGTCTCCTTAAAATTCATATGACAATAAATCCAATAAAAAACAGCCATAACAGCAAAAACCCCAAATAGCAAAACCGAATAAAACTTTAGCTTATCAATAGGAGCAAACCCAAGTGCAAGTGCAACCGAGAGCTTAAACACTGCATCTGCAATACCGGCATAAGCGTAAACCTTCATTCTCTCATGTGCATTAATAGCAACCATATAAGGCATCTGCAAAATGCCAATGCAGGCCGTAAAAATTGTAAATTGATAAACAAAATTAGCCGCACTCATTCTTTCTTCCGGAATAACAAGCTGCGTATTCAAAAACCAAAGCCCAATAGTCTCACCAAGAATAAAAATAATCAAAGCCGTACAACCATGAATAATCATGCTCAGGCTAAAAGTCCTCTTCAACGGCTCAAAATCACCCTTCCCTAAATCAAATGTGAAAAACCTGCTCGTTGCACTGTGCATAGCTCCTTGAATAAAGCTAAACAGAACAATAACCCCGCCAACAACATTGTAAATACCAAAATTCTCAACCCCAAGCTGTGCCAAAACTTCCCTGCTTGTGTAAAGCCCAACGCCGAGCGTCAAAATGCTGCGAAAGTAGAGGAACAGCGTGTTCTTCGCTATGCGCTTGTTGTTTTCTGAGGGGGAATTTTCCATTGGCATTGATGAGTAATATAGGAAAACCGTATCTGGATGCAATATAGAAAAAATAAAACCAGTTAATTATTATAGTAATCTTTAACTGAATCTTTTGGGCTTCTCTTATATCTCAATTCTCGTAATAAAAAGATTACCGAATAAATAAAGTACCCTGTGCAAATAAGCTACAACCGCTCAATCTCTTTTTCAGGCAAACCGGTTATCTCTGAAATAACGGCAACGCCAAAACCTTTGGCTTTCATTTGCCGTGCCGCCTGCAAGAGACCTTTGGCTTTGCCTTCGGCAATGCCTTTTTTCTCGGCAAAAGCGATTGTGTTGGCGTAATCGCTGAGATACTTCATTTTGCGCTCGTAGTCCATGTGTTCCTCCATATTAAAGTTAGAAATTTTCGCAAGCTCGTATATCTGCTCAAACGCCGCCTTCTTGAAGCTCTTGGGCTTCTCCGCCAGGCTCTGGGCATTCTTGAAAGAAAAAAGCAGCTTCTCAAGGTCGGTTCTGCACTCCTCCTCTCTTTTGCAAAACTTCATGAGCTGAACATAAACCATGTGTATGAGGTCGTAGCGAATCTCCGGGTGGAGGTCGTTGGATATGGAGAGATACTGGATAACCTCGTCGCAGTTCTTGCCGAAATCAAGGTCGAAGTTCAGGAAGCTGAGCGTGTAGACAACGGGCAGGTTGTAGTCGTAGGGCACTTTCTTGCCGTTGACCCTGCTCTTGCCTTTCCTGACAAGGTTGCTTATGGCGCGACAGATGTAGAAGAGCGTTCTTTTTATGAAGTGCTCCTGTTCCCCAACCTGCATCTCCACTATGAACCTGTTGCCTTCGGCATCCTCGCATTGCATGTCGAACACGGATACTTTGGTTTTGTTGGTCTCTCCTAGCTCAACGGTTTGTATTATACTTGCTTTTGTTATTGGCTTCTTGAGCACCTTCTTCAGGAATGTGTTTAGCAGGAACAGCAGCAGTGCCATGTTTCGCTGTTTTGCGAAAACCCTTTTGAATGTGAGGTCAAGCGTCAGTGGTGCAAACGTAGTCACGGAATCCTCCTTTTTTTGATTCTACTCTATTAGACATAGGCGGCTAGCCAGCGTTGCCGCCGGAAAAACCATTGAATTTGTGCCTAAGTTAATAGCGTAGAGTTTTGATTCTACTCTATTAGACATAGGCGGCTAGCCAGCGTTGCCGCCGGAAAAACCATTGAATTTGTGCCTAAGTTAATAGCGTAGAGTTTTGATTCTACTCTATTAGACGTAACAAACCGGAAAAAAAATCAAAAAAAATGAAAATGTGTGAAAAAAGTGTGTTTTTCTTGTATTTTCTAGGTTTTTACTGCTCAAATGTTCAGGAGAATTTTCCTTTCACCCATCTCACGACCTTCTCTCTCTCACCCACATTCAACCCAATAAACAAAGCGCTTGGCGCAAATATGGCAAAAAAAGAGGCGAGGCATGCTAAAAAGCCTTGCCAGCCACTCGTGTTTAAAGTAATATAAAAAGGCAATGGAACGGAAATTACGGAAATAGCAAAACATTTGAGCAAAGACTGGCTAAAAAAAATCCAAATAGAAAAACCTGTCAAATTACGAAGTGTTAACATTGAATAAACTACTCTAAAAATATTTATAAAAATAGATGAGCATATATAGCCAACAGGTGAAAAATGTAATCCAAAATACATAAGCGGAAACATAAGCATAATCATAAGAGAGTCTATCTTGCGAAAAGTTTTATTTTTGCCAGTGGAAATGATTCCATGATAAACAGGCCAAAAACCAATATATATCAATATATTTATAATAGTTAATTGGCAAAAAATCTTTGCATAATCAGGAACTATTTTCAGCCAAATGCTCAAAGCAAAATCCATTTGCAGTGCAAGTGGTGCCATAAATAAAAGACTTAGCAAAAAACAGAATTTGCTCGCACGTATTACCATAGAGTAAAAATAATCCATATCACCCTTTGCCAAAGATTTTGTTATCTGAGGGGCTATTGCTGCGATAAAATTGTTTGTAAACTGGGTTGCTGCAGTTGTAACTTGCGTAGAAACTCCGTGTGCCGCATTTAGCAAAACACCATAAAATCGGTTTATAAAAAAAATTCCTCCCTGTGTCACTAAAATGCTAGAAGCTATTCCCAACACCTCATACCCACTAAACCCAATCCTCTCCCAAAACATCTTCTTATCCCAAAACCACTTAAAATGTGTCTCCACAAAATTCCTATGACAGTAATACCTGTAAAAACCGCTCATCACAAAGTAAACCCCAAACAGCAAAATCGAATAAAACTTTAGCTTGTCAATAGGAGCAAACCCCAGCGCAAGCGCAACTCCCAACTTAAACACCGCATCAGCAATCCCGGCATAAGCATAAACCTTCATTCTCTCATGTGCATTAATCGCAACCATATAAGGCGTCTGCAAAATGCCAATGCAAGCGGAGAAAATTGTAAACTGATAAACAAAATTAGCCGCTCCCATCCTCTCTTCTGGAATAACAAGCAGCGTATTCAAAAACCATAAGCCTATAGTCTCACCCAAAACAAAAATGATCAAAGCCGTGCAACCATGAATAATCACGCTCAAGCTAAAAGTCTTTTTCAACTGCTCAAAATCGCCTTTTCCCAAATCAAAAGTAAAAAATCTGCTCGTTGCGCTGCTCATTGCGCCTTGAATAAAGCTAAACAAGACAATAACCCCGCCAACAACATTGTAAATACCAAAATCCTCAACCCCAAGCTGCGCTAAAACTTCCCTACTTGTGTAAAGCCCAACGCCAAGGGTCAAGATGCTACGAAAGTAAAGAAACAGCGTGTTCTTCGCTATGCGCTTGTTGTTTTCTGAGGGGGAATTTTCCATTGGCATTGATGAGTAATATAGGAAAACCGTATCTGGATGCAATATAGAAAAAATAAAACCAGTTAATTATTATAGTAATCTTTAACTGAATCTTTTGGGCTTCTCTTATATCTCAATTCTCGTAATAAAAAGATTGCCGAATAAATAAAGTATCCTGTGCAAATAAGCTACAGCCGCTCAATCTCTTTTTCAGGCAAACCGGTTATCTCTGAAATAACGGCAACGCCAAAACCTTTGGCTTTCACCCAGCTCCTCTCACCCACATTCAATCCAATAAACCAAGTGCTCGGCGCAAACGCAGCGAAGAAAGTGGCAAGGCATTCAAAATTTACTATATTACCAAAATCTTATGGATTCTTTTTTAGTAACATCGAAAGGGCCGCTTCGCGGTTCTGTTAAAATTTGTGGCGCAAAAAATGCTGTGCTGCCTGTTATGGCGGCAGCAATGCTTGCAGATGGAGTTTCAAAAATAGGCAATGTTCCAATGCTAAAAGATATGCACACAATGGCAGATGTTTTGCGTGTTATCGGTTGCCGCATAAAAGAAGAAGAAAGCGGTTTGAGCATAGACTCCAGTGATATAAACCACTTGGAAGCGCCTTATGAACTTGTTAAAACCATGAGAGCCAGTTTTTATGTGCTTGGGCCTCTAGTGGCTAAATTCGGGAAATGCAGAGTGTCTTTGCCGGGAGGCTGTGCTTGGGGGCCACGCCCGGTGGATTTGCATTTGAAAGGCTTGGAAGCTTTGGGCGCAAAAATAAACATAACGCACGGGTATGTAGAAGCCCTTTGCGACGAGCGCCTTAAAGGAAACACATTTTCTTTTCCTATAAGCTCGGTTGGAGCAACTGCCAACATACTTATGGCGGCAACGCTTGCCGAAGGAACCTCTATTCTGCAAAATTCATCCATAGAACCGGAAATAACAGCACTTGCGGAATACCTTAACGGAATGGGTGCAAAAATAAGCGGCATTGGAACTCGAACACTCATTGTTCACGGAGTTGAAAAATTAAATCCGGGAAACGGCAACACCATAGCAGACAGAATTGAGGCGGGCACTTTTTTGGCCGCCGCCGCCATAACAAGAGGTTGTGTAAAAGTAACCAACATGGTTCCGGCTCATCAGGAAGCGCTTTTGAAAGTTTTCGAAAATATAGGTTGCGAAATAAATATAGGCAGTGACTGGGTTGAATTGAATGCAGAAGGAAAAGAACTTTCTCCGGCGCACATAACAACTCTTCCGTATCCGGGTTTCCCCACAGATATGCAGGCACAGCTTATGGCAGTTTTATCAACCATAAAAGGAACTTCGTCGATACGAGACACCATTTACAACGACAGATTTAAACATGTTTCCGAATTGGAAAGGCTTGGCGCAGAAATTTCTCTTAAAGAAGACACCGCAATAATAAACGGCAAAGAAATGCTTATGGGCGCTCCCGTTATGGCAAGCGATTTGCGAGCCAGTGCCGCACTTGTTCTGGCAGGCCTCGCTGCCAAAGGAAAAACCGAAATAAGCCGCATTTATCATTTAGATAGAGGTTACGAAAATTTTGAAACAAAACTAACTGCGCTGGGAGCACAAGTTGAAAGAATACAAGAATAAAATGGAGAATGGAGAATGGAGAATTATACTCTGCATAATATTCTTAGGATTGCAGGGTTGCACTTGCTGTGCTTATTTTAACCACGCTTGGAATATGGAAGTGGCTTATGAGGAGGCCTGCAAACTCAGGGAACAAAGGCTGGATTCCGTGCCGGGTGATTCTGTTTTAAAGATGGGAAAAGAAAGAGGACTCTACGATAGAGTCATAGAAAAAGGTTCACGCACTGTTGAAAGATTTCCAAAAAACGAGAGTCAGGTTCCCAAAGCTGTTTTTATGATGGGTGAAGCATTTCGCTACAAAAGCGAATGGAAAAAAGCAATAGAAAAATACGATGAACTGGAGAGGTATTTCCCCAAATACGATTCAATGCCAAAAGCCGAATATCAACGTGCTTTTTCTTTTTACAAAAATTCCGAATTTGCGTTGTCCAGATTTTCAGCGGAGCGAATTTTAGAAAACGGAGAAAGCCATAAATATTATTTGCCTACATTGGAACTCATGTCTATTTTGCAGGAAAAAGAGGGATTGCCCGCAGATGCCATAGCCTCTTTGGAAGCTGTGCTGGCTTCGAATTTCGGCACTCCTTGGACAAGAGCGAAAGCGAGAATACGGCTTGCGGATTTGTACTATGAGCAGGGTGAGCATAAAAAAGCGAGAGAACATTATTTGCACAAGGAACTTTTGATTCTATCTGTTCCGGAGAGGTATAAGGCGCAAAGCACAGCAGCGGAATGTTTGATTAAAGAAGATGCTTGGATTGCAGCAAACGAATATAAAGCACTTGCGGATTCTGCCGTTTTTGCAAGCAATAAAAGTTTAAGTTTAATAAGGCAGGGTGAAATTCTTTTGAGCGTAGGCGATAAAAAAGGAATAGAGATTTTGCGAGATGTGGCATTTGTTGAGCCAAAGAGTGATATGGCGGCAAGAGCTTTTTTTGGCATTGGAGATTATCGGCAAAAAGGCAAGGATTATCCAGAGGCAATTTTGCAATACGATTCCAGTTTTCAGAGCAGACCGGCAAGTGAGTGGGGTAGAGAGAGCAGCATCCGCAAAACGGCACTTGCAAAGTTATTGTCGCTAAAAGACACGATAGCCGTTTTGGAAAAGCAGGAAAAGCCGTTTTTTCCGCAGGAATTTCAAGTTGCGGAATTGTTCTTGCTGAAACTCTCGGAACCCGACAGTGCGCTTGCCTTGCTTGCAAAAATGGATACCACATTGACAGACTCGAATTTAAAGGTGCGTGCAGCTTACACACGAGCGTTTATTTACGATGAGTTCAAGAACGATACATCAAATGCTTACCCTATTTACAGGAACATAATCAAAGATTATTCCAACACGGATTATGCAAAACAGGCGCAGAAAAACATGGGTTTGCAGGTGAGCTTAAAAACAAAAGAAGATTTGGCACGAGATGCTTTTTTGAAAGCAGAAACCGCATGGCTTACGGCGTTGAATATTCCTGTGGAAAATATTAACGAAGTTGATTTGGCTTTTCAGAATGCAATAGCTCTTTACGATTCCGTTATTTTGAAATTTCCCGGAACCGAAACCGCTATTCATGCAATGTATTCCAAAGCGAGCATTATGGCTTATGATATGGGCGATATAGAAAACGCATGGACCATTTTCGGAAAACTTAGCAGAGAGCACAGCAGAACTCCATGGGGTAGAGCGGCAATTCAAAAAGTCACGGGAAAAATGTCAATAGACATGACAGAAATCACTCGCTTGCGCAGCCGTGTGGAACAGATTGAAGTTTCCACAAAGCAACAGAGCGATTCTTACTGGAAAGAACTTGAGAAAAAACAAAACGAACCTGCGCCGCCGCCGAAAGTTGCTAGCGACGAAGTTCTGCTAAACGATTACAACACGCTATACGACTTTAAGTGATTAACACTTGCTGTATCCGCACTGCGGGCATTTAACGCAACCTTCGGAGAAGGAAAGAATTCCACCGCATTCGGGGCATTTCTGCTTGTAGGTATTAGCGTCTGTGGTGGCTTCGACCAATGGTTTGGCCGGCACATTCGCAGATTCAACAAAACTGTCTTGCAATTCCAGAGTTTTTATAGCCGGCAGTTCGTCGAAATTTATTTTGCCGGTTAAAATATCGCTTAGCCCGTAAGTGCGTTTTGCAAGGTTATATCTATGCAGGCTTTTGCCCAGAGCATCTGCCAAACTCATTATTTTGCCGTCTTTTGAAGGAATCGCCATGTGGCTGCCAATGCCTTCGAGCTGGTCTATAATGTCTTCCAAGGAGCCGCCAATGCGCAAGTAAAGGCTAATCATGCGGCAAATGGCTTCCAAATCGGATGAGGCCATGTCGCCGGCTTTTCCAAGCTGCGCAAACACTTCCATTTCACGGTTAACAACAGGATTCACCGTTACGGCAATGTGCATGTGTCCGAGAGGAGTTGTTTGCCTCATGCGAACAGCCGGGAGCATTGGAGGTGTTTTCATTGGTTTGCGAATTTTGTAGTCGTTTGGTGTGCGAGGCAGGCTTGGCTCTGTGCTTTTGGTTTCTTCCTTGCCGGAAGTTGAAAGTGCCATTGGCTGGTTTTCTCTGCAACCGTCTCTGTAAACCGTAACTCCTTTGCATTTCAGTTCCCAGGCCAGCATATATATTTTTTCAACTTCTTCGGGTGTGGCTTCGTGTGGCAGGTTTATGGTTTTTGAAATGGAACTGTCGCAATTCTTTTGGAAAATAGCTTGCATTTTAACATGCCAGTCTGGCGCAATGTCATGGGAGCATACAAAAGTTTTTTGCAAATGTTCGGGAACCTCTTCAATTCCGTGCAGAGTGCCTTTTTCCGCAATTTTTTCTATCAATTCGTTACTGTAAAAACCATTTTCCTTTGCTACGTTTTCAAAAATCGGGTTCACTTCCGCAAGGCGCTGGCCTTCGAGCACGTTGCGGAAAAATGCGAGGCTAAACATTGGTTCAATGCCGCCTGAGCAGTTAGCTATAATGGAAACCGTTCCTGTGGGCGCAACTGTTGTGGTTGCCGCATTTCGCATTGGGCGTTTTTGAACTGTGTCCCAAACCGAGCCTTCCCAGTTTGGGAATTTTCCACGCTGGCTTGCTAGAATTTCGGAAGCGTTATGAGATTCCTCGTTAATTACTTGCATAATGCGCTCGCCAACTGAAATGCCCTGTTCGCTGTTGTAGGGAATTCCCTGCATATAGAGAGCATCTGCAAAACCCATAACGCCAAGTCCTATTTTTCGGTTACCCTTGCACATTTTGTCAATTTCTTCTATAGGGTATTTGTTTACATCTATTATATTGTCTAAAAAACGGGTTGCCAAATGTATGGTTTCAACAAAAGCCTCACGCAGAATTTCAACCTTGCCGTTTTCGTCTTTAGATATAAAAGCAGAAAGGTTTATTGAACCCAGGTTGCAGGCTTCGTAGGGGAGCAGCGGTTGCTCTCCGCAAGGGTTTGTGGCTTCTATTTCGCCGATATTGGGCGTTGGGTTTGCCCTGTTTATGGCATCTATGAATATAAGTCCGGGTTCACCTGTTTTGTGCGCACAGTCCACTATAACTCTGAAAATTTCCTTTTTTGTCCAAACTTCCGGGCGTTCTGCCTCTGGCAGGGCATAATAGTCTTCCAAATGAATTAGCTTTGAAATGTCATATTTTCCGGGAATCAATTTTTTGGGAACCACATAGCCTACCTTGGTGCGAGGATTGAAAACCTCGTGTGCGCTGTCCACGTTTTCTTTGTAGCCTTGCATCCAGGCATCCGGAATTTTCACAGATATGTTGAAATTCGTAAAAGCATTCAAGTCTTGCTTGGCAAAAATAAATGTTACTATATCCGGGTGGGTTATGCTCATCATGCCCATATTTGCGCCACGCCTGAATGCGCCTTGCTGTATGGCATTGGTGGCTTCCGAAAGCACTTTCCAAAAGCTTATTGGGCCGCTTGTTGTGCCGCCGCTGGATTTTATGTAATCTCCTGTTGGGCGCAGTTTGTCAAACGAAAATCCTGTTCCACCACCGGCTTTTTGAATCATGGCTGTGGATTTAACTGTGCTGAAAATCCCGTCTATGGAATCTTCTATTGGCAAAACAAAGCACGCCGAAAGCATTCCGTCGGAGCTTCGGCCTGCGCTCATAAGGGTGGGGCTGTTCGGCAAAAAACGTCCACTGACCATTAAGTCGTAAAATTTTTCGGTGTATTCCTCCACAATGGTGGGGTTGTTGCTGTAAAGAGCTTCCGCCGAAGCTACGGCTTTTGCGACTCTTAAAAACAGATCTTCCGGGGATTCTGCAAACTCACCTTTCTCGTTTTTGTGCAAATAACGGCTTTGCAATACTTTAAGGGCATTAGGACTTAAATTTAATTGTAACATAGTAACTCCTACTAGATATTGTGTTTTAAAACTGTTCAGGCACTAAATATAGATTTTTTTTTGAGTTTTGTCAATAAAAAAAGTTCTTTTGTGAATTTTTAACGAATTTTTGACAAAGCTAATATTTTTTATAGTAATATCTTCTTGCTCTGTAATTTTTTCTCTTGACAAAAACCATGTTTTTTGTTATATTTATAGCCGAATTAAACTTTATAGAGGATATATTCTATGGTAGCAAAAAGATTTTTTGGTAAGTTGCTACCCCACATATATACAAATAAAGAGTAGTTTATGAAACGTTTATTCTTGTTTTTCTGCTTGATTTTATGCTTTTCTTGTGAACAAGAGCCTCTTATTGGAGATTGTCCGCCAATAGAATTATCAAAAGAAGAGTTATTGTTTGACGCTCAAGAAGGAACGGATAGTGCAATTGTAGAGAATATGTTTTGGTGGTTTGAAGGACTAGAAAAAGACTGCACATTTATTAGACCGGCATATGAACCTAATTACTGTGATAATAACTATTGCAATAGCAATAAAAATGAAATAGTAAAAGCAGAAGGAATTTGGTTTACAGCAACAAAAATAAATGAAAATACGATACTCGTTTCTGTAAAACGAAACGAAACTGGACAACAAAGAAGGCAATATGTATCTATTACAGGAACTCATGAGATAGGTAACAAAATAGGTAGATGTTTTGCAAAAGTTTCAATAACCCAATCTGCCGATTAGTTTATGAAACGTTTATTCTTATTTTTTTGCATGATTTGAAAATTATAATGCATTCTGATTTACTATATTTAACATAACACATATCTTAGTAGGAGATTTCACATGGTTCGCTATCTGTCCATTTTTCTTTTATTGATGCTTGTGGTAGAGGCTTCAGCCCAGCGCCCCACCCGCATTGTTCCATATAAATTCTTCGACGGCCAGTACAGGCCCGGAGGCTTCACCTACTTCTATGGCGGAAAGACTTCCCCTGTTGTAGAAGACAAAACCAATAACTACAAGGGCGCTACCTCTTTAAAGATAAGCCTTGACCCTACAGATTATTCAGGTGCTTCTATTTGCCTTTACAATGAAACATTCGATTTGAGCAAATATTTGCTCGATGGCGCAGTTGAATTCTATATAAAAGGCGCAAATGGCGGCGAACAGGCTCTTTTTGGCTTTTTGGATTCAGACGGCAAAAACAAAAAAACACAGTCCAAGCTGACTCTTAACAAGTATGTGCAAATAACAAAAGACTGGCAACTCGTTAAAATTCCACTGGCAGATTTCCCCGATAGAGGTCTTTATTGGGACGATGCAAGAAAAGCCGAATTTCCAGACCGCATAAACTGGGATAAAATAGCAGAATTTCGCATTTCCATAGACAAAGGAACAAACCCAAGCTTCCAAGTGTGGATTGCCAATGTTGAAATAGTTAAAGGCTCTGTTCCGGTAGCAAAACCAAAACCGAAAGTTGTTTACTGGGATGAGAAAGTTGAAACCATAGATGGCCCTAAAGAACCGGCCAAGCTGGACGGCAAGGCAAAAGCTCTTCCAAACGGCGTGTTCTATAGCGACAATATGCAGGGCTTTGGCTATGTTTACGGCGGAATGACCGCATTCAAAGAACAGGATTCCAAAACAGCCGGCAACCCGAAAGTTATGGCTCTTTACATGGACGACAATGAATGGTCCGGCGTGACTTTCTCCCTTGGTGAAGGCAAGTTCATAGACCTTTCCAAAGTGCGCAACACAGGCGGTGTTTATTTCTGGATAAAAGGTAAACAAGGCGGCGAAAAAGCAATGTTTGGCATTTTGGATAATCAGGGCGGCGACATAAAGAGCCAAACCAAACTTATTCTTCAAGACTGGGTTCCCGGACAAACAATAACAAAAGATTGGCAGTTGGTTAAAATTCCTCTGAAAAGATTTTTGAATGCTGGCCTTGCATGGGATGCTTCAAAGCAAGCCGAAGTTCGCAAAGATGTGCAGTGGAACAAAATTCAGGAAATTCGTTTCTCTGTTGGCAAATTTGAAAACAGGCGCGATGGCCGCCAAGATGATCCTGTTACCATTTACATAGATCAGGTTACATTCACAGAAAACATAGACTGGGTTGATCCTAACTTAAAGTGGGAAAAATTCAACAGCAAAGCCCCGGATTTTGTTATCAACGACTTCGAGAAAAGCGCAGATTACTCTAATTCCTGCACACAGAGCAAAGTCAAAGACCCCAACATAGTTGGCTTTGAGCCTTCTTGCGGGCCAAAATCCAGAGTTACTTTCAATGTGGGCAAAGGCAATTTAGACGGCAAGTCCTTGAATGTAACCGATTTCTTGGTTGGTGACTGGGTTGACGTTGTTTTTGATTTTGAAAAACGCAAAGCCCCAAAAGAGCAAAGCGATTGGACAAAGCATTGGGGCATAATGTTTGATATTTACACAGACAAAGCCTGGCAGAGCATAACCGTTCAAATCGGCGATAGAGACAGAGAGCTTTTCGTGAGCAACACGGGTGGCCCAAAAGGCAGAAGCACGGTTCTAGTTCCGTTCAGCTCATTCATTAAATTCCCATATTACCAGCCACCAGAAGCCAAACAAAACGGCATATTCGATTTAGACGGCGTAAAGGTTCTTGACTTTAAGCCAACAGGCGAAGGCACATCCGGTTCTTTCCAGATAGACAATGTGAGGCTCACAAATTTGCGTGAAGCTCCACGCCCGAAAGTTCCTGCAGAAATGGCCTTGACAATTACAGGCGATTTCAACAAGGTTATAAACCCATCTGTTGCTCCTGATTTGTATGGCATTAACGCCGCTTTGTGGGATGGCGATTTGCTGAAACCAGAAACCATAAATCAGGTTAAGCGCATTAACCACGGCATAGTTCGCTATCCGGGCGGCTTACGTGCAGATGAAGATGACTGGGAACAGATTTTGGCCGCCAAGGATTGGATGGTTGACACCGATGAGTTCCTTGATTGGTGCAAGAAAACAGGCGTGAGAGCCATGTTTACCGCTAACTTTGGCTCCGGAACCCCGGAAAAAGCTGCAAAGTGGGTAGATCATACCAACAATAAGAAAAAGGCGGGTGTGATTCACTGGGAAATAGGAAACGAAATTTATGGCGATTGGCATATTCATTACGATAAATACGGCAAAGATAAAGGCCATATTTACGGCAAGCGTGCCAGAGAGTTCATTTTAGCAATGAAAAAGGCCGATCCGAAAATCAAGGTTGGCGTTCTGGGAGTTCTTGACGGTGAATGGAATGAAAATGTTCTGAAACAGGTTGGCGATGTAGCAGATGCTATAATTATTCACCATTATCCTCAGCATTTTGGCCAGGAAAACGATTTTGCCTTGCTATCTTCGCCTCAAATACTGGAAGGTATTTACCAGCGTGTCCGAGAAACTGTTAAAAAGTACGCAAAAAAAGATTTGGAAATTTGGCTAACCGAGTGGAATTCTGTTGATTTCAATCCAGGGCCTCAATCCATATCTTTGATAAACGCTTTGTTCGTAGCAGATTATTTAGGCATGCTTGCAAAAGTGAAAGCAGAAAGTGCTCAATACTGGGATATTCACAATGATGTAACCCCGGAAGGCGGTGACTATGGTTACCTTTCTCGCTCTTACGACGAGCAGATTGGCGGCAACAAGCCAAGACCAAGCTATTACGCTTTCCAGATGGCATCTGATGGTATTCGTGGCAAACTGGTTGACTCTAAGAGCGGCGAAGATAACTTGACCACTTATCTTTCGCAGAACGGCAAAAAGAAAACCCTGCTTGTTGTGAACAAAAGCCCTTGGACAGACTTTAAAGGCTCCTTGAAAATTCCGGGCTTTACCGGCAAGGCAAAGGTAGAGGTTTTGGCTGCTCCGGGCAAGGATGCTGCGAAAGTGATTAAAATTGACCCGCCAAAGGCCAGCAGCACGGATATTAAAGACGGTAGCGTAGTTACGTTCCCAAAACATTCTATTACATTAATCACAATAGAATAAGGGCACTAAAACGCTACTACTGTTTTGTTGGTTTTCAAGCACGGCCTTAATGGCCGTAGCCGGTTATCTAATAGCTCTTGCGGCAGAGCGGCCGGAAATGGCGGCTCTTTCGCTTGGAGTTGTTGGCGTTCGTTTTTTTGGACTCTCAAGGGGAGCGTTTCGTTACGCAGACAGACTGTTTTCACATAAGCTGGCTTTTAGCGAGCTTAAAAAATTTCGTTTGCATTTGTATAAAGTTCTAGAACCTCTTGTTCCGTATAAATTGCATGCAACTTCCGAAAGCGAAATGCTTTCGAGAATTTCCGCAGATGCCGAGGAATACAAATCCTGGATGCCTCGTGCCGGAATTCCCCTTTTTGCCGGAGCACTTTCCCTTGTGATTAGTGTTAGCGTGTTGGCTTATTTGAATTTGCATTATTCGCTTTGTTTTTTGCTATCTTCGCTGTTGCTCATTTTAACTTCTGCGCTTGCGTTTTTTTTAATAAAAAAACGGGCAAAGGAGTGGGGAATTTCAAACGAGAATTTAAGCGAATTTTCTCTTTCGGTTGCGCACGGAATGGCAGAAAAAAAATCCTGGGGGATTTTCGGAAAAATTTCGCAAACCTGGGATGCGCTCGGCACGCTGGAAGAGCACAATCGAAAAAAAACGTATTCTATATATTTAATTGCAGAAATTTTTTCTGTGATGGTGCCTTTTATTTGCCTTGCAGGCATGTTTTTCATTGGCGCAAAAGATTTTTCTTTCCCTGTTTGGATTGGAATTTTGCTTGGCACACTTGCCGCATTTGAGCTTTTGCAGGAATTGCCTTTTGTAGCATTGCAAAGCGCGCTTTCTTTTTGTGCTAAGGAGAGAGTGGAGAGTGAAGAGTGGAGAATGGAGAGTGATTCAACTTTCAACTCTCAACTCACAACTCTCAACTTCCAACAAGATTATATTACCGTTGAGAAAGGAGATGCGTTGATTGTTCATGCGCCTTCTGGCACAGGGAAAACTTTGCTTGCTAATTCCATGGCTGGATTTTTGCCTAACAGCGGTGTTTTGGAAATAACCGATAACTTTGTTTTTTTGGAGCAGGAGCCGTTTTTGTTTACAGGGACTATAAAAGACAATTTGCTTTTTGCAAATCCAAACGCTACGGAAGAAGAAATGCAAAGTGTGTTGCAAAAAGCTTGTTTGGAAAATTTCTCTTTGGATTTGTGGATTGGCGAGAAAGGTTTTTCTTTAAGCGGCGGCGAACGGCAAAAACTTTCTGCCGCAAGAGCAATGCTTTGCAATGCAGACTTGATAATAGCCGATGAACCTGCTGCTCATTTGCCGTCAAAAGATGAAAAGCGCATATTTGACGCATTCATAAATTTACCGAACAAACCGGCTATTCTATGGTTCACACATTCTGTTTTATCAAAATAATTTAAATTTTCTTTTAACAATTGCAGTTGGACAAAGGCAGCTTTTGGTCACTTTTCAGCTTGCTTTCCACTTTCTTTATATCTTCCGCAGGAGGTAGCTGTTCGGGATTGATTGTGGGCAAAAAATCAGCAACAGGGCGATTGCTTGGAACACCTAATTTTCGCTTCAGCATTGCAGTGTTCAGCTTAAACAGAGCTTGATCTCCTTTTGAACGGATGATTGCAAAATCTTTGTCGTTAACGCCTCTTTCATATAAAATGCCGGAAAGAATTTTCTCAGTTTCTGCCAATTTTGCTCTAGCTTCAACTCGCTCATAATCTAAAATGCGTTGCTCTATGATTTCTGCTCGCCTGGTTTGCACGGCAAAATAATTTTGAGCAAAAGCAATTTGTTCTTTACGGCTATCGCCATTTTGTGCAATTAAGTAGCAAGCATAACGAGTAAGAAGAATGTCATCTATCTCTTTTTCTGCGCCTGAACCTATCCCTACCATCTTCCTGACATCAGGAAAATGGTCTTTGATTTTTTCACCAGCATTAGTACAAGATTCTTTGGCTTTGTCAATAACTTTTGAGAAATTCTCCCATTTGGAATACCCCAAAAGACTCTGCAAATCTCTTGCGCTCCAGCAATCTATGCCGTCAAATTCAGATGCTACTTGCTCAAACTGCTCAAACAAGTTTTGAATTTTTTCTGATTTCATATTTTTTCCTCCAAAAAAGATTACTAAATCAATTTATGCATTATTATAAAAGCAAAAAGCGTGCCATTCAAAAAACGCTGTTTTTGCTTCAGAATCGCCGTTTTCAAGTGTCCAAAAAGGTGTCTAGACACTGTCTAGACAGTGGTTTGGACAGATTTTTCTACCGCACACAAACCCTACAAATTGCGCCATTGTCTATAAAAAAGGAACGTTTTTCGTATACAACATTCAATATACAAAAACTTTTCAGAAAAATTTATTTTTTATTCAGCTTTTCTTATCTTTCGGCGAAAATGCGCAAATTTAGCCGTTCCAGTTTTTTTGCTATAGCATTTCTTGACAGGCTTTTTTCAAAAAAAGTTGTATACGAAAAACGTTCGTTTTCCATATACAACTTACATTGGAGAAACAGCAATGAATAGGACAAAGTCTATTTTCGTGGCGGCAAGCATATTGCTTGCCTTGGCATTCACAACTTCGTGCTCCGGCGATGGCGG
>Ga0209755_10001862_pt1 | contig 30958 bp, 34 predicted proteins | sample TergutCo191P1_FD_187301 | JGI IMG/M metagenome (GOLD analysis project Ga0209755, IMG submission 187301) | Cornitermes sp. P1 segment gut microbial communities from Petit-Saut dam, French Guiana - Co191P1 (SPAdes) (version 2) | ecosystem: Host-associated > Arthropoda: Insects > Digestive system...
CCTTAGGTTATATTTAGGAGTAAGTTATGGCAGAAGCATTGCATAAATTTAAACTTAAAAAAGAAGATACTGTCGAAGTTATCGCCGGAAAAGACAAGGGAAAACGCGGCAAGATTTTAAAAATTGCGCGCGAAGCAGACCGTGTTGTTGTAGAAGGCGTAAACATCGTCAAGAAAGCGCAGAAGAAAAGAAAGCAAAACGATCGCGGCGGCATTGCCGAGATTGAAGCGGCTCTTCATGCTTCCAACTTGATGATTGTCTGCAAAAAGTGCGGACCGACCCGTATCGGCTACAAACTTGACGGAGATAAAAAAGTGCGTAAATGCAAAAAATGCGGGGAGGCGTTGTAATGGAAAAAAACTCTGCACCGGGCGCAGCTTCGGTACCTCGCCTTAAAAAGATTTACAGAGAGCAAATTGCTCCCGAAATGAATAAGGAATTCAATTACAAATCCGTGATGCAGATACCCAAGCTTGAAAAAATTATCGTAAGCATGGGCGTAGGCGAAGCGATTCAGAATAAAAAACTTTTGGATGCGGCAGTCGATACATTGACTCAGATAACGGGTCAGAAAGCCGTTAAGACAAAAGCAAAGAAGAGTATTGCGAACTTCAAGATCAGGGAAGGTCAGGAAATCGGCGCAAAAGTAACTCTTCGCGGAACTATAATGTACGAGTTTTTTGACAGACTTGTAAATGTTGCTCTTCCCCGCGTTAAGGACTTCCATGGCATTAATCAAAACGCGTTTGACGGTCACGGAAATTATTCGTTGGGTATTCAGGAGCAGATCATCTTCCCGGAGATCGACTTTGATAAAATTGAAAAAGTTGCCGGGTTGAATATTGCAATAGTAACATCGGCAAAAACTGATGCAGAAGCGAAAGCATTCCTTTCAAAATTTGGAATGCCGTTTAGAAAATAGGGGGTATAATGGCACGTAAAGCGATGATAGTAAAAGCGCAGCGAACACCTAAGTACAAAACACGAAAGGTTAATCGTTGCAGGATCTGCGGAAGACCAAGGGGTTTTTTGCGGAAATATGAAATGTGCCGCCTTTGCTTTCGAAAACTCGCAAGCGAAGGGATGATTCCCGGCGTAACAAAATCTAGCTGGTAGGAGATTAGGATGAGCGTATCAGATCCAGTTGCGGACATGCTGACAAAAATTAGAAATGCTGGCATGGCAAAGCATGAAAAAGTTGATATTCCCACCTCCAGGCTTAAGCTTGAAATAGTCAAGATATTGAAGACCGAAGGGTATATTAAGAATTTCAAAAAGGCAAATCAGGAAGGAGCGAATGTCATCCGGGTTTTCCTTAAGTATGATGACAATACCGCCCCGATTATTCACGGCATTGAAAAGGTTTCAAAACCCGGCCGCCGCGTTTATATGGGCTATAAGAGTATGCCGAGGGTATTGAACGGCTACGGAACCCTGATCGTTTCCACGTCACAGGGTGTTACAACAGGCAAAAAAGCCGCAGAAAAAAAAGTCGGCGGCGAAGTTATTTGCACGGTTTGGTGAGGGTTATATGTCGAGGATCGGAAAAATACCGGTTAAGGTTCCCGGTGGAGTCAAAGTCACATTTCAGAATGATGAAATGCTTGTAGAAGGCCCAAAGGGAAAACTTAAACAAAAGTACCACTCTGTCATCACTTTTGAAAACAAAGGGGCAGAGATTGTTGTCAGCCGGAAAAACGAAGAAAAGCAGTCAAAGGCATATCATGGCCTTTACCGCAATCTTCTTAATAACATGGTAATCGGCGTTACAACCGGTTTTAACAAATCGCTTATTGTAAACGGCGTTGGTTACAAGGCTGAAGTTCAGGGGAAACTTTTGAACATGAGTCTTGGTTATTCAAACGATATTTTTGTTGCAATTCCTGAAGGGCTGTCTGTTGCAATTGACGCCACAGGCAAGATTACGATTACAGGAATCGAAAAGCAGCGTGTTGGAGAATTTGCGGCGCAGATTCGCAAATTGAGAGGACCCGAGCCTTACAAGGGCAAAGGTATCCGTTATGAAGATGAAATCATCAGACGGAAAGTCGGCAAATCGGGCGTTAAGTAGGGTAGGGATATGTTACAAAAGATGCTGGAAAAAGACAGAAAGCGGCTGAGAAGAAAAATTCACATTCGCAAAAGAGTGTCAGGGACTGTGGAACGCCCGCGAATGACTGTAACAAAGAGCAACCGCTCTCTTTCTGTTCAGATAATAGATGATGTAAAGGGTCATACCCTTGTTTCCGCTTCGTCTCTTGAAAAAGAGCTGAAGAATATCAAGGTGACTGCCGCGGGAGCCGCGCAGTTAGGTGAAATTGTCGGCAAACGTTTGTTGGAAAGAAACATCAAAACAGTTGTTTTTGATCGCAACGGATATTTGTATCACGGAGTTATTAAAGCTTTGGCAGATGGAACCCGGAAAGCGGGAATCAATTTCTAGGGGGTTTAGGTGGCAAAATCGAACGATATGACAGATGAAACAATGGTTGACGAATCTTCGACAGCAGAAAAAGAAGTCGATACTGACGCTGTAGAAGCGCAGGAGCACGAAACACGCCGTGAAGGCCGCCGTGAAGGCGGTGGAAGACGCGGACGCGGAAGAGATCGCGACAGAGGCGATAGGGAACCTGCAGAAAAGGAATTTATCGAAAAACTTGTCAAGCTTAACAGAACCGCAAAAGTTGTAAAGGGCGGACGTCGTTTCTCTTTCTCGGCTCTTACAGTTATTGGCGATCGCAAAGGCAAAGTAGGTTATGGTTTTGGAAAGGCGAACGATGTTTCGGAAGCCATCCGCAAAAGTATCGATAAGGCAAAACGCAACATGATTCATCTTCCGGTTAAAAACGGAACGATCCCTCATGAAGTAAAAGGGTTTTTTAAATCGTCTTATGTTCTTTTAAAACCTGCGCGCTCCGGTACCGGAATTATTGCGGGCGGCGCGGTTCGCGCAATTATGGAAGCCGGCGGCATAACCGATGTTCTTTCAAAATCGATTGGCTCATCGAGTCAGTATAACGTAGTTAAGGCAACATTTGATTGCATCAGCAAGATGATGGATGCAAGAGCAATATCAAGAAACAGGGGCAAGTCCCTGAGCGAGCTGTGGGGTTAGTATGGCAAAGATAAAAATTAGCCTTGTACGAAGTACAATAGGTCAAATTCCAAAACACCGCGCTACTGTCCGCTCTTTGGGTCTTAGAAAAATCGGCTCAAGCACCGTGCAGGAAGCAAGCCCGGCCATTATGGGAATGGTCAAATCCGTTTCCCATCTGGTTAAAGTAGAGGAAAATAAATAATGGCGCACGATTTTAATTTGCACGCCCCTGTAGGCGCAAACAAGAAGAAACGCATTTTGGGACGCGGACAGGGTTCTGGGCGCGGAACAACTGCAGGTAAGGGTAATAAAGGACAAAAAGCAAGATCCGGCGGAAAGACCTATGTAGGTTTTGAAGGCGGACAGATGCCTTTATACAGAAGACTTGCGCAAAGAGGCTTCTCGAACTATCCGTTTAAACAGGAATGGCAGATTGTAAACCTTGGCGAAATTGAAAAGCGTTATGAATCGGGCGAAGCTGTAGACAATGCAACCCTTCATAAAAAAGGTCTGATTAAGGGAAATGATCCTGTAAAGATTCTCGGCAACGGCGCATACTCAAAAAAATTGAATTTTAATGTTGATGCAATTTCGGCTTCGGCAAAAGAAAAAGTTGAAAAAGCGGGAGGCAGCGTAACAATAATGCCGGCTCCCGAAAAGAAAAGACCCAAAAATAAAATGGGTCAGGGTAAGAAAGCGGTAAGGAAAGCGGCAAGAGCTGCGAAAGCAGTTAAGACAGGTGGAAAGAAATAATGGCAAATCCAATTATTGGAATGTTAAGAATTAAAGAACTGCGCGAGCGCATTCTCTTCACTTTCGGGATGCTTGTAGTATTCCGAATCGGTGCAACATTCCCGATACCGGGAATTAACGTAAGGGAACTGTCGCGCTTTTTCATGTCTCAAGGATCGGGTAACCCGATAGTTGACTATATTGACTTCTTCGCAGGCGGCGCGTTCTCCAACTTTTCGGTATTCATGCTTGGTATTATGCCCTACATTACAATGTCGATTATCATGCAGTTGTTGCTAATCGTTTTCCCGAATCTTAAAAAGATTTCGCAGGAAGACGGCGGACGCAAAAGAATTCAAAAATGGCAGCGTTATGGAACTGTTGTTGTTTGTATCATTCAGGCGCTCGCGGTTTCTCAGTACGCAAGATACATTAACGGTCAGGTGGAAAATCTTCTATATATAAGCATGTTCCAGTTTACGTTAATTTCAATATTGACGGTTACGACGGGAACGATATTCCTGATGTGGATAGGCGAACAAATTACCAAACGCGGCGTAGGCAACGGCATATCGCTTTTGATATACGCAGGTATTGTCGCCCGTCTTCCCGATGCGATTTTCCAATTGTTCAGAATGATGAGAAACGGCGATATAAATCCTGTGTTTGTCATAATCGTTCTTGTCATGTTTGTCGCTGTCGTCACTCTTGTTGTTTTTGAACAGCAGGGGCAAAGAAAGATTCCCGTTAACTACGCAAAACGCGTTGTGGGCAGGAAAATGTACGGCGCACAGAACACTTACATTCCGTTCAAGATTAATCCGTCGGGCGTTATTCCCGTAATTTTTGCATCGTCAATTTTGATGTTCCCGATGCAGATTGCGCAATCTTTGGGCGGAGGAAGCGGCTGGCTCGCTTCGGTATCAAACGCATTAAACCCGCAAGGTTTATTATATAATATTTTATATGTGCTTCTTATTGTATTCTTTGCATATTTCTACACACAGGTAACGCTTAACCCCATAGAAATTGCAAAACAAATCAGGGAGAACGGCGGTTCCATTCCCGGGATCAGAAGTGAGAAGATCGAAGAACATCTTACAAGAATCCTTAACCGCATCGTGCTTCCCGGTTCGCTTTATTTGGCCTTTATAGCGGTCACTCCGACCCTTGTTCAATTGGCCTTTAGGATTCCGTCTTCTGTTGCCTACATAATGGGCGGTACATCGCTTCTCATTATGGTCGGCGTTGGTTTGGATACCATGACCCAGATTAATGGATTATTGAAAATGCACCATCATGAAGGTTTGGTCAAACGCGGCAAAATACGCGGACGGAACTTGTAAAGAGTATGGATTTAGGAGATTATAAAGATGAAAGTTAGAACAAGCGTAAAGCCCATCTGCGACAAATGCAAAATCATCAAGCGCGGCGGGATTGTTCGCATTATATGCCAAAATCCCAAGCATAAGCAAAAACAGGGCTAAGGAGAGGTTAGAATGGCGCGTCTTGTGGGAGTTGACCTCCCAAATAAACACATTAATATCGCATTGACCTATGTTTTTGGAATAGGAAGAGCGAGCGCGGATGAGATTGTCGCAAAGGCAAAACTCGATCCTATGAGAATGATGAACGATTTAACTCAGGAAGAGTTAAATGAATTAAGGAACATCATCGAAAGCGATTATAAGGTAGAAGGCCGTCTGCGTACCGAAATTGCGCTCAATATAAAACGGCTTATGGACATTGGCTGTTACAGGGGACTGCGCCATCGCAAAGGGCTTCCTCTTCGCGGACAGCGCACAAGGACAAACGCGCGCACTCGCAAGGGTAAAAAGAAAACCGTTGCCGGTAAAAAGAAATAAGGTAAAAAACCAAAGGTTTTTTACCTTTACAGAAACTTTCAGTTTCTGCATGGTAAAGAACTTAAATTATGGAGGATTTAAGTGGCTGCTGCTGCAAAGAAGAAGAAAGAAAAAAAATCAGTTTATGAGGGTAATGTCTATATTCAGGCGACCTTCAATAATACAATTGTTACGATTACCGATTTGATGGGAAATACCGTTTCCTGGGCAAGCTCGGGTATGCTGCAATTCAGGGGAGCGAAAAAATCGACTCCGTTTGCCGCTCAATCTGTTACGGAAACTGCCGCTGCAAAAGCCTTGCAGGCCGGTTTACGTGAAGTGCATGTATTTATTAAGGGGCCGGGAATTGGCAGAGAATCCGCAATCCGGCAGCTTGGAGTAATGGGAATAAAAGTAAAGTCGATTAGCGACGTTACGCCCATTCCGCATAACGGCTGCAGGCCAAGAAAAACTCGTCGCATATAGCGCATATAGGAGAAAGATATGGCAAGATACACAGGCCCTGTTTGCAGAATGTGCCGTGTAGAACAGAAAAAATTAATGCTCAAAGGGAATCGTTGCAAAAGCGACAAGTGCCCGATGAATAAAAAAAGATCCGCTCCCGGTAAGGATCCAAAAGCCCGCCCCGGCAAGAGATCGGATTACGGCGTACAGCTTCGCGAAAAACAGAAACTTAAAAGAATCTACGGAATGCTTGAAAAACAATTCAGGCTTTTCTTTGATCGCGCTCAGCGTATGCCCGGTATCACAGGCGAAAACCTTTTTGCCTTGTTGGAAAGACGGCTTGATAATGTTGTTTACCGTCTGCGTTTTGCGACATCGCGAAGTCAGGCAAGACAGCTTGTATTGCACGGACATATACTTGTTAACGGCAAAAAAATTACAATTCCTTCTTACCTTATTAAACCCGAGAATGAAATCGGCATTGCGGAAGGCAGCAAGAATTTAACGGTTATTAAGGAAGCTTTAAGAGAATTCGGCAAGTCGGGCGTTATGCCATGGCTTAGTCTTGACCCGGATGCGATGAAAGGCAAGTTCCTCGCGGCACCGCGCCGCAGCGATATCACAGATCTTGGCGATATCAAGGAACAGATGATCATCGAATTATATTCTAAGTAAGGAGTGATCATGGCCCGTAAGAACCTTATGTCAGGATTCAAACGCCCCAAAAGCTTTACATTTGAACATGGAGATCTCAATCAGAATTACGGAAAATTCATTGCGTCTCCGTTTGAACCCGGTTTTGGCACAACTGTTGGGAATACTTTACGCAGAGTTCTTCTTTCCTCGATTCAGGGTTATGCAATTACCGCTGTAAAAATTGAATCGATTGACGGCAACGGAACCACTCATAATGTCTCCAGCGAATTTGAAACAATTCCAAATATTGTAGAAGACACTTTGGAGGTTATAAACAACCTTAAACAGATTCGCCTTAGGCTTCCGGAGGATGCAGAGCAGGATGTTCTGCTTTATGAATGGTCCGGTAAGCACGAAATTAAGAGCGATGATTTTGCCCGCCCCGGGCAAGTTGATGTTCTTTCTTCGGGTCAGCACATAATGACATTGATGGACAATGCCAATGTAAGATTCGAGATTCAAATCGATCTTGGCAGAGGTTATGTTCCGTCCGAAGTAAACGAACGCTATATCGAAGTTATAAATACAATTCCTGTAGACGCAATTTTCTCGCCTGTCAAGAAAGTCAAGTTTAATGTTGAATCCACCCGCGTAGGACAACGAAACGATTACGACAAACTTGTTCTTGAAGTTTGGACAGACGGAACCGTAAAGCCCGAAGACGCGCTTGCAGAAGCTTCCAAAATAGCAAAAGATCATTTTTCGGTTTTTATCAATTTTGACGAAAACAATTTGGGGCTTGAGGATGATCTGGACGATGAAAACGATCACATAAGAAAAATTCTTCTCACTCCGGTAGAGCAGCTTGAACTTTCGGTTCGTTCGTCAAATTGTTTGAAGAACGCAAATATCAAGACTATAGGAGAACTTACGCGCAAAACGGAAGACGATATTGCAAGAACCCGCAATTTCGGCAAGAAATCGCTCCAGGAGATCAAGGAAAAACTTAAAGAATGGAACTTGAGCTTCGGAATTACAGACCTGAACGTTTTAAAGAATGCGCGTGTAGAAACCAAAGTAAAGGAAATAGAAGATGAAGCATAAAAGAGGATTTAATCCGCTTAACAGAATGGCGTCTCACAGAAAGGCGCTGCATCGGAATATGGTAACGTGTCTTTTCAGACAGGAAAGGATACAGACAACCAAGGCAAAGGCTCTTGAAATTCGCAGAACCGCAGAAAAGATGATCACCCGCGCAAAAGAGGACAATGTGCATAACAGGCGAATTGTTTCCGGCCGTTTGTTTGACGAAGGAATTGTAGCAAAACTTTTTACCAATATCGCGCCGCGCATGAAAGATCGTAACGGCGGTTATACGCGTATTTTAAAACTCGGCGGACGCAAAGGCGATGCAGCCGAAGTCGTAATTTTGGAGCTTGTTGATTATAAACTTGATACAAGCGAAAAAAAGAAAACAAAAAAAGGCGAAGAAAAGTCCAAGGACGCCAAGGGGAAATAGATGTCAAAAGCGCACAGAGGTAAAGGAATACGTGAATTATTCGCCCAAGGAAGAGGCGTTTGCCCGGTTTGTGAAAGAAAAAATGTTAAAGTTCTGTATGAACAGGAAGCAAGCGGACAGAAATTCAAGATATGCAAAAATTGCAAAGCTTCGATTAAAAACGGCACAAAAAAACTGCCTGTTGTTGATATGCCCGCAGAAGAACCGAAAGCCGCGCCCGCAGCCGAAGAATCGGCAGAAGCTTGAAATCACTGCAACGGGTTATGCATATATATCTTGGTATTTAACCTGTTTAACACACCGAAGAAAAATTCAAAGGAAAGCCCGCGCTCGAAATTTAATAGGCCGTGGTCGTTCATTGTCTCCTGGGTATATGAATAAAACGGATAAATTTTTGTGTTTTCAAACCTGCGGTCGTAATGAGTGATAACCGGAAGCATCCCGGCGTCATCAATTGAAAGTACGGTATGCTCCTGCCCTGTAGAATCCTGCCCGACAGTTTTTGTAAATGTAAGGACAATCATTCCGCCGATAATTCTTTCCCTTTCCCTTTGATGAGACGCAAAGTTGCCAAGGGAAAAATAGCAAAGAGTTTTCCTGCCGTCGGGCAGGTTTATCATTTCCATGCGCTGTAAAACATGAGGATGGTGTCCGATTATAAGGTCGACATCATGCTCTGCAATAAAGCGCGCCATGTCTCTTTGAAAATTGTCGGGTTCCAAAAGATATTCCGCTCCCCAGTGGATAGAAACAATTAAAAAATCGCATAACGGACGCAATGCGTTCATTTCGCTCGTCATTACGGGTCTGTCGATCATTGATACAAGGTTGGGATTGTCGCTTGGAAGCGCTATGCCGTTAAGGCTGAAAGTGTACGATAAAAAGCCAAGCGTAATGTTGTTTTTGGAAATGATGCGCGCGCTTTCTCCCGATTTTCTGGCTCCGATAACGGTAAGCTCGGGGATTGTGTCAATGAAATCCAGCGTGGCATAAAGACCGTTTCTTCCCATGTCCATTGCGTGATTGTTTGCAAGGTTCATGATGTCAAAACCTGCGTCAACAAGATTATGCGCAAGGATTTGCGGCGAATTGAAGGTAGGATATCCCGAATAGCCGAAACTCGTGCCCGCCATTACGGTTTCCTGATTTATAAAGGCAAGGTCCGCTTTTTGAATAATCGGTTTTATTTCCGTGTAAAGCGAAGAAAAATCATAAGTTCCGTCAGCCATTTGAGCCGAACGAATCAATGACACATGAAATAAATTGTCGCCGACTGCCGCAAAAGTAATTGTATGCGTATTGGCGGCGGCCTGTTCCGTTTCGATATTTTCATCGGGGATTTCGGGTTTTGAAGGACATGATAAAAATATTAAAACAAAAAGCGTTAAAAAGATTTTATTTTTCATATTTTACCCCCGATTACCCTGTCAGCTCCCGACAGATCTTTATTCAATTGTATACTTTTAAACCCCCTTTTTTCAAGTAAATGTGAAACTTCTTCCATTTGTTCGGGCGAAGCTTCCAATAAAAGTCGGCCGCCGCTTGCAAGATAATTGGGAGCGTCATCAATGATTCGCCTGATTATTTCAAGACCATCATCTCCGCCGTCAAGAGCAATACGCGGTTCATTACGCACTTCCGCAGACAGGGTTTCGATTTGCGCGGATGGAATGTATGGAGGGTTTGAGACTATTAGAGAAAAGAGTTCTCGCGGAGGCGCAAAGCTCGCAGAGGACACAGAGGGAAGAGAAGAAGAGTGAGGAGTGAGGAGAGCGTTAAAGAGATCTCCTAAATAGAAGTGGATTTTATTTTTGCCAAGTAATTTTTCGGAATTTTTTTGAGCTGTCTGCAGGGTTTCCAGTGATATATCGGTTGCATGAATTTCAAGTTCAGGTAATTCGTTTTTTAATGAAATCGCTATAGCCCCTGAACCTGTACATAAATCCAATACTTTATTATTAATCTGTGAAAATCCGTGTAAATTCGTGGACAATGTACTAATTGCCGCTTCTACCAATGTCTCTGTATCAGGGCGCGGCACCAGTACGGATTTATTTACCTCAAATTCCAGCCCCCTGAATTCTTTTTTTCCGATTATATATGCAATGCATTCGCCAAGAGCCCGTCTTTCTACAAGCGAACAGAATTTTTCGCAAGTCTTTGCGGAAATTGTATCCATTCCTTTTGCAACTAAAGAAGTTCTGTCAGTTTTTAACACATGAGCCAAAAGGATAGACGCATCCAAAGCGGGAGTTGGGATTTCTGAAAATTTTAAATCGGCGCTCCCTTGAGCGTAGGCTTCCCTAATCAGCATCATCGTTATCTGATGCGCCGGAACCGGTACCTCCGGTACTAGCGCTGCTTTGCAAAAGTTCCTCTTTGGCGGAAAGTTTTAACGCGTCAAAAAGTTCCGCCGTATCGCCCTGCATGATTAATTCAAGTTTGTAAAGAGTCAAATTAATGCGGTGATCCGTAAGGCGGTTTTGCGGAAAGTTGTAAGTGCGTATTCGCTGAGAGCGATCCCCCGAACCTACCTGGCTTTTTCTTGCCTCGGCTCTTTCCGCGGCGGCTTTGGATTCTTCAAGTTCATAAATGCGTGCGCGTAAAATGCGCATTGCCTTTGCCTTGTTTTTAATTTGGCTCTTTTCGTCCTGACAATGGACAGTGCATCCTGTAGGAAGATGCGTTATGCGCACAGCAGAGTCCGTCGTGTTTACGCACTGTCCGCCAGGTCCTCCTGCGCGCATTACATCGATGCGCAAATCTTCCTGTTTTATGTCAATTTCCGTTTCTTCCGCTTCGGGCAAGACTGCAACCGTAACGGCTGATGTGTGAATGCGTCCCGATGCTTCTGTCGCGGGAACCCTCTGCACCCTGTGAACGCCAGATTCGTAACGGAGATTTTCGTATACGTTATTGCCGCTTATGGAAAAAACAATTTCCTTAATGCCGCCAAGCTCTGTGTCGTTGGAATTCATAATTTCGAATTTCCAGCCTTTGGTTTCGGCAAAACGCGAATACATGCGAAAAAGGTCCGCTACAAACAAAGCGGCTTCTTCGCCGCCTGTGCCTGCCCTTATTTCCATAATGATGTTTTTTTCATCCAATGGATCTTTTGGTATCAATAAAAGTTTTAATTTTTCGCTTTCGGCTGCAAGTTTTGCTTCCAGTTCCTTTAATTCTTCCTTTGCAAGCTCCTTCATTTCGGCATCTTTTTCTTCCTGCACAAGAACTTTTGTATCGCCGACTTGTTTTTCCAAATCTTCGATTGCTTTTTGCGTTTCTGCAATGTCCGAAAGATGAGAGTGTTCCTTCATGACGCTTTTGTACCGGTTTTGATCTTTTACAAGAGCCGGGTCCTGAATGAGAAGTGTTAGTTCATCATATCGTTTAAGCAGGGAGATTAACCGTTCGTTCATCGGATACGCTACTTTTCATCAAAATATGGACAGGAGTAGATGACTAACTCCATCAGATTTTCTTCGCTTGAAAACTTGGCAAGAGTTTCTATGAGTGTATCCTGAACCTGGCAATTTCCGGCAAACGAGCAAAACGGACAAGCGCCGTTTCCCCGCGCATTCATTTCTACAAGCATGATTAATCATACAGCAAATGTAGTCATAAAACAAGATATTATGATATAATTATATTGAGGGGAAATTGGAAAAATTTGAGCAGATTATTCAAGCTGTAAAGGACTGGCTTAGAAGGCTTTCCGACGAGCAAAGAAAGCGGCTTGCCTTGATCTGTACGGCAGTTTTTGCGGTTATTTTAACAATCTCTGTATTAATGTCGATTGAGCGGCCCGAAAAAGAGGAAAAGCTGCCAGTATCCGAATTGTTTAACAGAAATATTCCCGTTCCTGCAGAAGAATTGTTTTTACCGGGAGAACCGGATTATATTCCGGGCGTTATTCTGGAAAGGGATAAGCGTTCAAGCTGGACGGAAGAAGATGCCAAAGAATTCTGGCAGGATCCGTTAAGATACGGCGAAGAACAATGGCGCGAAAAAATTGAAGGGGCAATAAATGAATATATGGAGCGTGTTCCATGATTAGGAATTTCATTTTTATTTTATTGTTGTCGTTATTGTTTGTTTTTTCCTGTAAAACGATTCCCGAAATTGAAGAAGACGAAGGATTGGAAACCGCAGAGCGGGAATTAACTGCAAATGTGCAGCCTCAAGAACCTCCCGCCGAAGAGATTAGGGAAAATTCCGAAGCTGCCAATTTAGTTGAAGAAAGCACAACAGAAGAAGACATCTCCAGGTTTATTGCAGAGATACCGGAATCGATTCTTAATACAGAGCCGCCTCCCGCACAACCTCAGGTTGCAGAAACGCCTCCGCCTGTACAATCTCCGCCTGTTGAGCCTCCGGTAGAGCCATCTCCTGTGCAACCTCCGATTGCCGAGGTTTTGCCTCCCGTACCGCCTGCACAACCTCTTGCACTGTCTCCTCCTCCTGCACAAACTCCTGTTGCAGAGCCGCTTATTGCCCAAATACCTGTTCTTCCGCCTGAAGAGCCTCCGGTTGAACAGCCGCCGGAAGACAGAGACGCATGGCGAAGAAGGCTTGATTTTCCTTCGGGACCTCCAACAAGGCTCGATACGTTAGCTGACATGGGAAGAACGCCGCTTGACAGCGAAATTATATTTTCGCGCATAGTCCGCGCAACTGCAGGGCAGATTGTAGAAATACCTTTCCGGGGAAACGGTTGGGTTTTTCTTGGAGAAATCGCGTCCCGGCGCGGTATTGTTTACAATTCGCGGCGAAACGATTCTGACGGTCAGAGTTTTATTTTTACATTGGAAGAACCCGGGACTTATGTATTGAAATTTTACAGACAGGATTTTATAAGGGATTATATTTTAAACGATCATGTACAGGTAATAGTTGGAGAATCTCCTCAAGCTGGAACCGGATGGTTTGGACCGCCTGTCGATCGCAGCAGGGTAATTGCACAGCCTCGCTGGCCGTCCGCCGCCGAGGAAGCGCAGATAAGAAGCGGAACAAGACCTGCCACAGAGCCTGTGGTTTCAGGTGCCGCGCCGCAAACAACAGCAACGCCTGCGGCCGAAACGCAACGACCTACGCAAACAGTAGCACCGCAAACAACAGCACCGCCTGCGGCTGAAACGCAACGACCTACGCAAACTGTAACTCCACCTACCACACCGTCTGCGGCTGAAACGCAGCGACCGCCGCAAACAGTATCACCACAAACTGTAACACCGCCGCAAAGCACAATTCCGCCAGTAACTCCGCCACAGGGAACAGTTTTGCCGACTGTCGACGCTCAACCCGAAACGCCTGTTACTCCGGCGCCGCTTGCGCCCGAAGTATTTATTGACAGGGCAAAGGAAGCTTTTGACGGCGGAAATGTTCCTGCGGCGGTAGCGTTGCTTGAGCAATTTATGGAAACGTATCCCGGCGGAAGTGATGAAGTATATTGGCTCCTTGGGCAATTTTATGAAGCGAACAGTCCAAGCCGAAACATATTACTGTCTTTGGATTATTACCGCCGCCTTATAAACGAGTATCCGCAGAGCAGACGTTTTAACGATGCGCGAAGAAGAATTGCATATTTGGAAAGATTTTATATCAATATTCAATAAAAAAGCCGCCCTCAACGGACGGCACAGACCTGCGCCAATGTGCAATTGGAGTTATCAATGACGCAAACCATGGCAAATTTTATCATGAGCGGCACATTGGGTAGAATATTTTGAGGTATCATTAAGGTATCATTTTTTTAAGTATTTCACGTTTGTTGCTTTGCTCCGTAATGCCCAATTTTCGGTAAATGCCGGAAAGACAGGTTTTAACGCGGCTTTCCGAAAGGAAAACCTTTCCGGCTATTTCTTTGTTGTACAACCCCTGAGCTGCCAAAAGCGCGACAGCGAGTTCCTTTTTTGACAAAATCGCGGAGAGCGATAATTTATTTTCATTTTCCTGTCTTTGCATTCTTGCGGATTCTATCAGGCGAAGGAAACCCAAAACGCGCATGCGAAATTCGTCAATATCGTAAGGTTTTGTAATGTAATCATTACCGCCGATAGAAAGCCCGGTCATTATGTCGGCGCGTTCGGCTTTTGCGGTTAGAAAAAGAGCGCAGACAGGTTTTTCGGGCGTTTCGTATTTTTCTTTTAGTTCGGCAAGAAAATCAAGTCCGCTTCCGTCGGGGAGCATAATGTCCAAAACAACGACATCCGGTGATATTAATTTTACGCGTTCGCGCGCCTCCATGAGCGTTGCGGCAGTCAGCACATTGATTCCTTCTTTTTCCAGCATCCTGCGGTTGATGTCAAGTATTTTTAAATTATCTTCAACAAGAAGAACGATGCCGTTATTTGCCATTTTATTTTATGCCCCGCATCTGCAATGTTACAATCGTGCCTTCTTCCTTATTGCTTTTGATGTTAATTTCACCGTTATGACGTTTTACAATATCGCGGCAGATTGAAAGACCAATACCGCTTCCGCCCTTTTTTCCGCTGACGCCAGGTTCAAATATATGCGGAAGAATTTTCGGTTCGATACCCGAGCCGTCGTCGGCTGTTGTTACTTTTACGGCATTTTCAAAGTTACTGACAGTTAACGTAACATTTTTTCCGTCTGAATGCGTGATTGCATTTTGTAAAATATTCCACACAAGCTGAGCCAATGCGTCCGCGTCGCCTGATATAAGCGGAATGTTTTCGCCTGTAACGACTGTCAATTTTTTTCCTTTCCGTGACGCGACAGGTTCCAAAAGCCCAGCAAGCCGCGTAATTAAATTTTCCATGTCAACAGGAATACTTTTTTGAAGAATAATTTCGTCAGGTTCAGAGACCGCCATAAGTATTTTTAAAGTGCCGTCCGCCATTTCTGCAAGACGCTTTGCCTCATCGCTGATTGTCGCAAGGTCTGCGAGAATTTTTTCATTTGCCCACGGTTGTCCTGCGGATAAAGATTCTTTTATCTGTTCAACTGCAAATTGCGCATACGCAGACATTACGGTGAGGGGAGTGCGCATTTCGTGGCTCATCCCCGCGAATAATTTGCTTTTTATTTTTGCGTATTCCTCAACTTGTCTTCGCGCGGCTTCAAGTTCTCTTTGCCTTCTATTGTATAATCGGAAATGAAGAGCCATAGTAACGCCAAGCACAATGCTTACGACAGAAAAACCTAGAATGGTATCGGTTAAAACTTCTGTTTCGTTTTTAAAAGAAATTATAATTTCCGGATTAAAGTAGGCGAAAATGCAAATCGATATATAAACCGCAAGTTCAATGATAGTCATAAAAATCATTTTTTTGCCTTCCAGCATAAAGACAGTAAACAAAACCGCAAAAATAAAAAATGACGGCATTCCGCTGTGATATCCACCTGCGCTGAAAAAAAGTGCCGGGAACATTATTAAAAATATGCACACAACAGAGATCGTGTAACAAAGTTGATACCTTCCGCTTGTATATGAATAAAAAAGAAGCGCGAATGAAATTGCCATTGTAATCATGCAAAAAATGAAATTGACAATGCCGGCTCCGATAATTGCGCCGAATACGCCTGTGATTAAACTGATAATAATTCCTGCCGCGGCATGTATATTGTAAAGCTGAACGCGAAAATCAAGTTTTGATCCAAAGAGGTCTTTAATTGTAATTCTTTCGTGTTTTTTCATAATCTTAATTGTTATTCCCTTTTTACCGCTTTAAGCAAAGCTTCGCGGCCAATCTCTGTCCAGATTGGACGGCCATGAGGGCAGCGCGGATCGGGAAGTAAGAGAGCTTCTTTCCCAAGCGCGAAAGCGGTTTCGTCATCGGGATAATCGCCGTCCTTGATTGCCGCGCGGCAGCAAACTGTTGCCGCCCATCTTTTTGCCATGTTTTCGCCTGCTGTTCTAAGCTCAAGAATTTCTTTTACAGTGGCGGCATCGCCCATTCGCCAATCCGCAGGAAGCGCTTCAATTTGCCAGCCGCCTTCGTCTTTTTCGATATTGATGCCAAGATGCGAAAGTTCATCTCTCTTTGCTTCCAAAAACGTGTCTTCTTCGCTTGAGTCTGTCGTAAAAGGAATGGGCGAAAGCAGTTCCTGTTTTGGTATATCTTCTTTTAAAAATTTATCGTAAAGGATGCGTTCATGCGCCGCATGTTGATCGATAATATAAAGCCTGTCGTTGCATTCGATTAAAATAAAAAGATTGAATAGTCTTCCTACATAACTAATCTTCTCTGAAGAATTTTTGTTAGGAGAGTTTTTCGCCAAAGCGCCAAGGTTTGTCAAGGATGCATAGTTTTTATTCGCAAATCTCTCGTGTACTTCTGAACTTCGATTTGTATTATAACTGTTATTATTGTAGGAAAATGAAAACTCATTCTCTTCACTTGGCGTTCTTTGCGATCTTTGTGTCTTGGCGAGAAATTCTTCATCTCCTTCTTCACTTGGCGTACTTTGCGTCTTAGCGTCTTGGCGAGAGGTTTCTTTCTCTTCCTCTTTGCAGTTGCTTAAATATAATTTATGAAAAAACGCTTTTACTCCGCCCGAAATTGTATGATGAATTGCGCCAGGGTCGCGGAAACGCACTTCGCGTTTTGCAGGATGAATGTTAAAATCCGCAAGTGACGGGTCTATTTCTACATATACAGCTCCTGTCGGGTGCGTGCCGTTTGGAAACCATCCCTGCGAGCCGTATTCAATCGCCTGAACAAGCGAATAATCGTTTATCCGCCTGCCGTTAGCAAAAACGTAAAGTTGTCTTCTGTCATTTCTGCATAATTCGGGGCCGCCGATTACGATTGTCGCAGTAAAACCGTCGCCTCTCACATTTATTTCGTGCAAAAAATTTTCTTCGCCTGCTTTTAGAATTGCGGCGGCAAAGCGCTCTTTTTTTGTTTTAACGGCAGGTAAAAAATCCTTTAGTTTGCCGTCCTGTAAAAAACGAAAATTAATATTATTAAAGGCGAGCGCTTTGTCTATGAAAATCTGGCGGCAAAGAGTGCCTTCGCTTCCTTCTCTTTTTAAGAATTTTTTCCGCGCGGGGATGGTTTCGAATAAATTCAAAGCGCGGATTGTTGTGCCTTTTGTGCGGCGTGTCTGTTCTGTTTTTGGCGGAAAACTTTCACCGGGACCTGTTTCCAGGAGCCATGCTTCTCTTGCGTCTTCGCTTGTAATTATTGTAATACGCGAAACCGCCGAAGCTGCGGCAAGAGCTTCGCCGCGAAAACCGAGGGTTGTGCTTGTTTCCAAATCGTTAAGGCTTTGTATTTTGCTTGTCGCGTGCGTTAGGTGACATAATTCCAAATCTTCGCGGCTCATGCCGCTTCCGTCATCAGAGACTTCAACTTTTTTACAGCCGCCTTCTTCTATCGATAAGTCGATATTAATGCCGCCTGCGTCAATTGCGTTATCAAGAAATTCGCGCACGAGGGCGGCGGGGCGGTCTACCACTTCTCCTGCCGCAATACGCCTTGCTTCCTCTGGCGGTAAAATTTTTACATTGGACATTTTTCATTCCTTATAAATTATTCTGCGTCACTGTTAAACAGTTCAAGCTCGGGAGATTCGCTTACAGGCGCTTCTGTAGAGTTCATTAAAACTTCTATGCGGTTTTCGATTTTTTCGAGGTCGGTTTCGAGCGAGCGCGCAAGACGTATTCCTTCTTCAAACGCCTTTAAAGCTTCATCCAGCGGAATGTCCGTTTTGCGGATATGTTCGCCTAATGTTTCAAGCCGCGAAAGACGATCTTCAAAACTTTTTGTGTTGCCGCTTTTCGGCGCGGCAGCCTGAGCTTTTTTAGCCATAACTTCTCCTTATCAAATGTAAGATTCTTTTACCACCAACCACACGAACTCGCGCTAAGACTCTTATTCTTAAACCTAATAAATCTCTGATAGCTAACAAATATTCTTTAAATTTAAGATTAAGATATCGAATAGAAGGTTCGTGATTGTTTGTGTGGTTCGTGGTTAAATTCTTTAAAATTAAATTCTTCATATCTGGATTTTCTCCACTGTGGCGGTGATTTCGCCTTTTAATGGTCTTATTAATAATTTCTCGCCATGTTTTACTTTTGCGCTATTACGGACGATTTTGCCGTTTGAGTCTGTCACGACAGAGAAACCTCTTTCCATTGCGGCTAACGGGCTTGATGCGTTTATTACGGCGGATACAAGTTCAATTTTGCCGCGAAGTATTGCGCATTTTTCCGATACTGCGTCTATGAGCGCTTCTTTTGCGTCATCCAGGCGAATCAGGCGCGGCTGCAATATCGAGCGGATGCGGTATTCCATGTCCTGTATGTCGAATGGTTTTAATAAAAGCCGCGCCCTTTCCATGCGCGTTCTTATTACATTAATTAAATCTGCGTACATTTTTTGCACAAGGCTTGCGATTATGACAAGGTTTTCGCTTACAAGTTCTGCGGCGGCGGAAGGCGTTGGCGCTCTCAAGTCCGCAGAAAAATCGCATAACGCCCAGTCGATTTCGTGTCCCACGGCGCTTACCACGGGTATTTTTGAATTTGCGACAGCGCGGACAACTTCTTCGTCCGAGAATGGAAGCAAATCTTCCAAAGAGCCGCCGCCTCTTCCAACGATTAATACATCGGCAAGTTTCCATTGATTCGCCTGTTTTATCCGCGCTGCAATCAAAGAAGCCGCTTCTTCACCCTGAACGGGAGCGGGAAGAATAATTACCCTGACGCCGCTTGCGCGTCTTTGAAGAACGTTTAAAATGTCGCGTAACGCAGCTCCCGTTGGAGAGCTGACAACGCCGATTGTCCCGGGGAAGCGCGGAAGTTCTTTTTTTCGATCTTCGTCGAACAATCCTTCCTGCGCCAATTTTTGCTTTCGTTTTTCCAGCATTGCAAGGATTTCGCCCGCTCCCGCGATTTCCATTTCTTCGCAAACGATTGAATACGTTCCGCGCGGAGCGTAGACGGAAAGACTTCCGCGCACGCGCAGTAACATGCCGTCTTTGGGCTCGAATGTCAATGAACGAAGCCTGTTTTTAAACATTACGGCGTCAATTTTTGCGCCTGCGTCTTTCAAACTGAAATATAAATGCCCCGAGCTTGCGGGTCTGCAATTGGACACTTCGCCCTCGACACAGACAAATGAAAACGAGCCCTCTAAACTTAAACGAATTTGTTCCGTAAGTTCGCTGACCGTTAGGTGCTTTGCGTTCATCATTCCTCCTTTTCAGGAGTGTCTTTTTTCCAGTTGTCTTCGGGGAATATTTTTCTTTCTATTAAATGGAGAACGATTAAAGTGATAAGCGCAAATCCCACAACGACTGCGGCTGTAAGGAACATTCCGGCTCCTATTGTAAGTCCGACCGCCGCCATGAGCCAAAGGGATGCCGCTGTAGTGAGTCCTCTTATGTTGTTGCCAAGTTTGATGATTGCGCCCGCTCCAAGAAATCCCATGCCTGCGACAACTTGCGCCGCGATTCTGCCCGGGTCGCCGCCTCCCATTTGCTGAGGGAGCCAAAGGGAGAGCATCATTAGGCAGCACGCTCCAAGGGTGATGAGTATATGGGTTCGAAGCCCTGCGACCTGACGGCGGCTTGAGCGTTCAATGCCGATAATAAAACCTGCGGCAAATGCGAGGCTTAAACGGATAATAATGTCAAATTCTGTCAATGTGGCTGCCATTTGGACATTATAACGGAAAATAGAGATTTATGCTATAATATGGAAATGATTACATTTAAAGACAGCATCTTTTATCTGCAAACAGAAAACACATCCTACATTTTTCGTCTTACTAAAAATATGCACCTTGAGCATGTTTATTATGGCACAAAAATTGCTTCGGCTGAGGCAACGGACGTTGCAGCGCTCATTCCTAAACGTACCGCGCAGGCAGGCGCTACAACCATTGTCTACGATAAGGATGATCCGTTTTATTGCCTCGATACCATGTGCCTTGAATGGTCTGGTATAGGCAAGGGTGATTTTCGCTTTTCTCCGGCAGAAATTAAAATGCCGGACGATGGCTTTATTACCGATTTTATTTACGAGAGCCACAGGGTGCATGAGGGAATTATTCCAATGAAGGAATTGCCGTCTTCTCACGGAAAGGAAGACGAATGCGCTTCCCTCGCCGTTAAATTGCGTGATAAATCCTGCAAAGTGAATCTAACATTGATTTATACAGTCTATGAAAAAGCCGATGTAATAACGCGCCGTGTCATTTTGGAAAATAACGAAGAAAACGCGCTTGTTATCCGCCGTCTTTTAAGCATGTCTTTTGACATGCCGAATATGGGTTTTAATTTGATCACTTTTGACGGCGATTGGGCGAGGGAAGCGCACAGACACGACCGCCCCCTGCAATACGGCGTTTTTGTAAATGAGAGCCGAAGCGGGGCAAGCGGAAACAAGCACAACCCGGGGTTTTTGTTATGCGAAAACGGAACATCGGAAAGCTGCGGTAAAGTATACGGCTTTAATCTCGTATACTCCGGTAATCATTTTGGTTTTGCAGAATTAAACAGTCATGACCTTGTCCGCGCAGGGATCGGAATTAGTCCTCATTGTTTTGAGTGGACGCTAAAGAATAGTGAAAGTTTTGAAACGCCCGAAGCTGTCTTTACATTCAGCGATAACGGTTTTAACGGTTTAAGCCGCAACTTTCACCAATTTGTAAATGAACATATTGTAAACGGCGAATGGAAAGACAAGGAACGCCCCGTTCTTTACAACGCATGGGAACCGTGTTTTTTCAATTTTAACGAAAGCAAATTAATGTCGCTTGCCCGCCTTTCCAAAAAACTCGGCATGGAGCTTTTTGTGCTTGATGACGGCTGGTTTGAAGGGCGCGATAACGACAAAACGGGGCTTGGCGATTATTCGGTTAACAAAAAAAAGTTTCTGTTCGGGTTGGCTCACTTTGCAAAAAAAGTGCGCAAACTTGGAATGGGTTTTGGGATTTGGTTTGAGCCTGAAATGGTGAACGAAAACTCAAATCTTTTTCGCGCTCATCCCGATTATGCAGTCCGCGCTATCGGGCGCGAATCGACTTTGGGACGCAATCAGCATGTCCTTGATTTATGCAATAAAGAGGTGCGCGATTATATCGTCTCTTCTGTCGGCAGGATATTGGATGAAACGGGCGCATGTTATGTGAAATGGGACATGAACCGTCATATCAGCGAATTCGGATCAAAGCATATTGCGTCCCAGGGAGAGTTTTTCCATCGATACATTTTGGGGTTATATGACGTACTGCGCCGAATTTTTTCGCCGCGCCCTCACATTTTGCTTGAATCGTGCGCGTCAGGCGGAAACCGTTTCGATTTGGGAATGCTCACTTTTTCGCCTCAGATTTGGACATCGGACTGTACCGATCCTGCCGTACGCCTCAATATTCAAGGCGGGCTTTCATACCTGTATCCGCAGTCTGTTATGGGAGCGCATGTGTCGGATGCGCCGCACCAGCAAACATTACGCGAGACGCCGCTTTCGACGCGTTACAATACCGCCTGTTTTGGAAGCCTTGGCTATGAGCTTGATTTGCGCTTTTTAACGCCTGCGGAAAAACTCGAAATTAAGGATCAAATTGCATTTTATAAAGAGAGGCGCAGAACCTTCCAGTATGGGAAATTCGAGCGTCTCCCTGTCCCCTCGAGCCGTATGAAGAATAAAATGCTCTGGCTTGTGCGCGGCGAAAACGAAAGTGTGGCAGGGTTTTTTCAGCTTCAGGCGGGAAACGGCGAGGAGAGCGACACCCTGCGCATCCCCGGTCTTAAAAAAGGCGAAAATTATCAAATTACGACAAGGGCGCAAAAACTCTACATTAAACGATTCGGCGGTCTTGTAAAGCACCTCCTTCCCGTAACCTTAAATCCGCACGGTTTTATCCTTAGAACTGCCAATCGTCATTATGCCCTTACCGATTGTGTAGAAACATATTTATGCAGTGCGGGCGTATTGACGGCCGGAATAAGGCTTAACAATCAGTTTATGGGCACGTTTTATAACGAAAAAACAAGGCTTCTTGGAGATTTCGGCTCCAGTTTGTATACAATTAAAGAGGCTTAAAAACAGGCAATTTTTGGATTTATATGGCAAAACCTGCCTTATTTGGCATATATCAGTATTGACTTTATGGCAATTTTAGAGGATATTTATAATATGAGTGATTATCTTGATCCCAATAATGAAGAACTTCTCAAGGACTTTTTCAGCGAAGCACAGATGCAGGTGGATACGATGGAACAAAATGTTTTGGTTCTTGAAAACGAAGGCGCCAATAAGGACGCGGTGGATGAGATTTTTAGGGCGGCTCATACCTTAAAGGGCGGCTCCGCAACTGTAGAAATGATGGAACTCTCCCATTTTACTCATCTCGTAGAAGACGTGTTTGACGCAATTCGTTCAGATCAAGTCCAGGTTAATGGAGATGTTGTTGACGCTTTGCTTCAGGCAATTGACGTAATTAAAGCCATGCTTGACGAGCGCATGAACGGTTCGGTTTATCAGGAAGATACATCCGGAATCGAGGCAAAATTAAAAGCGATACTTCCTGCCGGGACCGGAAAAAAACCCGCGCCCGCAGCTCCAAAATTGCCGACCCCGGTTATACCGAAACCTGCCGCTGCCGCGCCTGCCGCAGCATCACCGGGCGCTTCGGGACTTACCGAAAACGAAATGGCAGAATTGAACTCTTCTGTAGAAGGCGTAATGCCCATTTACAGAGTGTCCGTAAAATTTGACGAAAACAGTTTGATGAATACAGTCGGCGGTATTCAAGTTTATGCCGTACTTAAAAGCATGGGAACAGTTCTTAAAACCAATCCCGATTTTGAACAGCTTTATGCCGATAACTTTTTCCCGACTGTCGATTATTATATTGCTTCTCAGGAAAGCGCGGATAAATTAAAGAAGGTTGTCATTCTTCCCGATGTCAGCCTTGATGCGACTGCAATCGATATTTCTACAATGGGTCCGACAGCGGGGCAAGCGGCGGCAGCGCCCGCACCTGCGGCAGCACCGGCTCCTGTAGCGGCGGCTCCGGCACCTGCGGCTCCCAAGGCAGCAGCACCTGCGGCGGCGGCACCTGCGGCAGCAGCAGCGGCTCCTGCGGCAAAAAAAGAACAAAGCGCCGCAGCTTCGGAAGACGCAAAGAAAGCCGGCAAGGAAGCGGGTTCGATTCTTCGCGTAGATTCAAAACGAATTGACGATCTTTTAAATCTCGTTTCCGAAACGGTTATTACCAAGGCGACTTTCAACCAGATCAGCATGCAGTTCGGTCAGTTGACAAATCAGCTTCGTGACATTGAATCGCAGTACCGCGACAAAATTAAAAATCTTTTTGACAGTCTTCCAAATTACCTTGAAAACATTCAGGAAGGAAAATCCATTAAGGATGTGCGCAAGGATATTAACGATACTTACGGCGATGTCTTTACTATGTTCGACGGCTTTGAAACTTCGTTTAAAGGAAGCATTGCAAAGTTCCGTTCAACTTCCCAGAACCTCGGACGAATTACGGGCGAACTTCAGGAAGGCGTTATGCGCATCCGCATGGTTCCCATCAGTCAGATATTCAGCCGTTTCCCGCGTCTTGTGCGCGACTTGTCAAAATCGCTTAACAAAAAAATCAACCTGGTTATCGAAGGTGAAGACACAGAACTTGACAAAACGGTTGTCGATGATCTTCTCGACCCGATTATGCACTCGGTTCGTAACTCGATCGACCACGGTATTGAATCTGCAGAAGCGCGCAAAGCCGCAGGCAAGCCCGAAGAAGGCACAGTCCTCCTGAAAGCCGCCAACGAAGGCAACATGATTGTTATCGAAATCGGCGACGACGGCGGCGGTATCGATGTCGAAACTGTTAAGGCAAAGGCGGTGGAGCGCGGTATTATAAGCCCGAACAAGGTTTTAACCGATGTCGAAGCCTTTAACCTTATTTTTGAACCCGGTTTCTCAACCGCAAAGTCAATTACGGCAATTTCGGGCCGCGGCGTTGGTCTTGACGTAGTCCGCCGCCAAATCGATGCCCTTAACGGTACTGTTACCGTAAACTCGGAACGCGGAAAGGGAACCAAGTTTATTATCAAACTGCCTCTTACATTGGCGATCATTCAGGGTCTTCTGGTTCGCGTCGGAACGGAAATCTATTCAATTCCGATTACGTCGGTTATCGAAAGCTTGAGAATCAAACCCGAAGAAATCAAGATGATCGACAACTACGAAGTATTCAATATCCGAAGCGACGTTATTTCGCTTTTGCGTCTTAACCGTTTGTTCGGCATAAAAACGGAAGAACAGCAGGATTTCCACTTTATTGTTATTGTCGGAACGGCGGAAAAGAAGATGGGCTTCATGGTAGACAGCCTTATTGGCGAGGAAGACGTTGTCATCAAGCCGTTACGCGATCAATTTACAAATTCTCCCGGAATTGCGGGAGCTTCGATATTGGGAGACGGATCGGTATCTCTTATTATCGATGTAAGTCAGCTTCTGGATCTGGGACTTAAAAAAGAAATGGAGCAGCGCCGATTCCGCGAAGCTTCGACAGGCGGCAGGTAACGTATGGCAACAAATAATCCAATAGTCAGAGACTTGGAGCAGGTAAACGCTGACCTTCAGGAACAAAAAGAACGAGTCGATAACGTAGACTTTAAAATGGTTACGTTCTCTCTTGCGGGAAAAGACTACGGCGTTGATATCATGAACGTCAAGGAAATCGCAAAAGCCGACAAGTTTACCTATGTGCCGAATGCCGCGTCTTATGTCCGTGGCGTATACAACCTGCGCGGTGACATTATTCCGATTATCGATCTCAGGCAGTTTTTCCATGTAACGATGGAGAAAAAAGACGATGCTTTGGAAAACATGCTTATCCTTCATATCAACGATCAGGTTTACGGAACAATCGTTGACAGAATCGACAAGGTAGTCGGTATCAACAAAGAACAGATTCAGCCGCCGCATCCGATTTTCGGCGACATCAACATTAAATTCATAAGCGGCGTTGTGGAAAAACAGGGCGACCTTTATATCATTTTGGATGTTGTCCGCATATTTACAGTATCCGACGAAGACAAGAACAAATCGCGCACTGCCGTATCTGACGGCGAATACTTTGTGCCGCCGCCGGGAGCGGGGGAATCGCCCATGGCTCAGCGGGCAGCCGCAGATTCGGCCATCGGCTTTGTTCAGGAAAGTCTTGCAGCCTTGCGCCGGTTTACGGTTACCGAGATTAACGAAATATGGCTTAGGAAAAGGTTCAACGATTGGAGTACAGGCCGTTCGGGCGATGCCCTGCAGTTAAGAAGCGCCTCGGAAGCCGATGAATTCCTTGACAGTTTTGCATCCCCCTGTACGAATGAGTTCTGGACAGAAGCGTACTGTAACGCAGTTAAGAAAATCATGCCGGACAGTTCAGCCGCCAATATCAATGTTTGGAATATAGGTTGCGGAAAGGGCTATGAAACTTTTTCGTTTGCATGTATAATAAAGTCCAAGTATCCAAATGCGCATATCAAGATATGGGCGAATGATAACGATATTATGGCGGTTTCACAGGCTCCAAACATGAATTATGACCTTGAAGAATTGCCCGAATATTGCAGGTCTTATATGGTTCGCGGAACAAGCGGTTATTCGTTTAGTCCTGCCATAAAGGACTCGATCATTTTTGAATACCATGATATAACTAATGAGAACACATTACCCGAGATGGATTACATCCTGGTAAGGGACATTATTTCGTATTTGCCCGCTGTGGAGCAGCAAAAGTTGATTGCGGATTTTGCGGAAAGGCTTAGAACCCGCGGAATCGTCATATTGGGCAGAAATGAAGTTTTGAACGGTGTTGAGTGGTCGTCGGTAGCTGATGACCCGGTATCAGCTTATATGCACAATGGATAAAAATTGTAAGGAGTAAAGTATGAGAGTTGAGTATATCAACCCCTTTGTGGAATCGGCTTTTAATGTTCTTAAAGAGGTGTTGAATTCTGAAGTAAAACGAGGTGAGATTTACCTTAAACCTACTTCGATGTCGATCATGGGCGTTGCAGCCCTCGTTGGTCTTGCCGGTGATGTTGAAGGACGCGTTCTTTTTGACATGACAAAGGAATCAGCCCTGTTTGTAGCCGGAAAAATGAACGGTGAGACTTTTTCAGCTCTTGACGAGCTCGCAAAAGCTACAATTCAGGAACTTGCAAACATGATTACGGCTCAGGCTGTTACCAAACTGCACGATCTCGGCTTTAAATTCGACCTTACTCCTCCGGCTCTCTTTACCGGTGATAATATGGAAGTTTCCACAAATTTAGGCGAAGTGGAAGCTCTTATTGTTCCAATGGAATTGGGTCCAAAGGTTAAGATCGAAGTTAACGTCGCTATCCGCGAAAGAGTAAAATAATCTTGTATAACTGACCCCAGGTGTTGGTTTTCGGCACCTTTAGGGCAGTTAGCTCAGTTGGTTAGAGCACCAGCTCGACACGCTGGGGGTCACAAGTTCGAGTCTTGTACTGCCCAAACGTCCATCACTTTATTTTGGGTGTTGGGCGTTTTTTTTGGGTAAAAGTGCGTCAAATTCTTGAATTGGCAGCTTGTTCGGCATTATAATTAAAATAATGAAAAAAGGAATAATTTTTCTCCTCATTTTTATATTTTTCTCTTTCCAAATATTTGCGGAATCGGGTTTGCGGATAATCGTCGAAGACAATGCGACGGGTCTTACCATTACGGGCTCGACGGGCAGGGCTCACACTTTGGACATTCCGGCTACGATTGACGGAAAGAACGTTACGGTAATCGGTGATAATGCTTTTATCGGGAAAGGTTTAAGGGAGCTTTCGATTCCCGATTCTGTTACGACAATCGGCGACGGCGCGTTTGCCTACAACAGACTTGAAAATGTCACGATTGGGAATAATGTCACAAGTATCGGCAGGGGAGCGTTTTCGTCTAACAGGCTTTCGCGCGTTACATTGGGAACGGGCATTCAAACAATCGGCAAAGGCGCTTTTTCCAACAACTTGATCGATTCGATTACATTGCCCGCAACTCTTACCGTAATTGACGATTATGCTTTTTTCAACAATCGTATAAGAGAGGTTGAGTTTCCCGCAAGTTTGACTTTAATTGGCGAGGGCGCATTTTCAGGCAACCGTTTAAGAGCCGTGGTTTTGGGAGCAAACGTCGCGACAGTCAGAGACGGCGCGTTTTATAATAATTTTATTACAAGCGTTACAATTTCCACTTCGATTGAAAATCTGGGGACTCGCGCATTTGATGCGCGTCAGTCGGACGGACGCATTAGGGGAAATATCGTTTTTGCGGATGTTGCGGGCAATGTCTTGTATACCACCGCGAATAATTTTGACGCTTTCTATGCGAGTAACAACAGAAGGGCGGGAAGATATACGCTGGTTGAAGGAAACTGGCGGATAGAATAAATATGAGCAGATTATTATTTTTTACATTATGTTTTTCTTTGATTCTTTTTACGCCTTTTTTTTCGGAGGCGCAAACTTCGCGCGTAACGATAGAAGTTACCAATGTTGTTGTTAATAACGGCAATGTAATAATCGCGATTTTTGCCAATGCAGAAGAGTTCAGAAGCGAAATACCGTCATCTTACGCAGTTATTCCGAGCACTGCCGTTGTTTTAAGACACGAATTTAATCTGCCGTACGGCGAATACGCAATAACAATTTTTCAGGATGCTAACCGCAATAACCGTTTGGATTTTAACATTTTGGGCATACCAAGAGAACTTTTGGGATTGTCAAATTATAACGGAAGGGGAATTCCCGCCAGGGATTTTAACAGATTAAAAATAAGATTTAATGCGCCTTCTGCTAGCGTGACTATCGGCCTGCACAGGTTTTAATTTTTTTTCATGACTGAAAATACAAGAAAAATTATCGAACAAATACTTATGGTTCCGAAAGGCAAAGTTTGCAGTTATCGTGACGTTGCTTTAAAGGCGGGAATCCCAAACGGAGCGCGGCAAACCGTAAGAACGCTTCATTCAATGAGCGAAAAGTTTAATCTTCCATGGTACAGGATAATCCGCTGCGACGGTACTATCGGTCTTGAAGGCGAAGGCAGAACGCTTCAAATAAAACTTTTAAAAAAAGAAGGCGTAAAAGTTTCTAAAGAAGGAAAAGTGGATATGGAAGAGTTTGGGTGGTGATTACTCCCACTCAATCGTAGCAGGCGGCTTACTCGATATATCATAGGTAACTCTTCCTACTTCTTTAACTGAGTTGGTAATGCGTGTTGATATTTCCAGTAAATCGTGGGATTCAAACGGGTAAACGTCTGCAGTCATGCCGTCTTCGCTGATGATTGCGCGTAACGCAAGAACGTAGCCGTATTTGCGCTCGTCGCCCGCAACGCCGACTGAGCGTAATGGGAGAAGGATTGCGAAAGCTTGCCATATTTCGTCGTAAAGATAAACTTCGCGCGGACTTTTGCGTTTTTTTAGTTCTTCGATGAAGATTGCGTCCGCCTCGCGCAGAATGTCGCATTGCGCTTTGGTAATTTCGCCTAGAATGCGCGTTGCAAGCCCGGGACCAGGGAAGGGATGGCGGCGGATCGCCTCTTCGTCTACGCCAAGGAAACGTCCAAGGCGGCGAACTTCGTCTTTGTAAAGTTTGTCCAATGGCTCTATTATTTTCCCCGCTTTGCGCTTTGCGTCCACAAGAGGGCTTCCGACATTATGATGGCTTTTAATTACGCGCGCCTTTTTACCTATGCCTTTTCCGCTTTCGATTAAATCGGTGTAAAGCGTGCCTTGCGCAAGTAAGTAACTGTCGGGCAGTTTAAGGCGCGCAACTTCGCGCTCCTGTATCGTAATGAACAAATCGCCGATAGTTTTGCGTTTTTCTTCCGGGTCTGTTTTGCCTTTAAGCGCAGATAGGAATTCTTCCTCGCACATAATTACATGAATATTTTTTGCGCCCAGCTTTGAGAGAATTGTTTTTACATTTTCAGTTTCGTTTTTTCGCATAAGACCCGTATCCATGTACATTAAATGCACTTGCTCGGGGTCTAGCGCTTTTAAAAGAGCTGCGCCTGCGACAGTTGAGTCTACGCCGCCCGAAATTAAAAGCAGCACGGGATTATTGCCTGCGCGTTCTTTTAAGCTTGTGTTTAATTCTTCTATATAGTGTTCCATGTTCCAGCTTTTTTCGCAGCCGCAAACATTAAAGACGAACGCGCCAAGGATGCTGTCGCCATTTTCGCAGTGGGTTACCTCAGGGTGAAACTGAAGCCCAAACCACGGCTTTTCGTCGTGAGCTGCAACAGCAGGATAGCCTGTCGCGCTTGTGCCAACTTCCTTAAAACCGGGCGCAAGTTTTGTAAGCGTATCGCCGTGGCTCATCCACGCAGTGAAGGAATCCCTGAATCCTTTTAAAAATTTTTGTATTAATGATTTTTTTTCTTGTTGATCCTTGATCTTCACCCCGATGCGTCCGTATTCAACATGAGGCAAAGATTCAACTTTGCCGCCAAGGTCTTGCGTCATTCTTTGAAGTCCGTAGCAAATTCCCAAAAGCGGCATTGCGCCGCCGTCTGCGCGGGTAAAAGTGTAGACATTTTTATCGGGAATGGCGCCTTCGCCGTTTACCGATTCGGGCGAACCCGAAAAAATTATTCCTTTAATGTCCGAATTGATAATATTGCCGGTTAATTCAGCGTCTCCCGGAACTATCTCGGTATATACGCCAAGGTCGCGGACACGTCTCGCAATAAGCTGGGTGGTTTGGCTGCCGAAGTCAAGAATTAGTATTTTATCCATGAGACAAGTATATAGAAAAAATCAAGGAATATCACTAGCGATACAATGGAAAAAGCCAATCATTTTGGCTATAATACCGATATGATTGGAAATAAAATGCGTACCGTCAAGCGGCTCTTTATGGTGCTGACAGGCGCTGTGCTTATGGCTTTTAACTTGATAACTTTTGTTCATGGAGGAGGGCTTCTTCCGGGCGGTTTTAACGGGCTTGCGCTTCTTATTCAGGAAATTTCTCATCGCTTTGGCAATTTTAAAGTGCCTTTCAGCGTAATACTTTATACATTGAACCTGGTACCCGCAATTTTTTGCTTTAAGTTTATCGGCAAAAAATTTACGCTTTATTCGTCGCTTATGATTATTGTTAGCGGCATATTGACGGATTTTATGCCTTCTTTTATTCCGTCCTTCATTATTAATTTTTTAACGACGCAGGATGTTTTGCTTTCGGCAATTTTCGGCGGATTTTTAAATGCGGTTGCCATTAGTCTTTGTCTTCATGCGGATGCAACTTCCGGTGGAACGGATTTTATCGCCATCTTTATTTCCGAGAAATACCGCAAAGACGCATGGAATTATATTTTTGCGATCAACTGCGTGATCCTCGCCGTTGCAGGAATTCTTTTTGGATTGGACAGGGCGTTGTATTCGATCATTTTCCAGTTTGCAACTACTGTCGCTCTTGGCGCTCTTTACCGCAATTATCAGCAAAGAACGCTTTTAATTGTAACGAATAAACCCGATGAAATATTTAAAATGATAAGCGAGAGAACAAGTCATGGAGCGACGCTGATCGATTGCTTCGGCAGTTTCGAAAAAAATACGCACACCCTGCTTTATTCTGTAGTTACCGCAAGTCAGATTAAGGAATTGATTCCTGCGATAAGACTGATTGATCCTGCCGTTTTTATCA